>Ga0068872_10002686_pt1 | contig 13876 bp, 12 predicted proteins | sample NOAtaG_7_FD_66441 | JGI IMG/M metagenome (GOLD analysis project Ga0068872, IMG submission 66441) | Freshwater lake microbial communities from Lake Erie, under a cyanobacterial bloom - NOAA_Erie_Diel1S_2200h metaG | ecosystem: Environmental > Aquatic > Freshwater > Lake | place: USA: Ohio, Lake...
CGAGGGCATCGAGGTCCGTCTGGATCGCCATGCCGAGCTCGGGCAGCCCGAGCCAGCCGACATTGATGTCAAGGCGCGCAACGAGCACCTGGGAGCCGCCGGTGCCGCCTTCATGGCGCAGCGCCGTGGGCGTGCGCCAGAGCCGTCCGCGCGGAGGATCCTCGCCCGGCCCGACCAGGCTCGTCGCCTCGTACTCGACCTTGAGCGCGAGCACGTCGACCGCCGCGGCCGCGAGACGGGGCCCGGCGGCGCATGTGGCGGCCGTGGCCAGTGCGATGAATCGGCGTCTGGCGATCGTCATGTCCCGAGGATCCGCGTCGTCGATGGCGGCACTGTGGCAGAACGCGCGCCGCGCGGGCTATGTTCACGCGCCTGCATCCAAGGAGGAACGCCCATGGCCGGCCAGATCGACGCGCGTCTCAAGGAAATCGGCATCCAGCTGCCGAACCCCGCGGCGCCGGCCGCCAACTACGTGCCGTTCGTGCGCACGGGCAACCTGGTCTTCACCGCCGGGCAGGTGACCTTCGACGCCTCGGGCAAGCTGCAGTTCATCGGCAAGCTCGGACGCGAGTTCGGCATCGACGAGGGCTACCAGGCGGCGCGGCTCTGCGCCGTCAACGTGCTCGCCGCGCTGCGCGGCGCCTGCGAGGGCGACCTCGACCGCGTGCGCCGCTGCGTCAAGGTCGTCGGCTTCGTCAACGCGACCCCGGACTTCTCCGACCACCCGAAGGTCATCAACGGCGCCTCGGACCTGATCGTCTCGGTCTTCGGCGATCGTGGCAAGCATGCGCGCTCCGCCGTCGGCATGGGCTCGCTGCCTCTGGGCGTGGCGACCGAGGTCGAGGCCGTCTTCGAGATCGCCTGACGCCGGCCTCCGGCATGGCGCCGGTGCCGGCCGAGATCAGCCTGCGCGTCGTCGAATCGATCGGCGCCATCGACGCCGCGCGCTGGGACGCCTGCGCCGGCGCGGCGAACCCCTTCGTGTCGCACGCCTTCCTCCTCGCCCTCGAGGAGTCGGGCTGCATCGGCGGGCGCACGGGCTGGCACGCGCGGCACGTCGTCGCCGAGGACGCGCGGGGCGACACGCTGGCCTGCGCGCCGCTGTACCTGAAGGGCCATTCCCAGGGCGAATACGTCTTCGACCATGGCTGGGCCGAGGCGTGGCAGCGGGCGGGCGGGCGCTACTACCCGAAGCTGCTCTGCGCCGTACCGTTCTCGCCCGTGCCGGGGCCGCGGCTGCTGCTGCGCGACCCCGCGGACGACGCGCTGCGCGCGGCGCTCGCGCGCGGCCTCGTCGCGCTGGCCGACGAGGCCGGCGTGTCGTCGCTGCATGCCAATTTCTGCACCCCGGAGGACGCCGAGGCCTTCCGCGCCGCGGGCATGCTCCTGCGCACGGGCTTCCAGTTCCACTGGCAGAACCGCGGCTACGGAAGCTTCGAGGACTTCCTCGGCGCGCTCAGCCATTCCAAGCGCAAGGCCATCCGCAAGGAGCGGCGCGAGGTCGCGGCGACCGGCGTCGAGCTGGTCACGCTGCGCGGCGACGAGCTCGACGCCTCGCACTGGGACGCCTTCTTCGGGTTCTACATGGCGACGGCCGACCGCAAATGGGGCCGCCCCTACCTCAACCGCGCCTTCTTCGCGCGGCTGCACGAGACGATGCGCGACCGCGTCGCGCTCGTCATGGGACGGCACGACGGCGCCTGGGTGGCCGGCGCGCTCAACCTCGTCGGCGCCGACGCCCTCCATGGCCGCAACTGGGGCGCGACCGCGGACTTCAAGCACCTCCATTTCGAGGCCTGCTACTACCGCGCCATCGACTACGCGATCGCGCACGGCATCGCGCGCGTCGAGGCGGGCGCGCAGGGCGAGCACAAGCTGCAGCGCGGCTACCTGCCGACGCGCACGTCCAGCGCACACTGGATCCGCGACGAGGGATTCCGCGCGGCGGTCGATGACTTCCTCGCGCGCGAGACGCGCGCCGTCGACGACGCCATCGCGGAGTACTCGACGCACTCGCCCTTCAGGCAGGCGTGACGCCGCCCGCTACGCGAGGTCGATGCGCAGGATCGCCGCGTCCATCGCGTCCACCGCGAGGTAGAGCCTTCCGTCAGGCCCCTGCCGCACGTCGCGGATGCGATGGCCAAGCTCGCGCAGCAGGCGCTCCTCGCGGACGATCCGGGTCCCGTCGAGCTCGAGCCGGACAAGCGACTGCCCGGCGAGCGCGCCGACGAACAGGCTCCCCCTCCAGCCGGGGTAGTGGCTGCTCGTGCAGAAGGCCATGCCCGATGGCGCGATGGACGGCGTCCAGACCCAGAGCGGGTCGGCGACGCCGGGCAGGCCGCGATGCGGCGAGATCACCGCGCCCGAATAATCCACGCCATGCGTCGTGCGCGGCCAGCCATGGTCGGCGCCGGGCCGGAGCAGGTTGACCTCGTCGCCACCGCGCGGGCCATGCTCGTGCGACCACGGCACGCCGGTCTGCGGGTGGATCGCGAGGCCCTGCGGGTTGCGATGCCCGAGGGTGAAGACCTCGGGGCGCGCGCCCGCCCTGCCGACGAAGGGATTGTCCGCCGGGATGCCGCCATCGTCGCGCAGGCGGATCGTCTTGCCGCGGAGGTCCGACGCGTCTGGCGCCATGTCCCGCGCGACGAGGCGATCGCCGGTCGTGGCGTGGAGCATCCCGTCGGGGGCGAAGGCGAGCCGGCATCCGAAATGGAAGCCGTTCGCGACGGGCGGTCCCGCATCGAGGATCGGGTGCAGGTCCGCCAGCGACGGGCCCGGGGCCAGCCTTGCGCGGGCGACGCGGATCGTGGCGCCGCCGGCGACGGGAGCGGCATAGGACAGGTAGAGCGTGGAATTGGCGGCGAAGCCGGGATGCAGGCAGACGTCGAGGAGGCCGCCCTGCCCCGCGGCCCGGACCTCCGGCAGGCCTCCCACGTCCGACATGCGCCCGTCGCGGGCCACGATCCGCAACCGGCCATGGCGCTCGGTGACCAGCATGCGCCCGTCGGGCAGGAAGGCGATCGACCAGGGATTCTCCAGCCCGGTCGCGACGGGCACCGCGCGCAGGCGAAGGCCCGAGGCGCGCGCCACGATGCCCGGGAAGCCCCAGGTGGCGGCCGCGAGGCCGCCGCGGAGGGCGCGGCGCCGCGACGCGCGCATCCCGGGCGCCTCAGTCGACCAGGGCGGTCGCCTGGGGCTTCGGCAGGGCCGGCGGCGCGCCACCGCCGAAGTCGAAGCCAAGCTTGCCGTTCTCGAGCTTCACGCGGACCGTGCCGCCCTTGGCGAGGCGGCCGAAGAGGAGCTCGTCGGCCAGCGGCTTCTTGATGTTCTCCTGGATGACGCGCGCGAGCGGCCGCGCGCCGTAGAGCTCGTCGTAGCCCTTCTCGGCGAGCCAGGTCCGCGCCTCGTCGGAGACCAGGATCGCCACGTGGCGCTCGGCGAGCTGGCGCTCGAGCTCCAGCACGAACTTGTCGACGACGCGGTGGATGGTCTCGGGCTTCAGGCGGGCGAAGCCGACGACGGCGTCGAGGCGGTTGCGGAACTCGGGCGTGAACAGGCGGTTGATCGCCTCGGTGTCCTCGCCGACCCGCGCCTCCTGGCCGAAGCCGATCGCGGGCTTAGCCATGTCGGCGGCGCCCGCGTTCGTCGTCATGATCAGGATGACGTTGCGGAAATCGACCGTCTTGCCGTTGTGGTCGGTGAGCCGGCCATGGTCCATGACCTGGAGCAGGATGTTGAACAGGTCGGGATGGGCCTTCTCGATCTCGTCGAGCAGCAGCACGCAATGCGGGTGCTGGTCGATCGCGTCGGTGAGCAGGCCGCCCTGGTCGAAGCCCACGTATCCGGGCGGCGCGCCGATCAGGCGGGAGACCGTGTGGCGCTCCATGTACTCCGACATGTCGAAGCGCTTGAGCTCGACGCCCAGCGTCTTCGCCAGCTGGCGCGCGACCTCGGTCTTGCCGACGCCCGTCGGGCCGGAGAAGAGATACGAGCCGATCGGCTTCTCGGGCTCGCGCAGCCCCGCGCGCGACAGCTTGATCGCCGCGGCGAGTGTCTCGATCGCGGCGTCCTGTCCGTAGACGACGCGCCTGAGCTCGCTCTCGAGGTTCTGCAGCACCTCGCGGTCGTCGGTGGAGACGGACTTCGGCGGGATGCGCGCCATGGTGGCGACGACGGCCTCCACGTCCTTGACCGCGATCACGCGCTTGCGCCGCCCGGCCGGCAGGAGCATCTGCGCCGCGCCGACCTCGTCGATCACGTCGATCGCCTTGTCCGGGAGCTTGCGGTCGTTGATGTAGCGCGCCGCGAGCTCGACGGCGGCGCGGATCGCGTCGGCCGTGTACTTCACGCGGTGATGCGCCTCGTAGTAGGGCTTGAGGCCCTTCACGATGCGGATCGTGTCCTCGACCGAGGGCTCGTTGACGTCGATCTTCTGGAACCGGCGGACGAGCGCGCGGTCCTTCTCGAAGTGGGTGCGGTATTCCTTGTAGGTCGTCGAGCCGATGCAGCGCAGCGTGCCCGAGGCCAGCGCCGGCTTGAGCAGGTTCGAGGCGTCCATCGAGCCGCCGGAGGTCGCGCCCGCGCCGATCACGGTGTGGATCTCGTCGATGAAGAGGATCGCGTTGGGCTGCTGCTCGAGTTCCGAAAGCACCGCCTTGAGGCGCTCCTCGAAGTCGCCGCGATAGCGCGTGCCGGCGAGCAGCGTGCCCATGTCGAGCGAGTGGATGACCGCGTCCTTGAGGACCTCGGGGACCTCGCCCTTCACGATCTTGCGCGCGAGGCCCTCGGCGATGGCCGTCTTGCCGACGCCCGGGTCGCCCACGTAGAGCGGGTTGTTCTTGAAGCGCCGGCAGAGGATCTGGATCGTGCGATCGACCTCGGCCGCGCGGCCGATCAGCGGGTCGATCTTCCCCTGCGTCGCCTTCTTGTTGAGGTTGACGCAGTAGGTCGACAGCGCCTCCTGCGGCTTCTTCTGCTGGGACTGCTTCTCGCCGCCCTGCGGCTTCTCGCCGCCGCCCTGCTGCTCCTCGTCGGAGCCGCGCACGCGCCGCGCCTCGTTGCGTCCCGGGACCTTCGCGACGCCGTGCGAGATGTAGTTCACCGCGTCGAGGCGCGACATGTCCTGCTCCTGCAGGAAGAACACGGCGTGGCTCTCGCGCTCCGAGAACATCGCGACGAGCACGTTGGCGCCGCTCACCTCCTCGCGCCCGGAGGACTGGACGTGGATCGCGGCGCGCTGCAGCACGCGCTGGAAGCCGGCGGTCGGCTTGGCCTCGCCGCCGCGGTTCGACACCAGCCCGCGCAGCTCGGCGTCCAGGTAGCCCTTGAGGTCCTCGCGCAGCTTGTCGACGTCGACGCCGCAGGCCTTGAGCACGGCGACCGCGTCCGGGTCCTCGGTGAGCGCCATGAGCAGGTGCTCGAGCGTCGCGTATTCGTGGCGACGCTCGTTGGCATGGGCGAGTGCCCGATGCAGGCTCTGTTCGAGGTTGCGCGAGAGCATGGGCGTGAGGGCTCCGTTCCCGAGGCGAGCGTCCGCCGCGACGGCGGCGACCCGCTCGTGTCGACGAGACCTTAGCAAAGATGGATCGGCGCGGTCGGCAGAAAAGACGCGACGCCCGCGCGAAGACAGGAACGCCGACCGACGGACCGCGCAGCCGGCCGGGCCAAGCCCGTCCCGGGCGGCAGCGACGCGCGGGGCGTCACTCCTTCTCGAGCGTGCAGCGCAGCGGGTGCTGGTTGCGGCGCGCGAACTCGGTGACCTGGTTCACCTTGGTCTCCGCGACCTCGTAGGTGAAGACGCCGCACAGGCCGACGCCGCGGCGGTGCACGTGGAGCATGATCTGCGTCGCCTCCTCGCGGCTCTTCGCGAAGAAGCGCTCGAGCACGTGGACCACGAACTCCATCGGCGTGTAGTCGTCGTTCAGCATGAGGACCTTGTACATCGACGGCTTTCGCGTGCGCGTGCGCGTCTGGATAGCCACGCCCGAGTTGCCGTCGTCGCCGTTGCGGTCTTCGTCGCTCATGGATCCTGTCGGGGGAGTCGCCGGGGCGATGATATTGGACGCGCCGCGGGAGAGGAAAGCCCCGCTTCGCCGCACCGCATCGCGGCCGGGGCCGCGATGGGCAGGGCCCCGAAAGCAGAAAGCCCGGACCGCGCGTGGCGGTCCGGGCCTTCCTCCGGATGGGGGATCCGGGACTTCAGGCCGCGAGCGGCTTGAAGATCTTCTCGACGCTGACGTTCACGCGGGCCGTGATCGGCTCCATCGCGTCGTTGGCGACCTTGACGACCGTCTCCGACATCTTGGTGCTCTCGGCGACGAACTTGTCGAAGTTGCCCTTGGCGAAGTCGGCCTGCAGGTCGACCGCCTCGCGCAGCGTCTTCACGCCCACCATCGCCTTCGCGGTGGTCGCGGCCGTCTCGAGCGTCTCCTGGGCGAGGCCCATCCAGGCCTTGCCGATCACCTCGGCGCCCTTCGCCCAGATCTGCGAGGCCGCGACGACGGCGTCCCAGTTGTCCTTCTGGAGCTTGCTCATCTCCTCGAACGACTTGTAGGCGGTCTGCGAGGCCTTCTCGATCTGCTCGCGGGCGGCGAAGCCGGCGGTCTCGAAGCTGTTGGTGTTCATGGCGGGTCCTTTCGGTTCGGGGTTCGGGGAAACGCGTGGGGAGGAAACTGGCTGGTCGGTGCCCGGGGCGATCTCGGCGGCCGGGCCTGGCGCGATCGCGGCGGCGCGGCGGGGTGCCGGCGTCCGCTTGCTCTTCCTCGCCTTGGTGGCCATCGCCTCGCTCCGATGTATTGTGCGCTGCAACATCGCCTATGTATGCAGCGCACAATCCCCCGTCAAGAGATTTTTGTGCATCGCACAAAACTCAATTTCCGAAGCCTGGCCTCCAGATCCGCCCGTCCCGGACGAGGAACTCGAAGGACTCGTCCCTGGATCCCCTGCCGCCGCCCGCCGGCTCGCCGGCCTCGAGCGCGCGACGCGCCGGGTCGATGGCCCGGGGCCGGTTCGGCTCGACCCCAGTCTGGTCCAGCGCGAAGAGCAGTTCGTCGAAGCCGAGCCTCTGGAACCCGGGGTCGCCACGCCGCCACGCGTTGAGGTGCCAGGTGCCGTCGACGCAGGCGCTCGCGAGCCAGTAGAAGTCCCAGGACACGAGCCGCATGCCCTCCTCGGGACGGCGCGCGAACCCGGCCTCGTCGATCGCGCGCAGCAGCGCGGCGAGTTGCGGCTCCGGGAGGCGGCTCTCCGCGACGCGCGTGGTCGGCTGGCCACCCAGCTGCATGAGATAGGCCTGGAGGACGCGCGGCGCGCCCTGGACGACGGTCGAGACGAGCCTTGCCCCCTCGCCGGCCGGCAGCCGCTCGATGTCGTAGACGCGCACCTGCTCGTCCCAGGACGCGTTGTAGACGAGGCGCCACCGCGACGGACGCCCCATGGCGCAGCCCGCGCGAAGGTCATCGCCGCCAGCGGTCGCGTGCCATTGCGCCTTGCGACGGATCGGGTCGGACAGCCCGCCGGGCGTCGGCGCGCAGGCCGCGAGCACGAGCGATGCGGTCACCGCGGACAGCCAGCGCAGGGTCGAGTTTTCCACCGGCGGGATCTCCTTCGACGGGATGCAAGGAATCGGAACGAAGCTCCTGACGCGTCGACATTTATCTGGACAGCGGAGATTCGCCGACCTTAGTTTTTCCACAAGCTTCCCGGGGACTCTCGCCGCGTGTCCCGGGAACCTTGGCTCGGGGAAACATGACGCTCGGCACCTACCGGATATTCCTTTCCCTGACGGCGCTGCTGCTGCTCGCAGGCCTGCTCTGTCCCGCCACCGCCGCCAGCGCCGCGAAGCAGGCCCCCAAGCCCCGCTACGCCGCCATCGTGGTCGACGCCGCGACCGGCGAGGTCCTGCACGCCGAGCATCCGGACGACCTGCGCTACCCCGCCTCGCTGACCAAGATGATGACCCTGTTCATGATCTTCGAGGCGATCGACCGCAAGCGGATCGGCTTCGACACCGCCTGGAAGGTCTCCGCCTTCGCGGCCGGCCAGAGCCCGACCAAGCTCGGGCTCCAGGCCGGGCGGACGGTCTCCGTGCGCGACGTCGTGCTCGGGTTGATCACCAAGTCGGCCAACGACGCGGCCGTCGTCGCCGCGGAGAACCTCGCCGGCAGCGAACCTGAATTCGCGCAGCAGATGACGCAGCGCGCCCGCCGCCTCGGCATGGCGCGCACGACGTTCCGCAACGCCTCCGGCCTGCCCCATCCCGAGCAGCGATCGACCGCGGCCGACCTTGCCCGCCTCTCCCGTGCCCTGGTGCGCAGCTTCCCGCACCACTACCACCTGTTCTCGACGTCGAGCTTCACGCACGCAGGCGTCACCCATCACAACCACAACCGCTTCATGCAGTGGTACGACGGGGCCGACGGGCTGAAGACGGGCTACATCCACGCCTCCGGCTTCAACCTCGCCGCCTCGGCGACGCGCAGTGGCCGGCGCCTGATCGGCGTCGTCATGGGCGGGCCGTCCTCGGGATGGCGCGACGAGCGCATGGGCGAGGTGATGGATGCCTCCTTCGCGAAGCGTCCCCGCCGCGACCCTGGGGAATTGCGCGATGCCGCCGTGCGTGGCGCGACCGTGGGCACGCAGCTCGCCTCGCATCCCCCCGCCGCGTCGCCCCAGCCACCCTCGCCGCCCGAGCCGCGCGCGGCCGCGCGGCCGCCGGAGCGCGAGGCCGCGGCCGCCGTGCGGCCAGGCTGGTCGGTCCAGGTCGGCGCCTATGCCGATGTCGCTCAGGCCCGCCGCGCCGCCGAGCATGCGTCGCGAAGCGCGCCGACGCCGCTGCGCCACGCCGCCGTCGACGTGCAGCGCGTGGGCGGCACGGGCAAGGACGCGAACCTGCTGCGCGCGCGGCTGACGGGGCTTTCGCCCAAGGCCGCCAAGGATGCGTGCCGGGTGCTCAAGCGCCAGGGGCAGACCTGCATCGTCGTCCCGCCCGGCGCGGCGGCGCCCTCCGTCGCCGAGGCGCCGGCCCGCGACTGACCGGCCTCAGCCGCCAGCCTGCCGCGGCATCGTCGCGCCGTCGGTGATGGCATCGGCCAGGTTCGTGCCGTCGAGCTGGGCTCCCGACAGGTCCGCGCCCGTCAGGTCGACGCCACGGAGATTCGCGCCAGTCAGGTCGGCGCAGAAGAACCGCGTCCGCACCAGGCTGGCGCGCGACAGGTTCGCGGGCCACTTGCGGCCGCTCGGCGTGCCGTCGGGACGGCGTATGTCGACGGGGCGCAGGGTCGCGTTGCCGAGATCGGCGTCGGAGAGGTCCGCGTAGGCCAGCATGCAGCCGTCGAGATTGGCCTCCGCGAAATCCACCCCGCGCAGGATGGCGCCCTCGAAGCTGGCCATCTCGAGCCTCGCCCGCGCGAACTTCGCGCCGGTGAGGTTGCAGCGCGAGAAATTGGCGCCGCTCAGGTCCTGGCCGCCGAAGTCGATGCCGCGATAGTCCTTGTCGGACAGGTTCGCCTGCGTGCCGCTCTGGCCGTGCGAGGTGAGCCAGAGATGGTGCCGCTCGAGCAGCGACTGGATCTCCGATGGCAGCACGCCCATGGGCGCGCGCGGCGGCGCCGGCGCGCGCGGCGACTGCTGGGGCGGCGCGATCGAGGCCGGGCCGGCGCTTGGCGCGGCCTTGGGCTGGGCCTTGGGCGCCTCGAGCAGCTCCTTGATGAAGGCCTGCTTCTCGGTCGCGCACCATTGCGCGTAGCTCCACTCGTGCGCCTCGGCCTTGAGCGAACCACCCGGGGCCGGGACGAAGATCACGACCTCCCTGGTCCCGTTCGAGACGAAGACGCTGGCGCGCATCAGCGTGTACTGGTTGCCCTCGAAGCCGACGAGGGCGCGCCGGGCCTCGGTGTCGAGGCCGCTGACGAGGAGGCCTTCGACGCGCGAGCCGCGCTTCGGGATGACGATCGGGAAGCTAACCCCGCGCGCCGCGCGGCGCTCCCAGTCGGGGAGCGTGGCCTCGCGGATATGGATCGTCCCGGTGGAGGCTCCCCCGAGAACGATCCGCCTGACGTCCGGATCTATCAGCGTTCCGTAGAAGAAGAACCGCACGGCTTCACAGGTCGGCTGGCGGCTCGACGCCGCTGCGAGACAGTTCCTGCACCAGCGCACCCTTGAGGCGAGCCAGGCCGGCCTCGTCGCGGGCCTCGCAGCGGGCGACCAGCACGTCCTGGGTGTTGGAGGCACGCAGCAGCCACCAGCCGTCTTCCGTCGTCACGCGCACCCCGTCAACGTCGCTCATCCGCGCTCCCGCGCGACCGAGGCGGTCGCGCACCTCGGAGACGATAGCGAATTTGCGGACTTCATCCACAGGAAAACGCAACTCGGGCGTGTTCAGAACTTCGGGCAACTCATCTCGAAGGCCGGCGAGGTCCTTGGGCGCGCGGGCCACGATCGAGAGGATGCGGACCGCCGCGTAGAGCGCGTCGTCGAAGCCGTACCAGCGATCGGCGAAGAAGATGTGGCCGGACATCTCCCCCGCGAGCGGCGCCGCGGTCTCGCGCATCTTCGTCTTGATGATCGAGTGGCCGGTCCGCCACATCAGCGGCTTGCCGCCGAGGCGCGCGATCTCGTCGAACAGCGTCTGGCTCGCCTTGACGTCGGCGATGATCGTCGAGCCCGGCCTCTCCGCCAGGATCTCGCGCGCGTAGATCGCCATCAGCTGGTCGCCCCAGAGGATGCGGGCGCGCCCGTCGACAACGCCGATGCGGTCGGCGTCGCCGTCGAAGGCGATGCCGAGGTCGGCCTTCTCGCGCAGCACGGCCTCCTGCAGCTGGACGAGGTTCTTGGCGACGGTCGGGTCGGGGTGGTGCGCCGGGAAGGTGCCGTCGATGCGGTCGTTGAGCAGGACATGCCGCCCGGGCAGGCGCGCGGTCAGCGCGCGCATGACGTCGCCGCCCGCACCGTTGCCGGCGTCCCAGACGACCGCGAGGTCGCGGCCCGGCCGGTAGTCGGCGAGGAGGCGCGCGACATAGGCCTCGCGCACGTCCTGCTCGACGACACCGCCGCTGCCGCGGCGCCAGTCGCCGACCTGGGCCCGGGCGCCGAGGCGGCGGATGTCGTCGCCCCAGAAGCTCTTGCCGCCGATCACCATCTTGAAGCCGTTGTACTCGGACGGGTTGTGGGACCCCGTCACCTGGATGCCGGCATCGACGTCGAGCGTGTGGGCCGCGAAGTAGAGCATCGGCGTCGGCCCGAGACCGACATCGACCACGTCGAGGCCGGTGGCCCTCAGCCCCTCGATGAGCGCGGCCTGCATCGCCGGCGAATGGAGGCGACCGTCGCGCGCGGCCGCGACGCGCCTGCCGCCCTTCTCGACGACGGCGGTGCCGAAGCCCAGGCCGACGGCGCGGGCGTCCTGCTCGCCGAGCGTCCGGCCGACGATGCCGCGGATGTCGTACTCGCGCAGCACGCTGGGGTCGAAGCGGTGCGAAGACGGAAGCGCCATGGAAGGGTATCCCTCAGTCTGCGCCCGCGCCGCGCGCCGTGGTGGGGCGCCCGATCGAGCGGTACCGGATGCCCGCGGCCAGCATGTCCGCGGGCGAGTAGACGTTGCGCAGGTCGACGACGACCGGCGACCTGAGCAGCTGGCGGATGCGCGCCGGGTCGAGCGCGCGGAACTCGTTCCATTCCGTGAGCAGGGCCATGGCGTCCGCGCCCTGCATCGCGTCGGCGGCGCTGTCGCAGAACTCGATGCCCGGAAGCAGGTGGCGGGCCTCGCCCTTCATGCCCTCGGGGTCGTAGGCGCGGATGCGCGCCCCGGCCTGCTGCAGCGCCGGCACGATGACCAGGCTCGGCGCGTCGCGCATGTCGTCTGTGTTGGGCTTGAAGGTCAGGCCCAGCACGGCGATGGTCTTGCCGGCGACCGATCCGTCGCAGGCCTCGACGATGCGCGCGGCCATCGCGGTCTTCCGCCGGTCGTTGATGTCGACCACGGTCTCGACGATGCGCAGCGGGCTGCCATGGTCCTGCGCGGTCTTCACCAGCGCCAGCGTGTCCTTCGGGAAGCAGGAGCCGCCGTATCCCGGGCCGGGATGCAGGAACTTGCGCCCGATGCGGCCGTCGAGGCCGATGCCCTTGGCGACGTCGTGCACGTCGGCGCCCACCTTCTCGCAGAGGTCCGCGATCTCGTTGATGAACGTGATCTTGGTCGCGAGGAAGGTGTTGGCGGCGTACTTGATGAGCTCGCTGGTCTCCAGCGACGTGAAGACGATCGGCGTCTCGATCAGGTAGAGCGGGCGGTAGAGCTCGCGCATCGTGGCGCGCGCGCGCTCGCTGTCGGTGCCGATCACGACGCGGTCGGGGCGCATGAAGTCCGAGATCGCCGCGCCCTCGCGCAGGAACTCCGGGTTGGACGCGACGTCGAACTGCGCCGACGGCGCGACCGCGCGGATGCGCCGCTCGACCTCGCGCCCCGTGCCCACGGGCACGGTCGACTTGGTGACGACGACCGCGTAGCCGTCCAGCGCACGCCCGATCTCCTCGGCCGCCGCGTAGACGTAGGACAGGTCGGCATGGCCGTCCCCGCGCCGCGAGGGCGTTCCCACCGCGATGAAGACCGCGTCCGCGCCCGGCACCGCCGAGGCGAGGTCGGTGGTGAAGCGCAGCCTGCCGGCCGCCTTGTTCTTGGCGACGAGCTGGTCGAGGCCTGGCTCGAAGATGGGGATCTCGCCGCGCTCGAGGCGCTCGATCTTCGACGCGTCCTTGTCGACGCAGGTCACCTCGACCCCGAACTCGGAGAAGCAGGCACCCGTCACCAGCCCGACATAGCCGGTGCCGATCATCGTCACGCGCATATTGGGGGACCTTCCTTGCCGATCCTGGTCAGAGATAGGGCTTCATCGCCTCGCGCGCGGCGGCGCCGATGTCCGGCCGCGCCAGCGCGAAGGCGAGGTTCGCCTCGAAGAAGCCGACCTTGTCGCCGCAGTCGAAGCGCTTGCCCTCGAAGCGCAGGCCGTGGAAAGGCGCGGCGCCAATCATAGCGGCGAGCGCGTCGGTCAGCTGGATCTCGCCGCCGGCGCCCTTCGTGCCCCGGCCGAGATGCGAGAAGACGCTCGGGTCGAGGATGTAGCGGCCGATCACGGCGCAGGTCGAGGGCGCCTTCTCCGGCACCGGCTTCTCGACCAGTCCCGCGACCTCGACCATGCGGCCGTCGTCGCGGCCGGGGGCGACGATGCCGTAGCGCTTCGTGTGCTCGCGCGGCACGTCCATCACGGCGATCATGTTGCCGCCGGCCGCCGCGTGCGCGTCGACCATCTGCGCGAGGCAGGGGCGTCGCGACAGGATCAGGTCGTCGGCCAGCAGCACCGCGAAGGGCTCGTCGCCGACGAGGTTGCGCGCGCACCACACCGCGTGGCCGAGGCCGAGCGGCGCCATCTGGCGCGTGTAGGCGACGCTGCCGGGGCGCGGCAGCCAGCGCCGCAGCTCGTCGAGCTCGGCCGTCTTGCCGCGCTCCTCGAGCGTCTTCTCGAGCTCGTAGGAGTGGTCGAAATGATCCTCGATCGCCGTCTTCCCGCGCCCGGTGACGAAGATGAACTCCTCGATGCCCGCCGCCTGGGCCTCCTCGACCGCGTACTGGATCAGCGGCTTGTCGACGACGGGCAGCATCTCCTTGGGCATCGCCTTGGTCGCGGGCAGGAACCGCGTGCCGAGGCCGCCGACGGGGAAGATCGCCTTGCGGACGCGAACGGACATGGGGGCTCGGGGGGCTCTGGGGCTGGGAACCGGGTCGGGAAGACCGGTGTTTCAACGCCGGTCCGGGGCGGGTTGTTCCGCGAAAACGCGCGCTTTTGCCATAGCGCCCGCGGGGGGAGCAAGCGGCCGGGCGGGC
>Ga0068872_10002689_pt1 | contig 13868 bp, 4 predicted proteins | sample NOAtaG_7_FD_66441 | JGI IMG/M metagenome (GOLD analysis project Ga0068872, IMG submission 66441) | Freshwater lake microbial communities from Lake Erie, under a cyanobacterial bloom - NOAA_Erie_Diel1S_2200h metaG | ecosystem: Environmental > Aquatic > Freshwater > Lake | place: USA: Ohio, Lake...
TCGTCCGCGGTTGCACGAACGAACACCGCCCCATCGAGCTTGGCTCCGCCGAGGTCGGCACCGATGAGAATCGACTGTGTGAGGTTGGCACCTGTGAGATCGGCGCCACGCAGGCTGGCGCGCCTCAGGTCGATGCCAACAAGGTTCGCACCGGCGAGGTCGGCACCAGCGAGGTCGACCCCGCGACACACGGCGTCGGGAGCCGGGACACACGCTGAAACCGTGGTCGCGGACAATGTAGCGATCGTGGTGTCGTTCGACGTGGACGGCGACGACGAGCAAGCGGTCACGAGCAGTGCGACGGCGACGACGACGCTCGCTGGCTTCACGGTTCGACCACCTCGAGAACCCTGTTCGCATCGACGTCGTTCAGAACCACGAACTTTCCCGTCGCCGGGAAGTCGACCCGCACCTCGTGGATCGGCGCCGTGAGGACATCGAGACCAAAACGGATCAGTCGGGAGTCCGCCGTGAGGAACGACCCGATCGTGCCGACGAACGACTTGCGGACGGGTGAGGTCGGAGTTGCCTTGAGTGTGACGATTGCCCCCGTGCCATTGATCTCCGATTCGCGGCCGGTCACTTTCACGTCGAGCCACGCACCGACTTTCGGCGTCACGTTGTGGAAGAAAAGCGGCGTGTCGGCGTCACGGGTGACGAACAGGTCAGTCTTACCGTCGCGATCGGCATCGAATGCAACAGTTCCCTTGGTGGGCTTCGTCTCCTCGACACCCACGTTTTTCGCGACATCAGTGTAGACACCATCGGCATCGGCCACCCAGTAGCGGAACGGATTGTCGGCATAGCAGTACTGGCCCGCGTTCCACGAGATGATCATTCCCGATGCCGACACGTAGTCACGCTTGCCCGAATTCGTCGAGTCGAGCGTGGTGGTACCCCATCCCCACAAACTGTTGCGCATTCCCGTCGTGTCGGTGATATCACGGAACTTGCGATCTCCGTCGTAGACGTACAACCTGTTGCCCGTACGCAGAGTTTCGCCCTCGTCGTCGCAACCGGACTTGGCGCGGATCGAGGTGATGAACATCGCCGGCTTCGGGTCGTCGCCCCAGAATTCGACGGCAAGACCCATCCCGTTCTCCTCTCCGCCGAGGTTCGACTCGTAGGTGTTCTCGGTGAATGTTCCATCGCCGTTGTTCCAAAAGAAACGTGTCGTGTCGAAGTCGGCGATGACGGCGAGGTCCGGCCAACTGTCTCCGTCGAAGTCAGTGATGCTCGAGGAGAACGAATAAACGAGGTCGATACGCGACTCGATGCTCGCGCCGGACTCGTTCGTCACGTCGACGAAATGACCCGGCTTCCCTTCTCCACCGAGGTTGCGCAGGAGTCGGGAGTGCGAGGGCTGGTTGTACCGCGCGACGTCGGCAGGCTGCCACTCGTTGGTGTGCAGGTCGATCCAGCCGTCGTTGTCGTAGTCGCCGAAAGAGACACCGAATCCGGCGTGTGGATATCCGTCGACCATTGCGGCACCGCGTTCGACTGCTTCCTCGGTGAAGACGCCGGTGCCGTCGTTGATCAGGAGATATGCCTGGTCTGCCGCAAGCGTCGTCAGATAGACGTCCTGATCGCCGTCACGGTCGACGTCAGCGAAGCCGACACCGTTAGTCGACGCCTCGAGCGTTTCGAAACCGCTGCCCTTCGTCGCATCCCGGAATGACGGAGTTCCCGGGGTGCTTTCGTTCACGTACAGCAACGGGTGCGAATAGATGCGCGTGACGACGAGATCATCGTCACCGTCGCCGTCCACGTCGACCGCGGCCGCCCCTGCCGACGAGCGCTCGGGGTCACATTGGCGCGTCGTCTCTATTGCCGACTTCGGTGGAACCACCTTGTCAAAGCGCGCCGCGATGACCTGTGGGTTGAAGAGACAGTCTGGCGGGTTCTTTCGGTCACCCTGTGGAACAGTGAAACCGAGCTCGCGGCCGATCTCGACGAACGTCGGCAACGAATCCGGCGGCTCGCCGAACGTCTTCGCTGCGTCCCCACCCGAACAGCCGACGGCTGCCGCCACCGATCCGAAGAGGACCAGCAGCGACAGCCGTGCGGAACGTGTTTTCATCAATGAAGCATCACGCGTCAGCGGAGGCTAAAGCGGATACCCCACATGTCGAGCCAGAGGTTGCCCGGATTGGTGTTGAAACCGATGCCCGCGTTGACCCAGCGGCTCCAATCGCCCCAGCCGCAACGCAGCTTCGGACGCCATCCACCGGTCCACCAGCAAGACCACCAGTGGCCGTCGAGCCATGCCCAACCGCCGGCCGAAACCGATACGTACGGAGCCCAACTCGTGACCCGGACGTACGACTCAAACCTGGCGCCGGCGCAGATTTCGACGATGCCGAAGTTGATGCAGGTACCCCAGGACCATGGGCCGGCCTGTGCGGTGAACTGGAACGAACCGTCACCGTTGACGTTGCCCCACAAGCGGAACCAGACACCAGCCAGGTTGATCCATGCGTCGAGCTGGAAGTAGGTGCCGCCGCGGTAGCGGTAGGAGCCCGACCAGTAGACGTTGCCGACCTTGATCCAGCCTCCCGAGCTGACACCCGGGAAGTTGACGCTGACCCACACCGAGGTCTCGAAGGTTCCGTCGGCGCCGATCCACATTGCGCCACCACCGTTGATACCGGCGATGTTGATCGCAATCGAGGCGTACATACCCGCCTGACCCGGCTCGTTCGAGATACGGAAGTCACCGCGACCGCCGCCGATACCAGCCGCGCGAAGGTCGGCACTGCCCCACATCGTGAAGCGTGTGGTGGCTCCGTCCTTACGGAAGTTGCCTCCAAAGCCGACGTTGATCGCGCCCATCACGTTGATGGTGGAACTCATCGAGAACGACCAGTTGTTGCCGCTCTTGCTTCCGCTGACGTAGACCGTCGACTGGAAGGCAACCAGGTTCAGCCAGCCGGAGCCGTTGAACGAGAAGTTGCCGTTCGAGTCGAACGAACCCGACACGTAGAGGGCACCACCAACGTCACCCGAGCCGATCTGGAACGAAGCGCTGAAGTCGGCGTAGAAGAGACTTCCCACCTTGCCCAACGCAATCGAGCCACCGGCGGCGAATCCGCCGAGGTTCAGACTGACGTTGGTCGCTGCGATGCGGAAGTCACCCGACTGCGCCGCGACCTGGTTGCCGTTGCGGTCACCGATGGTGATGCCCGGGGCGGCCGACCACACCATCTGACCGCTGACCTGCGCGGAGAAGACTCCGCCGATGGCCACCGTGCCGGTGATGTTGACCTGGTTTGCGTTCAGGAATCCGGTCACGCGACCGAGCTGGTACGACGCGACCGAGCCCGTTGCATCGAATGCGATGTTCGGGGCCTGGCCCTTGGTGTACGCGACGTTGAACGTGCCGTCGATCGTGACCACACCGACGGTGCGGCGGGCCTGAATCGTTGCGGCGATGGACTGGAACTGGTAGTTCGCCATCTGAACGTTGACATCGATCTTGCTCGGACTTCCGAGCATCGTGAAGTCACCGCTTGCGATGATGCTTGCCGTTCCCTTCGCAGGCTTCAGGCTCATGTTGACCGCGGCCGACTTGATCTCGATGAACGACGGGACGATCACCAGGTTGGAGATGCTTCCCGTCATGTCGAGGTACGGACCGTCGGTGATGTTGATGCCTGCCTTGCCGGCAACCGCCACCTTCGTACTACCGATGGTGATACCACCGGCGAAGGCCACGTAGTTGTCGGTCGGTGACACCTTGATCGCGATGACCGTGTCGTCGAGCTGCACCGGACCGGCCTTGAAGCCGCCCACTGCGAGGCTGGCCTCGAGCGAGAACGGATCAGTACCGATCTTCGCGCGGACGTTCACCGGCGTACCGAGAATCGTGCCGCTGAAGCCGACCGACACACCCGGATCGAGCGTGACGTTGCCGACGGTGCAACCCAGCGGGGCGATCGTCAGGTCCATGTAGGTCGAGGTGAGAACACCGCCACCGACACTGATCACCTTGGCCGTGCCGGCCGAGATGGTGCGGTTGTCGGCACCGAGAGTGCCCGCCTGGAACGAGAAGCACGGCTTGCTGATGTCGAGGTTCGCAACGAGACGAACTGCGACACCCGAATCCATACCGAGCGGTGTACGCCATGCCGCCGGCAGCTGCGCGTTGGCAGCGATACCGATGATCGGCAACGGAATGCCGATCGGCGAGGTGTACGTGAAGCCGATCGAGACGGCTGCTTCGGTGAGGGTGAAACCGGAGATGCCGAACGCGTTGTTCCACGCGAAGGCGTTTCCGGTTGCCGGATCCTTGCCGAGACTTGCCGACAGCGTGAAGCTCGTGGTCGACACCGTTCCGCGGACTTCGAACGGCACCGGCGTCGAGTTCGCGCCGGTCTTCAGTTCGAAGTTACCGATGAGGCTCATCGCCGGTGACGGCGAACCCGAAATCTCGAAGCCGAGCGCCGTGAAGCGCATCGACACCGCACTGGTGTTCATGATGTACCAGTTGTCGGGGGTTGGCAACATGATCTGCATCGTCGGCAACTTGCCGCCGGCGAGGTCCTTCAGGTTGATCGTCACCGGAACCGACATGAGAGTCGGCTGCTTCAGGAAGTCACGCAGCCACTGCGGCACCGCGAACCCGGCCGCGAGGACCGGAGCATTCTTCGGCAGGTTCAACTTGCCGAGGGTCGGGGCGCTGGGCAACGTGAAGTTGGTGAGCGCGTAAGTCGAATAGACGAACTGCGTCGCCGTCAGCGTCGGGCCGCCGGGGATCGGCGTCCAGTCGTTGAGGCCACCCGCGATGACCACACCCGACGAACTGAAAGTTGCGCTGAGTGTGAGCGTCGTGCCGAGGATGCTCGTCGCACCCGAGACCGAGGCAGAAATGCCGTTCGCCTTCGAGTAGGCCAGCGACAGGGCCGGCTTACTGATGACGACACCCGACGTGATCGTGATGTCGGGGAACGTCGCAGTCAGGGTCGAGCCGCTGGTTCCGAAGGTGCCGCTGACGACAGCGGGACCCTGGAAGCCCTGGCCAACGTCCACGAACACCTTGCCCGTCGCATTGAACGCGATGACGCAAGACGACCCGACGGTGCACGTCGAAGTGATCGACGCACCCGGTTCGGACACCTTGACGCCCGGGAAGGGCACGAAGTCGGAGGTCGACTTGATGGCAATGCTGAGTGCCTTGTTGTTGCCACTACGCGACATCGAACCCGTGATTCCGTTCAACGGAATCGTGAGGCCGGCGAACGGCGTCCACGACGAAGTCTTTCCGGCCGCGGTAGCAACGCTGAAGGAGTAGTCAGTGGCGCTGTTGTAGGTGAGTGCGAAGCCGAGCGAAATCGGATCGGTCGACGTGGAGAACGTGAGACCACCCGTTCCGTTGACGACGACGCTTCCGGTTGCGTTGCTGAGCGACATGTCGAGCGAATCGATCTTCACCCCGTCGACGACCGTCGTCGGGGTCTTGACCTTGGCGCTGAGCGAGTACTGCAGCGACGCACCGGCTGCCGCACGGGAGACCGAACCCGACACATCGACCGCGCTTGTGGCGTACGAGGCCGCCATCGAGAACGCGCCCGTGGCGAGGGTCATGTCACCGGCGACGCTGATCGCACCGAAGGTCACGTTCGTGCCACCGGTGAGTTGCTTGATCGCGTCGGGCATCGGCATCGAGAGATTGATCTTCGGTGCACCCACGTTCAAGTTGACAGCCGACAGCGTCAGGTTCGGAACCTTCGGCGTGAACGACAGGCTGCCCGGTGCCTTCAACAGCCACGCGAACTGGCCGCCATCGAAGCCGACGTCGGAGTTCGGGAACTTGAAGGCCGGGAACGTACCGACGAGCAGCACCCCGGCCGAGCTGAACGACATGGATCCGCCGACCGTCGCACCGAACATCACGAAGTTGCCCGACAGCGTGGCCGAGGCCTTGTCGGTGCTGGACTTCGCGGGGATGGTGAGCGTCAGGGTCGGCGCAACGAGCTTGATGTCCGGTGCGAACGTCTGGTCGTTGAACTTCGCCGAGAAGGTGAAGCCCTTCGCATCGAGGTTGCCCTCGATCGCTGCACTGCTGAGACCGGTGATGCCGAGGTCGAAGCCGAGCGTGCCCTTCACGTTGAACGTCGGCACGCAGGTCGCGCCGGTCGCACAAGTGAGCGCCGCCGTGGCGGACACACCCGTGACCGACAGGCCACTGACCGGCTTCCACGTTGCGCTCGAGGACAGCGCGACGTTCAGCGTCGTACCGGTCGAGTTGCGCGTGAAGGTTCCGGTTGCGGTTCCCAGGCTGAGTGCGTCTCCCCCGTTCACGGTGAACGACGGGCTCGTTGCACCAACGGTCAGCGTGAGGCTGAAGTCGGTCGACGAGTTGTACGTCAGTGCACCGTTCACCGAGAGAACGGTCGAGTCGGGCAGGGTGACATCGACGCCGCCGGTACCGGCGAACTTCGGTGCCGTACCTGCCGTCGTGTTACCGAAGGTGAAGTCGAGCGTGGTCACCTTGACCGAACTGTTCAGGGTGATGGGCTTCTTCACCTTGCCGGTGAGCGAGTACTTGTAACCCTGTCCGGTCCCCTCGCGGCCAATCGAGCCGCTGACATCGATTGTGTCGGTCGACAGCGCGGCAGCAAGGTTGAACTTGCCCGTCGAGAAGTCGACGTCACCGTCGAGGAGGATGTCGGACACGCCCGAAAGCGTGGTCGTCGCGAAGTCGGTGATCTCCTTCGGCATCGCGATCGCTGCGTTGAGACGCGGGACCTTCGGGGTGAGCGTGATGGCCTTCAGATTCGGCATCGACGGGACCTTCGGGGTGATCGAGATTGCTCCGGAAGCCCAGTTGAGCTGGCCCGGCTTGAACACCGGACCGCTTGCACCGAACGGCGCGATCTCGGGGAGGTCGGCACTCAGAACGATGCCTGCCTTCGAGAACGATGCCGATGCAGTGACGGTCTTGTCGAATGCGGTCATCGAACCCGACAACGTGGTCACCGTGGTGGCGTTTGCGCTGCCCATGTTCGTCGACTTCACGGTGAGGGACGCCGAAGTGAGTTCGAGCCCTGCGACGACCGGGATCTTGCCGATCGATGCGGTGAAGTTCGCCGACTTGGTGTCGAGGTCGAACGTTCCGGTGAGTGCACCGGTCGTGGCCGTCGAGCCGAGGGTGACCTCGGCATTCGCAGTGACATCGACCTTCAGCGAGCAGGCTGCACCGTCGGCGCAGGTTGCCGTGGCCTTGACTGTCGGAGCGATCAACTTGAGACCGGTGAACGGTGTGGTGTCACTGCCGACAACGGTGAAGTTGATGTTCTTCGCGCCGTTGGTGACGACGTAGGTACCCGATGCGCTGGCCAGCGGGATGCTGACGTCGGCGGCGGGCTTCCACGTACCACCCGAGGTGGCAGCGGTGAGCGACACCGTGTGGTTCTTCGCATCGGTGTAATTCAGGCTGGCGGTAACCGACAGGGCGGTGTCGCCCTCGCCGATTGCGACCGTGCCGGTGCCCGAGATGACACCGGTTTCGTCGATTCCGGCCGCGAGGTTGGTCAGCGTGACCTTGTTCGCGAGCGTGACCGCACCGGTCAACGAACCCGACAGGGCAACCTTGGCCTTACCGGTCGCCTCGGTCTTGCGGACCGAACCGGCAAAGTCCACCGTTGCGCCGAAGAGATCGATGGCGCTCGTCATGCTGGCTTCGAGTGCGTAGGTGCCCGTTGTCGACAGCGCGCCGTAAACGCGAGCCGACGGAACCTTTCCGTTCTTTTCTGCGGCCGTTGCCTTGGCATCGAGGCTCATGGCCTTGTTGCCCTCGGCATCGACGCTGAAGCGAACCGTCACGTCGGGCGTGAAGCCCGCCGGGAGTTTGAGGAAGGGCATCGAACCCGAAACGATCTCACCTTCGAACGCACCGACAGTCACCGACGCGCGGGAGAACGGAACGAAAAGACCAACGGGGTCCGACGCTCCGATTGCGAACTGCGGCGAGCCCCAGTCGCTTGGGCCGATGAAACGAGCCGAGCGGATGTTGAGACCCGTGGCAGAAACGGTTCCCGAGGCTCCGGAGACGGCGAAGTAGCCACCGATCGAGAAGCCTGCGTTCGAGAACGTCACCTTCGAGGCGTCGGTGCACGTAGACGAGCTGACCGCGAACTGGTTGAGGTCGAGGCCACCGATTCCGATGGTTGTGAGCAGATCGTTGATCTTGGTCAGCGTCTTGGTGCTGACGGCTTCGACGAAGTTGCACAGCGGAGTCGGTGCACCGCTTGGTGCCAACTGGAGCACGATCTGATCGGTTGCCGAAGCACCCGATGCATCGGTCGTGGTGACCATGATCGTTGCGCTGCCGGTGGCCGCGGTGGCGGCGATGGTGAGCGCAGCGGTGTTCGCGTTCTGCAGTGTGAGCGATGTGCCGCCAACCTGCGTCCACGAGTACGAAATCGTGCCGGAGCCGGCGCCGGTTGCGTTCAGCGTGTAACTGCTGGCCGTGTCGACGACGATCGGACCATCACCCTGGGTGATGTTTGCCGACACCGTCGGCGTACCGCCGGTGCCGACGACGATCGACACCGTGTCGGTGGCCTTCAGACCACGTGAGTCGGTGGCAGTGACACGCAACGACAGCGTGACGTTGGCCGCGGGCGCGGTGAACGACACGGTTGCAGCGTTGGTGGTTGCCGATGCGAGCACCGACGGCGAGGGACCCGCCGCCTGTGTCCATGCATACGACACTGCACCGACACCCGAACCGAGAGCGGTCAGCGACACGGCTGCACCCTGTGCAACGGTGGTCGTGCCGAAAATGTTGCCGTTCACCGTGACGCCGGTGTCGGCTGACGTCGTGTACGACGTGTCGCCGCTACCCGACGTGGGTGCGGTGTTCGCATATGCGCGAACCGAGGCGGCCGACTGTGCCGGCACGCGACGGATCACCGAGGATCCGCTTCCGCTTGCGGCCTTGCCGGCCGGACCTTCAGCCGTGGGGAGCGGAACGACGCTGACCGAGACGCGGGCCGAGCCGGTCGCGCCGGCTTCGGTTGCGGTGACTTCGAAAACGAGCGTCGTCTGTGCGGTCACTTTCGGTGTGACGAGTGTGGCGGTCGGGCCGGTCGACGGCTGATTGTTCAGCCACTTCGCGGCCGGAGTCACCGACTTGCACTCGCCCTTGGACGCCTTGACGTCGGCATCGGTGGTGCAGAGCTGCTTCCACACGAACGACGACCCGCTGGCGTTGCCTTCGGTCGACAACAGGATCGTCGACGCGACACGGTTGCCCTTGGCGTCGATGATCTGGTCGACGACTTCACCCGGTCCCTTGACCGCGAATGCGATAGCCGGACGCAGTTCGACGGGCAGATTCGAGACGCGGGTCGAACCGACACCACGATCGGTCGCCACAAGCGAAGCCGCGCGCAGCGTGAGGGACTTCGTCGCGGAGTCAAGCGAGTCGTACTTGATGCTGACCGTCGGGGACTCTTCACCCGACTTCAACACGGAGTTGCGCGAGCACACCGTGAATCCGGCGGCGATCTTTCCGCCGACGCGGACGCACTTCCAGCCGTCACCCTCGACGCCGGTGATCCGGCCGTTCTTGATACCCGGAACCACGACGTACTGAGCGGTTGCGTCGGCGTTGCCGCCGTTCTTCACCGACAGCGTCGCCACGGCGTTGCCGCCGGGGCGGGGGCCTGCGGGAGCGATGAACGAGGGGACGAGTTCCGGCTTGTATTCGATGATCGAAACGGTCATGCCGAATCGCGCGACTGGCGCATCTGCCTTTTCGGGCAGCGACGCGAACACCGGCCATTCGGGCGTGCCGACCTTGGCCTTGTTCGACGCACGCGCCGTGACAGCGAGAACCGGCGTCTTACCGCCCGGCGCCATGTCGCTTGCCAACTTGATCTCGCAACGAACGGCAGGGCCCGACTTCGGGGCTGTGACAGTTGGTGCTGCCGACGTCGGCGGGACTGTCGTCGGTCCTTCGACCGCGTCGGCGACCGCTGCCGCGGCGGCAGGAACCTCGACGCTCGGCTGCGTTCCGTTACCCGCGACGCAGGTCCACTTTCCGGCAGTCGCTGCGAGCTTCTGGCCGTCGAGCTTCGCCTTGTAGTCGAGCGCCTTCGGGAACGATGCGCCCGAGAGGACGGCCGTGTTGTCGACGTACTGTTCGATGCGCACGGTCGTGCCCGCAGGCATGGCCTTCGCACCCAGGTTCTCGACGGCGAAGGAATACGTGGAGTCCTTCCCGATCATGATCGGGGTGGCCGAGCCGTCAGTGACGGCCTGGCTCGCACCTTTTTCATCGGCTCGCGAGAACACGATTCCCGGCATCGCCGCTGGAAGCGGCTGGACGATGAGCGTGTGCGATACCGAGTTGCCGGCCTTGTACTTGTCGGCTTCGTTGTCGGCGCTGATCGTTGCGATCACCTGTGCAGCGCCGTCCTCGGTTTCCTCGGTGGCGGCGATTTCCATGCCGACGATCTCGGCGGTGTCACCGTCGAGTTCCGCCTTCACACACTTCTGTGCGGTGGCGCCTTCGCCCGCGGCCGGGTCGGGCTCTGCATTCGAGCATGTCCAACCCTCGGCGTCGGTCTTCAAGCCCTTGAACACCATGCCTTTGCGCGTGCTGAACGTCACGGCGACGTTTTCACCCGGGCCATATGCCGAGCGAATGTTGGCATCGACGATCGCCGAGCCGGGAGCGCTGATGCTCGAGTTGCCGTCTCGCGGCGACAGCCGCACCGAAAGATCAGGTTCGGGAGCGGGGACCACGATCACCGTGGCCTGACCGCCAGCCTCGAGCGGGCTGTCGTCGATGAGCGTCTTCGAGATCGATTCGACCTCCCAGATGACCGGCTTTTCGGTCACCTTTGCGGTCTTCGATACGCGACCCTCGAGTGTGAGGGTGTCGGAGAACGTGCTGGGGGGCAGGTCGGGTCCCTTGTGCGTACACACCGTCGGTGCACTGGGGTTGTCACAGGTCCAACCTTCACCACTGACCTTCACATTCGTGATGCCGAGGTCCTTCGGCAGGACGTTGCGGAAGGTGAAGTCACCGGACTGCGTCTCGGTGCCCGTGGGCAACAGGCGCATGTCGGCCTTGAACTTTCCTCCGGGGTAAACCCGACCGACGACTTTCACATCGACCCACACGCTGGCGATGACCGTCTTGTCATCGCCGGCTGCCGAGCCGACCGACGCACCCGCATCGGGATCGGGGCCGAGCAACTGGACGATCGCTTCGTCGTTCTTGCGGTCGATGTCGTCGGCGGTGTCTGCCTTGAAGAGAATGTGCGCCCACTCGGCGAGCAGTTCCTTCGCGCCCTCGATGTCGCCGGCCTTGGTCTTGTCGGCGACATCCGTGACGAGCGAGTCAGGAGGAAGCGGGAATGCCGCGTCGGGACCGATCTGGAACTGGAGGTCGGCGCTCGCGTTGCTGCCCGGGGGTAGCAGTGCGTTCTTCGTACCGTCCGCAGTCTTTTCGGTGTACGTGCACTTCAGGCCCGAACACACCCAACCGATCGATCCGACGGCTGATTCGTCGGTGATCGCAGGTGCAGCACTGCTGAACGTGACGGTTGCCGGCAGGTTGCTCATCGTGAACGTGATCGGGGATTTCTGACCCGCGTAGTCACTGCCGATGTTCGTGATGTAAGTCATGCCCATGTAAATCTGGTTCGGAAGAGCCGGGCCAACGAGCTGTGCCGAAGAAATGAGGTCGACACCGGTCTTTGCGTTGCCGGCCGAACCAGCGGGCAATTCCGTCTTGACTTCACCTTCGTTGGACGGCGGCTGGTCGATGTTGTCGACCTTCGCGCCCTCGGGAAGAAGCGGTGCAAGTTCCGTGTTGGTCAGACCGGGAATCGTCGTCGGTGTCGTGCCGTCGGCCGGAGTTGTCGTCGTGGTCGTGTCACCCGGTGCCGCCGTCGTGGTGGTCGTGTCGGCAACGGTCGTGGTCGTCGAATCGGTCGGCGCACTTGCGCCGATCGGTGTCGCATCGACCACGACCAGCGTGGCGACGATCGAGAGGGCGAGACCCTTGCGAAGTGTGTGACGGGTCATCGTTTTCATTGCGCACATCCTGTCGAAGCGAATCCGGTGAGAGCTCGGGCGGTGCCCGAAGTTGCGAAGACTGGTCGGTACTGCGGGAGGGCCACTGCGACCCTGTCAAGAGAGGCTCGCTGGCGAACCAGCGTCACGGTGTCGGCGTTCGCGCCCTTCAGCTTCGAGCTGAGATCAGCGACGGACAGTTTCGGACCGCCGTTCTGCAGTGCGGACACGCAGTCGGCCGTCGCCCACACCTGGTTCTTCCAGCGCAATTCGGCAACTCCCGAAGTGACGTTGAAGCACGTCGAAGCGGTGGCGCCCGTGCATCCGAGTACCAGATCACGGATCGAGTTGCCGGTGGCCGCAGCATCGACCTTCGTCGGATCGCCGACGATGAATTCGGCACCCCAGCCGTTACCGAGGAACGAGCCGATGCCAGTGGCAGCCGGGTCGAACCCGCGCACCGCGGTCACACCCGAGCCGTCGAGTTTTGCCGCAAGCACCGCCTTGATCACTTTCTTCGTCGCGGTCGACACAAACGCGCAGTTGTCGCACGGGATCGTCTTCGCCCCGACGGTGAGGTTCCAGCGCAGCGTCATCGGGGTGGTTGTACCGACCCATTCGGCACTCGCCACGGCGAGAGTTCCCGACGAGTCGGTCTTGTAGGTGTTGCTCACCGCACGCGCGGCATTGGACGTGGTCGAGGCTTCGGCGGGAAGCGCGGGACGTGGCGAACCGAGTGCGTTGTTCGGTGCGAGGTAGGTCGGCGCGTAGTTGCCCGGATCGGCGACCTTCGTCTGCGTGGGAACCGCAATCGTGGTCGTCGGCGCGGCCGCGACCGTGGTTGCGGGCGCCACGGTCGTTGCGCTCGCGGCAGTGGTCGCCGGCGCAACCGTCGTTGCTGGGGCGACTGTCGTTGCTGCCGCCACGGTCGTTGCGGGGGCGACGGTTGTTGGCAGCGCGGCGTTCTTCACGCGCGCAGTGGTCGTGGCAGTTTCACCCTCGGACGAGCCCGAGCCTCCGCACGAGGCCAATAGGGCCGCGGCGAGCGCCACACCGAATAGGGACTGTCTGTGTTTCATGGTCATCCTTCGCAATTCTTCGCGACGAAGTCGTCGATCTTCTGTGAGGCGGATTCGATTTCGGCCGTCGCAAGTTGTGTGACGACCTGGTTGAAGTTCTCGAGCGTTGGATCGCTCTCGAGCGAGTCGGCCATCGCTGTTGCTGCTTCGGCAACAGTGGCGACGTCTGCAGCAATGTCTGCGGGTGAGGTTTCGGCGAGACCGTTCAGTGCCTCTGCGCGGGTCTTCATCTGCGCGGCGACCTCTTCGACTTGCGCATCGTCTTCGAGATTCGTTGCATTGATGCCTTCGTCGGTTGCGGCTTTGCAGAATGCAGCAAGCACTGCTGCATCGTCGACCGGCGATGTGTCGGGCGAAACCGCCGTCGTGTCGGCGGTCGTTGCATCGGAGGACTCACCGTCGGAACCACCACACGCACCGAGAACAAAAGTCGCGACTACGGCCGCGGACATCACGGACCCCTTGAATCGATGACAAAACATTTCTCGTCCCTTCCCCTGCACAAGCGCCAAAGTAATGAAGGAACCTACTATTGACCAGTCAGGTGCCAGAAGTTTCCGGGGCCGGCCACCCCGAGTTCACCCCGCCGTTGCAAGGGTGGCGAGTCGCGAGTCGATGTCGGCCCCCGAAGGTGCCCCGATCACAACTTCACGATCGCCCGAGGCGTCCTGGAACACCCATGCGGGCTGGCCGGAGACCCCAAAAGAGGAAAAAATCGAGCCGTCGGGATCGCGGACGTTGGTGAAGGTCAGGCCG
>Ga0068872_10002690_pt1 | contig 13868 bp, 8 predicted proteins | sample NOAtaG_7_FD_66441 | JGI IMG/M metagenome (GOLD analysis project Ga0068872, IMG submission 66441) | Freshwater lake microbial communities from Lake Erie, under a cyanobacterial bloom - NOAA_Erie_Diel1S_2200h metaG | ecosystem: Environmental > Aquatic > Freshwater > Lake | place: USA: Ohio, Lake...
TAGTATAAATTGAATATTTATCACGACACACTACAATAATATTTTGATTTAGATACATATCAACATTATCCCATGTTGAAAAACTCTCAAATAAATCCGAACCAATTGTTAAATATAATGTAGCATTTGGCAATTGTCTATTTAGTAATGTCAAAGTATCATGTGTATAATTTACATTTTTCTCATGTAATTCACATAATTCTTTTTCTATAGGTGATATAGCAACATTCAGTGTATTTTCAAACATACTTAGAAGCATATTAAAGCGGTCATCAAAAGAACTTATATTATTCTTGCAACAATGTTTATAGGTAGGAACAATAATTACTGCATCTATGAAACCAGTTGCAAATACACTTTCTACTACCATTTTATGATTTAGATGGGGTGGATCAAAAGTTCCAACATATACAGCAATATTAATATGATTATTCCATTTAATATCAGAATAATCATTGGTAATTACCGTAGCATATTCAGATAAATTACCTGCAAATTGACTAGAACGAATAGAATTAAAGGTCATTGTTTAATTTTTTTAATGTTTTTTTGATGTTTTACTTGATGTAGTTTCAATTTTATTTTCTAATGAGATCTTGTATTTGGTTAAGAATATCTTCAGTATTTTTATAAGGTTCTTTGGGTGATTCGGTTGGTTTCATTGGTGGGAATTTAGAGGTTCTTATGGGTTGTGTTTGTTGTTTTATGATGGCACTATTAACGTAATCAAATCTTTTCTTGAGATCATCATTGATCTGTGAAGTAGATTTTTGAGTTGTTGAAGAAGTTGTTGAAGAGGTTGATGAAGGATAATCAGTTCTATTTAATACTTGCAATACTTCTGTTTTTATTTGAAAATTTGTTTTATCTTTATTTTTATAGTCTGAATATAAAAAGTTAGTATTAATATTGGCTTGTATAAGAATACTAAAGTTATTAATAACAGGGGTATCCCATTTGATTTTTGAGTCAAATGCTAATAAATGTATGGCATGAACTAGAAGTATCATTTTCTTTTTTTTATTTCCAGTTGAAAATCCATAACGATACATTTTAAATAACCCAATTAACTGACGATTCATATTTTCTCTTCCAGCTCCTCTAACAGTAGCTTCTTGAAAAATAACATCCCATAAAAGCCAAATAATATCATGATAATATTGTGGTTTAACATATTTTCTTTTTCTGAGACCACAGTTAAATATCATGTTTTTTTTAATATTTAGTTTTTCCCATTCTAAAATCCAGTTTAACCAGTAAAGGGCTTTATCTAGATTGCCAACTCTTAAAGTTAATTGATATGCTAATTCATTAACTACAACATTAATTTCACTAGGATCCTCTGATTTAATTAAGTTAGTTATTAAATAATTATTTTTTGCTTCCAGTTTAGATTCAAAATTATCTAATAAAAAATCACCAGTGGGGATTTTAGGTAAATTACTTAATTTATTTTTAGATGAAAGGGTTAATACCGTAATAATATCAGTCAAATGATTTCTAGCTTCTTGTGAATTTCGTATATTTAGTATTTTATCCCCATTATACCTAGTATCCTGAGATAATTGAATCTGTTGTACAAATCTAGACCAAATATAAAAAGATAAATTGGGATTTGTCATGTTAATAAATTTTGAATTAATCATAACAAGTCTTTCCCAACCTTCTAAAATATGTCCTGAAACTAGTAATTCAGCTCCCCAATGACACGCTTCTTCTAATTTTTGGTCAAGAATACTTTTTTGTAAAGCATTAAGAACATCTGTTTTTTGATAATTACTGAAGGTTTTAGTTTTTAGTTCAGATAATTTCCGTTCATCATAAATATTGTATTTATCTGGTATATCTGAATATTTTAAATCAATATTTTCTAAAGATTCTCTTGATACATTCATTATAAATTCTAGAAAGTAAAAAGTTTATAAAATTCTACTCCAGTTAAATAAAAATTGAATCTATAACAAATAAGTATTATTTCAAATTAAAAATGGATGAATTAATAGTTTTACTAATACTTTTATTAATTGCATGTTGTTTATTTATAATTACTTTCTGGCATGAAAGTTGTCTAAAAAAAATGTTTGACCCGGATCATATTTTATATGAATTATCAGATTACCCATAAACTTTTTAGAGAAACTTTAAACTTTTTTCCAAAAAGTTTGAACAAAAACTTAACTGGTGAGGAAAAAGTGTGAACACAAACTTAACTGGTGTTTGAAAACCATTTTCTAGATGTATTAAAAATTTTGATTGAACTAGAATTACTAGATTTTTTTACTTTATGACACTAGAAAGGATTTTAAAAACCCATTTCTAGATGTATTAAAAATTTTTATTGAACTAGAACAACTAGATTTTTTTACTTTATGACACTAGAAAGGATTTTAAAAACCCATTTCTAGATGTATTAAAAATTTTTATTGAACTAGAACAACTAGATTTTTTTACTTTTTGACACTAGAAAGGATTTTAAAAACCCATTTCTAGATACTTTAAAAATTTTATGATAACTAGAACAACTAGAATTTTTTACTTTAAAGACTTAGAAAGGGTTTTAAAAACTATTTTCTAGATACTTTAAAAATTTTGATTGAACTAGAACAACTAGAATTTTTTACTTTAAAGACTCAGAAAGGATTTTAAAAACCATTTTCTAGATGTATTAAAAATTTTATGATAACTAGAACAACTAGAATTTTTTACTTTAAAGACTTAGAAAGGGTTTTAAAAATCATTTTCTAGATATATTAAAAATTTTGATTGAACTAGAACAACTAGAAATTTTTACTTTAAAGACTTAGAAAGGGTTTTAAAAATCATTTTCTAGATATATTAAAAATTTTGATTGAACTAGAACAACTAGAAATTTTTACTTTTTGACACTAGAAAGGATTTTAAAAACTATTTTCTAGATACTTTAAAAATTTTGATTGAACTAGAACAACTAGAATTTTTTACTTTAAAGACTTAGAAAGGATTTTAAAAATCATTTTCTAGATGTATTAAAAATTTTGATTGAACTAGAACAACTAGATTTTTTTACTTTAACGACTTAGAAAGGATTTTAAAAACCATTTTCTAGATGTATTAAAAATTTTGATTGAACTAGAACAACTAGATTTTTTTACTTTAAAGACTTAGAAAGGATTTTAAAAACCATTTTCTAGATGTATTAAAAATTTTGATTGAACTAAAATTACTAGAATTTTGTTCAAACTTTTTCCGAAACTTCTTTAAGAAGTTTCTCTAAAAAGTTTTTCTACACTAGTTAAACTTTTTGTTCAAACTTTTTTCTAAAAAGTTTTATCTATCTTAAAGTAAAGAATAACACAAAAGAATAAAAATAAATAACAAAAGTAAAGAATAAAATGAGTGGAATACCGATAGGATATAGATATATAATTAAACCATACCCAACTTTAATAGATGAAGAAGGTAGGGATGTATTTGGAAAACCGGATGAAAATGGACAATTACCTGTAGTTTATAATGAAAATAATACAGAAGAAGGTTCATTAGAATTATGGAATGAAAAGGTTAAGATGGGGTTATTCGATGCTGAATTTAGTAATCCGAATCCATTGAATGGGCTTCCGTGGTCTGACAATTATAAAATGCTACATAAGAAGGTAATTAGACCTGCTACCACATATATATATGCGGGTGGTTTTTATGAAGCTTTAAATGAGAATCAGGTTGTGTTGGTGACAGCAGGTACGGGTGCAGGTAAAACTATTTTAACGGGTAAATTAATGCTTCACTATTATGCATATAAAAAGAAGATTTTTACGACTATGCCTCGTATTAATATTACAGAGACAAATGCAAGATTTGTTTCACAACTATCAGATGTTATAGTAGGAGAACATATAGGTTATAAACATGGTAGTGAAAAGAATATGGCTACACCAGATACTATGTTTTTATTTACTACAGATGGTACAATTAAAGCTAAAATGACTAGTAGTGATCCTGATTTAATGGAATATCAGTGTGGTATGTTGGATGAAGTTCATGAACGCAACGTGAATATTGATGTTTTATTGCTTTTATTGAGAAATTTATGTAAAAGAAGACCAGATTTCAAGTTAATATTAATTAGTGCAACAGTAGATACGAATGCTTTTAGGGAATATTTTGAAAAAGAAGGTGTAAAATTCAAACATCATCATTTCCCGTCTGATTCAACAACAAAAACATTTACAATTGATAAACATTATTTGGATAATGAAATTGATAAGAAAAAATATCCGGATTATATGTTTCAACAAGTTGATTTATTATTAAGAAATACTAGTGAAGGTGATATTTTTGCATTTATTCATACAATTACTCCTGGTAAAAAAATAGTAGAACAACTAGAAGCAAATAGAAAATACTACAAGGGTAATCCGTGTTTTGTTTCTTTTTCAAGTAGTTCAGCAACACAAGAGGAAAAAGATATTGTTATGACTTTTGATAAAGAAGCTCAAAAACCCTATTACATGTTAAAAGGATATACTAGATCTGTTATATTTGGAACTAATGCATTAGAAGCTTCTTATACTGCCCCAGGTCAATTAGTTTATGTAGTAGATGGTGGGGTAGCTAAAGAAGTATGGTATGATCCAGTCAAATATGCTCAAGTGTCAGATTTATGTTATGTTCCACAGGCTAACTTAGTGCAACGTATGGGGCGAACAGGAAGAACATGTGTAGGGGCTTTTTATGGTTTATATACGAAAGCACAATTTGATTCATTTCCTAAATTCACGCCACCAGGTATTTTAAATAGTAATATTACGAGTGATATTCTATCTATTATGAATTTACCTACAAATCAAAACCTAAGTACAACTTTGAAATTTATATCTGATATGATGACACCTCCTACTATAGAGAGTATTGAATCAGGTGTTCGTATTTTATATAATTATTCAATGATAAATTCCAAAGGTGAAATGACGGATCTTGGTATAACAGCGAATGGTTTGGGTAAATTGGATATAGAATTAATGAGAATGGTTTTAATAAGTTATTATTTTGGGTGTATGGATGAGGTAGTCATGTTAGCCGCTATGATGATTCAGACACAAAAGGATGCATTAACAAAATTTATAAGAGAACCACATTTTACTGCTGAATATGCCGAAAAAGAGCAATATAAAAGAAAGATTAGTAAATTTGGACATCCTAGAGGGGATCATTTTGTATTAATTAATATTTTTAGATCATATTTAATGGTGCATGAGAGTGATAGAGAAAATTGGTGTAATAATTTGGGATTTCGTTATGATAGTTTTAAAAAGATTGAACAAGATTATGAGTCAATAAAGGAATCATTACAGGGGCTAGACTTTCCACAACAATTTACTCACTATCCGCCACCTAGAAAACCAGATCAACCTCCTAGAGATTTAATAGAATATTTGAAATTACATAATCAAGAGATGATGGATCAAATGTTTGGGGAGCATTTACAACAAGATAGATTCCAATTTAATTATGGTGGTGGTGCTAGAACTAGAAAAAATAGAAAAAATAAAACCACTAAGCGTATTAAAAGTGCAATAAAAAAAAGTAAAAGAACTCAAACAAATCCAGCTCAAAAAGCTCTCAGACTCAAATTAAAATATTTAGAAAATGAAGTATGGGATAATCAGGATTATACATCATCTAGAGCCATTGAACCTATTGATTCACTTAGTTTATTTATAGATGATTCCTCTAGAATTACTACTGGAACAATATCATCTAGTGATTCTACCCTAGTTAAAACGACACAACCACAATTCATTACAGTGCCTACTTCAGAAAAAAGAATGCATATATCAAGTGATTTATGGAGTGTTAGTCGTTCTAAAATGGATCTTAAATTGCGTAAACAATTATCAAAATTTGAAGAAAATAGTCTTAAAGGGTTAATTGCCCAAGTTCGTAAAGAATATATTAAAAAGAAGATTTCACATCTAGAATTAGACCCCGACCTTAAAAATGTATTGTTGATGAGTCCAACTGATTTTAACCGCAAGCAATTAACATCAAATACAAAAGAAATCATTGATCTAATCAATGAAGAAGATAATCCCACCTCTAAAAAATATGTTGATCCAGATTTTGAACTGGAATTAGAAATAAATCCTAGGAAAATAAGCAAAGAACAATTACAATGGTATGAAAAATCTAGAGAAGAACTAGAAAACTCTCTAGAAAAACTTAGAATTGATTTAGGTCATAAAGAAAAAGGAACTCATAAAAAACCTAGAAAAAGACATAATCAACCTAAACTTAAAACAAAAATTAAAACAAAACATAAAGGTGGATTTGAAAAGAAACCATTTGATAACAAGAAGGATTTTGGAAAGAAACCTTATGATAATAAGAAAGATTTTGGTAAAAAACCTTTTGGTGATAAGAAACCTTTTGGTGATAAGAAACCTTTTGGTGATAAGAAGGATTTTGGTAATAAGGAGAAATTACCTGGATTATCACCTGAAATTTTAGAAAAAGAAAGAATTAAATTTGGTAGTTTCTTGGATCAAATATCATTAAGAACAGAATCTGGTATTTTGCCTGAATACAGAATTTTTGAAGATAAAGAAGAAAACATAATGGCTTGTATATTTTATGGATTTTATATGCGTTTGGGTGTAAACTTTTATCAAAATAAGTATTTAGTTAAATTACCAAAGATAGATAGTGGGATTGATGGGTCTATATTAGCTACATACCGCAAAACACCAAGTCTAGTAATTTATCAATCTTTTATGATTGCAAATAATACTGCTAATATGGGTATTGTATCAGAATTAAGTCCTAGAATTATTAATGCATTTATTTAAGTGCATTTATCTAAGTGCATTTATTAAATTTTTTCAATATTATCATATTTGGCATCAGTATTATTATTAGTTTTTTCAATAGTATCAATTGTATGATCTAGTTCTCTAGATGGATCATAAATAAAATGTAGTTGAACATCTTCAGTGTATTCTACATCTTTGAATTTATATTTTTTAAGTGTTTTTTGATTTTCAGATGTATTTTCAGGTGTAATTGTGTGTGTGCAAACATAGCCTAGTTTAGTAAAAAGATTGATAGAAGGGGTATTCCAAACATATGCTAAAGCTGTAAAATATGGTGATTTATAGTCATCATCATCTTCAACAGCCTTACTTTGATATTGATCAATAATATTAACATTAGTTGATGTGATTAATTTTATTAATGATTCCGCAAAACCTTTACGATAATATTTCGGATTTGTAAAAAGACTCCAGAAATAAACAGTTGGATTATTTTGATTTGATGGATAACACACATCAGAGAAAATAGAACTAACCAATTCTCCACTTGTTGAATCAAAATAAATATTTATAAAATTAGTTGCTTCTGCATCAATGTCTAAATCATTTTTAATATTTTCTATAACCCTTTGAACATCTCCTTTTTTATATTTAAATTCATTTACAAAGGCATCATCTGCTAAATTATAATAATAATCTCTGAACTCTGGTGTTAATTCTAATAATTTTTTAAAATTTTCTTGGGGCAACATCATAAAAAGAACCTGTGTATCAGTGCAATTACTCAAAATAAGATCTATGGTAATATTATTTATCACAATTTCACTAACAACATCCTGATTTTTATTAGTCTTTATAGTCATTGATACAGGATTCGTTAATTTAAATATCCTTTTAATCAATTCTTCTGTTAATTTAGTTGTCATTAAGTTATCTAAATTATAATAGTTTTAAGTTTAATTAAACTTTTTAGAGAAACTTAAAAAAGTTTCGGAAAAAGTTTGGACAAAAACTTAACTGGTATAGAAAAAATTTTTAGAAAAAGTAGAAACAAGTGCTAATAAATATATATTGGTGTAAATATATTTATTTGGATGGACAATGTGAAATGCATATATCAACCTCTCGTCGTAGTTTTTGTACACATTTGATTGCATCAAGTTCACCCTCAACATGTGCAATAGTATGATTTAAAAGAATATTTCCAACACCACAGTTTAATGCTGAATTGAACCTTGGATTAGACTCACTACAACCTTTTATACAATCATCTCTTGTAAAATTATTAATCACATTGGTCATCGTTTCATGTGATATTTTTAGAGATTGTAAACTAGCCGGATCAGTATTTAGTTGTGGTAGTTGTGGTAGTTGTGGCAGTTGTGGTAATTTTTGTAATTGTGGTAATTGTGAAGGGTGCATCGGTGGTAAATAATTATTAAACATTATAAAATGATTAACTTGAATGGGTATTGTAATACCACATACTGGACTAATTGATGGGATAGGATTATTTGATAATGATGCAATGTGCGATGATGTAAGAGTAGAGAGACTGAACGCCATTTTGTTTAAGAAAATCGTATATATACACAATAGTATGTTTAATTTAAAATCAATTTTATTTTTTATTATTTATATTGTATTTTGATGGTGATGTTGTAGTGATTATTCTTTCCATGGTGGTAATATATCAATTTCAGATGTCATATAAATTTTAAACTCATTTGGCATTTGCTCAACTAATTTATTTAGTGCAAGTGGTGGCATTTTCTTTTTAGTTTCAATCAGTAAATGTGCAATTAAATTTCCATAATATTTTCTAACATCTGGAGGGACATTATCACCATACGATATAATAGATTGAATGTGATCCAGAGCCATTTTAAAATATGTTCCCGCTTCTTTAGCATCATAATTCAACGATTGATCCAGTAATTTCATCCTATGTTCTAGTTTTTTATTACATTCATTTAGTATTGGGTTAAATGTTGTATTGAATTCTCTTATTTCATTTTCTCTTTTTTCTAATTGTTCATTATTTGTTAAAACAATTGAATCCATGTGAGATATGACTGATTTCATATTTGTTGAAATTTTTTCAATATCTTTATTCATCTGAGTAATTATGTCGTCGGATTTACGTAAGATATTGGTTATATTAGATTCATATGTATGTATTTGACTAGCTATATGTTTGGGTTGAAAATTAATTGGAGTAATAGATGATTTTAATACGGTTGTATCTTGAACTAATTTTGCAACGTCAATTGAATGTTGATTAAATTGGTTTTGATTTTTGCGAATATTATCAGATATCACATTTATATTATTTTGATATTGTTGTATATTTTGTTGTTTTTCAGCAACTATTTTAAATTGATATGTTATAATTTGTGTAAAAACCTCCAAAATTTGTTTTGTTTCATTTATTTTTTTATGCTTTTCATCATAAGATAAATCATCATATGAACCCATATCACTTACCAACTCATCAATTATATTTTTAATATTGGTTATTTCCTCGATTGGATTAAATTGTGATTGTGTTATTTTGGAGAACATTTCAGTTATTTTTGGGTTGTCATTGTAATTATGAACATCAATATTTGCAACTACCGATTTAATATTTCTCATTAATTCGTGTTCTTCTATGTTATCTGGTGAATTAAGTGATCTAGATAAACTAGAATTATTAGATAATGTTTTAAGGTTATTTGATAAATCTATAAATTCTGTATTTACATTTTGACTATAAGACTTATATGGGTGATAACTATTTAACTGTCTTTCAAGTGTAGCTACAAATTCCACTTGTTTGTTATAGTAATTTAGTTCAAGATTCTTCTCTTTTTGAATTCTTGCCAATTCCAGTTGCTTACGTTCATATTCTTGTTTATCTTGCTCTTCTTTTTGTTTTTTGTGTAATTCTTCTAGCGCTTTAGCGTCTGCTTGTTTTTTAGCCTCCATTTGTTCGAGTGCTTCCCGTTTTATAGTTGCATCTAATCCATCCACTATCATTTTTCGAATCTTGATAGAGTTCTCATTATTTTTACTTGGGACACGTGAATATATTCTGTCAAAATATGTTATCAGTGTCTCATTTTGTATCTGATAAGTTTTACATTTAAGACTGATGCCATTCACTGCAAGAAATCTGAATAAATCATAATTTGCGTTAAAACAAGGCATCAGAATCAAAGTTTCATATTTACCAAAAGTTATACCATATTTTACAAACAACTCTAACACATCCATCATATTATAGTAAACTGCATAATACACTGCACTATCAATTTTACGATAAGGATTATAGAATGTTTGTCCTTTTGAGACTGGGGTATCACCTGCCAAAAGCGGATCAGCACCTCTTTTCATAAGTTCACTAACCAAATTCATAAACTTATGGTGTCGTTCTTTTCCACTTTGGTTATAATGACTATGTCCATATTCAAGTAAAAGCGCTAATCCGGTTTTTCCTGATTGACCTCCCATAAATAAATGGTTAATTGGTAAGCCATCATTATACATTTTGATTGCACTGTCATAGCTATAATTTTGTATATAGTCTGTAAACTTACAATATGTGTTGTAATCTGACATTATCAATAATTTAATACTGAACTAAAACTATAAAATCAATTTTGTAATAATAGATGTCAGTCTAATATTTTTCACTTTTTGACACTAGAAAGGATTTTAAAAACTCATTTCTAGATGTAATAAAAAATTTTGATTAAATTTTTGTTCAAACTTTTTTCTAAAAAGTTTACTAGAATTATTAGAATTTTTCACTTTTTGACACTAGAAAGGATTTTAAAGACTGTTTTCTAAATGAGTTTGTTTTTGGTAAAACTTTTTCTGAAACTTTTGTTTTTTTAAAAAGTTTAGCAATGTTCTTCGTCGTGAATTAGTGTAGCAAATCCACAATCTTCTAGATGTTCATATGAGTTTTCTAGAGATGTATAACCGTAGGTGATAAGTTTATCGATGAGGTATTGTTTATTTGAAGATACAGTTAAATATAATTGGTAATTTTTGTGTTGGTTATTCCAAATAAAATGATAATGTCCAGATTGATCTATTTTAACGGGTGTAATGTAGATAGGTAAATTTTGATTTTCAAAAAAGTTCTTGAAATCTGTAAGAGAAATTTCAGGATATATGGAATGTAATTTGTAAAAAACTTGATTAATTTCTTTAAAAATATTGGTAGCTTGTTGTTTATAAACATAATAATTGGTCAAATGTTCTTGAACTTGTGGTTTTAGTTCGTCATCTAAATCTTCTAGGTAAATAGGAGTATTATCTAGTTCAACGACAGTATGTTCTGGTGCCAAATGATCAATTAATAATTGTCTGAAATTTTGAATGGATTGTGATGCTTTATCTGATATTACGACATGTTCATTAATAATAGTTTTTAATAAAATATAATGAGGGTTAGTTTCCAAAGATTTTATAGAAGTCATGTCTAAAGATAAAAAATAATAAACTAATTAACACTAATCAATTTTTTTCTAAACTTCTCAGAAGATTCATGTATAAGTTAGTTATATTCTAACTTTTCTATTAGCCATTTTAATTAAGAAATCATCATGTGAAGCCATGATAATAGTTTTTTTACCAAATCCTTTTTGTATGAGGTTCCATAGTTTTTCTTTAGATTCTTTGCTAAGGGATGCGGTAGGTTCATCTAGAAGTAAAATTGGTGGATTATTAAGATAAATTCTGAGAAACCATATAATTTGTCGTTGTCCACCACTTAAAGTGCTACCATTTTTACCGACGGGTGTATCAATACCTTTTTCTAATCTAGAGAAGACATCATTTAAATTAAAGAGTTCTAGTAGATCAATGACTTCTTTGCGTGTATGTGTTGGATTACTAAATAATATATTGTCAAGAATTGATCTGTTAAAAAGAACTGGATTTTGTGTCATATATCCAAAGTTTTTAAATATATCAGTTAATTCTAAGTTTTGGTAATTGTGTCTTCCAAAATAAATGGATCCACTAGTGGGTTTTAATAGACCAAGAATAATTTTAAGTGATGTGGATTTACCGCTACCAATATCACCAACTAATGCTATACGATCACCTTTATTTACAACCATTGAAAAATTATTTATAATGGGTTTATTTGATTTTTTGTATTGAAATGAAATATTTTTAATGGTAATTAAATGTGTTGTATCAGCTAGAGTTAGAGAAGAATGTATTTTGGATTGGGGTTTAGTATCTTTATTTGATGTATTGTCAGTATCATTAAAAAGATTTAAATCAGAGATTTCTTGTAGATCATTCATTGTTGTATAATCCATAGAAATGTTATGAAATATATCTATCATCCATGCTAAATTAGTTAATAGTTCTGTGATAATAAAAAATAATGACATGAATGCCCCATGTTTAATTTTTTTATCAGTTAACAGTTCATGTGCTTTGTACATAAATAAATAAACAGCAACCATAATAAAAAGGATACCAATTAATCTCCATGTTAAGGTGCATTTTTCAGTGTTATTAAAAGCAGTTAGATAGGTGCGTTGGTATGTATCTAGTTTATTTTGTTCATTTTCACTTTGATTATACGCCTGAATTGTCAGAATATTACTTAAATAATCTTCAACTTCTTGATAAAGTGTTAAATATTTTTTATTACTATCTCTGCTAATACTAGAACATAAATATATATTTGCAAGTATCATTACAAAAGCTCCAAATAATAAGAAGAGCAACAATAACGGAAATGTAGTATCCATTGAGTATGCAAATATAGCAGTTGCTCCTAATGTTATTATGTATGGTATAAGATATTGACGTGCCATTGCGAACCAATTAGCAACAACCCCTTGTATTTTCAGGATAGTTGTAATTTTTTCACCTACTAGAACTTCTTCAGGGTCTTTCATATATTTTTCTGTAATTTTATTAATAATAAAATTTTGAATTATGTTTTTAATCCCAAGTTTTTGGATGTTTGTGTAATATTCTTCGAATTCACTTAAAGCATATATTAACCCTTTAATTAATAAAATATTAGCGAATATTGTTAAAAATCTAGATGGATTACTTTTAAAGGTATCTATCATTTCACCATAATATTTAGGTAAGTAAAATCCACTAACGACATTAACAATAATAAAAATTATATTATATAACATCATTGATGGATTTTGTTTATGATATTCCAGTATAATATTTAAAATAGTTTTCCACATTAAAAAGTGTTTCTTTATTTAATTTGTAGATATATTTTATTATTGATCATCAACTTCCAATGGAAAATTTTTATTTAAAATTTTAAAATATTCTTCGGGGTCATTTTTCCATTCGTTATGATAAATTTCCAATCCTTTTAAACACATATTTTTAATATCATTTAAAATATTTATATATTTAGATTTTGCTGAGGTAGTATTAGGTTGACTATTATTATTATAAGGATGATAGCGTTTATTAGTTTTTTTCTTATTAGTTTTTTTCTTATTAGTTTTTTTAGGTTGTTCTGGTTCTAATTCTTGTTCTAATTCTGGTTCTAAATATAAATCAATTGGAAAATTATTCAATAAATGTATTAAAACGATATAATTCGATTCACAATCATATTGAGCCATATTACATATAGTATTATGGGTTTTTTTGAAATCTTCTAACCATGTTGTTAAAGTATCTTCTTTAGTATCATTTATAGAACATCTTAATTCAACAAGTTGTCTATAGTAATCTTTAGTATGTATATATCTGGGAATTTGAGCAAATATCATTTCTCTAGATCCAAAATTATCAAAGTGGTAATTTCTTTCCTTCAGATAGAGAAAACGACGTCCAATGGTATGTATTAAAAAGTCAATGGGTTGTTCTTTACGCCATCCATATTTAAGAGCGCATTCATCACAGAAAACTAGTTTACTTTCATTATCATACCATTCATTACAATTTTTATAAATATGACATTCACAACATATGATATCTCTAGATGCCTTACGTTTTATAATTTTACTTTTAACTTCTTCTGGTGTATATGATAACGCTTTCATACAGTTGTAATCAAACATCATATACGTAGTTTCAGTA
>Ga0068872_10002698_pt1 | contig 13857 bp, 12 predicted proteins | sample NOAtaG_7_FD_66441 | JGI IMG/M metagenome (GOLD analysis project Ga0068872, IMG submission 66441) | Freshwater lake microbial communities from Lake Erie, under a cyanobacterial bloom - NOAA_Erie_Diel1S_2200h metaG | ecosystem: Environmental > Aquatic > Freshwater > Lake | place: USA: Ohio, Lake...
CCCCCCACCCCCACCCCTCTGATTTTGCCATTTTGTCATTTTGTCATTTTGCACTTTCCCCCACCCCCAACCACTCCCGGTACCGCCGCTCCAACTCCCCCGCAATCGCCCCCGCCTTCATCCCCCCAAAGTCCAGCACCGGCTTGAACTCCACGCTCGACCGGCTCGGCACAAACAGGCTCGACCACGAACTCTCACACCTGGGCGTCCCACGAATCACCACCGGAAGCACCAGCGCATCCCCGCGGCTCACCAAAAGCCCGATCCCCGGTTGAAACGGCTCCAGCCCCCGATCCGACCGCAGCAGCCGCCCCTCCGGAAACACGCCCACCGCCTGCCCCCGCCCCAGCTCCCGCACCGCCTCGCGAACCCCCGCGATCTCCTGCTTGCCCGTCCGGTCCACGAAGATCACCCCTGAGAAATCCCACAGCCCGTCCAGCCCCTCGCCCTTCATGTCCGCCGCCATCATCCACCGGATGAAAAACGGACACGCCGCCTGCACCAGCAGCGGATCCACCCCCGCCGTGTGGTTGCACACGATCAGCACCGGCCGCCGCCGCTGCCCGCCACCACCCCCCGCACCGCCCACACCCCCCGCGCTCAGCGTCCCCCACACCGCGCCCGTCGCCCGATCAACCTCCCACGAGACCCCCGCCACCCGCCCCAGCCCCGGAACATGCTCCGCCCCGCTGATCCGCAAGCCGTGATAGATCCGCGCATACACCGCCAGCCCGCCCCACACCAGACCCGACACCACATCCGGCTGCCCATCCGGCCCGATCCTGGGCATGTGCGCCGCCCGCCACGCCAGCACAGACCACGCCAGCCAGGCCAAGGGCACAACCACCCACAAGATGTTCACGCCATCATCAGCCACGCGGGTCGATGTTAGCGACCGCAAACCTCCCATGTCACGATCACCCGCCAACAGGCCCCGCTCCGTCGCCGCCGTCGCATGTACCGCCCGCCGCACCTGATCACCAACTCCAAGACCGGTCACCAACAACGCGCACACGCACACAAGCCAAGCAGGTCACACACGACCAACGCCCTCTGATCCCCCTCACAGCAGCGACACCAGCGTGATCAAGAACGCCATCACCGTCCCGTTGTGAAGCGCATGCGCCACGATCGGCGCGATCAAACTGCCACGCCACTCCCGCAGAATCGCAAACCCCAGCCCCAGACTGATCACCGGCCCCAGCATCAGCAGCGGATACCCGTGCATCACCCCGAACACCACCGCCGACAACACGCCCGCCGCCACCCAGTGCAGCCTCGCCCGCAGATGCCGGAACAGCCCGCCCCGAAACACCAGTTCCTCCACCAGCGGAGCCCACACCGTCGCCAACGCAAACAGCATCATCGCCGACCACACATTCCCCCCGCCCACCAGTTCAAACAGCGGGTTGCTCGGCGGCTCGGCCGCCGGCGGCGCCGCCCCCATCGGCGTCATCGCCCGCTGCACCAGCGTCTGCAGCAGCATCAGCACCAGGCTCACCAGCACCCCGCCCAGCAACAGCGGCAGGCACGCCACATACCCCACCACCCCCGCCGCCACCTCCCGCACCACCCCCGCACCGCGGTGCAGCCCCAGCGTCCGTGCTGATTCACCCGCCGCATACCCGCGCAGCCGCGGATACAGGTACACCCCCAGCAGCGTCCACTGGCACCCCATCACAATCACCATCAGCGTCGTCCCCGACACCGACCCGCCCAGCACCCCCGCCAGAATCACCGCCACCGCCTTCAAGCACAAGAACCCCAGCACAAATGCCGTCGCCACCTCCAGCCCCAGGCTCCCCCCCGGCGCCGGCGGCACATGCGCAAAGCGGATCGTCCGCGTCGCCACCAGCACCACCGCCGTCACCCCCAGCGCCAGCCCCAGCGCCATCGCCAGCCCCACCAGCAACCCGAAGCCCACCAGCAGCGCCGTCAGCGCCGGCCCCCGCCCGTGCAGGCTCTCCCACGCCGCCGGTGAAAAATCCCCCTTCCCCGCCAGAATCACCGGCTCGGCATACACGCCATGGTGCGCTCGAAGCACATCGGTCGCATCCCCGCCCGCATCCCCGCCCAGCACCGCCAGCACCCGCTGAACCTCTTCAAGCACCGCCGCGTCGCCCCGCTCCGGCGGGCCCTGCTCAGTGAGCCGATCCACCAGCGATGCCAGGTTCGCCCGCGCCGCGTCCGTCCCCGCCTGATCCTGACACCGCACCATCTCCGCCCGCAGCCGCAGCAGCGGCTCCGGCTCCTGCTCCTGCGTCAGCAACTGCCCCAGCACCGGCTCTCGCACCCCCGGCTGCCCGCCCAGCCGAATCGCCAGCCGCAGCAGCACATCCTGCACATCGTGCCCCGGCGGCGTGATCACCCCGCTGGCCGCCTCCGTCCGCGCCGCCTGCGCCCGCCCGCCGCTGGCCACGCTCATCTGCTGAATCACCGCCACCGCCACCACCGCCGCCGTCAGCACCACCGCGCACAGCAACGCGATCGACCGCGTCCCCGGGTCCGGCCGCCGAACCGGCGCCGTACCCCCAGCCCCCCCCACACCCCCCGCCCCGACCGCCCCACCGCCCGCTTGCCACACTCCGCTCGCCATCTCGGGCTGATCGCTCATGCACCATTCAAGGAGCGACAACCGCACCGCGTCGCCGCTCCCGGGTCGATTCCCCCCCGCTGCCCGCACCCCTTGGCCCCACTTTGGGGCCACTACCCTCGCTCCCATGACCCTGCCTCTGGCTGGCTCCATCCTCGCCGGCGTCCTCTCCGTCGAACGCCTCTCCATCCACGGCGATGTCTACTTCGACCTCCACCTGCTGGCCGACGGTGCCCCACCCGACCGCCCCCTCCGCGTCCGCGTCCCCCTCCACGCCCTGGACGGCGGCCAGCCGCCCCCCGAAGGCCGCCGCGTCCGCCTCACCTTCCTCATGCAACAGGTCACCCGCTGCGAACTGCTCGACTGAACTCGCTCGTTCTCTTCGCTGCCTTGATTTTGTCATTTCGCCCAACGCTCAGGCCCCCAACCCCATGACCACCCCTTCTCCCACCCACAAAGCCACCCTCCAGGCCCCCACCGGCACCCGCGACTTCTACCCCGCCGACCTCGCCCGTCGCCGCTTCATCGAGTCCGCCTGGCGCGCCGCCTCCGTCCGCCACGGCTTTGACGAGATCGACGGCCCCACCTTCGAGCACCTCGATCTCTACACCATCAAAAGCGGCGACGGCATCGTCTCGGAGCTCTTCTCTTTCTCCCGCTCCGGCGGCGAGAAGCCCTACGCCCTCCGCCCCGAGTTCACCCCCACCCTGGCCCGCCTCTTCGCCGCCCGCGCCCCCCAGCTCCCTCGCCCCACCAAGTGGTTCTGGCAGAGCACCTGCTTCCGCGCCGAACGCCCCCAGCGGGGCCGCCTGCGCGAGTTCCTCCAGTGGAACTGCGACATCCTCGGCAGCGAGGACCGCGCCGCCGCCGACGCCGAGATCATCGCCGTCTGCGTGGATCTGCTCTCCGCCCTCGGTCTCACCCCCGCCGATGTCACCGTGAAGATCAACGACCGTGCCGCCGTCGCTCAGGCCCTCGCCCAGGCCGGCCTCACCGGCGACCCCACCCCCGGCCTGGTCCTGCTCGACAAACGCGCCAAGCTTCCCGAGCCCGAGTTCGCCCGCCACGCCGCCGCCCTCGGCCTGGACCTCGCCCGCTTCGACGGCCTCATGGCCCACGCCGCCGACCAGTGCCGCGCCGCCCTCGCCGGCCACACGATTGACAACCCCGCCTTCGCCTCTCTCTCCGCTCTGGCCGCCAACCTCCGCCAGATGGGCCTGAGCGCCTGGTGCGCCGTCGACCCCTCCATCGTCCGGGGCCTGGCGTACTACACCGGCATGGTCTTCGAGGTCATCGCCGACGGCGAACGCGCCGTCGCCGGCGGCGGCCGCTACGACAACCTCGTCGAACTCTTCGGCGGCCCCCCGACGAGCGCCGTCGGCTTCGGCATGGGCGACGTGGTGCTCTCCCTGCTGCTGACCGAGAAGAAACTCATGCCCGACGACCGCGCCATCGCCCGCGCCCTGGGCCTGGCCCCCCACGCCTTTGTCCTCCCCAACGGCAGCCCCGAGGCCGAGTCCGCACTGGTCGCCACCGTCGCCGCCCTCCGCCGGGCCGGCCTGCACACCCGCCGCAGCTACAAGACCACCCGCAACGTCGGCAAGCTCCTCAAAGAAGCCGCCGACAGCGGCGCCCACTTCGCCGTCATCCTCGAGAGCGATCAGGAAGCCACCGTCAAAGACCTCTCCACCAACACCCAGTGGCCCGCCCGCGTGCCCCTCGCCAGTCTCCCCACCCAACTCAAACCCCCCGCCTCCGCCTGATCACCGCCACTCACCCACCGCCCTCTGAAATCTCCAATCTCAAATCGGCCTCGATGCCTTCTGGTCTTCCTGCCTTCCTTCGCTCTCTTCGCTCCTTCGTTGACTCCTCTTCATCTTCACTGACCTCACCCCCATCAGGGCGACCTCCCTCACCGCGTCCCCATCGCTGACTGATCAGCGACCAATCAATCAAGACCAAGACCTGTCAGCGAAGAAGCGAAGGAAGCGAAGAAAGACACAATCCACCCCGGCGGAAGGCCTCACCCACCCACCAACCGCCTGTCTTGATTTTGCCATTTTGCCATTTGGTCATTTCCCACCCACCCCCGGCCTCCCCGGCGAACTCGCCGGCATCGTCGCCGCACCCGCATAGAACGCCTCCACGTTCCGCTTCAGACCCGCCAAGTCCTCCTCCCGCACATACATCATGTGACCCGACCGGTAGAAGCTCTCCGACAAGTTCCCCCGCAGCGACGGGTCCAGGTTCAAGTGCCGCTTGGTGTGCAGCATCGCCCAATACGGCGTCGCCAGGTCGTAGTACCCCAGCGCCGAGTGCACCCGCAAGTGCCGGTTCTGGCTCATCGCTGACCGCAAACCCTCGGCCACGTTCGCGTACCGGTTCACGTTGGGCGCATAGTTCCACGGCTGCACCGCCCCGGTGAGAATCTCGTAGTTCAAGTCGCTCTGAAACTTCAGTTCCCCCCGCACATACGCGTTCAGCGCCGCCGTGTATGGCCCGTGAATCGCCGCGTAACTCGGGTCGAACTCCGGCGTCGCCCCGATCTCGTTGCGATCAATCCCCGTGTACCGGCTGTCCAGCCGGCCCACCGTCCGCCCCTGCTCCCGAAGCAGTTCCTTCGTGAAGTTCCCGATCGACACCCGCAGGTCCGACCGCAGCACAAAGCCCTCGCTCAACCCCGTCAACTCCGCCACCCGACGCGCGATCCGCGTCCGCTCCTCATCACTCAGCGCATCCCCCTTCGCCAGCGCCGTCAAGTACTCCCCGCCCGCAAACGCCTCACTGGCCCGCAGCGCCGCCTCCAGGTCCTCCGCCAGCGGCCCGCTCAGCCGCCGGTGGTGCCACGCCGTCGCGGTGTACGCCGGCAGATACAGCCAGAACGGCGTGTCGTTGCCGATGTCAAACCGCAGCGTCTGAAAGTTCAGCACCGGGCTGATCAGCACCAGCCCGTCCAGCGTGATCCCCAGCGTCCCCTGCAGGTGCGGCGCCAGCGCCGCCGCCCGCGTCGTGCCATAGCTCTCCCCGCACAAGTACTTCGGGCTCAGCCACCGCTCGCTGCGCACCAGATACAGCCGGATGAACTCCCCCACCGCCCGCACGTCCTCATCCAGCCCATGAAACTGCCTGGCGTCCTCCCCTTCCGCCGCCCGGCTGTACCCCGTCGACACCGGATCGATGAACACCAGATCCGTGAATCCCAGCCACGAGTGCTCATTGCTCACCACCGCGTGCCTCGGCAGCGTCTCCCCCTCCGGCCCCATCTTCACCCGCCGGGGCCCCAGCGCCCCCATGTGCAGCCACACCGAACTGCTCCCCGGCCCCCCGTTGAACGCAAAGGTCACCGGCCGCGCCGCCCGCTGCTCCGGGCTCAGCGGCTCACCCGCCTCGTTCAGCCGCTCATACGCCACATAGAACACCCGCGCCTTGATCTTCAGCCGATCATCCATGATCGGCAGCAGCCCCGCCGTGGCGCGATACTTCACCTCACCCACACCCTCCACCATCACCGACCCCGTCGTCACCGACGGCGCCGGGTCCTTCGGATCCTCCGCCGCCGCCACCGCAGCCATCGCCGCCCCCGCCCCGAACCCGGCTTGCCCGCCCCCCAGCCACCCCGCCCCAACCACCATCACCGCGGCCAAGCCCACACCACGAACCAAGCGATTGGCAATCAGCATGCCCCGAATTTAGCCGCCAATCGCGCTCCGGCCCATCCCCGCCCTGTTCCTTCGCCCCGTCTGCCCCCCCCCACTGCGGCCCCACCTTCGGGTCCAGCAGATGCGGCGCCATGTCCAGCATCGCACCCACATGCGTCCTGAACACCCGCCCGCCCGACGCACCCGCGTACATCACCCCCGTCGCCTCCGGCAACGCGTAGTACGGAATCCGCGCAAAGCGGTGGTGCGTCGCATGGTGCTCCACGTGCAACTGGCTCGCCGACGCCGCCCGACCCGCCACCCCGCCATACACCACCGTCCGCGTCATCCCCATAATGCCCTCCCCGAACATCCCCAGGTGCTCGGTGAACTTCCGCACCGTCTGCATCGTCCCCGCCAGCCACGCCGGCACCACGTGCGCCACCAGCAACCCCTCCCACCAGCCCATCACCTCCACCACCGCCACCACCCCGCCCCACGTCCCGATCAGCACCGCCCACTCCGCCACCAGCCGCCCACGTTGCATCCTGGGCACACTCCGCCAGCTCGCCGCCGTCCGCACCGAGTACAACGCCGGCGTCAGCACCCACCCCACCGCCAGTTCCGACCACGCATACACCAGCCGCACCCACCGCGCCGTCCCCGGCAGGTTGTACGGCCAGAACTCCGGGTCCCGCTCCCGCCCCAGGTGCGCATGGTGCCGCGCATGCACATACCGGTACACGCTCAAGGGCGTGAACGCCGCCGTGCCGATCACCACGCCCTGCACCTCATTCAGCCACCGCCGGCGTGACAGCATCCCGTGCGCTGCCTCGTGCAAACGCGTCAGCGCTGCATGGTCCATCCACGCGATCGCGCACCACACCGCCGCCGTCGCCCACCACCACCCCGCGCCCCACGTCACCACCGCCCCCGCCATCAGCGCTGCGTGCACCACCGCCGCCGCCGCATGCCCCAGCGTCGGCCGGATCGGCAACCCCCGCATCGCCGCCAACTGCTGCGCCACCCCCGCCGCCGCGGCAGTTGTTTCCGCACCCCCGGCAACTGGTTCCGCACCGCCTCTGGCGCACGCCATCACATCAGTCTACACGATCGCCCCCCACAGCCCCACCGGCACACGCCCAAACGCTCACAAACCAACCCCAAACACTGTTCAGATCGCGAACGCAGCCGCATCCCCCGGCAAGCGCCGACCCTCCACCCACACCCCCCCACACCCTCCCACACCCCCCACAACCTCCACATCACCACAGCGGGCTCACCACCACATCCGCTCCGCGTTGATCACCACCGCCCCGCCCTCCACGCGGGCCACCGTGCCGCTCACCGTCACCTCCGTCAACTCCTTCAGCCCCTTGCGCCCGCGCAGGTCCGTCCGCAGCGGCTGGCCCCGCCCATCGACCACCTGCACAGTCACCGAGTTCGCCGTGATCGTCGGCCGCGGATCGCAGCAGTAGTCCCACGGCGTGGTGCACCCGTCGTCGGCCTTCTCGTTGCACGGCTTGATCGCCCGCCCCACCAGCGTCATCACCGCCCGCCCCTCCGCAAACGGCTTGCCCGACCCGCCCACACGCCCGCGCACCACCACCTTCTGCCCCGGCTTGATCGCGCCTTCGCCGCCCTCACCCGCCTTGGCCCCCGCTTCGCGGAACGCTGACACATCCACCGCGCTCGCCGGCGACTCGCCGGCCAGCACACCCGCCGGCAGCCCGCCCCGGGGCACATGCAACGCCGCCACATCGATCACCAGCCCCGCCTCGGCCCCGCTCCCCGCCGCCACCACGCCGCTCACAAACACCTCCGCCCCCGCCCGCAGCCCGTGCTGGCCGGCCAGGCTCCCGCCCAGCGGCTCACCACCCTTGCCCAGCACCCGCACCCGCGCCACCGCCGGGCCGCTGCCGCCGTCGGCGCTCAGCGCGAACACCGCCACCTTGCCGTCCAGCCCGCCCTCGCCAGATGGGATGTACCCCCGCACCGTCAGCGCTGTGCCCGGCTTGATCTGCCCCTCCCGCACCGCCGCCGCCACCGTCGCCACCTCCTGCGCATCACCCGGCAACGCCGCCTGCAGCAGCGATCGCACCTCGGCCACGCTGCCCACCGGCCGCGCCGCCGTCGGAGCAGATGTCGCAGCGGGCGTGCCCGCCGCCCCGCCCCCACCCTGGCCCCACGCAGGGCCACACACCATCGCCACACCCGCCACCGCCACCATGATCATCCCGGCCCGTCCGCTGTGTGCCCGATTCATGCTGCTGCTCCTTGCTGTGCTGTCCTGTGCTGCTGTCTTGGCCACCTGTCGATTCACGATTCACCCCGCCCCGCCAGTCATCCCCCCCTGCTGCACACTCCTCCACCCTCACACCGCCTTGAGCGCCACCGGAATCGCCGGCCGCAAACTCCGCAACGCCGGCGGCAACGCACCCACCACCCCCAGCCCCAGCCCCACGGCCATCCCCAGCGCCAGCACCCCCGCGTCCATCCGCAGCCCGAACGCCCCCATCGAGAACCGCACCGCCAGCCCATCCAGCGCCACCACCGCCACCCCGCACGCCACCAGCGCCCCCGCCGCCGTCGCCAGCGTGCACTCCTGCACCATCGAGAGCACAATCGCCCGCCGCCGATACCCCAAGGCCTGCAGCGTGCCCAGTTCCCGCGTCCGCGAGGCGAAGGCCGCGTACATCGTGTTCAATCCGCCGAACACCCCGCCCAGTGCAATCAGCCCCGCCGTCACCCACACCACCACCCGAATCGGCCCGTAGAACGCCGACAGCCCCGCGAAGTACGCCCGCTCGCTGATCACCGCCAGTTCCAGGTCCGGCCGCGTGAGCGCAAACGCCGTCACGTCCCCGATCTCCGCCCCCTCACCGGTCGCCTCGTCGTACGGCACCAGCGTCAGCACCACGCACGAGATCGTCTGCCGCCGCGTCGCCTCCATCAGCGCCTCCAGCGGCATCCACAACTCCGATTCCATCATCGTCCCCGGCGCCGCAAACCGCCCCACGATCTCCCGCGCCCGACCGTCGATCCACACCCGCCGCCCCACCGCAACCGCCTCATCGGCCACCCCCAGCACCGCCCCCAGCGCCCGCCCCGCCAGCACCTGGTCGCTCCCCGCCGCCGGCCACCGCCCCTCCACCAGCCGCACCCGCTCGTGCACCAGGCTCGCCGTCGGCGTCACCCCGCGCAGCGTCGCCTGACCCGCGACCCGCGGCACTTGCCCGCCCGCTTCCTCGCCCAGCCCCACCGCCCCCCCCAGCCCCACCGGCAGCATCACGTGCACCTCCGGCGACACAAACGCCACCCCCGCCTGGCTGGCAATCCCCGCCAGGCTCGCCGCCAGCACGCCGGGCACCGAAGCCGGGATCTCCGACCGCTCCACGCTCTCCTCGCTGCCGGCCCCCAGCACAATCACGTTGTGCTCCCCGCCCGCCGCCGACAACGCCCCCGACATCCCCGACACAAACCCGCCCGCCGCCAGCACCAGCAGCACCACCAGCATCGACCCGCACAACGACAACGCCAGCCGCGTCGGCGAGCGACCAAGGTTGCGAACGGCGTATTCCAAGGGCAACAGTCGCACCACGGTTCTCCTGTTCACTCACACCGCCCGGAAGCACGAGGCGATCGGCCGCCGGGCCGCCCGCCACGCCGGGGCCAGCCCCGCCACCACCCCCACCGCCGCCGACACCCCCAGCCCCAGCGCCGCCGCCGAGGCGTCCGCCGTCACGTTGATCGAGAACCCCTCCTGCGACAGGCTGAAGTCCCCCGCCGCCACAAACACCATCGCCCCCGCCGCCCCCACCACCCCGCCCGCCAGCCCCAGCAGCAGCCCCTCGGTCACCACCAGCCTGGCAATCAGCCCGCCCCGAAAGCCCAACGTCGCCAGCACCGCGTGCTCCTTGATGCGGTCCTGCACGCTCAGCACAATCGCGTTGGCCACCAGCGCCAGCACCGCCGCCAGACACCCCCACCCCAGCCACGCGGAAAACCCCACCAGGCTCACCATGTCCGCACCCGCCTGCTTGATGAACGCCTTCTCCGGCTTGGTGCTCGTCGGGTCCGCCTCGGTGGCAAACTCCGCATCAATCGCCGCCGCCACCGCCTCCAGGGTCGCCGGGTCGCGCACCGTCACCGTGTACTGCGTCACCAGCCCCGGCCCGCCCCCCTGATCCGCCGCCCGCTGCAGAAAGTCCAGCTTCACGTACGCCACGTTCTGGTCCTGCGGCTCCGGCGAATCGATAATCCCGGCCACGTTCACCGTCACCCCCGAGGCATCGAACGACTGCCCCACCGCCAGCCGCCGCCGCTCGGCCAACTGTCGACCCACAATCGCCGCATCCCCACGCGACCGCCACCCCTCCGCTGACCCGCTGACAAACCGCCACCGCGAGCCCAGCACGCCCGTTCCCGAGCCGCCGGCGCCGTCACCCCCCGCGCCCTCCCCCAGCACCGCGCTCTCCGGAACACCACGGAACGTCACCACATCCAACGCCGCGCGGCAGTTGTTCACCACAATCTTCACCGGCGTCACGCTCGCTACGCCGGGCACCGCCGCGATCCGCTGCCCGTACCGCTCCGGCAGCCGGCTGGTCGCCGGGCAGAACCGGTTGGCGCGATAGACCACCAGCGTGGTGTCCCCCTGCGCCGTCTCCGTCGCCCGCCGCACGCCCGTCTGCAACGCCTGCACGGTCACAAACAAGAACATCGCCACCGCCACCCCCGCCACCGTCAGAGCGGTCCGCACCCGCTGCCGCACCACCTGCCGAACCACCAAGGGCACAAACTTCGGTGCGATCATGGCCGCACCCCCACAACACCGCCAACACCACCAACACCTGCGCCCCCCATCGGCCCGCGCTGGTCATCCAGCAACCGCCCCTTCTCCAGCCGCAGCCGCCGCCCGGCATACGCCGCCGCCTTGCTGTCGTGCGTCACCATGATCAGCGTCTTGCCCAGTTCCCCGCACAGCCGGCACAGCAAATCCATAATCGCCCGCGCCGAGGTCTCATCCAGATCCCCCGTCGGCTCGTCAGCCACGATGATCGTCGGATCGGTCACAATCGCCCGCGCAATCGCCACCCGCTGCTCCTGCCCGCCCGACAACTGCCGGGGGTAGTGGTCGTGCCGGTCGGCGATGCCCACCAGTTCCAGCGCCGTCCGCACCTTCTCGTGCCGCTCCCGCGCGCTCTGCTTGTGCAGCAGCAAGGGCAGCTCCACGTTCTCATACGCCGTCAGCACCGGCACCAGGTTGTACAACTGGAACACGTACCCCACATGCGTGCTCCGCCAGTCCGCCAGCGCCGATCGCGACAACGCCCCCACGTTCACCCCGCCGATCCGCAGCGTCCCCGCCGTCGGCCGGTCAATCCCTGAGAGCAGGTTCAGCAGCGTCGTCTTCCCGCTGCCCGACGGCCCCATGAGCGCCACAAACTCACCCGCCCGCACCTCCAGATCCAACCCCTCCAAGGGCGTGATCAGCGTGTCGCCCTTGCGGTACGACTTGCTCACCCCCGAACACACAATCAGCGGCTCACGGTCACTCACGGCCGGCCTCCTTCGCTCATCTCCACACCACCACCCGCACCACCCACCCCCCCCGCACCCCACCGCACCGCCGCGCCCTCGCGCAGCGTCCCCGCACTCCCCACCACCACCCGGTCCCCCAGCCGCAGCCCGCTCCGCACCACCACCCAGCCGTCAGCGTTCGCCCCACCTGCGGTGGCCACCTCCACCCGCCGCACCACCCCCGCGCGGCCGTCGCTCCCCGCCTCCGGCGTCATCACCCACACCGCCCCTTCACCCGCGCCCGCCGCCCCCAGCGCCCGCGCCGGCATCAGCACCGCTCCGCCATCCCTTGGCACCACCCCGCCCGCCGTTCCAGCCGCCCCGCCGCCCGTTCCACCGCCACCGCCACCACTACCACTACCACCCACGTGCCCACCCGGCCCCAGCAGCCGCACCCGCGTCAGCATCTCCGGCTTCAGCCGCCGGAGCGCCGCCCGCTCCGCCTCGCTCTCGCCCCGCAGTTTCACCTTGAACTGCACCGTGTTCCGCTGAATGTTCGCCTCGTGCACCACCCGCACCACCTCACCGGCAAACGCCGTCTCCCCCGTCGCCTCGCTGCTCACCTCCGCCCGGCTCCCCACGCCCACCTTCCCCGCGTCCGCCAGCGGCACATCCACCCGCACCTGCAGCGATTCCGGGTCATACACCCGCAGCACCGTCCCCGCCTCCGGCGCATCGCTCCCCAGGTTGATCCGCGTCCCCGGCCCCACCAGCCGCGCCAGCACCACCCCGCTGATCGGGCTGCGGATCTCCATCCGCTCCCGCCGCAGCCGCGCCTCCTCGCCGGCCACCTCCGCCACCGCCAGCGCCGCCTCCGCCTGCAGCACCGCCACCCGCGCCTCGCTCACCACCAGTTCAGACGCCGCCACCTTCGCCCGCAACCCCTCCAGCCGAATCTCCTGCCGCCGGAACTCCCCCGCACCCACCCCGCCGATGCTCAGCAACTCCCGCTCCCGGTTCACCGAATCGGCCACCTCCTCAGCCGCCGCACGGTCCACCGCCACCGCCGCCTCCGCCGTCGCCACCGCCGCCCTGGCGCGGCTCACATCCGCCCGCTTCTGCGCCACCTGCGCCTCAGCGCTCCGCACCGCCAATTCCGCATCCCGCGACACCAGCCTCGCCACCACCTCCCCCGCCTTCACCGGCTGCCCCTCCAGCACCTCCACCGATTCCACCACCCCCTCCGCCAGCGCCGGCACACCCACCGCATACGGCGCTGGCTCCACCCACCCCGGCGCCTGCACCACCCACCCCGCCGCCGGCGTCGCCACCCCACCGCCGCCCCCGCCAGCCTCCACCCGCGCCTCCCCGCCGCCATCCACCACACCCGCAACCCCCACCACCGGCACCACCTCCACCGCCACCCGCGCCCGCCACGCCTCCCGCATGGACCACCCCAGCACCACCGCCGCACCCGCCAGCACCACGCCCGGCACCCCCACCCGCGTCACCCACCGCCGCCTGGGCCGCGCCACCACCGCCCCGCCCGCCACCGCTGACGACCCACCCGTCCCACCCCGCCGCAAGTTGTGCACGTTCGCCTGCGTCATGCCTTCGGTCCTCATCCCGCCCCAACTCTGCTCACCCTGGCCCATCGCCACACCACGCTCATCGCCGCCGCCACCACGCGCACGCCATCGCGTGCGCCAGTGCGTGCTCCAGTGCAAGCCACCGCCGCAGCCTCCCGCCCCCGGTTCACTTGGTCAGATCCGCAAAACGCCCCAGCGGCTCAGGCCCGCCCGGTTGGCGCGCGCCACCGCCCACGCCCCTGCTCCCCCGCCCCCGGGCGGCCCACACCCGCGAACCCCCTTCAGCCCGTCACTTCCCGCCATCCCCCACCCCGCCACCTCCCGTGCCACCTCCACCCACCCCGTCAGGCCCGGCTCCGCCACCCGCTCCGGCCCCGCCCCGCCCACCAGCCACACCCCGCCACCCCTGCACGACATGCACCGCTCACACCCCGGCCCGGGTCCCGTATCCCGCGGCCAACCTCCGTCCCCAGCCGCCCCCCACACCACCCCCCCCCCCCCCCCCCCCCCCCCC
>Ga0068872_10002704_pt1 | contig 13832 bp, 10 predicted proteins | sample NOAtaG_7_FD_66441 | JGI IMG/M metagenome (GOLD analysis project Ga0068872, IMG submission 66441) | Freshwater lake microbial communities from Lake Erie, under a cyanobacterial bloom - NOAA_Erie_Diel1S_2200h metaG | ecosystem: Environmental > Aquatic > Freshwater > Lake | place: USA: Ohio, Lake...
TGCCAAGGTTGTGACGACCAGCGGAAAAGGCCAAGTGATCAAGCTTGTGCTGAACCGTTGATCCTGATCAAGTATTACTGCAAATGCCCCGGCCCGAAAGGCCGGGGCATTTTGTTTTGGACCATTTGGAACTGGCTTCGGATTGTCAGACATAAAAAAACGCCCTGTCTTGGGAGGATCAGGGCGTTTTAACTTAAAAGGAAGTGGTGTGTGCTGGGAGCTTGAAGAAAAATCGTGGGATTCACGTATGAAGACAACGCAAAGGTGGGATGGCATCGTTACCTCAATTTGCCATCCAAATCAATTCATCGTTAATCCTAAATGTTTTTGTGTTTGAATCGGAGTCGTTCAATAATCGAACCCGAACCGAATCAATTCTTTCCTCTGAAGGGTTGGTGCAGGTAATCGAAGGTCGGCCAAGGTACTAGGTTGGTAACTGTACAAGGATAGTGAAAGGGATTTCGCCCTCTTACCCGGATGTTTTTCGTGCCACATGTTGGACTCTTGGGTGGCTATGCATTGGGCCAAAACTTCGGCTTTTTTGGTGTTTCTGTCGATGGCTAAGTATTGCATCAAATAGTTGGCTGTCCGTCCTAATGGGTTGGCAAGGCCCTCCTCCCCTCGATAGACTGCTATGAGATTTCCATCCTCCAATAGGATTTCCGTTCTGAGAAACCCGCATTCCATAGGTGGATTGGGCGAAAAGAAATGCCAATGCTGACCAAAAAAGGAGAAACGAGGTAAAAAATCAGGATAGATTGAATTGATTAAGCCGTGCAATGCACTCCCTCCCCAAATTGACTTGATGGGATCTTCTGTTCGGGAATTCAGGCTTTTGGAAAGATTTGACAAGAGCATGATACCAATGAGCATGGAGGAAGCAATGACTCCCGCAATTGGAGGAGTGCGATAGGGTTGAAAAGTTATGGGTGCACGAAGTGGGTAGAGCTTCCAAATTTTCTCAGGCAATTTGTCCCAAAATGAGGCTGGTATCAAAAGGAGTCCTGCAGGGATGGCAATCCATCTGAAATCTCCAACATCCATGAAAATGGAGATACACCAATGGAAAATAGGAATGGAAAATGCCAAGCAGGTGCGAATGACATTGTTTCGCCATCCCAACAACAAAACAATCGGAAACATGAATTCCCAAATCCAGGTGGCATAGGTCAAACCTATCGCCCAAAACTCTTGGTTCAGTAGCCATTTACCAGCTGAATTCTGACGTTCCAAACCAGCCAATGCAAATGAAATGGCTGTTCCGTCCCACCATTTTCCACCGATTTTGGACACGGCATTGAAGAAGTAAATGAAGGCGATTTGAAAAATTAAGGCGAAGACCAAAGGCCCTCCCAGACTTTTTATCCGACTTTGAATTTCAACTTTACCCCAAGGCAAAAAAATGGCCAAAAACAGCAATACTTGCGCGTACTGCTCCCAACCAAACCAAAGCATTTGAAACCGGTCATGCCAAAGCATCATGCAGATGGAGCCGATTGTAGCCATCAGACCCGGATAAACGCCAACGGAAAACAGCATCATGGTCAGCCCGCACAAAATGGACATGAACCATAAAATCCAATCCGCTTCGAATCCGAATAGCCATCCACCTGATCCATTTGCCTCAAGGTATCCCAATCGAAAACAGTTTCCCAGTAGCCCATCCTGCCCATACAACTCTTGGAAATCACCAGGAACCACGACCCAAAACTTCCAAGCCAAAATCAGGCCTAGCGAGACTCGGAAAAACAACAAGCCCCTGATGTCTAATTCCGGTAGGGAAAGTAGGGGTTTTTTCATGGGATGCGCGGGGGAGATTCAGCCCGATGGCAGCAATTTAGGCAGGGATTGTCGAAAATAACCCAAGCAAATTGGTCACAATTCCATGGGCCATTTGACAATTTGCTTCAATATTGGATAGGTGGGAAGCTGTGAACTTACTGAATCGGAGGGCCGAAATTAGGGTTGGTCAGGAACTCTGGGTCGTTGAGGGCTTGTAGAAATTCCAAGAGGTCGACCTTTTCTTGGGTGGTCAGATTCAGGCCGCTGCGTGGAATCAGGGGGTCGAGAGTATTGGATATCCGAACTCCGGTACTGTAATGCTCGATGACTTCTTCCAAGGTTTGAAACCTTCCGTCGTGCATGTAAGGTGCAGTGGAACCCAGGTTTCGCAGCGTTGGTGTACGAAATTTTCCGTGGTCGGCCGGATTGCCTGAGACAGCCCTGCGTCCGATGTTGGTGGAATCGAGCGTAGCATCGAGGCCATTGTTGTGGTAATCGTTGTTGGTGAACAGTTCAGACCCGTGGCAATGGAAGCACTCTCCTTTTTCTGTGAAAAAAATATCCATTCCCCTCAAGGCTGAGGCACTCATGGAATGGGGTTGTCTGCGACGATATTTGTCGTATTCGGAGTCGGCCGAGATCAAGGTGCGCTCAAATTGTGCAATGGCTTTGGTGGCCAATTCCTTGGTGATGATTTCTGTTCCAAAAGCTGCCAAAAAATCTCTTCGATAGCTTTCGTCTCCTTGGAGTTTCGTTAAAACGTTAGCCCAAGTTTCGTGCATTTCAATCGGATTTTCGACAGGTTGTCCCGCTTGTTCTTCCAGTCCTGCCGCCCGTCCGTTCCAAAACAATTCTGCACTCCACCCTAAATTCACGATGGGCATGGAGTTGATGTCTCCTTCGATGCCATCGATGCCCACACTGAAAATTTTGCCGTTGTCGGTGAACCCGTGGGATTGGGCATGACAAGATGCGCAAGATTGGGTGTTGTCACCGCTCAGACGAGTTTCGTAAAACAATCTCCTGCCCAACGCCACTCCTTGAAAAGTGGTAGGATTGTCTGCTGGCACTACCATGTCAGGAAAAAAGGGAGGGATTTCCAACTCCATGGGGGTAGGTCCATCCAAATCCGGGTTGAAGGGTTCTTTTCGGCATGAGGGAAGCACCAAGGTGGTCCCAACAAACAGGATGAGAATGTGCAGGAGGGATTTCATGGTCGGTCAGTTGTCGAAGGAATCGTCTCCGTTGCGGGCCAATTTTTCCATGGAGGCATCGTTCATCATGATGGAGGTGCCATCTGTCGCAAAATCGTAAACTGCTGGGGTCCGGTACCATTCGTTGATATCCATGGTCAACCCTTGGGTCAGTGACTCGGAATCGATTTTGAATGTCCGATTTTGGTAGCAATTGGAATGGTGGCTGGTGCCGAGGTGCATGAGATAGGCCGAAGTGTTATTGCCGTCCAACCATAGACCCTCCAGTTTCATGTGGTGGTAGCCACCGCCCATTTGGTCGGGCCAAGACATGTTGTTATTGATGGTATTGTTTTCCAATCCCCCTGTGGTGTTTCGGGATGCGTCGACTCCCAAGGTGAATTGAATGCCACGGTACTGTCCGTAGGGCACTTCGGTGATGGTGATTTGATTGGTCGACGGATTGGTGATGTCGACGTAGTGGATCATGTCGGTTTGAAAATCATCAATGCCGTCGCCGAGTAGCTTCACGTTGGAGATGTAGTACACCAATTTGGTAATGGAATAGTTGTAACCGGCCGCATTCTGATATTGGATGGAATTCATCTGCAACGGATTGCCGTCTACCACGTACGAAAGGTCCAATTTCAAGGTCGCCTTTTCGATTTTTTCTTTGCAGCCCATGAACATCAGGGTTGCGATCAACAATATTCCGGAAATCCACTTCATGACGATGTGTGTTTATTGGTACACAAAGATAGTGCTTACCTGTTTGGAACGGCAATGGTGTTTTTCCAAGTGCAACCTGTAAGTTGGCAGCTTTGTGCGGGATTTGTCGGCAAGCGACACATGACCAAATCAAGGAAGGGTCGAGAATCGGCATGGGCATCTGCTTTCCACTTTAGGGATGGGTACAAGTCTGATTGCATGGGCCGATGATTCAGCCTAAATTTGCTAGCATCAAATCAACTTCAGATGAAATTCGGCGTTATTACCTTTCCCGGAAGCAATTGTGACCAAGACTTGATTCATGCCTTGCGCAACGATCTCGGTCAGCAGGTCGTTCACCTATGGCATAAAGACCGCGACTTACAGGGCTGTGATTTCATCTTTTTGCCTGGAGGGTTTTCTTATGGCGACTACCTCCGCTCGGGTGCGATAGCCCGATTTTCTCCCATCATGGAGGAAGTCATCGCCCATGCCAAGCGTGGCGGATATGTCATGGGAATCTGCAACGGCTTCCAGATTTTGACGGAGGCACACCTGTTGGATGGGGCACTCATTCGGAACAAAAGTTGCAGTTTCGTATGTGAAAACGTGCACATCAAGCCTGTCCACTTCGACAGCATCCTGACCCAAAAATTACAAGACAAGGCCTACATGGTGCCCATCGCTCATGGAGAAGGCAATTTCTACTGCGATGCGGAGGAGCTGAAAAAACTCGAGGACCGTGGCCAAATCTTGTTCCGTTATTGTGATTCCAAAGGCAACGTTTCCCCGGAGTCGAATCCCAATGGCAGTCTCAACAACATCGCAGGCATCAGCAACATCCGCAGGAATGTTTTTGGCATGATGCCTCATCCTGAACGGGCTTCTTCCTCCATTTTGGCCAACATCGACGGAAGACTGCTCTTCGAGAGTCTGATAGCAGGATGATTTGGCACTTGAATTGCTGAAATCGACCCCATGAAAACATTCCTCACCTTTTGTATCCTGTTGCTGACGGCCGGCTTCTTGACTGCCCAAAACAGCATAGCAGCCCAATTGAACATCCACCTCAACGGCCTCGAAGGTGCTCAGGTCGGGCAAGAAATCGAGCTTGTGATTGAAGTAACACCCAAAGCTGGATGGCATGTGTACTCCGCTTTGCCCATCGATGACATGGCTTACCGCCCGGCTGAAATCGGATGGGATGTCGCCTCCCGCGGGTTTGAAGTGGTGGGCGCTATGGCCGAATCCGGAAAGCGCATTGACAAGATGGACGAAATGATGGGAGGCATGACGCGCTACTACGAGGGTCCAGTTTCTTTCGTGCACAAGCTTAAAATCACGGAATCTGAAGTGAAGGTGGTGGGGTATTTCGACTACATGGCTTGCAATGAACTTCAGTGCATTCCCTTCTCGGCCGATTTTGCTTTGGACGCTAACATCCAAGATTCGAAATGAAGCAGGTAAGACTTTTGTTTTGGTTCGGGTGCATGATGGTCTTGCAGGCTTGTTCCTCCGAAGGCGCCCAAACCACCGAGTCAAAAACCACTGCAGAATCGACGACCAATCAAGTTCTGCCTGATGGTCTTCAGTTCAACGGGAATGATGCGCTTTACCAAGAGATTTCGGTTCAACTTTCCGTACAGCCTCAGGGGCCTTGGAAGGTAGGGCAAGACGTGAAATTGTCTTTCAAAACCAAAGCGATTGCAGATTGGCATTTGTATTCGGCACGTAAAGACGGAAAGATTGCGTACAATCCCACCGAGGTGGTGTTGTTTGAGGAAGATTGTCGAGGCGTTCGTCTTTCCGGTGACATGGCTGAAGACAAAGTGGCCCAAGAAAGGCAAGACCCCACGCTAGGGGGATTGGTCAGAGATTTTAAGGATGGGGAGGTTACATTCAGCCAAAGCCTTACCATCACGGACGCCGCTTGCAAGCTCTCCGGAGAATTTGCAGGTCAAGTCTGCACCGATGCGGGTGTCTGCAAGTTTTTCAAGTTTCCCATCGAATGGAAGTTCGAAGCCACACCCTGAGTTTTGGTTTCAACATCCATAAGCCCAAGGTAAACGCACATTCGAATGGGTCAGAATCCCATCTTTGGTGCAACTTTTTGTAAATTCACCCTTTAGGCGATAAACCTACCCGAACGACCATGGTACATTTTCCGAAATCGAACCTCAAAGGCATGGCTTGGATTACCCGTAACGCTCTGATGTTAATGCTGTTGCTGATCTCCCATTTGGGCTTGGCACAGGCGCCTACGTTCCAAAGCAGGGTCAAAGATTACAACGAGTTGGAAGTCCTGATGGATTACGCACCCAAATCGGGATGGAAGGTGGGCGATGTGGTTACCTTTCAATTCAAGGCCAGGATTTTGGATCATGCTTGGCATGCCTACTCATGTCGCCAGGATGGGAAAATAGCCTACCAGCCCACGGAGTTGTTCTTGTTTGCGGACGAATGCAAGGGCGTCAAACTTTCCGGTAAAATGACGGAAAACCTCAAGCCACATGAGCGTGAGGACAAAATCATGGAGGGCCTCATCCGGGATTTCAAGGAACATGAGGTCACGTTCACACAGAAAGTCAAAATCACCGGTAAGGAAGTTGTGTTGTCGGGGGAGTTTTCCATTCAATACTGCACGATGGGCGACATGGGCCAATGTAAGGTTTTCAAGTCACCATTGGAGTGGCGCTTCACGGCCTTGGATGGCGTTCTGCCCGCCGAAGAGGGGGCTACTCCCATCACGATGGATGCGGCTCCTGTAGATAGCGCCCAAACGGATTCGACTTCCAAAGCACCCGGGGACACCACCAAGTTGGAGGGCTTTTTGCCGTTCGGACCGGGCAATCAAGAGGCTGCCGTCACTGAAAAGACAGATGATTGTTCCACAGGGGCGTTGTTCAACATGTTTTTGTTGGCCTTTGTAGCCGGATTGGGTGCCATTCTTACGCCTTGTGTATTTCCGATGATTCCCATGACCGTGAGCTTCTTCCTCAAACAAGGGGAAGGGGAGGCGGAGCGGGCTGCAGGAATCCGCAATGGTGCCATTTATGCCTTGTCCATCGTGGGCATTTACGCCATTTTCGGATTGCTTGTGTCCATGGTCTTCGGTGAAAGTGCACTCCATATCCTCGGAAGCCACTGGATTCCCAACCTGATTTTCTTCCTCATCTTTTTGGTATTCGCCATGTCCTTTTTCGGCATGTTCGAAATCGTTTTGCCGAGCTCTTGGAGCACGGCCATGAACAACAAGGCAGGTCAAGGCGGGATTTTGGGTCCGTTTTTCATGGCATTGACCTTGGTCATCGTTTCCTTTTCCTGTACGGGACCCATTCTGGGTGCGGCCGTGGTGGGGTCGACGCAAGGGGCTGTCTGCACTTGGAAACCCTTCATGGCCTTTTTGGGATTCGGCATTGCCTTCGCGGTTCCGTTCGGATTGTTGGCGATGTTCCCCAAGTTGATGGAAAAACTACCGATGGCTGGAGGTTGGATGAACACCGTGAAGGTCGTATTCGGATTTTTGGAGTTGGCCTTGTGCATGAAGTTCCTCAGCAATGTGGACTTGGCTTTGGGTTTGCACTTGTTGGATCGTCAGGTATTCTTGGCGGTTTGGATTGTGGTGTTTTCCCTGTTGGGGGCCTATTTCATGGGTTGGGTCACATTGCCCCACGATGAAAAATTGGAGCGCACCAGCGTGCCCCGCCTGTTGATGGCCGTGGCGAGTTTTTCTTTCACCATGTACCTGTTTCCCGGATTGTGGGGAGCGCCCCTCAGCAGTTTGGAAGGATTGGTGCCACCCATGAACATCAATGTGGGCGTTCGTCTACAGCCCCACCAACTCAGTGAGGGCAAAGCGCTCAATCAGAAGATATGTGAAGCGGACCGCAAATTGGCCGACAAAATGTCCGATCGAGAAGCCCATGGATTTTGCATGTTCTACGACCTGGAGCAAGCGCTTGCCTTCGCACGTGCTGAAAACCGACCTCTTTTTGTGGACTTCACCGGCCATACATGTGCCAACTGCCGCAAGATGGAAAACGATGTGTGGCCCAATGAACAGGTGCATAAAATGCTCACGGAAGAATTTGTGATGGTGTCCTTGTACGCCGATGAGGACGCACCCTTGGACAAGCCGCTTCAAACCCCGGAAGGAACCAAATTGCGCAGGGTGAGCGATTATGTCCGCTATTACCAAAGCCGCAATTTCGGGGTGGTGTCACAACCGTACTATGTCATCATGGACTTGGATCAGCGCCCCTTGAACACGCCGGTAGGCTACACACCCGATGTGCAGGACTACATTGCGTTTTTGAAAGAAGGCTTGGAAAAATTCAAAGCCCTGCACGGAACGGAAGCTCCTTGAGGCGGGTAGCAGCTCAGTTGCCCCTCTGAAGTTTTGGCGGGCGTCTGGAGATCATGGCAGTTCGATGTCTGGAGTGAACCACCTCTGTTTCTACACAACTACGCGAAATATGGCAGCCAAGGTCATGCTTGTGCCATGCCTGTCCGGGCATTGATACCACGAAAGCAACATTCAGGACAAAAAATCCCATCTCAAGGCAATTCGTGCCCCAAGTTTGATCAAATGAACCGAACGTAGAAATCCCCGAAGTGGGAAGTAGAATGGCTTACTTTTTATTTTTCTTGTACCACTCGTCCCAGGAGCTTACTCCCTGCTTTTTCAGGTAGTCCTCGCTGGAGGCATAGCCTTCCTTTTTGCACCAATCTTCCAAATCCTCTTTGCGGGAGGCCTGCCCGATGGTGTAGTGGTTGCCTACGCAGTAGGTATCGTATTCATTGGCGACCTGCACGGTCAAACCAAAATGCTTGTCCATCATGTCCTCAACCTGCTTGACGGTCATGTTTTGCTTGATTTTCAAGTCATCCGCATTCCAAGCAATGTCTTTGGAGGTCCGTTGGTTCAATTGGGCAAACGTCATTTCCGGATCTGCATGTGCCTTGCCTTTGTAAACACGCAGGGTCAGTCCGAAATTCTTTTTGAAGTCGGCCTGCACGGTTTTGACTTTTTGGTTGGGCTCGATGCCAAAATCGGCAGATTTGAAACGGTCAAGGAAGTTTGAAAAAAGTCCCATGGGAAATTTTGGTTGAATGTGCCTTCCAAAATACCGATTGCCCACAAATTGACCAAATGTTATATTGCATCTACCGTGAGAAGATTACCAACCAAACGCGGTGGCCCCATATGAAAAAGATTTGTTTGATTGTTTTGCTCGTTTTGTGGTGCCTGATTGTTCCTGCTCAATGCGTTGACATCGTGCACGAGAGTTTTGAGTCTTCGGGTTTCGGACCGACTTGGAATTTGCCGAGCAACTATTCTTATGTATTCAATGGTTCTCCCACACCAGTCGGAAATTTTCATGCTCAGTTGGTAGGAGGAGGAACTCACTATAGCGGTGCAAGCCTGAATTTCCCCCCGTCCAACCCTACTTACATTTCTTGGTGGGCCAAAACCGATTCCTCCGCGTTGAACAACAGTTATGTGGTGATAGGAGATGCCAATACAAGCACCAACAACGGTGTGGTGTTTTTCTATTTCAAATCCACCGGTACCATGATGTTTTACAATGGGATTGTGAATTACGAGATTCCTGCACAACCGAATGTCTGGTATCACATTGAGCTCAAAAACATCGATTACAACACCAAAACGTTCAACATTTACATCGATGGCCAGCTGATGCGGCCTGGCCATCAATTTCGCAGTCAGTCTACAAGCAGCCTCTCCCAACTTCATCTATATAACTTCAATTCCGGGGCGACCGGTTATTATGACCAGATTGTCATGGGAAGTGAACCTGTGGTGGGCACCGGAGGCGTGGAGCCTGTGAGCTGCAATGGTGGAGCAGACGGCAAAGCTTGGGTGGGTCCTGTTTCCGGTCAGGCACCTTTCAATTTTCAATGGAGCAATGGGGCTACAACCGATACCCTCAGCGGATTGTCGGCAGGAACCTATTCCGGTGTGGTGGTTTCAGCAAGCGGTTGCACGGATACCATCACCATGTCTGTCACTGAGCCAACGGCCATGATTGGGTCCTTTTCAGCCACGGATGCAAGTTGTTCTTATTCGGCAGACGGTTCCTTGGAGTTTTTGGTGACAGGGGGCACACCTGGTTACAGTTATTTCTGGAACAATGGAGACACGCTTCCTTTGGCCCAAGGGTTGAACGGCGGTATTTATTTTGTGACCGCCACGGATTCAAATGGTTGTACGTTGGTGGGGTCTACCTCTTTGTTTGCTCCTCCTGCCATCCTTACATCGGGATTTGTAACCGACGAGGTGGGAGGTATTTCATTGGGTGCGATTGACCTTCAAACGGGTGGAGGAACGCCGGGTTACCATTACCTGTGGAGTTCCGGGGACACCACCGAAGATGTTCAAGGTCTACCAGCCGGAATCTACACGGTAGAAGTGACCGACTCCAACGGATGCGTTGCGATGGATACTTTCGTCGTAAACTTTTTGGTTTCGAATGATCTTACCACCGAGTTGGCAGTAAAGGTTTGGCCTGTTCCCTTTGATGAAACCTTGGGTCTGAGCATAGAAAATGGTTCGGGTTTCCATCAGGTTGAATTGCTTGATTTGCGTGGGGTTGTTTTGGTAAAATCAGGACCTTCGTTTGATTCGACCTACCAAATCCCTACCAGTGAAATCGCCCCAGGACCTTACCTGCTGCGCGTGTCCGACGTAGAATCATCGCGGGTGGTGAAGGTGGTCAAACATTGACCCAAAGTTATTTGGGGGACATTGTTTCAGATATTCAACCTTATCCATGTTTTTTAGGGCTTGATTGGGATTCAAAATCCCCCGGCGTGTTTGTCTGCATCGGTCTTTTGATGCAATTTTAATGCACAACCCCAGTCATTACATGAGACGGTTTTCCCTACTTTTCTTTGCAAGCATTTTTTTGGCATCCTTCCTTGCCCCCATACGTGCTCAGGCACCGCGTGAAGCCGATGCCTTCATCGACTTCCAATTCCAACTCCATCAGTACCTCCGGCAACCTGAAAACCGACAGAAAAAGGGCTGGAAATCCTTGAAGCGTTGGGAAGACTTTGAGTCCCGTCGAATGAACCCCGATGGTGGTTCGGCAGATCCAAGAATCTGGTCGGATGCTCTTGTTCAAGCCATGCAGGACAAGTCTAAACCTCAAACAGCAAGGATGGGAGGAAGTGGTTGGGCGCCGTATGGTCCTAATGATTATGCCACGCCCTACATGGGTTATGCTTGGATTCCTGGAATAGGACGCATCAATTGCATTACCTTTCACCCTACCAACGGACAAATCTTTTGGGTTGGTGTGGCGCAAGGAGGTGTTTGGAAAACCATGGACGGTGGCCTTTCTTGGATGCCTCTCACCGACGACCTTCCCACTTTGCGCGTGAGCGACATAGCAGTGAATCCCTCCAACCCCAACGAAATGTATGTTTGCTCGGGAGATTATGCCTACCTCGGAGCAGGTTTGAGTTTGGACGATCGCAAACGGCATACCCATTACGGCCTCGGGATATTCAAAACAAATGATGGCGGAGCGACATGGATTCCTTCCGGCCTCTCCTTTGCCCAAACCGATTTCGATTTTTCATTGTTGCGCAGGTGCTTCGTCAATCCCGGTAACGGTCAAGAATTGGTAGCAGCAGGCACAGAGGGCGTCTATCGGAGCACGGATGCAGGAGTCACTTGGACACAAACCGCCAATTTCTTTGCTTGGGATTTGGAAAAGCATCCCACCAACCCTTCCGTTTTGTACGCAAGCAGTGGCTACCGCGCATCCTTGAACTATGGACAGGCAGGGATTTGGAAAAGTACGGACTTCGGTGCCACATGGACCGCCCTTAACACCGGAATCCCGACCCAAGGGGTGATTCAGCGCATCGAATTGGCCATTGCACCCTCCGATCCCTCCAAGTTGTATGCTTTGTGCGCTGGTATGGACGCCGGATTTGGTGGTTTGTACCACAGTTTGGATGGTGGAGCCAATTGGACCCTTCAATCCACCACGCCCAACATCCTGGAATGGTACGACGGTAACGGGTCGGGAGGTCAAGGGTGGTATGATCTTGCTCTCATTGTGAATCCAACCAATCCCGACGTTATATACACGGGTGGCATCAACGTTTGGGCCTCCACCGATGCAGGAGCCAATTGGCAAGGATGCAGCTATTGGGTTGCCGACTTTGGTCCGGCCCCGCATGCAGACCAACACCAATTGGCATACAATCCTGTGAGTGGCAAATACTACCTCTGCAACGACGGGGGACTCTATGAAACCAGTGCCATCGTGCCAGGTTCTTGGAATGACGCCAACTCCACGCCGGGGTATCAATGGCCCACCCAATGGACACCCCTTTCGTCTGGCATGCAAGTGACCTCCTTCTACCGGGTAGGGGTCAGTCAGGGCAATCCCGGAAATGTAGTGGCTGGAGCCCAAGACAATGCCACATATTTTTTCAACGGCAGCGATTGGAAAAACATCATCGGAGGAGACGGAATGGATTGCTTTTTGGATCCTGTCGACCCCGATGTGATTTACGGAAGCTACCAATATGGCGGGTTGGCAATGAGCAATGATGGCGGATTTTCCTCCTTCGGCGTGGCAAACATGCCCGATGACGGGGAGTGGGTCACTCCTTGGCAATTGGATCCCACTGACCGAAATACGGTATATGCAGCCATGCGTGAGCTGTGGAAGTCCACCGACATGGGATCGACATGGACGCCTATTTCCTCCTTCCCCGTAAACCCAACCTTGGGTGTGCCCAATGTGTCCAGCGCCTTTGCCGTGGCACCTTCCAATTCGGACTTTTTGTACCTCTCCAAACGGTATTTCAAGTCAATTGGTGAGCCAAGTGCCTTTTGGAGCAGCAGCAACGGTGGCGCAACTTGGACACAACGATCTTTGGGGGTGCCTGACAGTCTATACCATACCATGATTGCGGTAGATGCCGATGATCCGCTAACCGTTTACGTGACTCTCGGTGGATTTGTGCCCGGACAAAAGGTTCTGAAATCAACCGATGGCGGAGCAACGTGGCAAAATATTTCCGGAAGCCTTCCCAATCTTCCCGTGAATTGCATCATTCATCACGCTGGCGTGCCCAACAACCCGATTTATGTGGGCACGGATGCAGGCGTTTATTACCGCAATGATACCATGACCTACTGGATGGCGTTTTCAAACCTATTGCCAAACGTGATTGTGAGCGATTTGGACATCCATTCATCCACGCAAAAAATTTACGCTGCAACCTTTGGCCGGGGTATTTGGGTTGCGGACGTACAAGATCTAGGCGTGGTTGGCGTAAACGAAGGGCTTCGTGACATGTCGGTCCAAGTGTATCCAAACCCTTCCGAAGATAGTCCTCGGATTCGGATTGAGGCATCCGGGATGAACGATGTCCAATTCGAATTGGTCGACATTTTGGGCCGGGTCAAAGGGGCGTGGGAAGATGTCTTGCAGAATGGTTTGTGCGACATCAAATGCCCATTGCCGTTGGAGCCGGGGGTCTATTACCTCAAGGTCGGCAAAGGGGGCTTGGGAAAAGTGGTCAGGTTCGTGGTACAATGACCGCCCGCATTCAAGAAAAAATGGATGCAATCTCTTCATCCGGTCTCTTGCTTGATATCAAATCCTTGGTGGTGGCGTTCGGGTCCCAATCGATTCTAGATTTGGAACCCAAGACCTTTAGCCGGGGGCTTCATGTGTTTGTCGGACCCAATGGTGGAGGCAAAACCACCTTTTTCAAAGCATTGTCTGGATTGCTGACCTTCCAAGGAGAGGTCGTTTTCGGGAATGGCATAGATATTCGCCACCATCGGATCGAGCACCGTCGATTTGTGTCTTTTTGCCCGGCAGAGCCCATTTTCCCAAGCTTTCTCACGGGCGAGGAATTGATGCGTTTCGTGCAGAAGGTTCGAGGGGCTGACCGCCGACAGGAGGAAGGACTGGTTAATCATCTGGATCTTGAGGGGATGCTAGGAGGGAAAGTTGGAACATTTTCTTCCGGCATGAAAAAAAAGCTGGGTTTGGTTTTGGCACTCATGGGCTCACCATCCTTGATTTTGTTGGATGAACCGTTTGCCATGTTGGACCATCCATCCAAAGTGGCCTTGAGCGAAATCATCAA
>Ga0068872_10002707_pt1 | contig 13821 bp, 10 predicted proteins | sample NOAtaG_7_FD_66441 | JGI IMG/M metagenome (GOLD analysis project Ga0068872, IMG submission 66441) | Freshwater lake microbial communities from Lake Erie, under a cyanobacterial bloom - NOAA_Erie_Diel1S_2200h metaG | ecosystem: Environmental > Aquatic > Freshwater > Lake | place: USA: Ohio, Lake...
GTCCGCTCCCCCACCGCCTTCCCGTCGACGCCGAAGGGCAACCCGCGATCGCGGATCCCCACGCGCAGCGCGGTCGCCCCGCCCGCGATGCGCGGACCGACCACCTCGAGTCCCGCCCCGATATCGATCGCATCGAAGGTCGACATCCGGGTCGACCCGAGCGCGGCCATGCGCGTCCACCGCGTCTTGTCGACACGCGCGGAGAGCGTGGTGTTCGGGATCCCGATCCATGAGGCACCGATCCCCATGCGGCTCGGCAGGTCGGCCGAGGCGAGGGACTGACCGTCCTGCCGGACCGAGAGCGGGCCACTGGTCCGCAGCGAGGCGCCGATCACGAGGTCCTGGATCGGCATCCCGATCACCCCGAGCGAGAGCCCGCGCCCGCCGAAGTTGAGCGTGGACGACTGCTCGGCCGACCCCAGCCCCGAGCTGTCACTGAAGGTGCGACCGAAGTCGATCCGATTCTGTCCCGATACCGCATGGATGGCGAGCCCGACCTGCAGACGGGGACGCACCGCATAGGCGACCGCGAAGCGCGCATCGGTGATCCCGCCGTCGCTACTCGCGATCACCGTTGACGGGGTGGCGATCCCACCGACCGACTGCGTGTCCGCGTACTGATTCAACCAGGTGCGATCGAGGAGGGTCGTGAAGGAGACGCCGGCCGCGAACTTGCCCCAGCCCCCCGAGAGAGCGAATCCTGGGAATCGCATCACACGCACCGGCTCCTCGGCGCCACCCAACCGCGTGGACCGGTACTCCGGCTCGAACTGCAGGTAGACGCTGTACCGGGCGCCGGCCGCGAGGGCGGCCGGGTTCACGGCGCTCGCGGCATCGATCTCCGCCGCCGCACCACCACCCCCGTTGGCCGCCGCGCTCAGCTGTCCGGTCGGATAGCCGTAGCCTTGGGTCGCCACGCTCCCCTGGGCCTGCGCGGCGAGGGCGAGGACGACGAGGAGGACGATCGATCGCACGAGCGGGTGGATCATGGCTGACCGTACCGGATGGCAGGGACATAGCTGACGCGGAGGCGCGGCCGGAGCGCCGGCGCGGCGTCGGTCCCGTAGAAGCGCGCGGCCAACCCCGAGACGCCCTCGATCTCGGGACGAAGGATGAGCACGCTGGGCACCGCGCGACGCCCATTGACCGTCCGCCACTGCCGAATGACCCCGTTCATCTCGAGCCGCTTGATGCCGGAATCCCCCGGGGCGAGGACGAGGGAGTCGGTGATGAAGGTGCCGAGGGGGGCGAGGAGTCGCGCGGCCCGATTGAGATCGGTCAGCTCCCAGGCGCCGAGCCCGACGTGCGCCCGCACGACGAACGTGCGCCCGGGATCGATCCCACGGATCGGCTCCTGGGTGAGCTCCAGTTTGGCGGTCAGCACGGCCACCGAGTCCGTCAACCAGCTCGGGAGATCGAAGCGGAGATAGCTGCGATGTCCTGGGATCCCGCCGACGACGAACCGCTGCGCCGCCGTCGCGTCGGGGGCGCGGACGACGATGAGGTAATCCTGGAACTCCCCGGCGAGCCCGATGGGCGTGACCGGCGTCTTGGAGAAGGGGCGCGCGGTGAGGGCCCGCACCGCGGTATCGGCCGAGGCGCGATACCGGAGCGTCGGCGCCGCCGATCCCCCGGTGCTTCCGGTGACGGTGACCTCCGCCGAGCCGACGGCGCGGAGCTGCAACCCGATGCGCAGGAGCCGCAGGGTATCCGTCACGATCGACCGCAGCAGCGCGGTGTCGAGCGGGATCTTCACCGCGAGCGAGTCTCGGAACCCGGTGCTGTCGATCTGCACCGACCCCAGACGTCGCGCCGGGGTGAAGTACGGCAGCAGCGCGAGCGGGGCCGAATCCGCCGCCACCGTGTCGGTCACATCGTAGGCGTCGAGGAAGATCGTCGCCGGGAGCGAGGCACCGGTCCGCTTGAGTTGCACGGCCAGCGTCGCGGAGTCCACGAGGGCGATGGCCGTGAGGGTGTCGTTGATCGGCGAGTACTTGCGCGGGAGGGTGTCGAAGCGGACGACGGCCCGCACGTCCAAGGTGTCGCCGCGCGCCGCGAGGAGGAGCGAGGACTCCCCCCCGAGCACCGGGAAGGGCTGCACCGTGGTGTCGAGCACCACCGCGGGATCGATGACCGTATCGAGGATCGGCACCTGCTGGCCCGGGCAGAGCCCCGGACAGGTCGCGGAGGTCCGGAGCTCCTCGGTGCAGGCACCGAGGGCGGAGACCGCGACCAGCGCGGCGACGAGGGTCGCGCGTCGGAGGGAACGCATCACTGGCGGAAGGAAGCGGGGGTGAAGGGGTCAGGCAGGAGGTCGGCGAGCACCCACCGCGCCTCGCCCCCGTTCGTGGTGCGGGCGATGACGGCGAGGTCGGTCCCGAACTCGGCGAGCACCTGACGGCAGACCCCACAGGGAGGGGTCGGGGTGTCGGCCTCGGTGCTGATGAGCACGGCGCGGAAGCGCAGATGCCCAGCGGCGACGGCGGCGCCGATCGCGGCCCGCTCGGCACAGATCCCTGCGGGATACGACGCGTTCTCGACGTTGCACCCGGCGATCACCGACCCGTCCTCGGTGAGCAACGCCGCCCCGACATGGAACTTCGAATACGGCGCATACGCATTGCGCATCGCCTCCAGGGCGGCCGCATGGAGCGCCCCAAGGAAGGGCGCGACGGGGTCGAGGCTCATCGCACCACCGGCGCGAGGAACGAGGTCCCGCGCCCACGGAACGAAATCCCCAGCCACTCCGCCACGGTCGCGCCGAGGTCGGAGAAGGTGGACCGCCGCCCGAGGTCGACCGGGGTCACCCGAGGACCGACGACCAAGACCGGCACGCACTCGCGGGCGTGATCGGTGGACGGCGTCGTCGGGTCGTTACCATGGTCGGCCGTGATGAAGAGCAGGTCGTCCTCGCGGAGGGCGGCGATGAGTTCAGGGAGCGCGGCGTCGAACGCCCGCACCGCCTGATCGAACCCCGGAACGTCGTTCCGGTGCCCGTATAACTGGTCGAAATCTACAAGGTTGGCGAAGCAGAGCCCATCGGGACCGGTGCGGAGCCAGTCGAGGAGCCGCGCGATCCCCTCGGCGTTGTCCTTCGTGTGGCCCCCCTCCAGCCCTCGCCGCGCGAAGAGGTCGTCCACCTTCCCCACCCCGACCCGCGGGATCCCGGCGGCCGCGAGCGCATCCAGGAGCGTCTCCGACGGGGCGGCGATCGCGAAGTCGCGCCGGTTCGCCGTTCGGGTGTAGGCCCCCGGACGTCCCACGAACGGCCGCGCGATCACGCGGGAGATGTCGTGCGGGGGGATGAGCATGGCGCGCGCCGTCTCGCAGGCGGCGTAGAGCTCGGCCAAGGGGACCGTCTCCTCGTGCGCCGCGATCTGGAAGACCGAATCGGCAGAGGTGTAGAGGATCCACGCCCCCGTCTGCTGGTGCCGCTCGCCGTATTCCGTGAGGATCACCGTCCCGCTCCCGACCACGTTGCCGATCACCCCACGGCCGGTACGCGCCGCGAACTCGGCCACCAGCTCCGCGGGAAAACCGTGTGGGTAGGTCGGGAAGGGTGTGGCGAGATGGACCCCGGCGAGCTCCCAGTGGCCGGTGGTGCTGTCCTTCCCCGAGGAGCGGGGCTCCATCAGGCCGAAGGCCGCCGCGGGGTGCGCCACCGGCGCGACGCCATCGAGCGGGGCGATGCGGCCGAGCCCGAGCCGCTCGAGATTGGGCACCTGTAGCCCCCCGACGGCGCGCGCGAGGTTCCCCAGCGTGTTGGAGCCGAGATCGCCGTAGGCCGCGGCGTCCGGCGCCTCGCCGATCCCGGCGCCATCGAGGACGAGGATGAGCGCCCGACTCATAGATGCCCGCCGCGATAGTGATGCGGGAGCCGCGAGCGAAGACCGTTGAGCAGTTCGTAGGGCGAGAGCCCCGCGCGCGTCGCGACCCCATCGAGGGTCAGCGTCTCGGTGCCGTCGGTCCCGAGCACGGTGACGACGTCGCCGACGGTCGCCTCGACCTCCGTCACATCGGCCATCGTCATATCCATGGTGACGTTGCCGATCATCGGCACGCGGCGCCCATGGAGGAGTCCATCCGACCAGTTGGAGAGGGCGCGACGCCACCCATCGGCGTGCCCGATCGCGACGGTCGCCACGCGGGTGCGGCGCGGGGCACGCCAGGTGGCGCCGTAGCTCACCGTCTCCCCCGCCTCGATCCACCGCAGCTCGAGGATCCGTGCGCGCACGTGCACCACCGGATCGGGATGGATCACGGCGTGGGGGCCGCCGGAGAGGCCGTAGAGGAAGGCCCCGGGGCGCGTCGCGCCGAAGGGCGAGGTGGCACGGCGCGCCATCGCCGGGCTGTTGTCGGCGTACATCAGGGCGGGTCGCGACGGGAGCGCGGCCACCGCCTGCGCGAATCGCGACTCCTGCTGCGCGATCGATTCCGCGTCGGCGTCCGCCGAATGGAAGTGCGTGTAGACGCCAGCCGGGGGGTGAGCCGCGAGCACGGGACGGAGCGTATCGACCGCATCCCACGCGATCCCCTCGCGATGCATCCCCGTGTCGATCACCAGATGCCACGCGCCACCACCCATCACGGCCCACGCGGCGATCTGCTCGGCGCTCGAGAGCGAGGGGGTGAGCCCAGCCGCGTGCGCCCGCAGGAGATCGTGCGGCAGGCAGGGCGTGTAGAGGATGATCTTCCGCGAGATCCCCGCCGCGCGCAGCTCCTCCCCCTCTGCCGGGACCGAGACGCCATACGCGTGCGGCGCGAGCGGCTCCAAGACGCGGACGACCGGGAGGACACCCAGGGCGTAGGCGTCCCCCTTCACCATCGGGATCATCGGGAGCCCCGAGTGCGCCGTGACGCGCTCGGCGTTGCGACGGACCGCATCAAGGTCGACCTCGATCCAGGCGCGCAGCGGGGCCACCGCCTCCGCTGTGAGCGGCGGTGCCTCACTGGATGGGGGGCTAGATTCCCGCGACATGAGAATCTGCAAGACTACCGGTCCCCTCTGAGCCATGCAAGACGACCGCCGCCCCCGCGCCTCCCTCGACGATGCCCTCGCCATCATGCGCGACCTCCGCGCCCGCGATGCCTGGGATCGCGCCCAGACCCACGCCTCCCTCCGCCCCTACCTCAACGAGGAGATGCACGAGCTCGACGACGCCCTTCGTGACGGGGACGACGCGGCGATGTGCGGCGAGCTGGGCGATGTGCTCCTGCAGGTGCTCTTCCATGCGGTGATCGCCGAGGAACGCGACGCCTTCGGCCCCGAACAGGTGGCGGGCTCGCTCGTGCACAAGATGCGGACGCGGCACCCCTGGCTCTACGGGACCGAGACCGAGCGCACGCCGTGGGAGCAGATGAAGGCCAAGCATCGTCGGTCGCTGGCGGAGGGGCTCCCGAGCGGACTCCCCGCCCTGCACCGCGCGCACCGCCTGCAGGAGCGCGCGGCCGGCGTGGGCTTCGACTGGCCCGATGTGGAGGGGCCGCTGCAGAAGGTCGCGGAGGAGTTGGATGAGGTGAAGGCGCAGATCGCGCAGGATGGCGCGACCTTCGACACGCATGGCGTGCCGAGCGCCGATCCGCGCCACGCCGCGCTCGAGGAGGAGCTCGGGGACCTGCTCTTCGCGGTGGTGAACCTCTGCCGGAAGGCGGGGACGCATCCCGCGCTCGCGCTCGATCGGGCGAATGCGAAGTTCCAACGGCGATTCGAGGCGGTGGAGACGATCGCGACGGCGCGCGGGCTCGACGTGCGCACCGCGGGGCTCGAAGCGCTCGATCTGATCTGGGACGAGGTGAAGGCGACGGAACGCGCGACGTGATCGCGGCGCGCCACCAGACGGGTGGCGCGCGAACCACCTTGGACGATCAGGCCCCGTAGGGGACCCAGATGTTCTTGACCTGTGTCGCCTCGCGCAGCAGCGCCCGCATGTCATCGGGCACCGACCCATCGCGCGGGGTGATCCGACAGAAGGTCCGCTTCATGTTCCCCGCCGAGGCAAGCTCCATCGTGCGCCGCCCGGCCTCCGTGCCCATGAACCAGAACGCCTCCACATCGTCGTGCTCGGCGAGCACCTGCCCCAACACCTCGCTCGCCCCCGTCACGATGTTGACCACCCCCCCGGGGAGATCGGAGCTCTCGAAGACGGTATAGAGGTCGGTCGCCGCGAGGGGATGCGCCTCGCTCGGGATCGCGACGACGGTGTTCCCGGTGGCGATGAGCGGGGCGATCATCGAGACGAAGCCGAGCAATGGGGGCTCGCTCGGCGCGACGACGCCGACCACCCCGATCGGCTCCTGCATCGCGATCGCGACCCCGCGGAATGGGACCTGATGCACCGCGCCATCCCACTTGTCGGCCCACGCGGCGTAGGCGAAGCAACACTCGATACTCTGCTCCACCTCGCGCGTCGCCTCGCGTCCGCTGGCACCGGTCATCGTGCGCAGACGCGCCGCGAACTCATCGGCGCGCGCACTCAGGTTCTCCCCGATGTAGTAGAGGATCTGCGCGCGCAGATGCCCGGTGGAGGTCGCCCATCCCTTGGCGGCCGCGTGCGCCGCCTCGACGGCGTTGCGGAGGTCCTTGCGGTTGCCCTCGCCCGCCTCGCCGACGATGCGCCCCTTCAGGTCGAGGATCGCGCGCGAGTACCCGGAGTCCGGACGCGCCTGCTTCCCGCCAATGAAGAGTTTCGCGGTGCGATCGACCTGCTCGATCGGGCTCAACACAGGCTCACGTGGCGTCTCGGGGGCCCGTGCGGTGGCCCTCTTCTCCTCGCGCGCGCGCCGGACCGTGGCCTCGGAGGCGCGAGTGGCGCCCTCGGGGAGGAGGTACTCCCACATCCCCTCCTTCCCTCCCTCGCGACCGAACCCGCTCTCTCGATAGCCACCGAAGCCGGCGGCCGCATCGAAGAGATTCGTCGCGTTCACCCACACCACGCCGGCCTTGAGCTTTGGCGCGATGTCGAGCGCGAGGTTGATGTTCTCCGTCCAAAGACTCGCCGCGAGCCCGTACACCGTGTTGTTGGCGAGTGCGACCGACTCCTCCGGCGTGCGGAAGGTCATCGCGACCATCACCGGGCCGAAGATCTCGACCTGTGCGATGGTGCTCGCGGGGGAAACGTTCGTGAAGAGCGTCGGTGGGAAGAAGCACCCGGTGCTCGGCACCGCGCTGGTCGCCTGGTAGCGCGTGGCCCCTTCGACCTCACCCTGCGCACAGAGCGCCCGGATCCGCTCCAACTGCTCGGGCGCGACGATCGCCCCCATGTCGATCCCCTTATCGAGGGGACGCCCGACGCGCAGCGTCTCCATCCGCGCGCGCAGCTTCTCGATCAGGCGATCGTGGATCCCCTCCTGCACGAGAAGTCGCGACCCCGCGCAGCAGACCTGCCCCTGATTGAACCAGATCGCATCGACGACGCCCTCGACCACGGCGTCGAGGTCGGCATCCTCGTACACGATGAAGGGCGACTTCCCGCCCAGCTCGAGCGAGAGCTTCTTCCCCGATCCCGCCGTCGCCTTGCGAATGATCTTCCCCACCTCGGTCGAACCGGTGAAAGCGATCTTGTCGACACCAGGGTGCGAGACGAGCGCCGCCCCGGTCGCGCCATCACCGGTCACGATGTTGAGTACCCCCGCCGGGAGTCCCGCCTGCGCCGCGAGCTCGGCGAAGAGGAGCGCCGAGAGCGGGGTGAACTCCGCCGGCTTCAAGACCACGGTGTTCCCCGCCGCGAGCGCCGGCGCGACCTTCCAGGCCAACATGAGCAATGGGAAGTTCCACGGGATGATCTGCCCCACCACGCCCACGGGGCCGTAGCCGAGGAATTCGGTCGGGAGGAGCTGGGCCCACCCCGCGTGGTGGTAGAAGTGGCGCGCCACGAGGGGGATGTCGAGATCGCGCGTCTCGCGGATCGGCTTCCCGTTGTCCATCGACTCGAGGACGGCAAAGAGCCGCGCATGCTTCTGCACCATGCGGGCGAGCGCATAGAGGTGCCGCGCCCGCTGATGGGGGGTGAGCTTCGCCCACTTCCCGCAGGCGCCACGCGCCGCCTTCACCGCCGCCTCCACGTCGGAGACCGTGCCCTGGGTGACCTTCGCGAGCGGGGCGTTCGTGCTCGGATCGATCACCGCGAAGGTCTTCCCCGGTGTGGTCCACTTCCCGGCCACGAAGTGCCCGAAGGTCGCCTCGTGCGCGGCGAGCCAGGCCCGTGCCTCGGCATCGCTCTCCGGAGCGGGCCCGTAATCCATCGACTGGAAGAGTTCGGCGACGCGAGTCATGGCATCGGCTGGCGATGGGCCGCTGCGTAGCGCCCGGTGACGTGATGTTCGAGCTGACGCTCGATGTCGGTGAGGAGCCCAGAGGCCCCGAAGCGGAAGAGATCGGGCTGCAACCAGCGCACGCCGAGCTCCTCCTTCATGAGGAGGAGATAATCGAGCGCGGGCTTGGCGGCGCGGATCCCACCGGCGGGCTTGTACCCCACCTGGCAGCCGGTGGCCTCGGCGTACTCGCGGATCTGACGCGCCATCACGAGGGAGACGGGGAGGGTCGCGTTCACCCCTTCCTTCCCCGTGCTCGTCTTGATGAAGTCGGCCCCCGCCTGCATCGCGACCCAGCTCGCGCGCGCGACGTTGGTCAGGGTCGCGAGCTCGCCGGTGGCGAGGATCGCCTTGAGATGCGCGTCACCGCAGGCCTCGCGGAAGGCACGCACCTCGTCGTAGAGCGCGGTCCAATCCCCCGTGAGCACATGCGCGCGGGTGATGACGATATCGATCTCGCGTGCCCCCGCCGCGACCGAGGCGTGGATCTCCGCGAGTCGCGTCTCGAACGGCGAGAGCCCCGCCGGGAAGCCGGTGGAGACCGCTGCGACGGGGATCCCGCTCCCCTCGAGGGCGCGCACCGCGGTCTCCACCCACCGGTGGTAGACGCAGACCGCCCCGACGGTGATCCCGAGCGACTCCGCGCCGAGGGCGGCGAGGATCTCCGCGCGCACGGGGCGACGCGCCTTCGCACAGAGCCGCGTCACGTTCCCGGCGGTGTCGTCGCCGGAGAGGGTGGTGAGGTCCATCAGGGTGATCGCCTTGAGCAACCAGGCGGCCTGCCACTCCTTTTTCACGGTGCGTCGCGTGGGGATCGTCGCGGCGCGACGCTCAGCCGCACTGCGGTTCACGCGGATCGCGCGGACCCGCTCGAGGTCGAGGGGCTGGCCGGCGTTCCGTGGGAGCGTGTGCTCGCTCACGCGAGCGGCTCGGCGTCCCAGAGGCGATGCCCGATCACGGGCGCAGGCGGTGCATCATCCGCGGAAAGGGGATGCACTCGCGGATGTGCGGCGTGCCGCAGATCCAGGCGACGGTGCGCTCCAAGCCGAGGCCGAAGCCCGAGTGCACGAAGGTCCCGTACTTGCGGAGATCGAGATACCAGCCGTACGCGTCGAGGGGGAGTCCTTCCTCCTGGATGCGATGGAGGAGCTTGTCGTAGTCGTCTTCGCGCTGCGAGCCACCGATGATCTCCCCGTATCCCTCCGGCGCGAGCATGTCGTCGCAGAGGACGGTGCGCGGATCGGCGGGGTTCTCCTTCATGTAGAAGGCCTTCGCCTCCTTGGGGTAGTTGCAGATGAAGATGGGGGTCTCGTAGTCCTCCACGAGGAGCGCCTCGTCCTCGGCGCCAAGGTCCTCGCCCCACTGCACCGCGCTCCCCTTCTTCTGCAGGGTGGCGACGGCGTCGGTGTAGTCGATGCGCGGGAAGGGGCCGCGGATCTTCTCGAGCTTGGTCACGTCGCGCTCCAGCTCGGCGAGCTCGACCCGACGCCGCTCGAGCACGCGCTGCACGAGGAAGGAGACGAAGTCCTCCTGCAGCTGCATATTCGCATGCGTGTCGTTGAAGGCGACCTCGGGCTCGATCATCCAGAACTCAGTCAGATGGCGCCGCGTCTTGGACTTCTCCGCCCGGAAGGTCGGACCGAAGGTGTAGATCTTCCCGAAGGCGGCAGCCGCCGCCTCCCCGTAGAGCTGGCCGGTCTGCGCGAGGTAGGCGTTCCCCTCGTCGAAGTACTCGGTGCTGAAGAGTCCGCTCCGCTCGCCGATCGCGGCGGTGAGGATCGGGGTGTCGACGCGGAGGAAGCCGCGCTCGTAGAAGAAGTCGTGGATCCCCTGCTCGATCTCGTGGCGGATGCGCATGATCGCGACCTGCCGCGGGGTGCGCAGCCAGAAGTGACGATGATCGAGGAGGAAGTCGACGCCGTGCTCCTTGGGTTGGATCGGATAGTCGAGGGGGCTCGCGCCGATCACCGACAGGGTCGTGACCCCCAGCTCGACCCCACCGACCTGGCGCGCGTCGGCGCGCACCTCACCGGTGACGGTGACCGAGGTCTCGAGCGTGAGCGTGCCGAAGGTTGCCCACGACGCCTCATCGACCTCCTTCTTCACGACGACGCACTGCAGGAGCCCCGTGCCATCGCGCAGCACGACGAAGGCGATCTTCCCGGAAGAGCGAAGGTGGCTGACCCACCCCCGGAGGGTGACGGTCTGCCCGACGCGGTCGGGGAGGTCGGCGATGCGGATCACGGGCTCGGTGCTGGACATCCTTGAAAGCTAGGGGGGATCACCCGACGCGGAAGAGCTCCAACGCGCGACCGTAGCCGCGCCGGAGCACCTGCTTGATGCGCCGATGCTCGGGGCGGGCCAGATCGGGGTCCTCATCCACGAGGCGGTCGGCGGCGGCCCGGGCCGCATCGCTCAGGGCCTCGTCCTTGAGGGGGTCGGCGATCCGGAAGGTGGGGACCCCGCTCTGCCGCTCCCCGAAGAGGTCCCCCATCCCACGGATGGCGAGGTCGGCGCGGGCGATCTCGAAGCCGTCCTCGCTCCCGACGATCACCTGAAGGCGCTCTCCCGCCTCGACCCCCACATCCCCCAGCAGGATGCAGAACGACTCGGCGGCCCCGCGCCCCACCCGCCCCCGCAGCTGATGGAGCTGCGAAAGCCCGAAGCGTTCCGGATGCTCCACGACCATCACCGTCGCATTGGGGACATCGATCCCGACCTCGATCACCGTCGTCGCGACCAAGACATCGATCGCCCCATCACGGAAACGGCGCATCACCTCGTCCTTCTCGTCAGCGGCCATCCGGCCGTGTAGGAGGGCGAGCCGGAGGCCGGCGAGGGGACCGGTGGTCAGCGCCTCGAAGGCCGTGGTCGCGGCGGAGAGGGCGATCTTCTCCGACTCCTCCACGAGCGGGTAGACGATGTAGGCCTGCCGCCCCCCCTCGACCTGCGCGCGGATGAAGGCCATCACCTTCGCCCGCGCCGATTCCGGGCGCATCGCGGTGGTGACGGGTTTCCGGCCCGGTGGGCGCTCGTCCAAGAGGCTCACGTCGAGATCGCCGTACATCGTGAGGGCGAGGGAGCGCGGGATCGGGGTCGCCGACATCAGGAGGACATCGGGCTTCTGCGGCCCCATCCCCCGCTCCGCCAGCGCGCGGCGCTGATCCACGCCGAAGCGGTGCTGCTCGTCGATGATGGCGAGCCCCAGCGAGCGAAACGCCGTCTTCTCCTGGACCAGCGCGTGCGTGCCGACCACGAGGCAGGGCTCCCCTCCCTCCATTCGGGTGGCGGCGAGCCGGCGTTCCGCCGCACGCCGGCTCCCGGTCAACAGCACCGGGACGATCCCGAGCGGCGCCAAGAGGCGGTCGATCGTCCGCGCATGTTGTTCGGCGAGTAGCTCGGTCGGCGCCATGAAGGCCACCTGCTGATCATTCTCCATCGCGAGCAACGCGGCGAAGAGCGCGACGACGGTCTTCCCCGCTCCCACATCGCCCTGCAGGAGTCGATGCATCCGCGTCGCGTCGCACATATCGGCGACGATCTCGCGGATGCTCCGGACCTGCGCCTTGGTCAGGGTGAAGGGGAGGACCTCACGGAACCGGGCGGTGAGATTCTTCTTGTTTAGGAAGCGGATCCCATCGCGCGCGCTCCGGGTGAGTTGCCGCGCCTTGCGATGCAACAGATGGACGAAGAGCAGTTCCTCGAACGCCAACCGCGCCCGCCCCTCAAGCGCCGCGGCGACTGAGGCGGGCCGATGCACCGCCGCCAACGCCTCGCGCAGCGCAGGCACCCCCGCCGCCGCGAGCATCGACGCGGGGAGATACTCCTCGACCAGCGGGAGCAGCGCATCGAGATGCGCCTCGATCAGCCCGCGGATCACCTTGACCGAGAGCCCCTCGGTGGCGCCGTAGACCGAGAGGACGCGCCCCCCCGTCGTCCCATCGGCACCGGCGCCCAGGTTCACGAACTCACGCGGGGCCAGCTGTCGGCCGTGGAAGAAGCGCACCGGCCCACTCAGGAGGAGCACATCCTCCTTCGTGATCTGCCGATCGAGCCAGGGTTGCCCCGGCCACGCCACCTCGATCAGCCCCGACGCATCCTGCACCACCGCCTGGAAGACGCGCAGTCCCTTCTTCGTCGGAAGGATCCCGGTGCTGATCACCGTGCCGATCACCGTCGCATCCTCACCGACGCGGAGCGAGTTGATCGACCGGACCGTGGTAGCATCCTCGTAGCGATGTGGGATATGCCAGAGCAGATCCCCCGCGGTGAAGATGTTGAGTCGTTTGAGGAGCTCGGCGCGCCGCGGGCCGACCCCGGTCAGATAGGTCACCGGGGTCTCGAGCGTCAGGCGCACCGGCGGCCGGGGGCTCACGCCTCGAGGAGCGCGCGCGCGAAGGTCGCGGCGTCGAAGGGCTGCAGGTCGGCGGCCTGCTCCCCCGTCCCCAGGAACTTCACCGGGACATCGATCGCCTCATGCACCGCGACCACCACCCCACCGCGCGCCGTGCCATCGAGCTTGGTCACCACGAGTCCGGTGACGGGGACCGCGGCGGAGAAGATCTTGGCCTGCTGCACCGCGTTCTGCCCCACGGTGCCATCAAGGACGAGGAGCGCCTCGTGCGGGGCACCAGGGAGCCGCTTCTCGACCACCCGCTGCACCTTCTTGAGCTCGTCCATAAGCGCACCGCTCGTATGCAGCCGCCCCGCGGTGTCGATGATCACGACATCCACCCCGCGCGCGACGCCGGCATCGATCGACTGGAACGCCACCGCCGCGGGATCCCCACCGGGCGCCCCCCCGACGAACTCGGCCCCGGTCCGGTCGGCCCAGACCTTGAGCTGATCGATCGCGCCGGCGCGGAAGGTGTCGCCCGCGCCGAGCAGGACGCGCTTCCCCTCGGCGCGGAGGCGCGAGGCGAGCTTCCCGATGAAGGTCGTCTTCCCCGCCCCATTCACGCCGAGGACGAGGATCACGGCGGGGCGTTCGATCGGCAGCTGCAGGGCGGGATCGTGGCGGCCGGCACGGAGCGCCCCCTCGATCTCCACGCGGAGCGCGGCGAGGAACTCGTCCGCGCTCCTGATCTTCCCGCGGCTCGCCAGTTCTCGGATCGCCTCCACCAGGCGCAATGTCACCGGGACGCCGAAATCGGCCTCGAGGAGCATCTGCTCCACCCGCTCGAGGGAGCCCTCGTCGACGCCCCCTCGGGCGAGTACCACCACGTCGGTGAGCGCGATCGCCTTGAGGCGCTGCCAGAGGGACTTCTGCGGGAGGTCGCCGGCCTGCTTCGAAAGGAACGCCATAGGTGAAACGTAGCGTCAGCGGAGCCCGCGTCGACGCCGGAGCATCCACTCGAGCGAGAGCGCCGCGAGGGCGAGCGCGACGAGCCACCAGCGTCCGCGAGCCCCGAGCGATCGGCCCATCACCTCGCCCGTGCCCACCGGGCCACTCGCCACGGTCGGCGCCCGAGGGCGCTGCTCCGCTCGACGCGCCACCTCACGCGCCCACAC
>Ga0068872_10002708_pt1 | contig 13820 bp, 15 predicted proteins | sample NOAtaG_7_FD_66441 | JGI IMG/M metagenome (GOLD analysis project Ga0068872, IMG submission 66441) | Freshwater lake microbial communities from Lake Erie, under a cyanobacterial bloom - NOAA_Erie_Diel1S_2200h metaG | ecosystem: Environmental > Aquatic > Freshwater > Lake | place: USA: Ohio, Lake...
GTGACCGCGAGCGTGCGCAGGAATCCGTCGGGCGTGCGGTATCCGATCTCGCCCTCCCAGCGACGTTGGCGCGGATCGTCGAGCACCTCGCGGGGTACCTGGTGGCGCACCGCATCGATGAAGTCGGCCGCCGCCGTGTGTCCGGCCGACGACTCGTCGACGATGCCGAGCACGTCCCGCGCCGCCTCGTTGGCGTAGGTGAGACGGAACTGCGCGTCGAAGACGACGACGGCGTCGGCGGTCGTGTCGAGCAGGCCGATGAGTTGATCCGACACCGTGCGCTGACGCACCGCGTCGGTGACGTCGTGTGCGGTGCCGACGTAACGGCGCACGACACCGTCGGCATCGGCCACGGGTTGGGCGTCGAAGGCGATCCACGTTTCGTCGTGCGTCGGGTCACCGCCGAGCGGCACGATGCGCACCTCGACGTGACACGTCGCTTCGCGGCGCTGGGCATCGACCCACAGCGCTTCGGCCCGTGCACGTTCCGCGGGTCGTGCCTGCACCCACGGGGCAACGCCGACGGTGAACGGCGCACCACCGAGAGCGAGCCGGCGGAACGCGGCGTTCGCTGCCGTCAACCGACCGTCGCGGTCGGTTTCGAAGCAGGCGATGGGCAGGGAGTCGGCGAAACGGTCGATGTAATCAAGTGTGACAGGCACGCGGTGGCCGCGCGGGTGACCACCGTCGGTGGCAAGCGACCACGCGACAGCGGGTCGTCACGGCGTCACTGTCCGGTGAAGGTGAACACGCTTTCGGCGATGTCGTACGCGCGCTCCTCGATGGCGCCGAGGATGACGTCGGCGTCGTTGCTCGCTGCCACCTCGGCGGGTATCGCGGCATCGAGCGCGTACACGCTGAGGAGGTACTCGCGACGTTCGCCGGGCGGTGGACACGGCGCGGCGTACGTCCGTACGCCGCCGGCATCGGTGATCGCAGTGCCGTCGGCGATGGTGACGGCGACCGCAACCGCATCGGCGGGTACGACACCGTCGGCGAGCACGCGCGAGTCCGGCGCGAGATTCGCGATCAGCCACAGCGGGCGCTCGGGAGACGTCAACTCGACGAGGTGGACGGCAAGAGCCGCGGCGTCGGAGGGGATGCCGAGGATCTCGAGAGGAGGCGGCGTTCCCTCGCCGGCACAGGTGTGTGCGACGGCGATGTCCTCGCTCTCGCGCCACGGTCCGGCGACGGCGAACTCGAGAGTCTCGGTCGGTGGGTCGATGGGTGCAGTCGTCGTCACCGCGATCGACGCGTTCTGGTCGGGGGATGCCGGTCGCAGCTCGCGACCGTCGCGAGAACAGCCGGTGAGCACGAGCGTGACGAGTACGGCACTCGCGAATGACCGACGAATGCCGAGACTCATGTCGGGTCGTGTCGCCGAATACTTCGGATCGGTACGGGGCACGGTGTTGCGCATCAGCGTCGAGGGTACGACAAGTAGCCTCACCAGCCGATGGACACCCCGTTGTGCCTGCTCACCGTGCATGCGCATCCCGATGACGAAGCGTCGAAGGGTGCACCGACGCTGGCGAAGTACGCAGGGGAGGGAGTGCGCACCGTCCTCGTGTGCTGCACGGGAGGTGAGGAAGGCGACGTGAACAATCCGGCGCTCCTCGAGCCCGGTGCGCCGTTCCACGGTCTCGACGCCGATGCGACGAAGCGATTGCTTGCCGAGATGCGTCCGCGCGAGCTCGCCGAGTCGGCGCGGATCATCGGCTTCAGCGCCGTCGAAATGCTCGGCTACCGCGACTCGGGGATGGCCGGTTCACCGACCAACGACCATCCCGACTGCTTCCATCGCGCCGATCTCGACGAGGCGGCGGGTCGTCTCGTTGCGATCATTCGCCGCGAGCGACCGCAGGTGATCATCACGTACGGCGACGATCAGCGCGGGTATCCGCATCCCGATCACCTGAAGGTGCACGACGTCAGCGTCGTCGCCTTCGATCGCGCCGGAGACGCCGCGTGGTATCCCGACGCCGGTGCCCCGTGGCAGCCGTCGAAGCTCTACTACTCGGTGTGGTCGCGTGCACGGCTCCTCGCCGTGCACGAGGCGCTCATGCGTCTGCGGGGTTCGTCGCCGTACGACGAAGGCTGGTTCGAGCGGCCCGATCTCGACCACCGCGTGACGACGAAGTTGCACATCGCCGATTGGTTGTGGGCCCGATCGGGTTCGTTGCGCGCGCACGCCACGCAAGTCGACGTGTCCGCACCGTTCTGGTTCGGATTGAGCGATGCGGAACTCGCCGAGGCGTATCCGTGGGAGGACTGGGTGCTCGCGCGCTGCCTCGTCGAGCTGCCGCAGCGTGCGCACGGCGAACTCGAGGACGATCTCTTCGCCGGGTTGCGTTCACCCGCGACGCAAACGTCGATGCGGGGTGCGTGATGGCCGCGGCACCGCGCGAAACCGTTCGCTACGTCGTGGCCGTGTCGAAGAAGGAAGAGCTCACCGAGGGGCCGCCCGACGCGACCGTGACGGTCACGGTGTCGCTCGACGATGCCGTAAACCTCGATCCGACGACGGCGTTCATGCTCGGGCGACTGAAGACGCAGGGCAGCACGGGTGCGTTGTTCCGTGCGCTGCGCAGCGGTGACGTGACTAAGACGTTGCGCCGGATCGCGCAAGGTCACGCAGCTGCCGGTAGCCGATGAGCACGGCGCCGCTGCGCTCGAGTCGCTCCCGCACGTCGCCGTCGCGCGTCGCGAGCCGGTAGTCGTCGATCCATCCCTCGCTCTGCGCGCCGATGGCGCGGATTTCGGGGGTGTCGATGCACGGCTGCAGGTGGATCTCGGTGATGCCGGGTTCGAGGCGATCGATCGACCGCAGTACTCGCTCGCGGCTGCCGGTCGACCAGTCGTGGTCGAAGTGGTCGGGAAAGACCACGCCCTCTTCGCGGGCGAGTTGACGGAACTCGAAGCCGACCTCGCGCTCGCTGATCGACGACGGCAGTCGGATCGGCAGACGGTACGTCACCGCGAGTTCGAGATACACGTCGAAGAACTCGGGGCGCAGCGTGATCGCCGTGAGGTGCGGTGCGAGATGCGTGACGTCGACGCCCCACTCGATCGCCCGATCGATCTGTGCACGGCATTCGCGCAGCACCTCCTGCGGGTCGGCGTGCTCCCACAGATCATCGAGTGATGCGGGGAAGCCACCGGCACCCGACTGCAGGGACGGCGCGTAGGTGAGCGGACCCCAGCGGTATTCGGGGTGTTCGGAGTTCAGCGTGAGGTGCACGCCGACGTCGTCGGTCGGTCGGAGATGGTGCACGGCGTGTCGCGCCCACGGAGCGGGAACCATGAGTGACGCGCACGTTGCGATGCCGTCGTGCATCGCTTCGAGTACGCCGACGTTGCCGGCGTGGAATGCACCGAGATCGTCGCAACTGATGATGACGAGTCGTGCATCGGGCGCGTGGCCGAGCCGTTCTGCGAGCGACGTCACGGTGGTGACGCTAGCGATGTCCGTCGACGCACAGTGCCCACCAGCCCCGTCGGTGGCGGTGCGCATCGAACGCGGCGGTGACGAATTCGTCGTGATGCGCACCGTTCGGTGCGATCGTCAGCGGTCGGGCGGCGCCGCGCAGCACGAGTTCGCGGTTGACGAACGTGCCGTCGATCCGCCACACGTAGAGCAGGAGTCGTCCGAAGTGATCCCGGGCGACGACGTCGCGACGCACGTGCACCCCGGTGCCGGTCGGGAGCAGTGAGCGCAGCAGTTCGTACGACTGCGGACCGTGGCACTCGACGGGTCGCCGCGGATGCTTCGTCTCCGGGGCGTCGATGCCGAGGAGACGGACCGTCTCGCGAGTCCCCGAGATGTCGATGATGATCGTGTCGCCGTCGATGACGTCGATGACGGGGACGGTGCTCGTCGCGTCCCCGGGAGTTGTGCGGGCGTCACCGCGGTGTGCAGGTGCCGCGCAGCCCGCTGCGATCGTGGCGACGGTGCCGATCACGCCGAGAGCCGTGCTCATGCGTAACGCAGCACTGACTCGAACTGCGGTGCCGCCGCGTTCGCCGGTGTGCCACGCGTTCACGTCCCGGTGTGTGTGCGCAGTACGGTGATCGGCGATGGTTGCGCAGCATCACGGCTTCGGTCGCATCGGCGTATGGACGTTCGCACTCGACATGCAGCCGATGGCACGAGCCCAAGAGGCGGCCCGCGAACTTGAGGACCTGGGATACGGCTGCATCTGGCTGCCCGAGGCGGTCGGTCGCGAGCCGTTCGTATCGTCGGCGCTGTTGTTGTCGGCGACGCGCACGATCCGCGTCGCGACGGGAATCGCATCGATGTACGCGCGCAGCGCGATCACGATGTCGGCATCGTGGCGCACGCTCACCGAGGCATTCGGCGAACGCTTCCTCCTCGGCATCGGTGCCAGTCACGAGCACATGGCGACGAAGCTGCACAAGGGGAGCTACGACAAGCCGTACTCGGCAATGGTCGCCTATCTCGATCAGTTGGACAAGCCGTTGTTCATGGCCGCTGCACCGCAGGTCGAGCCGCGTCGGGTGCTCGCCGCGCTCGGACCGAAAATGCTCCAACTCGCTGCGTCCCGTGCGTTCGGCGCACATCCGTACTTCGTCACCCCCGCGCACACGAAGATCGCCCGCGACGTGCTCGGACCCGATCCGTTCCTCGCCCCGGAACAGGCGGTCGTTCTCGAGACCGATCCCGTGCGTGCACGTGCCATTGCCCGCGCGCACATGGCCACGTACATCCGTCTGCCCAATTACGCGAACAACCTGCGACGCTTGGGATGGAACGATGCCGACATCGCCGATGCCTCCGGTTCCCCGAGCGATGCGATGGTCGATGCGATCGTCGCCTGGGGAACCGTCGACGCCGTCGTCGCGCGCGTGCGCGAGCATCTCGATGCCGGGGCGTCGCACGTGAGCGTCCAGGTGCTCACCGAATCGGCCGCCGAGCTGCCGATGGCGCAATGGCGCGACATCGCCGCGGCAACGGCCGATCTGCGCGCCGGATCGTGAAAATCTTCACCCGGATCGGTGCAGGGTTGCCGCACACCGCGCAACTATCCTGCCTAGCGAGGGCCAGGAAGGACCGAAAACCGACATGACGACCGACACCACGACCACCTCACGCACCGATCTCGCCGTGATCGCCGAGGCGATCGTCGTCATCGACAAGGCGCTCGGTGAGATGGGGCATCGTCAGTTGGTGTCGTCCTCCGAAATCGCCGACGTCCTGCTCGACGTTCGTCAATTGCTCACCGAGTCGACCGCCTCCTCCGCGCAGTAAGCGCGTCGTTCACGTCGCGGCACGTGCCGCAGCCGCATCGCGTGCAGCGGTGACGCCGTTGCTCAGCCTCCGACGGTGCGGGTGAAGTTCACCGCGATCGCTCCGAGGATCGACCCGACTGCGGCGCCGGCGACGACGTCGCTCACGTGGTGAATGCGCACCGCGACGCGGCTCGTGGCGATGATGACGGCAAGGACGAAGGTGGCGACGATGTACGGCGCCGTGAGCCAGCCGGAGAGAATGACGGCGGCAAAGAACGCCGATGAGGAGTGACCGCTGGGGAAACTCGACGTCAGCGGACGACGCACGGTGAACCTGTCGTCCCCGGCGACGGTCGGTCGCGAGCGGCGGAAGATGCGCTTCACGCCCTGATTGAGGGCGAGGCTCTCGACCCCCATGAGCAGTGCCAAGGTGAGAGCTTGCGACCAGTCGAGCACTCCGCTGACGGCACCGACGACGCCGAGCACGTGCCAGATCGAGCCGAAGTCACCGACCGCACTCGCGGTGTTGAACACGTACACCGCGGGTCGGAAGTTGCGCAGCGGTTCGATGAGTTCGTCGCACGCGTTGTCGATCGCCTCGACGCGGCGCATGAAACTACCCACGGGTCACCGCCTCGCGACGTCGCAACACGACGGGAGCCTCGTGTACCGCGCGTGCAGGGTTGCCTCCCCATGCGGGGCACCAGGGTTTGTAGTCGCACCAGTCGCACAGCGGCGACGTCTGCGTGGCGAACTCACCCGACGTGCAGCTTGCGGCAATGCGTCCGTGCGTGTCGACGGCTTCGTCGCGCACCCGGAGTCGTGACTCGACCGTCGACGACCAGCGCAGCACCCGTTGTGCCGGCGGAGTCTGCTGCAGGGATCCTCCGAGGAAGAACAGTCGAACCTCGTCGGGCGCAACCCCCAGCGATTGCTCGCACATCAACGCGTACAACTGCAACTGACGCGCATAGTCGGCGCTGAATCGTTCGGGTTTCGGTTTGCCCGTCTTGTAGTCGGTGACGATGAGGCGGCCCGTGTCGTCGCGTTCGATGCGGTCGACGATGCCGTGCACGGACACACCGCCCAGGTCGGCTTCGACGTGGCGCTCGAGTCCCTCGATGCGCGCCGTGCGGGGATTCTCGATGCGGTAGTAGGCGCGGACGTGGTCGCGGGAGTCCTCCCAGAAGACGTCGAGCTCTTCGTTGGTGAGTGCCAATGCGGCGAAGTCGTCGCGTTCGACGAACTCGGCCTGCGCGCGTGCAAAGGACGCCTTTGCCGCATCGGGCGTGCGCTCGTCGGGCTCGTGGGTGAGCAGGTACTCGAGCACGAGATGCACGAAGTTGCCGCGCAACATGTGCACCTGCGGCATCTGGGGCACCTCGTCGACGTACTGGAACCGATACTGCATCGGACACTTGATGAACGTGTTGATGCGCGAAGGCGAGAGGCGTGAGGGAACGGGATGCACCGTCAGGAGATCGTAGGCGCGAGGTGTTCGATCTCCCGGCGCACGAGGTCGGCGAACCGTTCCGGGCGTTCGAGCGGGGCGAAGTGTCCCGAGTCTTCCCATCGTTCGAAGCGGGCACCGTCGATGCGCGCCGCGATGTCGGCGGACACCGCACTCGGTTGCAGCGGATGAAGTGCGCCGGCAACGACGAGCGTCGGTGTGGCGAGGCGATCGAGACGGGTCCAAGTGTCGTGGGCAACTCCCATCTCATAGGTGCGGGCCTCGTACTCGGGGCGACACCGCAGCACGATCTCTCCGTCGGCGTGTGCGAATCCGTGCCGCACGTACTCGGCGAGTACGCGCGGATCGAGGGAGTTGAGCGGTGGCTTTGCGGAGAAGTTGTCGAGTGCCGCCTCGAACGAGGGAAAGCGATCGCGCCGGCGCCGGGCACCGGTGGCGAGCGGGGAGTCGACGGTGTCCGCGCGGGGTGGAAAGACGATCGGCTCGACGACGATGAGAAGATCGAACAGTCGCGGTTCGGAGAGCGCCGCCATGATGAGGGCGGTCGCCCCCATCGAGTGCCCGACACCGACGACCGGACGCGACGGCGGAATTGCCCTCGATCGGGCCCATCGGGCGATGACGCGTGCGTCCTCCCCGTACATGTCCCACCGCGGTGAGTCGGGTCCGGGGGAAGAACTGCCGTGGCCGCGTGCGTCGTACGCGACGATGCAGTGATCGGCGAAAAATTGCGCTACCGGCGCAAAGACGTGCGCATGCAATCCGGTCGCATGTGCGAACACGACAAGCGCACCGGAGTCACTGTCGTGTGTGTAGGTCGCGAGGTACGGATCGGGCGAACCACCGTCGACCGGTACGCGATGCGACACCCAAGACATCACACCGTCACGTTAGGTGATCGAGCGGTTAATTATTCGTGCATTGCGATCGACGACGAGATTGCTGCATCCGACGGCGACAACTACGGTGGCGCTTATGGCACGCAGCACACGACCGACGAAGAAAGCACAGAAGAAGAAAGCACATAAGAAGAAGTCACGGAAGAAGAAGACGCAGCAGCGGGTGACAAAGCCGGCACGGAAGAAGACGTCAACAAAGAAGATAGTGAAGAAGAAGGCGTCAACAAAGAAGACAGCGAAGAAGACAGCGAAGAAGACGGTCAAGAAGTCTGCGAAGAAGACAGCGAAGAGGACAGCGAAGAAGACAGCAAAGAAGCGCACCAAGAAAGTCGCACCGAAGAAAGCGGCGAAGAAGACGACGTCAGCACGGAAGGCGCCGGCACAGAAAGCGCCGGTGTCGCGCTCGGCAGCAAGAGCGGGTGCCACCGTCCCCTCGACGGAAATCACGAGCATCGCCGGCATCGTGCGCAACCACGCCGTCGAGTTGTCGGGCAAGGTCGCCCTCGTGCAGGGCGAGAGGGTTCTCACGTGGCGCGAGTTGTATGCGCGGGCCTGCCAGATGGCGCAGGCGTTGCGTGCGTCGGGTATCGGGGCCGAGGATCGCGTTGCCTTCCTCGACAAGAACTCGATCGAGCACTTCGAGGTGTTCTACGGGTCGGGTCTGCTCAATGCGGTGAGTTGCGACATCAACTGGCGTCTCGCGCCACCCGAAGTCGCGTACATCGTCAACGACGCGCGGGCGAAGGTGCTCATCGTCGGTCAGGATTTCGTTCCCGTCCTCGATGCGATCGCCGCCGACCTCCCGCACACGAAGAAGATCGTCGTCATCGGCGGACACCCGACGAACCCGAAGTACGAGTCGTACGAGTCGTTCATCGGCGGCCACAAGGCGGTCGATCCCGGCGTGCAGTCGGCTCCGAACGACGTGGCGTTCCAGCTCTACTCGAGCGGAACGACCGGGCGTCCGAAGGGTGTCATGATCACAAACCAGAACTTCCTCGGACTGCTGCCGACGGCGATCGATCTGTGGAAGTTCGACAGCAATGCGAACAACCTCATCGCGATGCCGCTGTTCCACATCGGTGGAGCCGGTTGGGCGACTGCCGGACAGTACGTCGGCTGCAAGTCGATCATCCAGCGCGAAATCGACCCCGCCGGCATCGTCGCACTCATCGGCGCGCAACGGGTGACGCACGCATTCTTCGTTCCCGTGCTGCTGCAGTTCATGCTCCTCGTTCCGGGCGTCGACAAGGCCGACTTCTCGAGCTTGCGGCTCATCGCCTACGGCGCGTCACCGATCTCCGAGCAGGTGCTCGAGGCGTCGCTGCGCACCTTCAAGTGCGAGTTCTGCCAGGTGTACGGCCTCACCGAGACGACCGGTGTCGTCACGATGCTCATGCACGAGGACCACGATCTCACGGGACCGAAGAAGCACCTTCTTCGTTCGTGCGGCAAGCCGGCGAAGGGCGTCGAGTTGCGGATCATCGACAACGACACGGGTCGTGCCGTCGGTGTCGGCGAAGTCGGCGAGATCCAGGTGCGCTCGCAGCAGGTGATGAAGGGTTACTGGAACATGCCCGAAGAGACGGCGAAGTCGATCGTCAACGGCTGGTTCCGCACCGGTGACGCCGGCTACCGCGATGCGGACGGCTACGTGTACATCTTCGACCGCGTGAAGGACATGATCGTGTCCGGCGGAGAGAACGTGTACCCGGCCGAAGTGGAGAACGCGTTGATGAAGCACCCGGCGATCGCCGACGTCGCCGTCATCGGCGTTCCCGACGAGAAGTGGGGCGAGGTTCCGATGGCCATCGTCGTGCGCAAGCCCGACGTCGCCGTGACCGAGCAGGAGATCATCGACTTCTCGCGCGAGCACCTCGCCGGATTCAAGACGCCGAAAAGCGTCACGTGGGCCGATGCGTTGCCGCGCAACCCGAGCGGCAAGATCCTGAAGAAGGATCTCCGCGCGCCGTACTGGGAAGGTCGTACGCGTCAGGTCAACTGAGCGCGCAGGCGCCGCGTACTGAGCACGTAAATCGACGAGGCGACGGCCGCGGCAAGGGCGAAGATTCCGATCGTCGAGCGCGCACCGACGCGCTCGGACACGAGGCCGGCGACGACGCTCGACGTGGCGAGGGCGAGCGTGATGAGCGCGAAGTCGCCGGCGAGCACGCGACCGCGCAACTCGTCGGGGGTTCGCACTTGCAGGCCGTAGGTCGACAGCGTCCATTGCGCACCGCCTCCCAGGTGGGCGACGGCGACCGCGGCGCAGGCGACGAGAAGTGACGGGGCCGCATAGGCGACGCCGTAACCGAACGAGAATCCGAGACCGGCGAGTCCGCAGACGAGGAGAATGCGGTGCACGTTGCCGCGCGCAAAGCGGGCACCGATGATCGGACCGAGTCCGGAGCCGACGCCGCGTGCCGCGAGCATGAGTCCGCGACCACGATCACCCGATTGAAAGGCATCGGCGGCGAACACCGCGAGTTGGCTGACGACTCCGGCGCCGACGGCGAACGTCACTTTCGAGGCCATGAGCGCGAGGATCGTCGAGTCGTTGCGGGCGAGCGCCATCGCCTCGCGCATGTCGGCGAGCGGTCGCACGGGTGGGCGGGAAGTTCCCGTTCGCACGGCCTGCATCGGGCGCCGGATCGAGGCGACGAGTGCTGCGGCGACGATGAAAGTGATCGCGTCGGCGACGAACGATGCGCGTCTGCCGAACGTGTCGGAAAAGACTCCACCGATGCCGGCGCCGACGGCGAGCATGACACCCCAGCTCGAACCGAACATCGCATTGGCGATGCGCAACTCGTCGGGGGAGTTGACGACGTTCGGTACCGCAGCCTCGACCGCCGGCTTGACGAAGGCGGCGAGCGCGGCGATCACCGATTGGGCGGCGAACGCGAGCCACACGCGCGACTCGTTGACGAGCAGGAAACTCAGTGCACTCGATGCTTGGATGACCGACACGACGATGATGACGGTGCGTCTGTCGAAACGATCGACGATCGGGCCTGCGATCGGGGATGCGAAGAACGACGGCAACGAGAAGGCGACGAGGAGCAGCGACACGAGGAATCGCGAGTCGGTGACGTCCTGAATGAGGCCGGCAAGGGCGACGAACGTGAACCAGTCACCGAGATACGACAGATTCTGTGCGACGAACAGCAACCTGATGTCGCGGTTGTCGCGCAGCAGTCTCCACATGGCCGACCCAGCGTACGGGTCAGGAATTCGTCGATGCCGTGCGCCAGGCACCGGGGCGGGTGAGAAACCCGCGGTGCCAGCGTCGCGGTGTGAATGCCGCGGCGCGCGGTTCGTCCTCGAACATCCAGCGCACGAAGTTGCGCCGCGTCCAGTCGTTCGAGTCGACGATGCGCAGTGCGGCACGCGCCGTGCGCTCGCTGCGCAGCAGTGCACCGAGGATGCGCGACATCCGGTCGTCGGCGAAGAACTCGCGACGCATGGCCTTGCGGTACGCGCGTTCCGGTCGTGCGGTGGCGAGGGATTCGCCGGCGAGGATTCCCGAGGTGAGTGCCTGTCCGATTCCCTCGCCGGTGAGCACGTCGGTTGCACGTGCGGCATCGCCGACGAACATCACCCGTTCGTGGGTGAGTGTCGTGCGCGAAACGCGCGCAGGGATCGGCCACGCGAGGAAGCGATCTTCGAGCTCGACGTCGTTGCCGAGTGCCTCCCGCACGTGCGGTCGTTGCAGGACGTCGTCCCACAGTGCGCGCATCTCGCCGGGTCGACGTGCCGAGCCGCGCAGGATTCCGTAACCGAGGTTCACGCGGCCGTCGGCGAGCGGGAACGACCATGCGTAGCCGGGGAGTAGATCGGGTTCGAACCACACGTACAGTCGCGATGCGGCAGGGCCCGTCACCCCTCGCGCGTACTGGCGGATCGCGTGCCATTCGCCGCGGTAATCGCCGTCACCCGCACCGACCGACTTGCGCACGGGGGACCACATGCCGTCGGCAGCGATGACTCGGCGGCAGCGTAACGTCCGGCGAACTGCAGCGTCGACGTTGGAAGTAACGCCGGCACGTCCATCAGCTGTCGCTTCCGTGACGACGACATTCACGCTCACGAGATCGTTGCCTGTGTCGTTGCCCGTGTCGTTACCTGTCGACAGCGACTCGAACGTCACGCCCTCACGAACCTCGATGCCCTTCTGTCGGGCGAGCCTGACGAGGGCGTCGTCGAGATCGACCCGCGACGCAATCGCGGCGAACACTCCGTCGTCGGGTAGTTGCATCGTCACCCGACGTCCCGACGGCGACCGAACCTCGACGTCGCGACATTCGCGCCACGATCCGACGGTGCGGGGATCGAGGCCGAGTTTCTCGAGTTGGCGCAGCGCGCCCGTCGTCAATCCGTCACCGCAGCACTTGTCGCGGGGAAAGCGCGCCTTGTCGATGACGAGCACCTTTTTCCCGTGCTCGTGCGCGGTGATCGCCGCGGCGATGCCTGCCGGTCCGGCACCGATGATGATCGCGTCCCACATGTGATGCCGCAATACATCCGGGGCTGCATCCACTTCGGTGCTCACTCTCGGCAAGGCTAGATTGCCCCGACGACGGACGGTCAGCCGAGGAGGCGCAAACAATGGCGAAGTTGTGTGAAGGTCGCGTGGTGATTGTCACCGGTGCGGGTCGCGGAATCGGTCGGGAACACGCGTTGAGCCTCGCTCGTCACGGTGCGGCAGTGGTCGTCAACGATCTCGGTGCGTCGGTGGACGGTTCGGGCGGCGATGCAACTCCCGCGCAGCAGGTCGTCGACGAGATCGTCGCCGCCGGAGGTCGTGCCGTCGTCAACGGTGAGGACATCAGCACCTTCGAGGGTGCGCGTCGGCTCGTTGCCGCCGCCGTCGATGCGTTCGGCGATCTCCACGCCGTCGTGAACAACGCGGGAATCCTCCGCGACCGCATGATGGCGAACATGTCGGAAGAGGAGTGGGACGCCGTCATCAAGGTGCACCTCAAGGGAACGTTCGCGCCGGCGCACTTCGCCGCCGCCTACTGGCGCGACCGCGTGAAGGCCGGACACGAAGTCGACGGCCGGATCATCAACACCACATCGGTGTCCGGGTTGTACGGCAACGTCGGTCAGTCGAATTACGGTGCAGCGAAGGCGGGAATCGCGGCGTTCACGGTCATCACCGCTCTCGAGTTGGCGCGCTACGGCGTCACCGTCAATGCCGTCGCTCCGATCGCCCTCACGCGAATGACCGAGAACCTGCAGGCAACGCCCCCCACCGACGAGGAGCGCAACGCGCAGTCACCGCGTTGGATCGCACCGATCGTCACGTGGCTCGCATCGGCCGAATCGAAGGGCGTCACCGGGCGCGTGTTCGAAGCGAGCGGTCGCACGTTTGCAGTCGCCGAGGGTTGGGTGCGCGGTCCGCAACATGCTCCGGTCGACGATCCGACGAAGCTCGGCCCGATCGTCGAGCAGTTGCTCGCCTCCGCACGACTCAATTCGGGAATGGACGGCGTGCCGGGCAGTTGGCCGCAACCGCAGCGCGACGGGTCGTCAGCCGGCGGAATCTTCGGCTGATCGACACGGTCCTAACTAGATACGGTTCGGATCCGTTTCGTTCAGAACAATCGCAGTTCGTCGGGTTTGCGCCCGCGCAGTTCGTCGTAGTCGACCTCGCACCAGGCAAAGCCGCGGCTCTCGGCAAGGACGCGTGCCTGGGGCTTGATCTGCTGCGCTACGAATATGCCGCGGATTGCACCGAGCGATGAGTCGGCACGCAGACAGTCGATGTAACGGGTGAGTTGTTCGACGCCGTCGATCTCGCCGCGCCGCTTGATCTCGACGGCGACGGTGCCTCCGCTCGCATCGCGACACAGCAAGTCGACCGGCCCGACGGCGGTGGGGTACTCGCGGCGCACGAGCGTGAGACCCTTCTCGATCGCATCGGGAAGGGCCGCAAGCAGTTCCTGCAGGTGCGCCTCGACGCCGTCCTTCGACAAGCCGGGATCTTCGCCGAGTTCGTGCGAACTATCGCTCAGCACTTCGTGCAAGTGGATGGTGAGCGTCTCGCCCTTCGGATTCGTCACCACCCAGTGATCGGGGAATTCGGCGATCGTGTTCGGCGCGTTCATCCAGTTCAGCGGTTTGTACGCGCCACCGTCGGCGTGGATCGCAACGCATCCGTCGCTCTTCACCATGATGAGACGGTTCGCCTCGGG
>Ga0068872_10002711_pt1 | contig 13804 bp, 6 predicted proteins | sample NOAtaG_7_FD_66441 | JGI IMG/M metagenome (GOLD analysis project Ga0068872, IMG submission 66441) | Freshwater lake microbial communities from Lake Erie, under a cyanobacterial bloom - NOAA_Erie_Diel1S_2200h metaG | ecosystem: Environmental > Aquatic > Freshwater > Lake | place: USA: Ohio, Lake...
CAGGTCGAGACAGCGCGGAAGTCGTTACGCCATTCGTGCAGGTCGGAACTTACCCGACAAGGAATTTCGCTACCTTAGGACCGTTATAGTTACGGCCGCCGTTTACCGGGGCTTCGGTTCGCAGCTTCGGTTGCCCTAACCACTCCCCTTAACCTTCCGGCACCGGGCAGGCGTCAGCCCCTATACTTCGTCTTGCGACTTCGCAGAGGCCTGTGTTTTTGGTAAACAGTCGCTACCGCCGCTTCACTGCGACCATCGTCGGCTCCGGACGTGCGCCCTTCACCGCATGATGGCACACCATATCCCTAAGTTACGGTGTCAGTTTGCCTAGTTCCTTAACCTGGGTTCTCTCAAACGCCTTGGTGTATTCCACCCGCCCACCTGAGTCGGTTTCGGGTACGGTCACCAGTCGATCAACGCAGCCCGCAGCTTTTCTCGGAAGCCAGGGGTCAATTGCTTCGGCCTCGAGGGCCACGGCACCCACCTCAGCGTCGCACCTGCGTTTTGTTCCAACAGGTACTGCCTACATGGGCACACCGGGATTTCCATCACCCGGCCAACCTACCCTTCTCCGTCCCTGCTCTGCTCCTGACTGGTGGTGCGGGACTGTTCGCCCGCTTCTCATCGACTATGCCTTTCGGCTTCGCCTTAGAGGCCGACTAACCCTGCCCGGATAATCCTTGGACAGGAACCCTTGGGCTTTCGGCGAGACGGTTTTTCACCGTCTTTATCGCTACTCATGTCAGCATTCGCACTTCCAGCTGCTCCACCATGTCTCACGGCACGGCTTCATCGCCACTGGAACGCTCCCCTACCAACTGCTCGCAGTTCTACGGCTTCGGTGGTGTGCTTGAGCCCCGTTATATTTACGGTGCAGGCAATCTCGACCAGTGAGCTATTACGCTTTCTTTGAAGGGTGGCTGCTTCTAAGCCAACCTCCTGGTTGTCTGGGATCACCCACGTCCTTATCCACTTAGCACACACTTAGGGACCTTAGCCGGTAGTCTGGGCTCTTTCCCTCTCGACAGCCAAACTTATCTCCGGCCGTCTCACTCCCGGATTGTGCTCATCGGAATTCGGAGTTTGATAGGGTTTGGTACCCTTGCGAGCCCTAGCCCTTTCAGTGCTCTACCGCCGACGGCAATCCTCCGAGGCTGCACCTCAATGCATTTCGGGGAGAACCAGCTATTTCCAGGTTTGATTAGCCTTTCACTCCGATCCACAGCTCATCCCCAAACTTTTCAACGTTTGTGAGTTCGGTCCTCCACGCGGCTTTACCCGCGCTTCAACCTGGCCATGGATAGATCACCTGGGTTCGGGTCTGCCCGCCGCGACTCAGCGCCCTCTTCAGACTCGCTTTCGCTACGGCTCCACCTCGCGGCTTAACCTCGCCACGACGGGCAACTCGCTGACTCATTATGCAAAAGGTACGCGGTCACCCGAAGGCTCCCACTGTTCGTAGGCACACGGTTTCAGGATCTATTTCACTTCCCTCTCGGGGAACTTTTCACCTTTCCCTCACGGTACTTGTTCACTATCGGTCGTCAGGTAGTACTTAGCCTTGGAAGATGGTCCTCCCAGCTTCCCCCGGGATTACTCGGGTCCCAGGGTACTCAGGGTACCGGCGACTGCATTCAAGCTTTCGTGTACGGGGGTGTCACCCTCTGTGCCGCTCCTTCCCAGAAGCTTCCACTAGCCATCCTGCACTCGTATGCCGGCCCTACAACCCCCCGACAGAAACCTGTCGAGGTTTGGGCTATTCCCCGTTCGCTCGCCACTACTTGGGGAGTCTCGTTTGATTTCCTTTCCTGCGGGTACTGAGATGTTTCAGTTCCCCGCGTTGGCCCCGCCGAAGCGGTGACCGCCGATGAAGGCGGCCGGGTTTCCCCATTCGGGCATCTCTGGTTCATCGCTTGCTTGCCAGCTCCCCAGAGCGTATCGCAGGCTCCTGCGCCCTTCTTCGCCTCCTGACGCCAAGGCATCCACCATGTGCCCTTCTCTGCTTGACCATCGAAACGCCGCTCCAGTCCTCGCTGACCTGCTTTCGCAGGCCGCGGACCAAGCGTCCTTCTCCATCCCTTTCGCAATGCCAAAGACCAGGGACCAGTCGAGCGCCTGCTTGCACAGACGCTCGTCCCAGACCTTGAAAACCAGGTAGCAACAGCGTGTTCACCAGCCTGTGACGACCTCACACGAAGTGATTCGTCGTTGGCTCCTTAAAGGAGGTGATCCAGCCGCAGGTTCCCCTACGGCTACCTTGTTACGACTTCACCCCAATCATCGACCAGACCGTTGGCGCCTCCCTCCTTGCGGTTGGGTCAACGACTTCGGGTCCAGCCAACTTTCGTGGTGTGACGGGCGGTGTGTACAAGGCCCGGGAACGTATTCACCGCGGCATGCTGATCCGCGATTACTAGCGATTCCAACTTCATGCACCCGAGTTGCAGAGTGCAATCCGAACTGAGGCGACTTTTTTGGGATTGGCTCCACTTCGCAGTCTTGCTACCCTTTGTAGTCGCCATTGTAGTACGTGTGTAGCCCCAGCCATAAGGGCCATGAGGACTTGACGTCGTCCCCATCTTCCGCCGGTTTGACACCGGGAGTCTCGCTAGAGTGCCCGCCTTTACGCGATGGCAACTAACGACAGGGGTTGCGCTCGTTGCCGGACTTAACCGAACATCTCACGACACGAGCTGACGACAGCCATGCAGCACCTGTCTCTGGGCTCCATCTTGCGATGGCACCCCTCGCTTTCACGAAGGTTCCCAGGATGTCAAGGCTGGGTAAGGTTCTGCGCGTTGCGTCGAATTAAACCACATACTCCACCGCTTGTGCGGGCCCCCGTCAATTCCTTTGAGTTTTAATCTTGCGACCGTACTCCCCAGGCGGGATGCTTAATGCGTTAGCTTCGCCACTGAAGGGGTGAATACCTCCAACAGCTAGCATCCATCGTTTACGGCGTGGACTACCAGGGTATCTAATCCTGTTTGCTCCCCACGCTTTCGCACATGAGCGTCAGAAATGAGCCAGGTGGCCGCCTTCGCCGCCGGTGTTCCTCCAGATATCAACGAATTTCAACTCTACACCTGGAATTCCACCACCCTCTCTCACCCTCAAGTCTGATGGTTTCGGATGCAGTTCCTGAGTTGAGCCCAGGGCTTTCACATCCGACCTTCCAAACCGCCTGCGTGCGCTTTACGCCCAGTAATTCCGAGCAACGCTTGCACCCTCCGTATTACCGCGGCTGCTGGCACGGAGTTAGCCGGTGCTTTCTTGTAGGGTACCGTCAGTATTCTTCCCCTACGACAGGGCTTTACAACCCGAAGGCCTTCTCACCCACGCGGCATGGCTGGATCAGGGTTGCCCCCATTGTCCAATATTCCCCACTGCTGCCTCCCGTAGGAGTCTGGGCCGTGTCTCAGTCCCAGTGTGGCTGGTCGTCCTCTCAGACCAGCTACCCATCGTTGCCTTGGTGGGCCGTTACCCCGCCAACTAGCTAATGGGCCGCAGGCCGATCTTCTGGCGCATTGCTGCTTTCACCCTTGCGGGCACATGCGGTATTGCACCGGGTTTCCCCGGCATATCCCCCACCAAAAGGTACGTACCTACGTGTTACTCACCCGTCCGCCGCTCCCCTTGCGGGGCGCTCGACTTGCATGTGTTAAGCCTGCCGCTAGCGTTCGCTCTGAGCCAGGATCAAACTCTCCACTTGAAGAATTTCCTGGCAGCTTGTCGCTGCACAATCTTACTGTTTCACGCTGCTGCTACCTGTTTTTCAAAGACCGGGCGTCATCGGCGTTTCCGCCGCTGAACCTCACCCCGGTGTCTCCACCGAGGCCCCACGCTGTGTCGAACGACCGTCTCCGGTGGTGCGCACCCGCTGGTGTACACCGCGACCCGAGGGCCGCCGTCCGAGCCTTTGGGGCTTAACCACCCCGCCGGCGTGCTGTCAAGCCCTTTCGGGCTGACTGCTGTCGGGAGAGGCCGCTGCGCATCGCGCCGCAGACCGCCGCCCAACATCTGACAAGTACTCTGGCCCCCCCACGGCGGCAACCGCAGCGCGGGGCGGTTCTTGTGACGCTTGTGTGACGGCCCGTGCCATCACCGCAAGTCACGCCCTTCTCCGCCGGTCTTGGCGCCCCGTCTGCTTCGCGCGCTCGGTGAGGCTGTGCACCGCGCCATGCGTGGGCTACCCCGCCCGCCATGCAGCGTGATCCCATCGTCATCGTCGGCGCTGGCCCGGCAGGAAGCGCCACCGCCCTCCGCTTGCTCCGCGAGGCCCCCGCCCTCCGCGACCGTGTGCTCCTGCTCGACAAAGCCGCCTTTCCCCGAGAGAAGTTCTGTGCGGGGGGTCTTGGCGATCGCGGGTGGCGCTGCCTCGCGGCGATCGGCGCGGCGCCGGACGAGGCCCCCGCTGTGCCGGTGTCGGCGATCACGCTCCACACCGGGCGCTGCTCCCTCTCGGCCCGTCCGGGGCCTGCGCTGGGCCGCGTCGTTCGGCGCGAGAGCTTCGACGCCGCGCTCGTTGGCCGGGCGATCGACGCGGGGGCCGCGCTCCACACCGACACCACGGTGCTGGGGCTCACCGACGACGGAGACAGCGTTCGCCTGGAGACCTCGCGGGGCGAGATCCGCGCGAGCGCCGTCATCGGCGCCGACGGCGTGGGCAGCGTGGTCCGTCGCGCGATGGGTCTGCCGGCCGGCCGGCTGCGCGCGATGGTGCTGGAGGTCGACACCGACGCAGCCGCGGGCGACCCGCCCCGAGACACCCTCGTCTTCGACGCGCGAGACGCGGCGCTGCCCGGCTACGCCTGGGACTTTCCGACCCTGCTCGATGGCGCCCCGCTCTGGTGTCGGGGCGTCTATGTCCTGCGCAGCGCCGCAGGTGGCGGGCCCGGGTCCCAGCCCGCGGACCGCGTTGACCTCGCGGCCTGGCTGGACGCTTGGCTCGGGGCCAAAGGCCTTCGCCTCGCAGGGCTCCGGCAAAAACGCTTCGCCGAGCGCGGCTGGGAGCCCCGTGCGGCGGTGGTGCAAGGGCGGTGCCTGCTCGTGGGGGAGGCCGCCGGCATCGATCCGCTCACGGGCGAGGGCATCGCGCAGGCCCTCGAAGGGGGCGTGCGGCTCGGCGCCTTTCTCGCGGCGGGCCCGTGGGATCCGCGGCGGCTCGCGGGTTGGGGGGCCGCGCTCGGGGGCTCGCGGCTGGGCTGGGACCTCAGCCTCCGCAGCCGACTCGTCTCCCTCGCCTACGGTCCGGAGCGGGCGCGCACGGAGGCCGCCCTCGCCGGAAACGCCGCGCTGCTTGAGGCCGGGGCGCGCCACTGGGCAGGACTGCCCATCGGCGCGGGCCTCCTCGCGCGCGCAGCCTGGGCCCTCGCCACCCCCGCGCCCCCGCGCGCCGAGGCCTGATCGCCATGGAACACCCGGCGCGCGTGCTGCTCGTGCGGCATGGCCAAACGGACGCCAACGCCGACCGCCGCTTCTGCGGCCGGTGGGACCTGCCCCTCAACGCGGCGGGCATCGCCGAGATCGGCGCCCTCGCGGCGTGGTCGGGCGCGGTGACGGCCGTCTACAGCTCCCCGCTGCTGCGCGCCCGGCAGACCGCGCGGCTGATCGGTCCGCCCACGCTCATCCCGGCCTTGGCCGAGCTGGATCAAGGGTCGGTCGAGGGGCTCACCGGCGCTGAGGCCGAGGCCGCCCACCCGGGCCTCCTCGAGGCCTGGTGGCAGCGCCCCGGCGGGCTTCGCTTCCCCGGCGGCGAATCGATGGCCGACGTGCAAGCGCGGGTCGTGCCCGCGGTGCGGGAGATCGTCCGCGCGGCCCCGCCGGGCCTCGTCGCCATCGTCGGCCACCAAGCCGCCCACGCGGCGCTGCTCTGCGCGCTCAGCGACACACCGCTGGACGATTGGCGGCGCTTCGCCCTCCCCAACGGCGGCGTTCGCGTGCTGCGCGCAGCGCCAGGCACGGACGCCCTGGCGCTGGACCCAGACCCGCACCCCCTCCCGCCGCCCACCGCGGCGCCCGCCCACCCCTGCTTGCGCTGCGGCGCCTGCTGCGCGGCGTATCGGGTCGGATTTTACTGGGCTGAAGCGGATGATGGCGCAGGCCCAGTCCCCGCGGCACTCACGGAGCCCGTGGGTCCGCTGCGCCGCGCGATGGCCGGCACGGCCCGCGGCGCGACGCCTCGCTGCATCGCCCTCGCCGGCCAGCTCGGCGCGCGGGTCGCGTGCACGATCCACCCGGAGCGCCCGAGCCCGTGCCGAGAGTTCGCTGCCAGTCATGCCCACGGCCAAGCCGAGCCGCGCTGTGACGACGCCCGCGCACGCCACGGGCTGCCCCCGCTCACCGCCGCAGACTGGGACGGCATCCCCGCCGCCGCGCGCTGAGCCGGGCTTCACCGCCCCGGGCAGTCGGCCGGCCCCCGCAACGCGGCGAGCATTCGAACCAGGGGAGCGTCGTCACACGCGCGGGCCGGCGCGCCGGTGCAGGCCGCGCAGGCGCAAAAGCGCCCGAGGTCGCTCCCCCCGCGCAGACCGCCGCAGGATGGCGTCGCGGACCAGAGCGCGGATTGGGCCCGGAGCGGATCCCAGAGGTGGCGGCCGATCTCCCCGCCGGCACCCAGCACGCGCAGCTCGTCCTCGGCGAGCGCGACGCGGCTCGGGACGGGCGCAGCGCCGATGGGCGCGGTGAGCACGGCGCGGTCGAGCGCGAGCGACCAGAGGGTCACGGCGTCGACGGACTCGACGAGGAGCTGGCTGCCGGTGGCCGAGAACGAGCAGGCGACCGGCTGACCCGCCCGCTGGCCGACCGTGCGCCGCCGGCCGGTGGCGGGCTCCCACACGGACACCTCGCCGTCGCGGCCCACCGCCGCCGTCGAGATGCCGTCCGGCGACGCGCAGACCGCGTCGAGCGGCGCCGAACCGAGGTCCACCTCTTTTTCGCCGAGCACCAAACGGCCGTCCGCGTGGCCGATGAGCGGCGTGCCCGAGGGAGACCACGCGCTGGCGGAGGCGCCGGCCGGGAGCGCGGGCGGGTCCGCGGGCGGATCCACCGGCACCAGGGGGGCCGCGGGGCCCGGCGGAAGGTGAGACCAGCGACCGTCCGGGCCGCGCAACACCCAGCCCCCGCCGGTGGGGTGCAGCTGGAGGGCGTCCGCCGAGGCCAGGGCGGCCGGGGCCGGAAGCGGCGCGAGGACGGCCGGGCGGTCCAGCTCCCAGACGCGCACCACGCCGTCTTCGCTCGCGGTGAACAGGGCAGTGCCGCTGCGGGCCGCGACGATGCGCACGACGGGGCCGCCGTGGCCGCGCAGCAGGCCCGTGGGACGACCGGTGTCGAAGGCGAGCAGCTCGACGGCGCCGTCGGCCCGGGCCCGCAGGACGGTGCGGGCGGCGGCGTCCAGGGCGATCGCAGCGGCCGCGCCTTCGAGCGCCTCGGACTCGACACGCCCGTCTCGCTCGTCCGGGCCGATGAAGCGCACGCGATGGGTGTCGGTGGTGCCGTCGCGGTAGGACACGCCGACGGTCTGCCCGACCGGGCCGAAGCCCGCGGCGTCGACCTCCACGGTCGCGGGGGTGCGCGCGGCCCCCCCGCCGTCCCGCCCGACGAGACGCATGCGACCGCCGCCAACCGTGAGGAGGCGCTGGCCGTCGGGCGACCACTCCAAGTGCACCAAGCCCGGGTGCTGGTAGCGCAGCGGGTCCCGCCCGGCGCTGGACCACAAGAACACGGAGCCGTCCGCCGCCCCCACCGCGAAGGCACCGCCGTCTGCCGCCACCGCGGCGAGGCGCGGCACGGCGCGGCCGCCATCCTGCGCCGAGGGCAGGGGCGCGCGGGCCCGCTCCGCACCGGTGGGATCCAACAGGATGGCGTCGCCGTCCTGGACGACGAGGGCGACGCCGCCATCGGCGGCCACCGCGGCCACGACACCCGGGCCGGCGCCGGCCGCGCGCAGGGACCGTGGCGGCGCCTCGGCGTCTCCGACAGGCCAGAGCCAGACCGCACCCGTCCGGTCCACGACGAAGACCTCGCCGTCTGCGGCGCTCCATCCGGCGGCGGCGACGGCCGCCCCGGGCCAGACCGCCCGGGGACCCGACTCGTCCGCCTCGTCCCACACCGCCAGCCCATCGCCCTGGCCCAGCAGCAGGGCGCCTCCCGCCGGAGCGGGCTGGATGACGCCGACGGGGCCAGGGGTGCCGACATAGACCGCCCGCGCCAGCGGCGCTTGGAGGAGGGCGTTTGCGCGGGCCAGCCACTCGGCGTCCCCGGGGGCCGGCTGGAGGGACCGAGCGAACGCCACGGCTGCGGTGGGATCGGCGTCTGACAAGGACAAGGGGGTGATCGCCCCGCGCGCGAGCAGCCTCGGCAGGGCCACGAGGGCGACCCCCGCCAACACCCCGGCGGCGCCCCACCGGTAGCGCTTTTTCTGCGACCAGCGGCGGGGATCGACGCCCCCCGATGGGGGCAGCGCCGCTGCGCCCCCCCCCGCCGCGGCGGGCGCATCGAGCCACCCCCGCAAGCGCGGCCAAGCGATGAGCAGCGCCTCGTGCGCCAGGGTGAGCGTCGCGGGACCCGGGCCGGGGCCAGGCCGCAGCAGGCGCCCCTCGACCAAGTGCCGAATCACCGCTTCGACCCGGGCCTGCTCGGCGGCCGTGCCCGACGGCAGCAGCGACGCACGCAGGACCGTCGCGGGGAGATCCGGAGCGGTGTGATCGCCCCGGTGGACGAGCGCCACCAGCACCGCCCGCGCCGCCTCGCGGTGGGCGTCGTCCGGCAAGGCGTCCAAGACGGCGTCGGCCCGGTGGGCGACCGCACCCGGCAACCCGCCGATGGCGTCCAGGGCGGCCACCGAGAGCAGCCGCCCCTCCCGCGCCTCCCACACCCGCTCCAACGCCACCGCGAGCCGGGGCAGCGGATCCGGCAGGGCGTGCGCCTCAGCGACCACCCGCTGCAGGAGGGCCGGCTCGGCCTGCAGCCCCGCGCGCCGGGCTGGCTCCTCCACCATGCGGGCGAGCGCGTCGAGATCGGGCACCCCGAGCATGATGGCATGGGCCGGATCCAACAGGACCTGCTCCAACCGGGCCCCTCCCTCGCCCAGCCGCACGCCGGCGCAGCGGGGCAGCAGCTCGGTGCGCAGGACGATCAGGACCGTGTCGGGGCCGCCGGGGGTGGCGCGGGCGGCCAGGACGGCCAAGGCCGCCCGCTGCTCTTCATCGGGGAGATGCCCCGGCAACAGCAAGGGATGGAAGGGGTCCACGACGATGAGGCGGCGCCCCGCCCCGGCGGCGGCGAGGGCCGCGTCGAGCGCCTCCACCGGCCGCACGGCCGGGTCGACCACCGCCACGCCGACGCCGCGCTCCCGCAACGCCGGACCGAGGCCCGCGCCCACGAGGCTGCTCCGGCCGGTGCCGGCCCCGCCGACCAGCGCAAGCACCCGTGGCCGCCCGGGCTCGGCGTCCAGGGCATCGAAGGCGGCGACGAGGGCGGCGACCTCGCGCTCCCGGCCGAAGAAGAACGCGGCCTCGCCCGGACCCATCGGGCCGAGCCCGGGGAAGGGACGCAGGGGCAGCGGGCGGGTCTCGTCGCCGTCTTCCGGGCGGGCGAGCCAGCAGAGCGCGCGGGCGTCGTCGATGTACTCGGGGCTGTCCAACGCGGCACGCGCGGCGCGCACGGCGTCTTCCACGGTCGCGGCGCCCCGCACGAGGTGCTCCATCCACGCCGCCACCAGGACGAGCGCCCCGCTGCGCGACAAGGGGCGGGCCCCGCCCAGCACGCCCCCCACGCCAGCACGGTGGGCCGCCGCGAGCAGCCCGGCGACCGCGGGAGCCTGCGCGCCCTGCTCCCCCAGGGCCAACAGCAGCACCACCGGCGGTGGGGCCACCGACAGGACCGCCCCCCAGGCGTCTGCGTCCATCCGCTCGCCGGGAGCGCCTGCCCGGCCGAGCACCAGCGCCCCGTCGGCGCCCACCCGGGCGAGCACCACGAGGACCGCTGGCCGCGCCAACAGGGCGGCCTCGAGCGCCGCGCGCCCCGCGCCAGCGGTGCAGGCGGCCTCTCCGTGTCGCAGCAAGTCGGCGAGCTGAACATCGGGGACCGGCCCGCCCGCGTCGGCGCTCAGGAAGGCGATGCCGCGCGGCGCGGCCCCGGGGGCGGCGGCGGGACGCGCCGGCACGCCGTGCACCGACAGTCGCACAAGCAAGCCCGGACGGCGCCCCAAGGGAGCACCGCCGGACGGCGCCGCCCAGCCCCAGGGCAGCACGAGGAGGTGCTCGCCGTCGACGATGAGATCCAACACGCCGGCGTCGGGGCCGGGCCCGCCGAGCGCCTCCCCCAAGGGCGCGCCGAGCGCGCGCCCGACCCGCGCCACGCGCGCCTCGGTGGGGGTGCCCTGGGCGTCGGCCCGCAGCGCGGCGGGGTCGATCCGCGACGAGGAGGCGCCGGCCGGGCCCTGCGCGCCGACAGACATCTCCCCGGCGCCAACAGGCGCCGGGGCCGGCGACAGCACGATGCAGGGGCCGCTCATCGCGCCCATCGTTAGCAGAGTCGCGGGCCGCGGGGCGTCCGAGAAGTCCCGGAGTCCACGGGCAGCGGCGGGAAAATCCGGCTCACAGGCCGCCGGACCACGCCCCCGCGAACGAGGCGACTTGGCGCGCGATCACCGGCGCGGCCGCATCCACCGCGGCGTCCTCCTTCTCGTGGAGGAACTGGAGAAACACCGGGACCTCGAAGTGATGGACCACGGGGCGATCCGAAGCAGACGGCGCCGCGAGGAGGAGCTCCACCGACACCGTCCAGCGCAGGCGCCCCTCGATCTGGCTGTAGAAGTGCGCCTCGGCGGCGACGACGACCAGCAGCGGCGCGCCATCGCCCGCCTGGGACTGCAGCCAGGCGGTGCGCTGCTCGGGCGTGCGGCGGGTGTGCAAGGCCGGGCCGAAGTCGGCGGCAGGCACGGGCGCGACGTCGAGCCCCACGCCGCGGAGGGCCTCGACCAAGCGGGCCTCGGCGCGCGGCGGGAGGCCCCGGGGTGGCGCGTCGGCGAGGGGCTCCAAGGCCGCCACGAGCAGGGCCGGGCGGGCGGGCGCGAGGGCGGGCGGGGCCTTGGGCGCGCAGGCCAGCGCGGCGAAAAGACCGAGAACAACCGGGGGGCGACGCATCAGAACCACGCCTCCGTCTCGAGGGAGAGGACGTGGTGCAAGCGCTGCTCCACGTTGCCAAAGGCGTTGAACTGGTCGATGGTCTCGACGAAGGAGTTGCCGAAGGCGTTGTTCTGGTTGCTCCACTGGACGCCATACAGGAAGCGCAGGCTCGGCCGAACATACACGCCCGGGCCCAGCGGGTTGAGCACCACGCCCGTCTTGCCCTGGAAGGTGACGCGCGTGTCGGTGTCGCCGTTCTCGAAGCCGCGCACGTCCGGCACGCCGTTCGTGTTGCGGAAGATGCTGTCCTGGTACTGGCGATAGGCGTTGCCGTTCGTGCTGACCTCTTCGGCCGCGCTGCCCTCGCCGAGCCAATGCACGGTGTCGGTGACGTACGCCTGCAGCCGCACCACCGTCGAGCGGTACGTGCGCGCGTGGTCCGAAGGGGCGAGCGCGTTGTCGGCGTCGGTGTGGCGGCCGTAGAGCCCGGCCCAGACCAGGTCCAGGCGGTCCGGCCACAGCCGCACCTGGATCTCGTCGCCCAGCAGCAGCACCGTGCGCTCATCCGTCAGGGACGCCGTGTAGATCCGGTATTGCTGGCCTTGGAAGGTCTCCGTCACAAAGTCCTGCGGGTGGCGCCGCTCCACGCTCGCGAAGAAGTTGTTCCACCGCACCGGCCCGAAGCCGCCAAAGCCGACGTACCCCACGCCCTTCCAGGACCGGGCGTCTGTCGGGACCGGATCCGGGAAGACCCACTCGCGCAGGGGATTTTCGCCCGCGAAGCGCTCCACGACCTCCCCGCGGAGGAGGTCGTCCATCCGAACGCGCGGGGTGTCGTGCGGGGCGAACTGATTTCCGCGGACCTCGGCTTCGTAGCGGATCATCCCGCCACCACCGAGCTCCAGCTGGTCGATCGGGCGGACCCGGAGCAGGCCGCCCCCGGTCCAGACCGCGTTGTACCGCTCCCGCTTGAGCCAGAAGCCGGAGTCTCCCACCCCGAGGAGCAGGTCCACCCGCTCCCGCTCGTAGCGGGCGCTCGCCCCGACCGTCTCGAAAAACACCTGCGCCGGCCGCAGATCGTAGAGGCCGAGCTCGCCGATGTATTGATCCAGCGTGCCCACCTGGAAGGTCGTGTGCGGGATGCCGACATTGCCGGCCCGGGCGTAGAGCTGGCTCATGCGAAAGGCGGCGAGGCTGCCGTTGTCGGGCGTGGCGTTGCCGACGCTGCCGCCCTCGATGCGCAGGTGGAGGCTGGTGTAGGGATCTGCCGAGAGGGCGCGGCGCTCCAGCACGTCGTACTTGAGCTCGACCGCGGCGTAGGGCCCCTCGTTGAGCAGGCGGCCGTAGAGGTTCCAGTAGCCGAGGCGCCCGGCCCCGCCTTGGAGGTCCGGCCGGGCGGCGACCCGGAAGTAGCCGCCGACATCGGCCCGCCCGGCGTGGGCGGCGGCCGGCGCGAAGGCGAGGGCGAAGGCGAGCGGCAGCCCGAAGGCACGGGCGCGGCTCATCGCTGCTGCTCGAGGATCACGATGCTGCTCCCGACCACGGTGTAGGTGGGCTCGGTGAGGACCAACGGCGCGTCGAGCGTGATGTTGGCGCTCGCGTACGGGTCCTCCGTGGGGAAGTCGTCGAAGAAGCCGCCCGACTCGTCGATGGTGCCGGGGGAGTCATAGTAGGACTGCGTGTCCACGAGGCGCCCCCAGGTGCGCCCGCCCGGCAGCGTGAAGGTGACCGGCCCACGCTCCATGTTGATGAGGATGAGCAGCTCGGGCTTGTCGGCGAAGTCGCCCTCGGCGACGTAGTGGATCATGGTGTGCCGCTTGGTGGACCAGTCCCCCGCGCCCATGTCCACGTTGCCGGCCGTCTTCCAGTAGAAGGGCATGCCCGTGCCCCAGCCGAGCGGGGCCAGCGCATACGCGCGCTCCCGACGGAAGCGCCCGATGTCCCGCACGAAGTCGTGCATGCGGTGCCGCATCCAGGCGTAGGTGCTCATCCACTCGCCCCAGCGGTGCCAGTTCCACTCGTTGTCCGACCAGATCGTGTACGCGTTGTTGTTGCCGTACTGGGTGCGGACCCACTCGTCGCCGCCGAGGATCATCGGCGTCCCATGGGAGATGTACATGGCGACGAAGGCGTTGCGCATCATCTGGCGCTTCATGCCCTCGTCCCCCCAGTCGCGGGAGCGGTTGTGGTTCTCGCCGCTGGTCGTGTCGCACCACACGGAGAGCGGCTCGGAGCAGCACTTCGGGTTGAGCAGGCCGCAGCCGTTCTGCTTCTCGGTGTAGGTGAAGAGGTCGTAGAGCGTGAAGCCGTCGTGGGCCGTGATGAAGTTCACGGAGTGATAGGGCTGCCGCCCATTCCAGCCAAAAACGGGGGCCGAACCCGTCATCACGGCGCCGCCGTCCACCCCCTCGGTGCGGTTGAGAACGAAGCCATCCTCGTTCATGAACGAGCGCCACCAATCCCGGAAGTGGGCGTTCCATTCGCCCCAGGCGATCGCCGGGTCGTCCGAGGAGGCCGGGAAGCCGCCGATGCCCGGCCCGGTGCCCGCCGCCGTCCAGGGCTCGGAGATGATGCGGGTGTTGTACTGCTGGAGCACGGGGTCGTCGATGATGGCCTGCAGGACGGTCTCCCGCGGGTCTGCCACGCCGTTGTAGTCGAGGTCCGGCTCGCCCAGG
>Ga0068872_10002714_pt1 | contig 13792 bp, 8 predicted proteins | sample NOAtaG_7_FD_66441 | JGI IMG/M metagenome (GOLD analysis project Ga0068872, IMG submission 66441) | Freshwater lake microbial communities from Lake Erie, under a cyanobacterial bloom - NOAA_Erie_Diel1S_2200h metaG | ecosystem: Environmental > Aquatic > Freshwater > Lake | place: USA: Ohio, Lake...
GTAATTGAAGGGCTAAGCCGAAAAGCAGTATGCGCCGGAGATACCCTTTCTATCCGGGGAAAGAACCTGGGTGGAGCCAGCGTCAAAATCTGGATGGCCACGGCGAGGGTGATTTCCAATAATGGAACGGAGATTGTTGTCGAAGTCCCTGTGGGAATAGATAATGGCCCTGTGGAGGTAACAACGGGTTGTGGTACGGATACCGAACCTTTCGAGTATAAGGGTGAACGACCCAAAATCACGGGAGCAGCCCCGCTTGCTGCTTGTGAGGGTGAAAAAATTACCCTGAGCGGTGATTTTTCATCGGGTGTGACCGGGGTTACCTTAGGGGGTGACAGCGCGTTGTTCAGTTTTGAGACCAACAATACGCTGATCATAGCCGTCCCCGCAAACGCACGATCCGGGGACATCGTGGTGACGAATGCCTGCGGTACAGCCACGTTCAAAGGGTTTGTATTTACAGGCGGTTTACCGGTAATACAGGACTTTTTCCCAAAATCCGGATGTGCAGGAGAGGAAATCATTCTTACCGGCAAAAATTTTGGTGGTCCTCCTGCCAATCCGGCAATATGGACGCACCCATTGAACCCTGGAGCAGAAGATACGGTAACCATTTATTTTGACGCTTCAAAAGGCAATAGGGGCCTGAAAGACTGCAATTGTACCGTTTACCTGCATACAGGTCTGATTACCGCTGCAAGCAAAGGGCCTGGTGATTGGAAGAATATAAAGACAAAATGGGGGGTCAGTGATCCTCAGTGGGCAATGACACCCGTCAAAGGGCGGCCAAATCTGTACAAATATACATTCACCTCCGGTATCCGGAATTTTTACGGCGCAACCAGGGCCGATTCCATTTTGCAGATGGCATTTGTATTCCGGGATGGGAATGGCATCCGGGAGGGAAAAGATGCTGGTGAAAAAGACTTTTTTATACGGGTATCTTTTGATTCCGGTAACTTAAACCTTCAAAGGAGCCCGCAATTAACGATTGGTAAAAAACAAGCTGAAATTATTTTCAATTCAGGCGATACGATCATTGCTATCGTCCCTGAAATCCTGGACAGTGGTGCAGTTGAAATAAAAACATACTGTGGGTCATTCAGCCATAAACGATTTTATGCACTTCAACCTTATTTGGGTATTTTAAATGCAGGAGTAGATTTAGAAATTTGTAATGCACCATCTGTTGAAGTCAAATTAAACGGAAGTATTACGAACCCCATTATTTTACCCGCCTGGAGGCTGATTCCTGGCCGGGGGGATTCGGCGAATATAAGTTCTTTTTCCGATCCTAAAGCTATCCTTCGATCCATGCGGCCTGCAAGTGATGGCTATCTTTTGCTAGTCTGGGGGGTGGAGAAAGGTTGTGTTGCTCAAAATTCGAACAAGACAGATACCCTTGCCATCCGGCTTTTCCCCCCACCCGGCCCTGCCAAAATCCTTTCTCCAATATCTGCTTCGATATGCAATAGCACGACACTTGATTTAAAAGCACAACCTGTTTTTGTGGGAACAGGCAGGTGGGAAATCCTTTTTGGACCGGGCCGTATTGATGCTTCGACACTGCCAGGAACGCGTGTCACCGGGCTTATTCCCGGGCAGAATACCAGGATACGCTGGACGATCGGAAATGGTGTTTGCCCTGTTATAAGTGATGAAATTACCTTGATAAATGCCGTCGCAAACCCACCGGCAGAAGCAGGGCCGGAACAAACCGTTTGTGTTGGCACACCTACTTTGAGGATGAATGCCTCTCTTCGTCCGGGACAATTCGGCAGGTGGTCCACAGTACAGGGATTTGGTACAGCCCGCTTCAGTAGCACGAGCGACCCAAGGACGGAAATCTTTGAAATGTCGCCTAATGCCGATGGGATCTTATTATTAAAATGGGAAGTGTTTGGAGGGGGGTGCTTCCTTAGGGAAAATGATAATATAGACCTTGTCCGGATCAATTTTGATTTTCCACAGCGGGCTTCTATTCTTTCCAGGGATACGGTGCTTTGCTCTGGTAGTGATTATGAAATCAGGGCAGGTTCAAATTTTACAGGTATTGGGAAATGGATACTTCTGATCGGTAGGGGTAATATTCTTCATCAGGATGCAATCAATACTAGTATTACAGGCCTCTCAGCAGGAAAAGTACAGGTGGCATGGAGCATAAAAAATGGTCAATGCCCGGAATCATTCGATACGCTGAACATCCAGGTAGATGAAAAGCCAGTAGCCGTGGCAGGGGCCCCTCAAATGCTATGTGCTCAAAAAGATGCCTTGCTTAACGCACAGCCGCCTGCAGTAGGCATTGGCAATTGGCAGAAAAAGCAGGGAAGCGGATTAATCGAAAACCCTTCATTACCAAATTCCAGAATTTCCAATTTACCAGATTCCGGGAAGGTAGAGCTGATTTGGACTGTAAAAAATGGAGCCTGCCCGGCTGCCAGTGCTGAAACCTACCTGCTGAATTATATGGAGCCATTCCCCCCGAATGCTGGCAAAGACACCATGCTTTGCGATTCCAGGACCTTCCAACTTGCTGCCGAGCCGCCTAAAGTCGGTATTGGACAGTGGACGATTAGCTCCGGTCCAGGTAAAATTCAAAATACATCGGATCCCAGATCCCTGGTAACCGATTTTATCGGAGGCAGCATGGGGGTTTTTAGATGGACCGTCCGCAATGGTGTTTGCCCTGAAAAGTCCGATGAAGTTAGTATCAAAGTAGATTTACTGCCGAGTGTGGCCAATGCCGGGAAGGATACGGCTTTATGTGGTTTAGACAATTATCTCCTTGAAGCAAGCAATCCGGTAATTGGTAAAGGTTCCTGGCGGATATTGAGCGGAAATATCCGCTTAGATAATCCAGTGTTGCCCAATGCACGGCTTCAGGGCCTTCAACAGGGGACAACCGCAAGGCTGGTGTGGGAAGTTGAGAATGGAGTTTGTTCTGTTTCCAGAGATACTGTCGTCATTACTAGTTTGAATGTAGGCCCTGTAGTCACTCCCAGGTTCCTAATCCGGGATACCTTTTGTGTTTCTGAATCGGTGAAAGTTATCGAAATATCTTCTTCCTCAGATAGCATTTTCGCACAGAATACATCCTTCTACTGGGATTTTGGGGACGGGAATACCAGTATTGCCCGCGATCCCACTCACCGGTATATAAATCCCGGCATTTACCTGATTAAGCTAAAAGTAAATACAGGGTTCTGTCGTTCTTTTGAAATTTCCAAAACAGTATTTGTGCGACCTGCACCTTGTGCCACCCCAGGGGATTTCGTCAACAAAGGAAAACCTGCTAATCCTTTCGTTTCTCTGAGTAGTTTTCCTAACCCTACGTCCGGCACCTTTAAGGTAGAAGCCACCTTAAGCTATCCAACAGCAGTATTGGTCAGGATCATCAGCGCTGAAGGGCGCCTCTTGGAAACCAGAGAGCGCATAGGCGTGATATCTCTCAACGAAGCGTTTGATCTTCCGTACTCCGGATTTTTTATCGTCGAGGTAGTCTCCGGTACGGTCAGCCGGCATTTCAGGATGATGGGTATCCGACCATAATATCTAACAATTAATCAGCTCAATACATTGTGAAAAAACTATATTTCATTATTCATCAAGCATCATTTTTAGCCTGATTTTAATTGACATACGTTATATTAAAAAAAATTAATTTTTTGAATAGCAAATATTTATAATATCGTTTAATGCAGTCGTACAGCATTATTCCACAATAAAACTTTAAAAATGAAAAAGATTTTATTCTGCGCATCCTTGTTTTGTGTTTTTGCCTTTAGTCAGGCATCCACGGAAGAAGGGCAAAAGGAAGAGGTTCAAGTACAAATTGATTCTACCAACCAGCTTACAGAAGTTGAAAAGGTTACGATGACTACTATGTAAAATTATGTCGCTGATTTGAATGCTCCGGATTGGAAAAACAGGCTGGGGAAGTATTGGTCAAATAACAGTTATAATGATTTTGTCCTTTCACACGAAAAATTCAGGCAGGCATATAAGAATTACAAAGTAACGATAAAGCATCTGGTGGTCACCGGCAGGGATGGAATAATGTGGGCAAGGGTATCCGCTGTGCATTCCGGTAAAACTGACTCGGACATTGCCCGCGGAATGGAGGCAACCGGGAAACCTGTTGAATGGGAAGAAGCCTGGTATTTTGAGGTAATTAACGGGAAGCAGGGTAATAAATGGGATTTGCTGAAAGACGAGTTAAGCATTATGCGCCACTTGGACATAAAATGTATTCCCCAGGATTAAGATAGGTTGAAATTCTAAGCGAAGTTTCGTAATATTTTAAATGGGGTTGTATAAAAAGCCCCTGGCCTTTCCTTTGGCGGCTTGCGCCGCCAAAGGATTTTTTTCAAAACGCTGGTTTTGTTCATTTTGCGAAGCAAAATGAACAAAACCAGCGTTTTGAAAAAAAAGTACTCTGCCGATGAAGGCGGCAGAGTACTTTTATACAGCGTCATTTTTTTAATCACAAAAAAAAGTCAGTTTTTCCAGGCGCTTACCGTCAAAATCATTAGATTTAGGCTGGAAAAGGTCTGCTCATGTTTTGACTGCCTGTTGCTACAGTATTTTCGCTCATTTCTGTGATAATCGTCAGAAGTTTGAGTGGAAGACCTTTGATAATAGTCCCCCCGATGGGACTAAAGGGGCGAAGCTGTATTTCCATTTCTCTATACTTTAGGTCATTAATGTCTGCCGCCGATAACATCAAGACTGCGATTGCTGCACTGGAGGGCCAGCGTGCCCTGCTGGGGGATGCTGCTGTAGATGCCGCTGTTGCTACCCTGAGAGCGCAGCTTGCTACGGTGGAGGTGGAGCAGGATAAAGCGCTTCAACTTACCGGGGAGCGGAAACTGGTCACGGTGATGTTTGCGGATATCTCAGGGTTTACGGCGTTGTCGGAAAAACTCGATCCGGAGGAAGTGCGGGCATTAATGAACCGCTGCTTCGACAGCCTGGTGCCGGTTGTCCAAAAATTCAATGGCACGATTGATAAGTTTATCGGGGACGAGATCATGGCATTGTTTGGAGCACCGGCGGCCCTGGAGCGGCATGCTGAACTGGCCTGCGCTGCTGCATTGGAACTGATGAAAACGCTCGAAGTATTTAATGCGCAGCACAACACCGCCCTGGGGTTGCATATCGGCATCAACAGCGGATTGGTGATCGCAGGGGGTATTGGCTCCCAGGGTCGTCAGGATTATTCCGTCATGGGCGATGCGGTAAACCTGGCAGCACGCTTAAAAGATGCAGCTTCAGGGGGAGAGGTCTTTGTGGGGGAAGAAGTCTTTGCGCTGGTAAAGGATTTTTTCTATCTCAATGCCCTTCCACCCATGCGGATGAAAGGCAAACAGGAGCTCGTTCGGTGCTGGAAGTTGCTTCAGGGCAAGGAGCGCTCGGAATTGCGCAAAGAAAAGGCTATTCAATCGGAATTAATTGGCAGAAAGGAGGAGCTGGACACTATTTTTAAGACAGTTGCTGAGCTGGAGAATGGAAAAAGTGCTACGATATGCCTGATTGGAGAGGCCGGAATAGGCAAAAGCCGGCTTCTGGAAGAAGTCAATAGCCGTTTAGGCCCACGTGTTTGCTGGGCTGCAGGTTTTTCCATGCCCACACACCGCCAGCATGCCTATCACCCAGTGATAGAAGTAATAGAAAGATTGCTTGCTCCCGGTCAGCCATTCGATGCCGCCAGGATTAGATACAAACTCGAACAGCTTTTTCCGGCAGCAGACTCCCCGGAAAACAGTACACACCTGGCAGTTTTGGGCCATATCATGCAGCTTCCTCTTAGTGAGACCGAAGAAATCCGCATTCAATACCTCAAGGGAAATGAATTGCGTCAGAAGATTGCAGGGGCCTTTGCTGAATTATTGACCAAAGTTTCTGCGGAGAAACCCCTGGTGCTGGTTTTGGATGATTTGCAATGGGCAGATCCTTCTACGCTGAACTTACTGGAGGACCTCATCGAGCAGGAAAATAAAGCATTGTACCTTCTGTTTTTGGTATTCCGCCCACAGCGGGAAGAGCGAATATGGGAGTTACAGCAAAAATGGGCCGGACAATCCGGGGAAGGTTTTCAACAAATCTTTCTCGAACCGCTGGAGTCTGGATACAGTATTTCGCTTGCTCGAAAATTGCTCCATGTTGAGCAAATTGCCCCTGAAGTCGAGCAGCTACTGCTCGAAAAGGCAGAAGGCAATCCATTTTTTCTGGAAGAACTCCTGCGGGCGCTTCTGGACAGCGAATTGCTCTATATCGAAGGCAAGAAATTGTTCAGTACCGATAAGCTGGATGCAATTACTATCCCAAGGACTTTGCAGGGGGTCATCGCATCGAGAATTGACGCACTGGTGGCCTCGGACAAACAAGTACTACAGATTTCCTCAGTACTGGGAAGGATGTTCCGGGATATTGCTTTGGCAGAGTTGCTGCTATCCGTTAAAAAGCAGCTTACACCACATCCCGCACTTCAAAGACTAGTAGAAAGGGAGCTTTTGCGCATTGAAACGGAGGAATTAGCGACCCTCAGTGCGTATATGTTTAAGCATGCTGTCACACATGATGTGGCCTATAGTACTCTACTCCAGGCAGACCGAAAAATTCTGCATCAGCTTGCCGGTGAGACCTTAGAAAGGCTATTTAGAGACCAAAAGGACGAGCATGCGGAGCGGATCGCCTATCATTTCGAAAAAGCCGGTCTGGCAGAAAAAGCACTGGATTACCTGGAAATAGCTGCTGAGCTGGCTAAGGAGAACCATTTCAACGAAGAAGCCATAGCCTTGTATAACCGGGGTCTTGCACAGTTGAGGCAGCTTGCGGAAATGCCCGGGAGCAAGCCTGTCTGGCGTGAAAAGATTTGTACTTTTCTGGAAAATCAGGGCGATATTTTTCGCATAACGGCACAAACAGAACCAGCATTAGCAGCATACGCATCGGCTTTGGAACAGCTTTCAGATGAAAACGCAGTAGGAAGGGCCCGCTTGTTCAGAAAAACCGGGATGTGCTACCAGGGATTATCCAGAGTGATGGATATGGTATTTCACTTACAGACAGCCCAGGAGGCACTTGAAAAATGGCATGGCGAAAAGACACAGGAATGGGGAGAAGAGTGGATTGAGGTCCTTTCAGAGCGAATGATGCTGCATTATTGGACTAACGAGACAGATACAATGCAGGATTTCGCCGGGAAGATAGAACCTGTACTGGAGCGGCACGGCAGTCCCTCCCAAAGAGCAAAGTTTTATAATAATCTGGTGGCCTTGCACCTGCGATTGGAGTCCTACCTGTTGAGTGAAATTCCCCTGAGATATGCCACACAGGCGGTAAGTGCAGCATCCGAGACCAACGACCTTCAGGTCCAGGCAGCAGCAGGATTTGTAATGGGGTTCAGCTGCCTTTGGAAAAACGAGATGGAATCAGGTATCCCGCATTTTCAATACTCCTACGACCTGGCTGAACGCACGGGCGATTTGGTCACCCAATCCAGGAATCTGACTTATCTCGCCATATCCTGGAGAAGAATCGGTGACCGGGAACGTACCATGGAATATGTCGATAAATCGCTCGACATTTCTCATAAGATAGGCATACTGGAATATCTCGGAATGGCCAATGCAAATCTGGCCTGGTTAGCGGTACACGATGGCCGGTGGACAGACGTTGAAGCATTTGTCCTTAAAGCGTATGGCTATTGGAATCAACTTGCAGTAAAAGGAAGTAGCCAGGTATTTGTATGGCTGGCAGTATTTCCAATGGTCGAAGCGCTAAGCAGCAAAAAGGATTTTAAAGCATGTAAAAGCGAATTGGAAAAGCTCCTTTTACCCGGGAGAAAACGCCTGGAGCCTGAATTTGAAGAAAGCATCCGCGCATACTGTGCTATTGCTGAGGATGGAGAAATTACAGAAAAATCGGTTTCCCTGACAAAAGTACAAGCCCTTGCCCGGCATTTCAAGTATGTGTAAAGCAACAAACCTAATCGCCAGATGGTTAAGATTTGGATTCCCGGATAAAAATCTTTAGCTTGCGCTTACTTAAAATTAAAATTTTTAACTGGGAACTAACCGATGAAAAGTGACCTTACGTATTGGAGTATTCTTCAAAATACGCTGGAATCTGTAAAGCACTCAGAAACAAAAGCCGGGTTAATGATTACTGCTTATGGAGTGCTTTCTACCGTACTTTACATAAATGCAACTTCCATTTTTGCCATGATTTCCCAAAATCCCTGGCTGATTGCCCTGGGCTGCATCTCTTTCTTTTCTGGTCTTGGTTCGTTTTTTTTTGCCGTGCGCTGCATCAATCCCAGGTTTGTAAAATCTGGTGGGGATTCAATCATTTTTTTTGGGATTGTCGGATCCAAATATCCCACAGCCCAGGCTTATTATGAAGATAGTAAAGCGATAGTAGGGGATAAGGAACAATTCAACGCTCAAATTGCAGAGCAGATTTACATTAATTCCAAAATTGCGATAAAGAAATTCTCGGATGTAGGAAAAAGCATCCGATTTTTTGTCATCAATGTTTTCACCATTTTTCTCGCTTTGTTACTAGAACTTCTTATCTGGTCATAATTCTTTTTTCTCAGCTTGATTTGTTAAAGCAACGTGATGTTGTGTGAAAGTATGGGGATGTGTAAAAGGCCTCCCGGATGCCCTTTGGCGGCTTGGCCGCCAAAGAATATCCTTCAGAGCGGCATTTTCATTGATTTTGCGAAGCAAAAACAATAAGATCGGCGTTTCAGGAAATTTTAAAGCAGCTGTCTCACAAGTCCTTTGGCGGCTTGGCCGCCAAAGAATATCCTTTAGATCGGCGTTTTCATTGATTTTGCGAAGCAAAATCAATGAAAACGCCGATCTAAAAAACGCTATTCTGCCGCTGAAGGCGGCAGAATACTCACGAGACAGCCTGGTTGAATATTCCATTTAATTAACTGCTATGCAAACAATGAAAATTAGATCCGGCAATATAATTTTCCTCGGACTCTTTTTTTATGCCTATTGCTCCTTTGCGCAGCCTTTTGATACAGTTCCTGTAAAAAATCCCTTTGGCCTTGTAGCACCTTCAAGTCACTACCGGTTTGCCTTTCACGATTTTGACAAGGATGGGGATCCGGATATTCTTGCCCTGGACGAATACGGTCAGGATGCTCCCTTTTTATTTTTTCAGAATACAGGTACTGCTGATAAGCCTGATTTCTCAGGCTCTCCGCAAAAAAATCCTTTTGGCCTTCAGCCGATGACACTCCTTAATGTGCTGCATTTAAGGGATTTTGACCAGGATGGTGACCAGGATTTATTCGCTGGTGGGATAAAGGATTTACTTTTTTTCGAGGATATCGGACAAGGAGGAACAACCCTTTTTGCCCCTCCTGTCAGCAACCCTTTTCAAATTCAATTACCACAGGGTTCCAACACGGTAATTCCGTCTTTAGGGGATTTGGATGGGGACGGTTTGGAAGATTTAATGGTAGGCGATTTTAATGCAAATTTATATTTTCTCAAAAATATTGGGACGCCTTCATTACCTCTTTTTGCCCCGCCAGTCAGTGCCCCCTTCGGCTATTCCGATCCTTCCGATAACGCTATTTTTCTTGCACCAGTCCTGGAGGATATCACCGGTGATGGAATACTGGATTTATTCGCGGGGTATAATCCCGGAACGATTGTTTTTTGGAAAAATGCAGGTACGAACAAGCTGGCGGATTTTTCAAAAATGCAGACAAACCCTCTGGGATTTAACTGGAGCTCCTTTCCTGTATGGGCAATGCCAATTTTCTACGACATAGACAGCGATGGAGATAGGGATATTTTAGTAAGTACATTTTCTGATATTTTTTATTATGAAAATAAAAAAAAATAAAAGGTTTTAGTATATACATTTTTTAATTAAAATTCTAAATCATGGTACTTGTAGCTGGATCAACAGGAATTCTGGGTTCCGAAATTTGTAGAATGCTTCGGGAACAGGGAAAAGAGGTACGTGCATTAGTGCGCCCAAGTTCCAATCCTGAAAAATTGGAACAATTATCCAAATGGGGCTGCACTCTAGCCTACGGCGATTTAAAAGATCCCGGTAGCCTGTCAAATGCTTGTAAAGGGGTAACCGAAGTCATCAGTACGGTAACTTCTATGGTTTCGCGTCAGGAAGGGGATTCTGTCGGGACGGTGGACCAAGACGGCCAGATCAATCTGGTCAGGGCAGCAACTGAGGCCGGAGCAGAGCAATTCGTTTTGATTTCCTTCCCCGATACCCGGAATTATCCGAACCCCCTGAATGATGCCAAAAGGGCAGTCGAGAAAGAAATGGAGCGCAGTGGAATGGCCTATACTTCTATCCTGGCTAATTATTTCATGGAGACCTGGCTAAGTCCGATTGTGGGATTTGATTATACCTCCGACAAAGTGGTGATTTATGGAGAAGGGAATAGTCCAGTTGCTTTTGTATCTCTGGTGGACGTTGCTAAAGCAGCTGTAGCTTCTGTAGGAAATCCCAAAGCAAGGAATAAATATATCCCGTTTGGTGGACCGCAAAACCTAAGTTACCGCCAGGCAGTGGAAATATTCGAACGTGTAAGCGGCAAGAAATTTGAAATCAGTGCTGTTCCTTCTGCAGCGTTACAGCAACAACTCACGATGGTTTCCAATCCCATCGAAGGGATATTTACGGCACTTATGCTCAATGTAGCCGATGGGATTCCAATGGACTGCCAGGAAACTTTTGCGGCACTAGGCATAAAACCTGTTTCTGTAGAAGATTATGCCCGAAGCGTGACAGGCAGTTAAAATCTATTCAAGGTCTGTATCTGGCAATGGTAATCCAATCAGCTTTTCTGGCGATTGCCCGTTTAGACTTGAAATATCCAGGAGTGTGTTCGGGGATTTTTTCGCCAAGACAAAATAGTCCCTTTCTCGCCTTCTTCAAATTTTTCAGCGAAATACCGTCGGACTTTACCTCTTCAAAAAGGTAAAAACCCAAAAAATATGCGCCCATTTTTGTGCTTTATTAAATCCCGGACACACTCTAAAAATCCGCAGTCAGCGTAGTGTAATAAAACCCTGCTATTTGTGGCCCTCCAAGGTAAGTATAGTAGGGGCGGTTAAATATATTGGCCGCGCCTAATTTTACATTCAACCGCGCTTTCACAAAGGTATAATTGCATTGTGCATCCATATTCAAAACTGCTGGGACATCTCCACTAACAAGGAAGGATTGCCAATAAAATCGGCTCTGGTATTTTACCGTTAGATTAAAACCTAGTGTTTGAAAGATTCTATCGCCATTGATGCTGCAATTCGCCATCCAATTGGGCGTGTTAAACCCATCTTCCAGCCCATCGTTCTGGTCCGTGCGTTTTAGCATGGTATAGCTTAAGTTTCCGCCAATAGTATAGAAATCGTTGATCGGATAACGGAGTTCCAGTCCGCCACCGTAGTTGTACACGGTTGTTTTGGAGTTTGTCCACAATCGGTAGCGGCTTTGTTTGCTACGGGTAAAAAGGGAGGCGGGTATCTGGCGCTCTTCCTGCGTATTCGGGATACTTGCCTCCACCTGCGCAATGAAATCGGTATAACTGTTGAAATAGATATCTACGTCAAAAAACAGTTTTTGTCCTGCCAGCCCCCTTAACCCGCTTTCAAAGGCGTGCATCTGTTCAGGCTGTAGATACGTATAGGTATTTCTCCGCAATAAATTTTTATTTTTTTCAATCGCCGTTGCCTGAGTCAACCCTTCAATATTCATATCTCTGATTACCGCTGCCTGAAAGGCGTCAATGGAGTTTTTAAGCCAGGAGTTTTCAAAAATGCCGTCGGACATAATCCGCAAACCGCCTACCCGCTTTACGCCACCGCTGTTGATATTGGAAAACCCTTCGAAAATACTGGGAAAGCGGTATCCCTTTTGATAAGAAAATCGCAGGAAATGCGATTCCTTCAGGGTATAGACGGCTGTGAGCCGTGGGCTGAATTTAGCCTCAAAATAATCGTATTTATCCGCCCGCAATGCCGCGCTCAATCGCAATGCATCCTGAAAAAAGCCTTTTGAGACGTGCAAAAAGAAACCATACTTGCCAAAAAGGAGGTTCCTGGTACTGTTTGTGGGATTGATAAAATAATTGCCATCGGGGACAATCAGATATTGCCGAAAATCCATCCCCATCTGAACAGCATATCGGGTTTTGAGCACTTGGCCTAAATCCAGGATGCCTTCCGCATGGAGAAGATAGGCACGGACTTTCAAAGCCGCGCCGATGTCCCAGTTGTTAATCTGGCTCAAACTGTCCCGCTTGTGTCGAAAACCGGGCGTACCGGGTATAGGACGCCCGCTGTCGGCAACACTACGGGCTGTTTTATGGGCCTGGGCAATATCCGTATTTGTTTTCAGTGCATTGTCGAACGCCTTCGCATAGTCCAAAAACCAACTATCATCAGATTTGAAATTCCGGTCCATGTTTTCTGCCATAGAACGCAGGTTATAGGAATTTCCCGTATTTTCACTCGTAATATACGCCCTAAGTTGAACGGAAGGATGGTTGAACTGCAGAGCATTTTGTTGCAAAATATAGTCCTCCAGACGAAAGCGGTTGGCCCTTTGATAGACATTATTCATTCGCGCAGCGCGGTACACGTAGGACAAGGTAGTTTTTGCATTGGGTCGAAAAACGAGGCTTGCATCGCCTTTCCAACGTTGTAAAAAATAATCTGCCACCTCCAATTCCCGGTATCCCGTCCGCGCCACCACATACGTTTTTCCGCTCAAGGACAAAGTCCGGCGGTTAGAGGATTCATTGCCGTAACCGTTTACCTCGTCGAAAGCCGGATTATCCGCACCGGACAGGTTGGTCGTCTGGTTGGCCAATGGATTCAAATCGGCACGGTTGTCAGCGATCCAGTCGTATCCTTTTGTGAAACTTACATTTGTTTTAAAGGCCCATTTTGCACGCATGGCCTTTGCCCACCGCAATGCTGTCTCCTGAAACACTTTTGCCCTGGTGCCATTTTGCCCGTCGAGGTGGTTGACACCGATTTGCTGCCGGAAACTTATCCCTTCCACCCGGAAAGGGCTTTTAGTTTGAAAATTGACCAACCCATTGGTAGCGTTCATGCCATACAAGGCCGATGCCACCCCTTGTACGATTTCCACCTGTTCGATATCCAGGTCTCCCGGACAAAGCACATCGGCAATCGGGGCACCGATATGGGGCGCCTGATTATCCACACCATCCACCAACTGGACGAACCGCACATTGGTAGTATTAGAAAATCCCCTGGTGTTCAACACTTTGAAACCCATACTTGGGGTGAGCAGTTGTACACCTTTCATACTACCCAATGCCTCGAAGAAAGAGGGGGCAGCGGCCCGGCGGATTTGGTAGATATCCAATACAGCAATACTTACCGGTGAGGCCAGAAGTTTTTCCGATACCCGGGAACCCGATACGACAACCTCGTTCAGGGGTAATTGCACCAAAGTATCCGTTGTGGTCGTTCCGCTTTGTCCCAATAACAGAAAGCTAAAACAGGAAAATATACAACTTGGGACAATGCCTTTCATACGCATTATGAATTTTAATATTATTGTCCTGGGGTACAAGCTGGATAAAAGCCCACAGGAAGCCCTGGAGCAGATCCGCATGACCTTTGCCTCCGTTGTAGGCTGGTACGTTCCTCATCAAGCATAAAAAATACCAGGTTTTACCTTGAAATAGAACCCTTATGTACCTTGAATGATTGCAAAAGCGTCCAGCACTAACTCCAGGTAACTGCTCCTTACTCCC
>Ga0068872_10002715_pt1 | contig 13790 bp, 17 predicted proteins | sample NOAtaG_7_FD_66441 | JGI IMG/M metagenome (GOLD analysis project Ga0068872, IMG submission 66441) | Freshwater lake microbial communities from Lake Erie, under a cyanobacterial bloom - NOAA_Erie_Diel1S_2200h metaG | ecosystem: Environmental > Aquatic > Freshwater > Lake | place: USA: Ohio, Lake...
TAAGCCGGAATGGATTGAATGTATTAATCGAATGCAACTTATTATAGTGCCAAGTGAGTTTACTAAAACGGTATTTGAAAACACCGCAAAACAACACAATTTAACTATAACAACCAGTATACATGTAGTTCCAGAATATTTTGATGAACGCGTATATTCTAACAAGTTAGATTCTGCTACTAATACAACACAAATTATTCCACAACTAAATGAAATTTCAGAATCATTTGCATTTTTATCAGTAGGGCATTGGCTTCAAGGCCAGTTAGGTGAAGAACGAAAAAATATCAGTGGAATGATTCATTGTTTTTTCGAAACATATAAAAACAAAAAGAATGCACCTGCATTAATATTAAAAACTAGCGGCGCCACTTATAGTATCATGGACCGTATGGAGATTGAAAACAAAATCGAACAAATACGTGATATGTTTGGATCTGCTAAATTGCCTAATGTATATTTATTACATGGTGAATTAACGGATGCTGAAATGAATGCGTTATATAATCATCCTAAAGTAAAAGCATTGCTTTCATTTACAAAAGCAGAAGGATTTGGTCGACCGTTATTAGAATTTTCCACAACTGGTAAACCTATAATCGTACCACATTATTCTGGCCAGGTAGATTTCTTAAAACGAGATTTTATATGTGCACTACCAGGTGGACTAACACCAATACACCCATCGGCACAAAATGAATTTTTAATTGCCGAAGCAAAATGGTTTAGTCCGGATTATGCACAAGCTAGCAAATTAATTCAGGATGTGCATGACAATTATAAAAAATGGTGTGAGTTAGCAAAACGTCAGCGTTACTTTGTGAATAGCACGTTTACTAAAACTACCGTATCAGATATCTATAAGAACGTATTAAGCACTGCAGATATTGGAATTGCTAAGATACCAAAACCTGTAGAACTTAAGTTACCGCAGCTAAAAAAGATAGAATTGCCTAAATTACAAAAGGTTAGCAATGAAGATTAGTTATGCAGTAACAGTTTGCAATGAGTTTATTGAAATTCAACGGCTTATTGCATTTCTGTTAGAACATAAAAGATCTCAAGATGAGATTGTGGTGCAAATGGATTTACGTTTAGATGACTTAAAAGATTGTCCGCCGATTAAACGAGAAGTCTTTGGATATATCATGAAACATAATGAACAAGGTAATATTCGAGTTATATTCTGTCCATTAAATAATGATTTTGGGGCATTTAAAAATCATTTAACTCAACAGTGTGAAGGAGACTATATTTTTCAAATTGATGCAGATGAAATGCCATGCAATCCAATCTTAGAATCACTTCCAGCAATCTTAGAATCAAATCCCGATGTTGATGTATATCTAGTACCTAGAGTCAATACTGTGAATGGATTAACACAGGAATATATTAACAAATGGGGTTGGAATGTAAATGCAGAAGGCTGGGTAAATTGGCCAGATTATCAATGGCGTATTTACAAGAACAATTCGGAGATCAGGTGGATCAATAAAGTGCATGAACGGTTGGAAGGATTCAGGCAATATGCAACACTGCCAATGGAAGAAGATTATTCTTTATATCACCCAAAAACAATAGAACGACAAGTTAAACAAAACGAATACTATGACACACTATGATAAATACAATTCAACATTTAGATAAACAATATCCAGCATTTCAATCAATTGGGAATGCTGCACAATTTGCAATTCCATATGCAAAACATGTATGCACCGGCACCGGAGTAGATATAGGGTGTAATAGAGAAGAATGGATGTTCCCTGGAGCGTATGCTGTAGATCCAGCAATCAATGAGTTTAATGCATTAAATTTTCCATATGATAATTTGGATTATATATTTAGCTCACATTGTTTAGAACATTTAACAGATTGGGTATCTGTTTTAGATTATTGGACATCTAAATTAAAATCTGGTGGTGTTCTGTTTTTATATCTGCCGGATTATTCACAAACATATTGGAGACCATGGCATAACCGAAAACATGTTAATATATTTACAGCTGATATTATTTCGGATTATATGCATGATCGTCAGTATACAAATATATTCAAATCGGGTGTAGACTTAAATAATGCATTTATGGTAATGGGTCAGAAATCATGAAATATATATTCAATCAGTTTCAAGGACTAGGAGACATTTTATTTTGTGAACCAATTGCTAAACATTATTATAATGATGGCAAAAATGAAATCATATGGCCAATAGCAGGTGATTTTTTATGGTTACGAGAATACTTCCCATATATTAACTTTGTTAATTGGCAAGAATTTAACTTTCCATATGAAAGTACATATCACGGCAGAGTAACTGAAAATGAATTTCATGTTCCTTTAAGATTCGCTAATCCTATAGTTAGAAATTTACATCCACATGATTATTCAGATCAATTTCATACAATGATTGACAAGTATCGAATGGTAAATTTACCGTTAGATTTATGGAAAACTATGACATGGATTCGAAACGTACAGCGAGAAGATGAATTATATAATATGCTTGTACAAGATTCTAATTATATTTTAGTAAATAATGTGTGGAGCGATGGCATATTAAATATACAAGTAAATAATCCAGATAATCATCAAATAGTATATATGAATAGAGTTGCAGGATATACTATGCTAGATTGGGCTAAAATAATAGAAAATGCTTCTCAGATTTATACCGTATCAACATCAAATTTATTTTTAATTGAAACTTTATCTATTAAAGCATCCAATGTATGTATATATCCTAGATTGCCAAGAGAAAATAATTTTGATGGAATCTTGGAATTTGTAAATAAAAATTTTAAATTAGTATTATGAAAATAGAATTTAATTCATATGGATCTAAATTTATTTTTGATAAAGAAAAAAATAAAAAGATATTAAATTTTAATTGGCTTATTGATGTTTTACAAAAAGAAATATGGGAACCAGTTACTTTTAAAATTTTTGACAATCATAAAAATAAAAATAAAATTGCAATCGATATCGGAGGTTGGATTGGAATTACAACTATTTATTTATCTAAAATTTTTAAACAAGTTATAACAGTCGAAGCAGATAAGATTTCATTTAATGTACTGGCTGAAAACATTAAGGAAAATTTTTGTAATAACGTGTCTTTAATAAACAAGGCATTCCATAATAGTAAAACTGAAAATATATTTTTTGGAACAAATAGTTTTAACTTTGATTCTAATTTTGGGTCATCAACTAGTCATGCTAAATTACAAAGTAATAACAATACCGATTATTTAATTAAAACTATTAATATTTTTGATATTATTAAACAAACTGACCCAAATAATATTGGTTTAATTAAAATTGATATCGAAGGCGGCGATGAAGATGTTTTTGAAGAATTAATTTTGGTTGGGGCTGAATACAATTGGAAAATTTGGATTTCGTTTCATTATGGATGGTGGAAAGATAAAAATGTTATGAGATTTAAACATCTGTTACCATATATTAAAAAAGTTAGTAGAGATACTACTGAAATATCTAAATACGATTTATTATCATTAATAGAAATGAACGTGCCAGAATCGTTTCTAATTGAACTATAAAGTTAATAATATGAAAATAGAAGCATTTGTAATCTGTAAGAATGAGGAATTAATTATGCCTCATTTATTAAATTACTATTCACAGTTTTGCCAGAAGATTACTTTTTATGATAACGAATCTACTGATAGAACTTTAGATATTATCAATAATTTTGATAAATGTGAAACCAATGTTATTAGTTATTCTACTAATGGCGAAATACGCGATGACATATACGTTGAAATAAAAAATTCATGTTGGAAACAAAGTGATTGTGATTTTGTTATTATTATCGATTCTGATGAATTTTTATATCATGATAACTTAGTAGAATTTTTATCTAACAACATATTTGATGTATACTATCCTACGGGATACAATATGATATCAAATTATTTTCCAGAAGACTATAGTAAACTATTAACAGACCAAGTTACATTAGGGGAGTATTGCAAAAATTATTCCAAGAGCGTAATATTTAATCCAAAAACTATCAAAGAAATTAATTACGGCATTGGAGCACATGAATCAAATCCAATTGGGTATTCTAATATATCAATATACAATGGCGATGATTTAAAACTACTACATTATAAAAATTTAGGATTTGATTATCGATACAATAAAAATTCTGCATACGGAAAAACTTTAAGTAATTATAATCTAACTAGGGGATTTGGATGGCATTATAATATGTCTGAAAATGAACAATATTCAGAATATTCTAATTTATATCAAAATAAAAAACAAGTTATAACAAGTATTCCTGACGTTTCGTTTGTAATCACAACATGTAACCGGTTAGATTTATTAGAACAAACATTAACAAGTTTTTTTAATATATGTAAATTTCCGTTTGTTGAATATATTATGTCCGATGATTCTGGTGATGAATCTGTTTATCTGCAACTAGTAGAAAAATACGGAGACAAATTTAAAATTATTAAAAACAATCCTAAATTAGGTTTATCTAAAACAATTGACAAACTATGGAACGATGTTTCATCTGAGTATATATTTCACTGCGAAGATGATTGGAAGTTTGATTCTAATCCAAATCTAATTGAAGATTCAATTTCTATATTGCAAGAACATTCTCATGTACATCAAGTACAAGTACGTCACACATATGATAATCCGCATAAACCAGAAGAACAGATATATTCCACATTAAACTTTGTAAAATTTAGAAAACTTCCGTGGTGGCGCGATGCGTGGACTGGATATAGTTGGAATCCAGGGTTACGTAGAAAATTGGATTATCAACAAATGTTTCCAAATGGCGTTCAAGAATTTGGAGATGAAATTGATTGCTCAAAACATTCAATGAAGTTTAACTACTTAGCAGTACTTCTAGAACATACATCATGTGCACATATTGGATATAACAGACATACTGAAAATTTTATTATATGATAGCTATATTATTACATTTGCATTATCAAGATTTATGGGAAGAATTTAAAGAAAAAATATCTCCCATATTATCAGATACTACTCATTTATATGTATCCATTAATGAGACTACCGAATATACTGATGACATTACAAAATATGCTACCAAAGTTTTTTTAGTAGAAAACCGGGGTATGGACTTTGGACCTTTTGTATTTGTATATAACAAAATCCGGCATCAAAACTATAAGTATATTGTAAAATTACATGGTAAAAAATCATTACATACACCAGGCATTGGAGATAAATGGCGTAATACTTTAGTAAATTCTTTGATAGAAACGCCAGACCAATTTGCTCATATAATTAATTTTATGGATACCGATTCTGATATATTCATGGCTTCTAGTCTAGAATACTATCATGATACGAATCGAGAATCTTTAAATCATCCAAACCGATTAGCAGCATTACCTTTTATTAATAAAGTACGTACATTTGTAAATTCAGATGATCATGGATGTTTTTTTGCAGGATCAATGTTTATTGTTACTACAAATTATTTAGAAAAATTATTTGGAGCTGTGAATTTAGAACAATTATATGAACAGTTTGAATTAGGATATTCAATGGATTCATTCGCTCATGGCATGGAACGTGTAATTGGATATGGGGTTCATACACATAACGGAAAATACTTAACAATATGAAAGTAATCTATAGAATTTCAGATGCTGGTTATAATAAGATTAAACCAGAATACATTAATAACGAATCATGTTTAAAGAACTTTTGCAATGTATTTTTTGATCATATATACGATATACATATAATAGCAGATAACTGTAGTGAATCTACAATAAACATGATAAAAAGATATATTGACTCTGCAAATATTGAAAATGTATCTATAGGCCATGGCGCCGGAACATTTAATTTAGCTTTAGATAAAGCATTAAAATGGGAAAATGATGAAATTGTTTATTTTGTAGAAAATGATTATTTACATAAACAAAATTCTCCTAACATATTAAAAGAAGGATTTGACCTAGGAGCATCGTTTGTTTCGCTCTACGATCACCCAGATAAATACTTAGATCCTAGTAGAGGCGGAAATCCATATTGTGAAGGTGGCGCCGAAGATACTAGAGTATATTTAACTAATTCATGCCATTGGAAAATTACAAATTCTACTACAATGACATTTGCTAGCAAAGTTTCTACACTTAAAAACACAGAAACCGTATTACGTAAATGGACTACAGGTACATACCCAGAAGATTTTAAAATGTTTTTAGAACTAAGAGAACAAAATGAATTATTAATAACATCAATTCCAGGATATGCAACACACGGTGAAACTGCTTGGTTATCGCCATTGACTGATTGGGCAACTTTATAAAAAAATAATATAATGAACAAACAACAACGTCTAGATGCTTTATCGCACGATTTAATTGTAGATATAGAAAATCGACCATATTATCAAAATTTCGATGTATCAATACATGGAGATACATTAGAACCAGGATCGATGCCAGCTCCTGAATTTTACGACTGGGTTGTTAACGAAACTAACAATAAAAATAATTCAGAACCGATTATTGGTATCGAAGTTGGAAGTTTTCTAGGATATTCAGCAATCGGATTTGCCAAAAAACTTAAACAACTAAATTCAAAATCTAAATTAATATGTATAGACACATGGTTAGGAAGTCCTGAACATTTTACTATGCTTAAAACTAATAATGATAACAGACTGGGTTGGATAAACGGATATCCTACTATGTATCATAAATTTATATCAAATGTTATCTTACATGATGTACAGGATATTATAATTCCATTACCATTTCCATCCACTATCGGGTTTAAAATATTAAATCAGTTATTTACCAAATATAACTTACAAGCAGATTTTGCATACATCGATGGTTCGCATGAAGAGCACGAAGTATACATGGATATATACTACTACTATCAACTAGTAACTAAAACCGGAATGATATGCGGAGATGATTGGGCTTGGAATTCTGTTAAAAATGATGTTATAAAATTTTGCAGTGATAATCAAATCGATTCCCTTAAAGTTTTATCTAATAACGTACATTGGGTTATAACAAAATGATATCAGTAATTATTCCTACATATAAAAGTCCGGATACATTAGATCTTTGTTTACGGTCCGCAATCGAAGGACAACAACATAAAAATCAAATTATTGTTGTCGTAGATGGGTTCTATGACTTAAATAAAGAGGTATTAGAGCGTTGGTCAGATTCAATTGATATATTGACATTAGATGTGAATCAAGGTCTTTGTCGGGGCACAAACTTAGGTGTGTATAACGCAAAACATGATAAGATTCTTATTGTAAATGATGATAATGTGTTTCCTAGATTTTGGGATACTACGTTAATAGATGATTGGAAAGATGGATGTGTTATTACACCAAATCAAATTGAACCATATCCTAGTATGTTTTCTCAGTTTATCATAGAAGATTTAGGAACATCCCCTGAAAACTTTAATTTAGAAAAATTTCAATTGTTTGAATATCATTACGCGTCTGGCGATAAACAAGAAGATAGTGGATCGACTCTACCCATATTCATGTCTAAACTAGATTTTATTAGATTAGGCGGGTGGGATGAAAACTATGAAATGGGAATGGTAGCAGATTGGGACTTTTTTTTAAAATGCCAACTTAGTGGACTAAAAATGATTAGAACATGGAATTGTCATTTTTATCATTTTGCATCAATTTCTACTAATGGAATTAAAAGACAACAATCAGAACAGGCAGGTCATGAGTATGCTAGATATAAATGGGGCAAATATATACAACATGATCCAAAAACTAACTTAAAATTTATTTAAACATAACATGTAACATATTTATAATAAATTTACGGATTTCGGTTATACATCTAATTAGTTACATCAATTAAGGATAGTATGGCTGAACGAAATAAATTTATGAAAAGTATGTTATCTAATGGCGATGTGTCAGTTAAACGCGTTATTGGATTCCTAGGATTTGTATGTTTGTTGGTTGTGATGTTTATCAATGCATTGTATCCAAAAACAGTAGCACCAGTGCCAGTATTGGTTAATGCAATTGAGTATATTGTGATTGCAGCATTGTTTGGCACATCTATTGAAAAATTTGCAAACCGTAATAAACAAGATGATTCAGAACAAGTTTAAAAGGATATCGTTATGAGTTTAGATTTAAAAAAAATAAAGCAAGTTCCATTAAGAGAAACACAGTACGTTAAAGAGGAAACTCCAAAGAGTCAAATTGTACTGCATCACACTGCTGGTAATGCATCTGGCGTTGGAACTATTTCAATGTGGGACACTGATGATCGAGGTCGAATCGCAACCTGCATTACAGTGTCAGGCCCCGGGGCTAAAGGAACATATGATGGCGAAATATGTCAAGCATTCTCTTCCAAACATTGGGCATATCATTTAGGTATCAAACCTGAAGTATTCAAAGCATACAAAGTATCTTATCAGCGATTAGATAAAATTGCAATTGGAATAGAAATTTGTAACTGGGGACCGTTAACATTTAAAGATGGTAAGTATTATAACTATGTTGACCGAATAATACCGGTTGAATATGTTACTACCCTAGATAAGCCATACAAAGGGCATTTATTTTATCATCGATATTCCGATGCTCAAATCCAATCAGTAAAAGATTTGTTAGTATATTGGAAAGGAATACACAAAATAGATTTAACATATAACTACGATCAGATGTTTACTGTGAATACCAAAGCACTAAAAGGTGAAAACGGATTATATTCGCATAACAGTTACAGAAAAGACAAATCTGATATTTATCCATGTCCCCGGATGATTGAAATGTTAAAAACATTGTAAGGTATTAAATGTACACACAACAACAAATTGAATCAACAGTTATTGCCAAAGGATACAAATGGTTCAGTGATACTGCTAATAAAGGATTTGATGTTAATATCATAGGTGTTAGAAACAATGCACCATCTATTGCTGATAAAGTAACAAATGTTTTTGATGACCATCTAACAATATCTTTTAAGAATGAAAGTGGTGTTAAACAGTATTACTGTTGGGCAGCAACGACAGACCCAGGCAAGAAAGGGGTTCAACAATTTCATAACAAAAAAGGAGTTGCTAGATTAGTTCCAGGCCAATACAGGGGCGTATGGAAAGTTGATAAGCATCAAGGCAAATATGATGCACTGTGTCAACGATTAGGCAATGTAACTGTTTATCGAGATGGTAACCGTGATTTGCTATTTGAAGAAACAAAAACCGATACCGGATTGTTTGGTATCAATATACATAAAGCTGGACAAGATTCTACGTGGGTAGAGAATTGGTCAGAAGGTTGTCAAGTATTTAAACGAGTTAAAGATTTTGATTTGTTTATGTCTATATGCAAACGAGCAGCAAAGATACATGGAAATCATTTTTCGTACACATTAATTGAATCAACGGATATTACAGTATGAAAGCATTAGTAACAACAATTACATTATCGGTAGCCTCAATGATAACATTTATTTGCACATATTTTTATAACATGACTCTATCCCATTACGAACAGTATTTGGCTCTAACTGCTGTTATTTTTGTAGATGGATTCTTTGGATGCATTGCAGGTATCAAAAGAGAAGGATTCCAAACACGTAAAGCGCTAAAGGTATTGCAGACTACAGTAGTTTGGATAGTTCTTTTAACCATGTTGTTATCAGTAGAACATGCTTTTAAAGGGATGGGTTGGTTAAGTGAAACTATATTAATTCCATTCTTGGTATTTCAAATAATGAGTGCATTAAAAAATGCATCAATGGCTGGATTTATTAAAGCACAATTCCTTAACTATGTGTTAGATCAATTCGATCAACATAAAGGATTGCGACAACTTGCTGCCAAGAAGCCCCGCAAAACAAATAAATCATAATTTTGTTTGTAACAATATTATTCATATAATATAGTATGAATTATCGTTACATTATCATCGCTTTCAGTTTATTCTTGATTGGTCAGATCCTAGTATGGATACAAGTTAACGGTCCATTAATTTGGAATTGGGCTAAGACTTATCGATGGGCATTAATGTTGTTAGGCATTCCTATTACTTGGCTGTTTATGGAAGCTACTAGTCTCGTTGTACAAGGCTTTGGCGGATTATTTTGGCCCGGACGGTTCATTTCATTTTGTGCTGGAATATTCATATTTACCCTAATGACTTATATATTTCGAGAAGAAACAATTAACTTAAAAACTGCGGTTTCATTGTTGCTAGCATTTTCATTGATAATAGTTCAATTGTTTTGGAAAACATGATATTTATTTTAAAAAGATATTATGAAGAATATCCAACGTTTAAACATATTAATTGAACAAGCAGTAAAGAAATCTTTGAGTAATCATTCTAATCCTATAAACGAAGCCGCAGCTGGCTGGTCTGGGGTTTCTGCTATATTTAAAAATTCTGGATTAAAACCTAAATCAATGTTTGGTTCAGAATATTATATATTTAATGATCCAGACTTAGGTATTATAGAATTTTTTGAAGATGGCGAAGCTGTTATAAAAAGTCCATTAAAGCGAACAACGTGGACAACCACCGGCGGTGAACTATTTGTTGATGGTGAAAAAATAGAAATAAAAAAAGTAGTTCAACAGCGTAAACGAGAATATCAACAACAACAGCAACGAAAAACAAAAAGAAAAGCTATACAAACAACCTCTAGTATAGACAAATTTCAAACTGCATTGGATTGGCTGGGACTTATACCAGGATTTGGTGATATTTTAGATGCAATAAATGCAATAATATATTTTGCTCGTGGCAAGTATATGGAAGGTATGTTATCATTAATTGCAATCATACCTGTTGTTGGATCTGGATTAAAACTAGGATATAAGGGAATAATAGAATCGGCAGGTGGCGCACTCGCAATGCGAAAACTGCTTAAAGATTCATTTGATGGCAACCCGGATAAACTCATAGATATATACAAAAATGCTATACGTGATGGAAAACTTGACAAGTTGACACTTAAACAATTAGCAGATAAAGGCGATGCTATAGCAGCAATGCTTTTAAGTGGAAAAAATTGGATGAAGGCACATCCTACGGCAGCATCGGTTGTTACATTAGGAAGTGAAAAGCAGTTATTTAAGTATATGGATGATGTACGATCAATGCTTAAAAACCATGGAAAAGTAATTGATGATGCCATAGAAGAAGGTGGCGAAACAATTGTTAAACGGGGTATTGATTGGGCTAAAGGATTCTATGGTGCTGGTACCGTATTGAGCGCCGGCGTTTTAGCATCTGCTAGAAATTTTTTGGTAAAAACATTTGGATTCAAAGGATCTAGACAAATGCAACTTCTTAAGAAAGCATTAGATGCTAAGTTTATAAAACAAGTTTCAGATAATCCAACAATAGTATCTCAAATGTATAAAATGAATCCAATTGATGCATCTCGAAAAGCAGTATATGGAATTCCTAATTATAAATCACCTAAAAAAATAAAAGCATGGCTCGATACATTAAAGGCTACCAATCCAGTACAATATTCTAAACTATCAAAAGAGATTGCTCAAAATGCTGCGAACAACAAAAATTTCTATTACATGAAATATGTGGATAATTCATTTCAAGCAGCATCAATGACGTTTAAACCCGGTGCTCAGTTTAAAGCGGGTGCTGGCGATATTATCGGCAGAATATTTCAGTTAGATACATACCGGTTATCCAATCCTAAAAATCTAGATATTGTTTATAATGAATTCAATGATTTAGCAGAAAAGATCGGATATGATAAAACCGACGACCCGAATGGAGTAATACTACCAGCAATATATGCAGTGTTTACTGCATTTTTAGGTGATCCGATGTCAAAAATCAATGCAGTTACTGGAACAGTTCCTACGGAGAAACCAGGAACAAAAGGACCAGTTGATGATACAGGACAGGTACCTGGTGGAACTGAAGTACAAGATCCAATTGTAGCTGGGCAAGATAAAATTAAATTAGACTTCAAAGATATGGACGGACGGACCACAGACCGTTTACGTAAATTAGAAGATTTAGGATATACTGAAGAACAGGTAACTGCACTAAAACAAGAATTAGGTATCGAATGATCAACGAATATGTTACACATAGAACATTGAATCCAAAATTATGGAAAGGCGATAAAATGCATCCTAAATTACGTATTGGATTGTTGAAAATTGCAAATGCATTTTATAAGTTTTTAGAAACAGATGCGCCTATAAAAGATATCATATTAATTGGTAGTAGTGCTAATTATAACTGGACTCAGTATAGTGATATTGATTTGCATGTTGTTGTTAATTATTTAAAAGCAGGTGACAATATGCATTTAGTTAGTAACTACATGCATGCTAAAAAAAGTTTATGGAATACCAAATACCCATTAGATTATAAAGGATTGCCGATAGAATTATATGCACAGGATTCCAATGAAAATTTACATTCAACTGTAGGCATATTTTCTGTAATGAAAAATCTTTGGTTGCATAAACCAGATCCTCAAACTATATCAGTAGATGATACTGCTATCGAACAGAAAGCACAGCCATATGAATATGAAATTGATTCACTGAAACCAGGTACTCCTAAAGTTGAGCAACGAATTAATAAATTAAAACAACGACTGCAGCGGCTTCGACAATCAGGATTAGATGCTGATGGTGAATATTCTTTAGAGAACATGGCATATAAACATCTTCGTAATAAAGGATATATCGAACGTTTAAACAGATTAGAGCAACAGGTTAAACTAGGTAAATTAGCTATAGAAAATATTATTAAACGAAGTGTTACGCCTATGATACAAGAAAATACAATGCAGTCAGTTGCTGAAACATTAATTAATCATGTTAATGGTAATAAAAAATTAGATGACACTGGATGGCAGTTTGTGGTACAACAAACAAAAGCGGTGACTGATCCAATGGGCCAATGGATGCATCCTGGCTGTTGCACAATGATACCTACTCAGCACGGGGCTATCACAATGCAAGATGTTGAACATGATGTGTTAGGAATTGACGATACCGGCCATATGATACTAATGAAACCAGAACAAAACTATCAATACCCAGGCCGAAATGTGTTTGAAATACCACATACTCCACAATGGCAAACAATGATCATGCAAATACAAAATGCTGTTAGAAATGGAAGTAGATATGAAAAGTAGAGGTTTAGGAGATGATATTAAAAAAATAACATCTGCTACTGGATTAGACAAGTTAGCACAACGAATTGCTGAGTTGTTAAATGAAGATTGTGGGTGTGATGACCGACAAGAATGGTTAAACGAACAAACAGAACATTGGCCGATGTATAAAAAAAGGAACATAGATGGCGATAATAAATAAAACAGGTATTACCAATGGCGGTACCATACAAGCAGAACACGTTACAAGGGCTATTGACGCACTAAGCGGAGCTAGCACTGACAGTATTATAGCAACTGGATCATTTAGTGGGTCGTTTGCAGGTCAATTGGTTGGATCTGCATCATTTGCAACAACCGCATCATTTGCCTTAAATGCATCTGGTACTGGGTTTCCATATACCGGTTCGGCGCAAATCACCGGAAGTTTAATTGTTACTGGATCAGCTCGAATCACCGGAAGTGTTAATGTTATTGGAGAATCTAGATTATCTGGTTCTTTGTTTGTATCTCAAAGTGATAATGTAGAACTCAAGGCTACAGTTATAGACGTATTAAGTGCCGTTACTAATATATCAGGCTCTACTGAAATTATATTAAACACTCCGGGACTTTCAATTT
>Ga0068872_10002724_pt1 | contig 13761 bp, 14 predicted proteins | sample NOAtaG_7_FD_66441 | JGI IMG/M metagenome (GOLD analysis project Ga0068872, IMG submission 66441) | Freshwater lake microbial communities from Lake Erie, under a cyanobacterial bloom - NOAA_Erie_Diel1S_2200h metaG | ecosystem: Environmental > Aquatic > Freshwater > Lake | place: USA: Ohio, Lake...
CTCCAGAAGCGGGGCAAGGAGCTGCACGAGGTCAGCCGCGAGGAGTTCGACGACATCGCCCACCGGGTGGGATTGCGTCGGGATGCGCCGCAGGACAATTGACGGACCGGGGTCCTGAACCGGTGGAAGTAAACCGGTAAGTGAACCGGTGGAAGACCGGGGCCGTGGGGGCCGGGCCTCAGGCGCCGATTTGCTGCGCGTAGGCCGCCGGCGTCATCAGGGCATCGGCCTCCGCCGGGTTGGACAGCCGCAGGGTGAAGAAGCTTCCGCCCGCATACGGCTCGGAGTTCACCAGGGCGGGGTTCTCGCTGGCGGCCCCGTTCACGGCGATGATCTCGCCCGAGAGCGGCGAATAGATGTCGCTGGCGGTCTTGACCGATTCGACCACGGCGCAGGCCTCGCCCGCCTTGACCTTGCGCCCGACCGCCGGCAGTTCCACGAAGACGATGTCGGTGAGTTCGTGCTGGGCGTGGTCGGTGATGCCGACCACGGCCGTGTCGCCGGAGATGCGGGCCCATTCGTGGGATTTGGCGTACTTCAGGTCGGCGGGAACTTGCGAACTCATCGTGGCCAAGGATTAGCGGGAGTCCCGGTGGGGATGCCAGCAGAAAGGGGGCACGAGGCGGTTCCGCGAAGGAATGGCGGTCCCTTGCCCGGCCCCGGGCGACCCGATCGAGCCGGTCCCGTGGTGCCTGGGTGCTTCGCCGCAACGCCTCCGCCCGGCCGATCGGGTCCATCCGAGCCGGTTCAACGACGGCGCGCGGTGGTGTAGGTGCGGGTGACCGGGCCTGCGGGCAGGGTGATGGAGTAGGTGCCTCCGTCGGGGGCCACGGCGCAGTGGATGGGATGGGCGGTGCCCGGTTGCGTGTTGGCGATGAAGGCGTCGGGGATGTTGTTGGTGGCGCCGTCGGGCCGTCGGTTGCGGTGCAACTGGTACTGGGCCTCCAGCCGGGGCAGGCCCCGCAACGTGGCCAGCACCTCGCCGGCGGTCCCCTTGGTGGGGCCGTTGTTCATGACCGACACGGTGGGATTGAGGGCGGCCAGCAACCGGGGGTGGTTGCTCACGTCGAGTCCATGGTGGGTGACCTGGAGGAGGTCCACCTCGGGCACGCGGATCTCGGGCCACACCAGGCGGGTCTCGACGTTCCAGGTGAGGTCGCCGGCGTCGAAGAAACGGAAGTTCCCGAACTCGAGCACCCAGGCCGAGCTGTTGGCGTTGTCGGAGGAGTCCGGGGCCTTCAGGACCGGGGCCGACCCACCGGCCTTGCGGACGGGATACAGTCCCTCGGCCGGCTGCTGGCGGGTGATGAGGCACCGCAACGAGATCGGGGTCTTGCCGGCCTGGAGGGGGATCGCCGTCCCGGGCTCGACGCGGTGGCGCTGGCCGACCGGCATGGTGCGGTAGGGCTTGCTGGTCAGCGGCCAGGTCGAGTTGCGGTTGCCGTCCGGGTCGGCGTCGCTGACGCCATTGTCCCAGACATGCCGGATGGGCACCTGGGCGGCGATCTCGGCCGCGCCGCCGAAATGGTCGATGTGCAGGTGGGTGACGATGAGGTGGTCGAGCTGCCGGAGACCGGCGGTCTGGGTCAGCACCCGGAGGATGCGGGCCGAGTCGCGGCCGCCGGGATTCCCGGAATCAATGAGGAGGCTCTCGCCCTCCGGGGTCACGATCAGCGTGGACCCACCGCCCTCGGAATCACACCACCAGAGGTCCAGCTTGCCGTCGGCCTTGCCGGCGGACAGGGGCAGGGCGAGGGCGGGGATGAGGGCCAGTCCGAGGACCAGGGAGGGGAGGAAGGACATGGGCGAAATCCTAACGGGCGCCAAGGCGGATTCCCAGCCCCGGGATGTCCCGGGCCCGGGAGGCCGTGGCCATGGCTCGGGTGCCGAGCCGGCTTCGCGGGGGGGCACCCCGTGCTCGTGGCCCGAATTATTGGTTCCCCGGACCCCGGGCTTTCCTAGTCTCCCGGGCATGTCGAACCAAGTGCGGGTGGCGGTGATCGGGACCGGGTCGCTGGGCAAGGAGCATGCGCGCCTCTACGCCGAACTCGCCCAGGCCGGTCAGGCCGAGTTTGTCGGGGTGTTCGATGCTCACCCCGAGGCCGCCCGCGCCCAGGCCGCCCGCTGGGGGGTGCGGGCCTTCGGTTCGGTGGCCGAGGCGGCGGCGGCCAGCGATGCGCTCAGCGTGGTGACCCCGACGGTGACGCACCATGCCATCGCGCGCGAATTGCTGGAGGGCGGCAAGCACGTGCTGGTCGAGAAGCCCATGACCGACAGCTCCGAGCAGGCCGAGGACCTGGTGCGCCTGGCCCAGGGACGGGGGCTGGTGCTCCAGGTCGGCCATGTCGAGCGCTTCAACCCGGTCTTCAGCTACCTGGAGCAGGCGGCTCCGTTCCCGAAGTTCATCGAATGCCACCGGTTGTCGCCTTTCCCGGCGCGGAGCACCGACATCGGGGTGGTGCTCGACCTCATGATCCACGACCTGGATGTCGTGATGGCCTTCGTGAACTCGCCGGTCGCCTCGGTGGATGCCGTGGGCATCCCCGTGCTGAGCCGCAGCGAAGACATCGCCAACGCGCGCCTCCGCTTCGCCAACGGGTGCGTGGCCAACCTCACCGCCAGCCGGATCAGCCCCGAGCGGATGCGCAAGATCCGGGTCTTCAGCGGTGGGGATCACCCGGTGTACATCAGCCTCGATTACCGCGTGCAGGAGGGCTTCCTGTACCGCTTGGCCCGGGATGGAGAGGAGGAGAGTTCGCTCCTGCGCAAGCTCCTGGCGGCCAAGGAGTCGACGATCGTGAGCGAGTTCGCCGGGAAGCGGATCGTCCGTGAGCCGGTGCCCATCGACAAAGCCGAGCCGCTCAAGCGCGAGTTGTCCGACTTCGTGGCCTGCGTCCGGCGCCGGCAGGAACCCAAGGTGAGCGGAGCCCAGGCCAAGGCGGCGTTGGACGTCGCCTTCGAGATCGTCCGCCAGATCCGGGGCTGAGGGCGGCCCCGGGGCAGGGGCCACCCCGGAAGGGATGGTGTCTTGGAAGGGCTGTAAGCCGAATTCTGTCTTCCCGGCTTGCGCCGGGGAGAGAGTCATTTCTCTGAGCGACCGATACCCGGAACCCGACCGGCTTGCGCCGATGCGATGCGGGCCGCATCACAGGTTCCCTATTTGGTCTTGCTCCCGGGGAGGTTTGCCGTGCCCCGCTCCTTGCGTTGCGGGCGGTGGTCTCTTGAACCGCCGTTTCACCCTTACCCGGGCCTTTCGACCCGGGCGGTTTGTTTTCTGTGGCACTGTCTGTCGACCACGCCTTACGTCGTGATCTCCCGCGTGTATCTCCGGCCTGACCGGAGTTACGCGGCCCCGCGCCCTGTGGAGTTCGGACTTTCCTCCCGCGACTGCCGCCGCGAGCGACCCTCCGCCCTTCCAAGACGCCTGCAAGGTGGGGGACGGATGCGGCTCTGGCGAGTCGGCATTTTCCCCGGGGTCCCATCCGGGCGAACTCCCGACGGCGAGGAGACATGTTTCCGACGTCGGGCGCGCCATGGCAAAAAACGCCAGGGCCCGAGCATGAATGGTTGCATCGGCGGCCAGATGATGTGTCAACTTCTCGAAAGCACGTCGGTTCCATCACGCGGGCCGTCGTGTCCACACACAACACCTATCCACTCCTGACATGAAAACCCTCCAGTTGTCCGTGATCCTCGCCCTGGCCACCGCCGTGTTCGGTGCCTCGAGCCTGTCCGCCCAGTCTCCTCGTGCGGCGGCCAACGCCCCGGCCAAGTCGGCCAAGGGGCACTGCGACTCCAAGGGCGGCTCCTGCTGCAAGAAGGACTGCAAGAAGTAAGGTCCACCACGGCATTCCGGCGCCCCCTTTCCAGGGGGTGCCCGTCCTCAGGCGTCCCCGGCCCCGGCCGGAGACGCCTGTGTTGTTTCGGGTGCCGATGCAGTCGATGACCACCCGGACCCGGTCGGGATCGGGGCGGAATCTCGGCAGAATGGGTCCCATGGCCCGAAGGCGGCGGCTTTTCGGCGGGACGAGGCTGGACGCCGCGGGGGGTTCGGCTTGAATCCCGCCATGGAACGATCCGAAGCGCTGGGACAGATGCGCGCCATCTGTGATGAACTGGGCCAGGGGGTGACCCGGCTCCACCCGTTGGCGTCCCGGTTGAACGCCCCGGCCGCGCAGGGCGAGATCCTCCGGGCCCTGTTCGAGTTGACCAAGCAGGTGGAGGTGGTGAAGAAGCACCTGATCCGGATCGAGAAGGGCGACGGCAGCACCTTGGTCTGAAGGGCCGTCGTCGTCTCGGGCGGGGCTGATCGTCTCAGCGGGTGCCCTGGTGGAATCGGTTCAGCGCGTCCACCGTGAAGATCAGCGGATAGAGCGCCTCGTGGTACCAGAGGCGCGCGAAGTACAGGCCGATGGGCGATGGGTGACCGATCACCTTGCCGCGTTCCCAGCGATCCAGGAGCCAGCCGAGACCGCGTTCCGTGGAGGCGTCGTGCCGGGCGTCTGGGCCCAGCGCCCGCAGCGCGAGTGCCGTCTCCTCGACCGTGGGCTCCACGCTCGCGTCGCCACCCCAGCCGCCGTCGGGATGCTGGACGGCCTTGAGGAAGGCCTCTCCGCGTTCGACCAACCCCTGCACCGCGACGCCGCCCGCCGACAGCGATCCGAGGCCGATGAGCACCTGCGCGGTGCCGTACACGGGATTCTCCTGGGCCGGGGCCGCCTCGTTGCCGAACCAGAGCGGAATCCAGGCACCGTCGGCGCGTTGGGTCCGCCCGAGGTGGACGACGGCCCGGTGGGCCGCCCGCTGCACCTCCGTGGCCAAGGGTTTCGGGAGCCGGTGGATCCAGGCCTTCCAGGCCCGCAGCGCATGCGCGGTGAGTTCCGGGGTGCTGCGGTCGAAGGGCAGGGTGCCCCACCCCCGGCAGAAGGTGGGAATGCCGCCGTCGCGGTTCTGCACCCCCAGCAGCCAGCGGGTGCCGGCCGTGGCCGCCTCGATGGCGGCCGCGTCGGGTTCTCCGGCGAGGGTTGCCAGGGCGAGCAGGGCCCCGGCGGTGTCGTCGGCGTCGGGAACGCCTCCGGGCAGGTCGGTCCAGGCCCAGCCTCCGGGAGCGGCCCCGGTGTAGGGGTGCACGGTGCGGTATTGTTGCCCGAGGAGCCACTCCCTGAGCCGACCCCTGGCCTCTGGCGGCAGGATCGGTTCACCGGAACCGGGGACCGAGAGCGCCTTGATCGACAGCGTGGTGACCCAGGTCGCCAGGTTGGTGTCGATGGGCCAGCTGCCATCGGCGCGGACCGACGCCTTCAGGAACGACACCCCGCGGCGGGCGACCTGATGGTCGCGCAACCCGAGGCCCGCGAGGCTCATGGTGACGAAGCTGGTGAGCGGCGTCGCCTCGAGGAAGCCGCCATTCTCCGGCTGCAGCCGGGCCAGGACCGAGAGCGTCCGGGACCGCGTCAGGGCCCGCAGTGGATTCGTGCGTCCGGAGCGCTGGTGGATGACCTGGCCGATGGCGATGAGCGCCGGCAGCGCGTAGCTCACCACCGGCAGGCGGAGCGCCCCGAACAGCCCGCGCGGCAGCGCTGCCAACTCGAAGGGCAGCGGTCGGACCCGCCGCCAGCCATCCGGCCCGAGGCGTCCGCTCAGGGCCAGCATCATGGTGATGGGCACGCTGAAGGTCCGGTCGTCGCCGTACAGCGCCTCGATGGCCGGCACCAGCCCGTCCAGGGATCCGGCGCGTTGGCGCAGGAACGCCTCGGCCGCTGCCAACACCCCGGGGTATCCGTGGTCGGCCCGGGCGATGCCGAAGGCGGCCCAAGCCAGGGCGGTGGTGCTGAGGTTGCTCCGGCTTTCCACCGTGTCCCCCCACCCGCCGTCCCCGTTGGCATGGGTCGCGAGCCAATCGAGCCCGCCCCGGATCAAGGCCGCATGCGACTCCGGATCGATCGCCGCCAAGGCGGTCACCGCCGTCGCGGTGGACAGGGCGCTGCTGCTCAGGTGGCCGGTCCAGTGGCCCTCCGGTCCCCGCTGGGCCAGCAGCGCTGCCTGGGCGGCGCGCCGGGCGGCGTCGAGTCGGTGCGCGAGTCCGGGGGTCACAGGCTCAGGTGGCCGAGCGCCAGCAGGCCGTAGAAGGTGTACTCGGCGTCGAGGTGATCGTCGGCCCAGTGCCCGTGGAAGCCCCCCTCGGCCGACCACAGCGTGTCGATGAAGTCGAGGCACCGCTCATGCACCGTGCTGGGGATGCGCCGTTCGAGGCAGGCCAGGGCGTGCAGGGCGGTGGCCGTGGAGAGCAGGTCGGGCAGGGGGGCGCCCGGCACGGCGACGAACCCGCCGTCCGGGTGCCGTTGGGCCATGAGCCAGTCGCCGACCGCCGGATTCACCGGGAAGCCGAGGTGCCGGATGAGGGTGACGGCGCCGGCGGTGGCGTTGAGCGCGCCGGTGGGCAGGCCGGGTGCATTGCTCCAGGCATGGTCCGGGGTCTCGAGGCGCTTGAGGCTGCGGATCAGGTCCAGGACCCGGGGCGGGGTGCGGCCCAGGTCCTGGTAGGCTCCGAGGGCGACGAAGGCCCCGTAGGCCGTGCCGTGGTCGGGTCGGGGGTCGCCCTCGTAGCCCCCGTCGGGTTTGCGGAAGGATTCCACCCGCTCAAGCAGGGCTTCGATGCGGCCCGGGGGAAGGCGGTCGGCACCCACCGCCGCCCAACAGCGGGCCAAGGCCCCGACATGGACGAAGTCGAGCGTGGCTCCGTCGCCGTGGCCCTCCAGCCAGGCCACCAGGGGATCCACCGGCACCGGGACATCCAAGGCCTGGGCCCCGGCAAGCGCGAAGATCGTGTAGTAGAGATCCGGTCGGCCACCCCGGTCGCAGGCCGCCCCCGCGGGCGTGAATTGCCGCCGGTAGAAGTCGCGGACGAGGTCGGTGGAGTCCCCGAGGAGCCGCGGGGCCAGGCGGGCCACCTGCAGCAGTTGGAGGCGCAGGCTCACGCGACCGGACTCGGCAGCGGGGCCGACGGGGCCGGGGCGTCCGACGGGGCGGAAACCAGGTCGGCCGCGACCGGAAGGATGTCATCGAGCCGCTGGGCCGCGTTCCTCTGCTCCTGTTCCTTGCACCAGCCCTGGATCTCGACGTCGTTGAAGATCTTGCCGATGACCCGCCGGAGCAGGCCCTTCAGGCTCGGGTGCTCGAGCGCCGCCAGCGAGCGGATGGCCTCTTCCTGGTAGCTCTCCAGCAGGTGCTGGCAGCGCTCGTCGGCCTTGAGCTCGCGGTAGAGCGCCTCGACCTCGGCCGAATCGGGGCGGAGTTCGCGACGCCACAGTCGGTCGAGGAACTCGCGCTTCTCGCCGTTGGCCCGGTCGCGGGCGATGGCCAGCAGCAGGCTCGGGCGCTGGCCGGCGATGTCGTCGGTCTCGCCGGAGGCCCCGAGGTCGTTCAGGTCGTCGCGGATCTGGTAGGCGATGCCCAAGGCGCGGCTGTAGGCGCCCAGCACCTCGTCGCACTCGTCATGCCTTCCGGCATAGATCGCACCGATCCGGAGGGCCACCTCGAAGGCGGGGGCGGTCTTCAGGCGGAAGATGTCCACCACCTGGAGCGGGGTGAGCACGCCCGGATGACGGGTCCACATCAGTTCGGCGCCCTGGCCGCGGCACAGCTCCCGCTGGCCCTCGGCCGCCACGCGCAGCATCTCGGCCTTGGCCTCGGGGCTGGCCTTGCACGAGGCCAAGAGGCGGTAGCCCTCGCCGATGAGCAGGTCGCCCACGTTCAGCGCCACGGCCACGCCGTGCTCCTCGTGGAGGGTCTTTTCGCCGTAGCGCAGGCGGTCGTTGTCCTCGATGTCGTCGTGGATGAGCGAGGCCTTGTGGAAGCATTCCACGGCCACGGCCACCTTGCGCAGGTCGTCGGGCAGGGCGGCATCGGGCTGGCCGCTCAGGGCCTGGTAGGCGGCCACCGTGAGGAACGGGCGCCAGCGCTTGCCGGCCCGCATGAGCCACTCGCGGGCGATGCGCTCGGTCTCGCCCTGGGCCGGGCCCAGGATGAGTTCCATCGAGGCCGGGGTGAACCAGAAGTCGACCTCGTCGCGCAGCCGCCCCAGGTCGAGGCGGCGGGTGCGGTCGTCGGCCGTCAGGTGGATGTATTCCCAGACCCAGTCGAGGTCGACATTGGTGTCGATGCAGTCGTCCTGGAGCAGCGGCACGGCCACCCCGGGGATGGCCGCCGCCTCCATGTAGGGGAAGGCCCGTTCCAGCACGCTCAGGCAGCTCACGCCGACGATGGCCTCGATCTTGCCCGTCTGGATGAGGCTCATGACGATGGCCGATCCCTCGGCGACCAGCACCGCGTAGCCCAGCTTCTCGGCCTCGATCGTCAGGTCTTGGATGGAGCAGAGGCCGCACTGCTTGCACAGCAGGCCGAACTCGTCGAAGGGCGCCGGGCACTTGGCCTCGACCCGCAGGCATTTGGGCAGCAGCAGCAACCGGCGCTCGAAGGGCACCCCGGCGAGCTGCTCGCGCCACATCTCGTTGTTGAGCAGCACCCCGATGAAGTCGCGGAAGATCGGGTCGCAGCGCAGCTGGGCCACGATGCGGTCGGCGTGGACCTTCAGGTCGGGGGCCGGCAGCGGGGGCACCGGGTTGAACTCGGCCACGTAGTTCCGGACGGCCTGCAGGATGTGCTGCCGCTGGACCAGCGTGGGCGGGATGTTCTTCTTGGTCGGCCGCCACTTCTGCTGGGGAACCAGGCGCGGCAGGCCGACCGGGGAGGAGGCGACGAACTGGATGGGCGAGGCGCTCATGGGGCGGACGATGGGGTGACCTCAGTCTGGGAGGGGAGCGGAGTGCCCGCAAGCCGTTGCTGCAATTGGCGGGCCTTCCCCTCGGCGTCGTGCGCGACGTCGCGGTAGGCCCCGAAGTCAGAGAACCAGTACTTCTTCGACAGCCGATACATCCAGTGCTTCTCGGGCACCTCTTCGCCCGGCAGCCATTGGCTGAAGCGCGGGGTCATGGCGTCGAGTTCGGCCATCGCGGTGCCGCGCCGGGTGGTGTCGCGCGCCCCGTGCTTGAGGACCAGTTCCTTGACCAGGTCCGGGCGCTCGAGGACCACGCAGCCCCGCGTCTCGCGGGCGCTGAGTTCGCGGAAATCGCGGAGGAAGGCGGAGTCGCGCATGGCGATGTGGACGCCGCGCGGGTCGCGGATGTCCTCCTTGGCGAACTGGATGATCGGGCAGGGTTCGATGCCGCCCGACGGGCCGACATGGTGGCTGATGCCCGTGCTCATGGGGCAGAGGGCCTGGCCCCGGTGGTCGTAATAGGCGTCGATGATGGCGATGGGCACCTTGGCGCGCATCTCCACCACGAACTTCCGCACCTGCACCAGTTGCTCCGGACGGAGGGCCAGGGCCGGGTTCATCTTGGGGCCGACCGGTCGGTAGGTGTGGTACCAGACATAGTGCACGCCGCGCTGGATGAGCTCGCGCAGCCAGGACTCGGTGAGCAGCTCGCCGATGTTGGTCTGGCACACGCTGGTGGCCACGCCGGTGAGCAGCCCGGCCTTCAGGCAGTGGTCGAGACCGCGCAGGGTGCGGTTGAGGACCTCCTTGTTGCCCCGGCGTTCGTCACTGGTGATCTCGCGTCCCTCGATGGAGATGAGCGGCGTGGCGTTGCCCAGCTCCTGGAGGCGGAGCGCCACCTTCTCGGTGATGAACTGCCCGTTGGTGAAGATCTGGAAGTAGCAGTCGGGATGCTTGGCCAGCAGGTCCAGCAGCTGCGGGTGCATGAAGGGTTCGCCCCCGAGGATGCCGAAGAAGGCGTTGCCCTGGGACTTGGCGTCACGGATCGTGCGATCGAGGGTGTCCAGGTCGATCTCGGTGCGCTCGGCCGCCACGTCGACCCAGCATCCCTGGCAGCGCAGGTTGCAGGAGTTGAGGATCGAGAGGTACAGGAACGGCGGGAAGTACTCGCCCCGGCGGATCCGGCGCTTGAACTTCTCGACCGACACGAGGCCCTTCACGCCGAAGTTCCAGGCGAACTTGGCGATGCAGCGGGGGTTGGCGCTGCGGAGGGTGCGGAAGACGAGGGAGGGCAGCATGGGCTCAGGCGTTGGGTGCGGCCTGGGCGGCGCGGGCGGCCTCGGCCTTGGCGGCGGCCTCGGCGGCCTTGCGGGAGATCTCCTCGGGCGAGGGCAGGCTCATGAGCACCTCGGCGGGGATGTCCCCGGCCAGGGCGGCCAGCTTGGTGAGGCACTTCTGGCGCTCGGCCAGCGCCTTGTCGGAATCGCGCTCCTTGCTGAAGCGGCTGCGGGCCCGCTCGCTGCGGTCGCGGAGAAGCGAGTAGACGTCGCCGCCCAGCAGGGCCGAGATGTCGATCTTCATCTTCTCCCGGTTGAGGTCCGAATCGCTCACCACGTCGCCGTTGATCGGGCCGGCCTTGTACTTCGGGAACATGATCGCCGCCTCGGGGCAGACCCTGGAGCAGGCGGGGCAGTTGGTCTTGCAGTGGTCGTTGTTCTGGACCTGGATGCGCTTGCCGTCATCGACGCCGTAGACACCGAACAGGCAGAAGCTCAGGCACTGCATGCAGTTGGTGCACCGGTCGTAGTCGATGACCGGGAACCAGGGCTTCCAGGCGCCCGGCGCGGGGGCGGCGAACTCCGCACGCGCGGCCTCGGCCTGGTCGGCGACCGTGGCCGGGTCGGGGGAACCCCAGCGGACCTTGGCATCGGCCTCGACCGACGGCGGTCGTCCCTCGGCCCAGCGTCCGAGCACCAACAGCGGGGCGTCATCGGCGGGAGCCAGCGGCCGCCCGGCCCCCGCCCGCGTGACGGCGAACCCGCGTTCCAGCAGCGCGTTCATCGCGGCGAGGCGCAAGTCGGCGTCCAGCGGGTTGGCGCCGGAGCCTTCGTAAAGGACGACGCGGAGGGATCGGTCGGTCAGGGCCATGGAGTCGGGGGTTGGGAGGGGTTCAGGACGGGTCGGGGGCCGATGGGCCGGCCTCCCGGGGTTTCGGCGCGTCGTCGGGACTGACCTTGCCTTCGGGAAGGTTCGGATGGAGTTCGCCGCTGGCCAGGGAAGCGACGATCTCGTCGGCCGACCGGGTCCGCAGGTTGAGCACTTCGGTCGTCGCCTGGGCCAGCGGGGCCTCGGCGGCCGCGAACAGCCACTTCACGGCCCTGGGGAAGCAGGCGGCGATCTTGATCGGCCCCGCCGAGGCCAGCCGCTTGAGCGACGGATCGCGACGGGCGGACAATTCACACAGGTCGGCCACCGCCTCGAACGGGAGCTCGCGTTCGCACAGATGGCGGAGCACGGCGGCCTTCACCTCGGGGGGCAGGACCTGGGCGTACTGGCAGTGGCAGTACAGAAGGGCCGGCGCTGTCGGGGATGCGGACGGGGAGTCGCTCATGGGAGGTCGGCGGGGGCGAGGGTGTCCCGGTGGGTCGGTGTCGGGCGGCCGGGTCGGAACTGTTCGGCGTGCTCCAACCGCGCCGACAGGCCCGGGAGGCGACCGGGCAGGGCGGCGACCGCCGCATCCACGGCGGTCCGCAGGGTCGCCGGGTCGGCCTCCACGCGGAGGTTGAGGATGATCTGGCCCGACTCGGCGGGGCCCTCGAGGCTCAGGCCCAGTTCCGGCACGAAGTCGCTGCGCACCAGGCTCACGGCGGCGATGTCGCCCAGGCCGGCGTCGGGATTGAAGGTCATCTTGAGGTGGGCGATCTCGGCCTCCCCGAGACGGTCCCGCAGGTCCTTGGCCAGTTCCTGGAGCAGGGTGTTGGCGTCGAAGGCGGGGCCCTGGATGGTCACCGTCGCGTTGAGCCAGCCGAGCAGGGCCTCTCCCTCGGCATACAGGTCGTAGTCCACGGCCATGGCCGGGCGGCCCAGGGGGGCGGAGGATTCGAGGCGCTCGAACCAGGTGTCGAGCCCAAGGCCGGTCCGCACCGACACCGCGAGGATCTCCTTGCCGGGAAAGGCCGCGGCGAGTGCCGACCGGAGCCGGTCGAGCCGGGGTTCGTCGAGCAGGTCGGCCTTGGTGATGACCAGCAGGTCGGCCTCCTCGGCCTGCTTCCGCCAGATGTAGACCACCTTGTCGGAAAAGCGCCGGGCCGGGGCCAGCCCCAGCACCTGCTCGGCCCGCACCGGGTCGACCAGGACGCTCAGGGGAGCGACCCGGAACCGGTCGCCGTAGATCCGGCGCAGGGGGTAGGTGACGGTGGCCACCAGGTCGGTGCAGCTGCCCACCGGTTCGGCCACGAAGGCGTCGGGTCGGGTGGCCGCGTCGAGCCGCCGGGCGGCGTCGACCAGCGAGTTGAACCGGCAGCAGAAGCACCCGCCGGCGATCTCCTCGGTGGCGAATCCCCGGGCCCGGAGCATCGCGGTGTCGACCAGTTCGCTGCCCTGGTCGTTGGTGATCAGGCCGACCCGCCGGCCTCGGCCGACCAAGCGCTGGGCCAACGCCGCCACGGCGGTGGTCTTGCCGGCCCCCAGGAAGCCGCCGATCATGTAATACTGGGCCGGCTCTCCGGCGGGTTGCGGTGATCCGATGGGAGGGTTCATGCGGCCTCCTCCGCCTGCTGCTTGGCCAGGATGCGGTCGATGGTCGCGTCCAGCAACGCCTGGTAGCCGACGACGTCCAGGCACCGCTCATCAGGACTTCCCTCGAAGCCGTAGAGCCAGCCCGTGGCGTAGGGATCCCGGGACAGCGCCTCAAGGTCGGTGGCGAGGGCGGGGTTGCCCCCGCGGAAGATGCCGGTCCCGACACAGAAGAGGTCGCTGACCGCCTTGAATCCCTCGAGCGAGCCGAGCACGTCGCCCGGGCGGATCGCGTCCCCGTCGGTCCGGTCGAACTGGATGTCCACCAGTTCTCCCAGCATCCGGAGCGCGAACTTGGTGAAGCCCACCCGCCAGACTCCCTCCGGACCCCGGGCCACCCAGGCGTGCGATGGTGCGTACCGGTGGTCGACCGGCAGGCGGGTCACGAAGGTGGCCCGCTTGTACAGGATGGTGGTCGGCTCGGACATGGACTTCCCGGGCGGAAAGGCTACGGCATCCGCTCCTCGTGGGGAGATCAAAAAGCGGTCGAAAATCGGCCCTCGCCGGGAGACCGACCTCAGCCATCATGGGCCGGTGCAGTACTTCGACCACAATGCGACCTACCCGCTGTCCCCGGCGGCGCGGGAGGCGTGGTTGTCGGCCGTCGAGCGGTTCCCCGCCAATCCGTCGAGCCCGCACCGCTGGGGGGCGCGGTCCGAGCAAGCCCTCTCGGAGGCCCGGGCCCGGGTGGCCGCTTGGTTGGGGTGCCCGGCCGACGCCATCCTCTGGACCTCCGGGGCGACCGAGGCCAACAACGCCTGGGTGGGTCACCTGGCGCAGGCCTCCCGGGGTCCGGTGCTCGTCTCCGGCCTTGAGCATCCGTCGGTCCGGGTGCCGGCGTCCCGGGTCTTGGGAGGCCGGTGCGAGGCCATGCCGGTCCTCCCCGAGGGGGTCGTCGCGGTGGACTGGATCGCGCGGCGGTTGCGGCGGGGCGACGTCTCGGCGGTGGCCTTGATGGCGGCCAACAACGAGACGGGCGTGCTGCAGCCCTGGCGGGAGGTCCGGGACCTGTGCCGGGAGGCCGGGGTGACCTTCGCCTGCGACGCCTCCCAGTGGGTCGGCAAGCTGCCGACCGATGGCCTGGGGCACTGCGACTTCGTCTCCGCCTGCGCCCACAAGTTCGGCGGCCCCGTGGGGGTGGGGTTCCTGCGGGTGCCGGATGGGTTCCTGCCGTCGCTGCGGGGAGGTCC
>Ga0068872_10002728_pt1 | contig 13747 bp, 7 predicted proteins | sample NOAtaG_7_FD_66441 | JGI IMG/M metagenome (GOLD analysis project Ga0068872, IMG submission 66441) | Freshwater lake microbial communities from Lake Erie, under a cyanobacterial bloom - NOAA_Erie_Diel1S_2200h metaG | ecosystem: Environmental > Aquatic > Freshwater > Lake | place: USA: Ohio, Lake...
GCTTTGCAGGTTTTCTGAGGTGATAATTTCAATCGGCAGGTATTTTTCTTTTTGAATCTCTATTTTGAACAAAAGGTATTCCATGAGGGCGCTAAGACCCAGGAAGCCCTGCATCCCTGGGTTTTGGTTCAGGAGTACCTGGATATTCCCCCGGCGTAGCCGTTCTGCATTCTCCGGGATGAGGTCATAACTGACGACTTTTAATTTACCATCTGCGAATTCTTCGATACACTCAAAAGCGTTGGAAGTGGTGAGGAATACCCCTTCGAACGCCTGTACATTGACCGCAAGCGGTTGTATGATTTGCTGATCGTAAAGGGTTAATACCTGAATCGTGCGGTTGGGTTGATGCGCCTTGAAATAGGAGATGAACCCCTTTTCCTTTTCCGCCAGGTGGCCCGAATACTCCAGGGCTTCGATTTTGTGCAGGACGAGCAGTGGGCCACGCTTTGGGGTGAGGAAGTCCATCATCTGGGCAGCAACCCGGCCACTGGTGTAATAATCCTGACCAATGAAGCCATCGTACCCGGTTTGGGCGACAGCGGAATTGATAAACACGAACGGAATGGAGACCTCGTGCAGCTTTTGATAAACCTCCCGGATCTCTACGTAATCCAAAGGTGCAACAAGGAGTGCATCGGGATGGGCCTCCAACAGGAGGGAGAACTGCTTCCGAAAATCTTCGATGGAGCGTTCATAAAAAAAATACCGCACCTCTCCGCTAAAGGACACTACTTCCTCCGAAGCCCGCTTTGCCCCCAGATAGCAGCTATGCCAATAGCCCCCTTTCCGATAATGGGGCAGCAGTACCGCAATGACATAGCGCTTGTGCTGCTTCAGACTTTTAGCCAGGATATTCGGGGTGTATCCGACCTGTTTGATTACGGCCTGGACTTTTTCCACGGTTTCCTCTGATACTCCTCCCCTGTTGTGCAGCACTTTGTCAATCGTCCCGCGCGACAGATTGGTCAGGCGGGCGATATCTTTGATCGTGTAGTTCTTTTCCATCCTGTTATTCGTGCCGGCTACCCGGAGAATAGGGCGCCCCGGCCGCACCAAGTTTCTGTTCCAGATTCTTCACCTCGATATCTAATAATTGGCGGACTTCCGCCATGAGGGGTTGGAGTGCTTCGCCCGCAATTTGTAAAGCATCGCGTTGCATCTGCGTCGGCACCGAAGTAGATCGCCACATATCTCCCGTAAGCCAGTCCACTCGGGCTGCGATGGCAAATTTAGTGGGCTGATCAAGGCGCAGGGCATCGCGGTCGCCATAAAGCGCCAAGCGGATTTGCCGGGCTTTACTTTCGATGCGTTCGAATGCCCCGGCGAGATCCGGTTGCTCCAGTCCCGATTTTTCAGCAGCCTTGACGAGGTATCTAATCCGGTCGGACAGTTCGTCGAGCATGCCGCTTACGGCAAATACCCTGCGCTGCAAGGCCTGGGCCTCCCGCTGAAACTGCACCAATGCCTTTCGGTCTGCCGCGGGTAAAGTGATGCCACCCAGGGTATTGAGCCGGAACGGCACCGCAGCACCCATGTCTTTAAATGTACCCCTCACGAAGCGGGACATCGTCACGGTATAATCGCCGGGCATCGCAAGGGTACCTGCTTCTTTTTCAGCAAAAGGGTTGTCGAAGCCGGAGGCCGATAAGGTAACCGGGTTGACGGGTGCATACCTGCCGTCCCACACGATACGGTGTACACCTTTTGTCGCCCCGGTCTTCAGCTTGCGCACGACCTGCCCCTCCGTATCGCGAATAGTGAAAAGAAGATAGGGGGCTTCCTCCTGCTGCTCGGCTTGCAATTCTTCGTACGTGGGATAGCGGATAGGCGCATTATTTTTGATCTGCGCTGCCTCTGCTTCTTTGCGCAGTTGTTTGAGGGTTTTTACTTCTTCCTGTAAAAAATAGGTGAATACCGTCCCAAGGGGTGGGTTTTCGGCTGTATAGTGAGAATGCCCCTGGAAAGATTTACCGCGGAGCCCGAGGGGAAGGGCCTCAATATAGACCAGGCCGTCTTTTACAGGGAAAATCCCCCCGGGGGCACTCAGATCGGCTGGCTTCATCTTTCGGAGCGGGGAGTAATCATCCAGTACATAAAAACCACGGCCAAAAGTTCCAAGGATGAGGTCATTTTCACCCCGGTGAATTTCCATATCGCGAACGGCAATCGTTGGGAGTCCGGCCTTTAGGGCCTTCCAGTACCTGCCGCCGTCCACCGTCACAAAGCAGCCAAACTCGGTACCGACGAAGAGTAAATCCCTGTCCTGATGGTCTTCTGCGATACAGTAGGTCGAGCCTCTTTCGGGAAGGTTGCTATGAACAGGCATCCAGGTACGGCCTTTGTCCTGGCTTCTGAACAGGTATGGCTTAAAGTCGCCGTATTGGTGGTGGTTGAATGCCGCATAAACGACATTGGGATCGTGCTGGGAGGCCAGAAGGAAGTTTACATAAGCGCGTTCCGGCACACCGGGGATTTTTTCCGACTCCAGCCTGCGCCAGGTTTTACCCCCGTCTTCGGTAACCTGGATGAGGCCATCGTCGGTGCCCGCAAAGAGTAATTGTTCGTCCAGAGGGCTTTCTGAGAAGGCCACGATTGCGCCGTATTGAGAAGTGGACTGATGCTTTGCTACAGCATCTATACTTTGTATCCGGCCCATTACGGGCAGGCCGTTGCGGTCAATTTGGCGCGATAAATCGGGGCTGATCGCCACCCAGTGATCTCCGCGGTCGTCGGTCCGGAATAGCTTATTCGCTCCAAAGTATAATCTGGAGGACTGGTGGCTGGAGACCGCCAGTGGGGCATCCCAATTCCAGCGATATTCGTCCTCCCCTTTCCCGGGCTTGGGCTGAATGCCGGTCTGTTCCCCGCTCGCGCGGTCATAACGCACGAGTACACCATATTGTGCCTGTGCATAGACGATGTTGGGGTTTTCGGGATCTACCTGGGATTCAAACCCATCTCCGCCCTGAGTAACGAACCAATCGGAATTTTGAATACCGTGCTCGCTGCGTGTCCGCGAGGGGCCACCCAGGCTGAAATTGTCCTGCGTACCCCCATAGATATTGTAGAAAGGCCTGGAATTGTCCACACTCACTTTATAAAACTGTGTGACCGGGAGATTCTCTTTGAAATCCCAGGTGAGGGCAGCGTCCCATGATTCGTAGATTCCCCCGTCGCATCCGGAAACCATGTGCCCGGGGTCTTTGGGGTCAACCCAGAGGAAGTGGTTGTCCACATGTTTATACTGCTCGCCAAGCATACGCCAGGTTTTTCCACCATCTTCGGAGACTTGGTTCCATACGTCCATTGCGTATATGGTGTGGGGGTCTTGGGGATGGACGAAAATTTCTGCGTAATACAGTCCTGTGGTAAAATATCCGCTGCGCTTTTCCCAGCTTGCAGCCCGGTCGGTAGAGCGGAACATCCCCCCTTTCCCCTCTGTGGCCTCCACGATCGCATACACCACCTCCGGGTCGGAAGGCGCCATTGCCAGGCCGATCCGGCCCAGGTCGCCAGCAGGTAGCCCTTGCATAGCTTTATCCCATGTTTTTCCTCCGTCTTTTGATTTATAAAGTGCGCTCCCGGGCCCACCACCGACATAGGTAAAGACGTGTCGCCGACGTTGGTGCGCTGCAGCATAAAGGATATCGGGATTACGTGGGTCCATAAGCAGGTCGCTCACACCGGTATGTTCGTCAATGAAAAGGCATAATGTCCAGGTCTTTCCCCCATCGGATGTTTTATAGACCCCGCGTTCGCCGCCTTCTTTCCAGAGCGGGCCGTAAGCCGCTACATAGACGACGTCGGAATTGCGGGGGTCCACCACAATTTTACCGATGTGCTCCGAGGATTTTAAGCCCATATTCTTCCACGATTTCCCCCCGTCCTCCGACTTATACACCCCGTCCCCATAGGCAACGGAGCGCTGGTTGTTGTTTTCCCCGGTACCTACCCAAACGATATTTGGGTTGTTGGGGTCCAGGGTGATACATCCGGTGGAAAAGGAAGCCTGGTCGTCAAAAAGGGGGGTGAATGTGACCCCGGCATTCTCCGTTTTCCAGATCCCGCCGGAAGCTACGGCGATGTACCAGATTTTGGGTTGCTGCGGGTGTACGGCAATATCCGCGATCCTGCCCGAGGTAATAGCCGGCCCAACCGAGCGGAATTTTAGCCCGTTCAGGTTGAGCTGCGTGAACGGAGATAAGGCGTCTGCTTCTTTTTTGACCGGTGTTTCAATCCTGTTTTTTTGAGCATATAAAGGAAGTACACAGATGATGAACGCAATCGGTAAATAGGGAAAAAGGTGCTTCATGGTCTCTGACGATATTTTTATGAAACGAAGATACTTTTGACTACATTTATTTTCACTGACTATTGATTTGGATTTGCTTTTTTCAGCAGCAGGCGTCTGTTTCCCGATGCAGTGATTTCCCCTTTGTTCATTTTTTGTTCGCGAAACTTGCCCTCTGCAAATAGTTTAGCCTGGTCGGCATAGTGCGGGCTAAGGCGATTGCCGGACTGCCCGGTCGGCAGTACACTCACCGAGTGCTCGATATCGCCAAAGTCAATGATCCTGCGCTTGGCCGGCCCGGCCTGGACGCGGTATTGTCCGTTGGCATTCGGCGTGAACATGAGGTTGTTGATCACTTCCGTATTCCCCGGTACAGGGAAAGGACCGACATTAAAAATCTTAGCCAGGAGCGGCACTTGCCCCAGGGCATGGGCATGTTCGAGGGTGTGCACCTTACCCCACTTCCACTGCTGAACGTCGGGGCCGAGCTGTTTTTCCAGTTCTGCCACAGCCTGGCGGAATGCTGCCCCGACCACATCGCGTTTTTGCTCCTGCAATTTTGAGGTGCCGGTATTGTCATACCACAGGGAGGAGTCCTTACGCATCAGAAAAGTGAAGGAGCGCTTGTAGAGATGGGTGCCGAGGAAATTTTTAAAATCGGCTTCCCCGAGTTCGTCGAGGAAAGTTTTCTCGCTGATCTGGTAAACGATTTTGGCATAAATGGTCGGTGCAACGGCATCTAATGTGCTTTTACCATCCCATTTGACGAGTGTTTCCAGGCATGTACGCTCGGTTTTCGTTTCCGGGCGGACATTAGCCGATATCCCGCGGATAATTTCCGGAAAAACTTCCGATTGGTCGTCCAGGATCATTTTCTGTACTTTTTCCATATCCCAACGGTTATCGGTCTCCAGCAGGCGGGTTATCCGCAGCGCCCTGTCTTTGGGGAGGTAATATCCGGGATGATAAATCCCTCCGGAGCTATCGGGCTGATTATTCGCCGAATACACGTACCCTGAAGGTGGGTTCTCGGAAGAGGGATTTTCAGAAAAATCGAGATAACCGAGGATTTCGTCTTCCCCACTCGCTCCATCCAGGAATAATTTGGAATGGACATGCGCCGGCCGTTTCGGCAGCCTGGCCATTGCCCACCAGGCGATATTGCCGTTTTTGTCGCCGTACATGATATTCAACCCGGGGGCATTCCCCAGGGCTACTGCGGCCCGCACCTCGTCCATGGACTCTGCCCTGCTCATCTGATAAACAGCGCGCAGGGACGTATTAGGTAATTCCCGGAACGTCCACCATGCTGCGATGGGATCTTTACTGGCCCTGCCGACTTCTTCAAAGACTTCATTGATAAAAGGGCCGTGCCGTGAGGCTTTGACTTCCAGCACCAGATCTTGCTGCCCTTTCACCTTAATCGTTTCTTTGCGTATGGAGAGGTCTTCCCAGCGGTCGCGGAACCACACCTGATTGGGGTTTTTCGGATTAGTCTTTTCCCGGTAAAGGTCAATATCATCGTTTTCGAGCATCGTCATCCCTACGGCGAAATGCCTGTTGTGGAAAGGAATAGCGAAAGGCACGCCCGCCAGGTGGTTGCCATAAAGTTCAAAACCCGGGCACTCCAGATGTGCTTCATACCAGACGGAAGGCTGTGCGAAACCCATGTGGGTGTCGTTGGAGAAGATGACCTTTCCGCTTTTTGTCTTTGATGGCCCGATTACCCAGGCATTACTTCCAATCCAGGGGGCTACCGGGAAAACCGCAAAAATGGACTCCAGGTCAGGCAAATGGGTCAAACCTTGTTCGCTTAGCGGGTTACGGCCATAAGACGGGATAATAGTAGAACCGGGGGTCCAATGTACATCCAGATCTTTGAGGTAGTCCGGGCCAAGGCGCTCCTGGATCGAAGTCAAAAGCGGGTCAGTCCTGAATGCCATGGCAAAACTGAAAGCCATGTAGCCAAAAATCGCATAAGTATCTTCTATCGTGAACGGTGTCTTAGGGATACCGAGCAGGGTAAACTCAAGAGGGGTAGGCCCTGATTCCATAAATGTATTGATCCCCTGATAATAAGCCTGCGCGGCTTGTTTCATCGGGTCGCTTGCCGGCAATGCATAAAATTCAGCAGCAGATTTTTTTGCCAGGTCGGCGAATCCGAGGGTGCGAAACAAGCGGTCTGCCTTCAACAAGTCCGGGCCCAGGATTTCTGCAAGCTGCCCTTTACTCAGCCTTCGGACCATCTCCATCTGAAAGAGCCTGTCCTGTGCATGTACATAGCCAAGTGCAAAATGGGCGTCCTGTTGATTCTGGGCATAAATATGCGGCACGCCAAAAGCATCAAAATATACCTCGACATCCTGCTCAATACCTTCCAAGACAATAGTGCCCTCCAGATTGGGTTTTGCCGTCTGTAAAAAGACCATCGCGGCGATGATGGCAGCGAATAAAAGCAATAAGAAAGCAATAGTGATTTTTTTGAAGATGCGCATAGCAGTTTTTTTAAAAAATGTGAACCTGCCAGGATAAAACGGCATATACCTCCCGAGGCATCATCAAATATAACGATTTTGCGGAATTGTATATCTTTTTTACCAATCCAGCCTTGCTGGTACGGGATTATCCCGCGAACATCAAAACTTTTCTTCCCAAAACCGACCGTCCAAACGACTCAAATCGGATATCCAAAATCAAAAAAAAGATCTCACAAGGATCGGTTTGATCTTTTACGTTGGTAAATTGTGCCATTAACACATAACGCACCGCTCATGGAATCTCTTCATACCGTTGCCCTTGCCATTATGGTAGCCTTCCTGGGTTTTGCCCCTCCCGGGATGATTAATATGACCGCGCTGAAAATCAGCATGGAACACCGAATTTCTACAGGACTGTTGTTTGTGTCTGGTGCTTCTGTGGTGATATTTGTCCAGGCGCTGATTGCCGTTGCATTTGCCGGGTATTTAGGGCATAACCCGCAGGTCGTCCAGAACCTCACCATTGCCTCTATCGGTGTATTCCTGCTGCTGGCCGTATTTTTTTACCGTCAGGCACGCAGAAAGGTGGACGTGCAGGTGAAGGAGCCCGGAAAAAAGGTATTCCTGGCCGGTATTGGGATGGCCGCAATGAATATGCTCGGCATTCCTTTCTTCCTCGGGTATTCCACTTTTCTGGAAGCCAAAGGCTGGCTGGACCTCCGCCATCCGCAGCATTGGTGGTTTGCACTCGGGGCAATGGCCGGGGCATGGCTGCTCTTTTCCATTTACGTCTTTTTTGCCCCCTTCATCCAGCGCAGGGTACAGTTTATTGCCAGAAACATCAATTATATCCTGAGCTTGCTATTTCTTTCACTGGCGGTCATCACCTTTCTAAATATTATTTTTTAGGCCCCAGGGCCATGAATTACAGAAGTATGCAAAACAAAACCAACAAATATTTCTTCCTGGTACTCACTACAGTACTATGGCTCGCCGGCTTGCTTTCCGTCAAGGCCCAGGCTCCTGATGGTCTCCTTGCCGGAGCTGCCAGCGGATCAATCACTCCACTTACCGCCTGCTATCTCGCCGGATATGGCGGGGCAGGTAAGTCGGTCGGCGTACACGATTCTATCTATGCCAAAGTAGTCGTTGTGGAGGGGCAGGGGGGCGCGCTTGCTATCCTGACGCTGGACTGTATCGGCCTGATGCATCCGGAACTGGAAACGATCCGTAAAAAAGTCGCGCAGCGCTTGCCAGCCGGGGAATTTGACCCGATGCGCATTGTCGTCACTTCGACACATACCCACCTCGGCCCGGATGTGGTGGGGCTTTGGGGGCGTAACCGCTTTTCATCCGGGGTTCAGAAAAAGTATATGGAACAGCTTACAGATATGGCAGCTTCCAAAATTACCGAAGCCTGGCTTAAACGCCGTCCTGCTACCGCGAGGTATGCACAGACAGAACACGGCGAAGGCTGGGTGTTCAACATTTCTGTCCCGGAAGAAATAGATCGCTCCGTGACGACCCTGCAATTTCTGGACGAAGCAGGTCATTCTATTGCTACCCTGACAAATTTTGCCTGCCATCCCACGATCATGGGGCCGGAATCGCGGCTGATTTCTGCCGATTATGTTGGGGGCTTATATGTCCACTTGGATTCAACAATCGGAGGGGTAAACCTTTTTCTTCAGGGAGCGATCGGCGGCTGGGTCCAGCCGGTCGGGGAGGCTACCTTTGAAAATACCTTCAAAACGGGTGCCGGACTCGCGCAGGCCGCGCTCGACGCCCTCAAGACTCCCTCGCCATTGGAAAATCCGGCGATAGTATTCAAGCGTAAAAAGTTTGATATGCCGGTCAGCTCTTTTGGATTCCGGCTGCTTTCCCGTTTGGGTGTGCTGAAAAGGAAAATCGGCAAGACGGTAAAAACAGAAATTGCCTGGTTCGAAATCGGCGATGCACAGTTTGTTACCCACCCCGGCGAAAGTGCTCCCTTCTATGGTCTGGAATCCAAAAAACTTATGCAGAAACCGGGGCCTAAGTTCGTTCTGGGCCTGGCGATGGATGCAATGGGCTATATCCTGAGACCAGAATTTTTTGATAAAACGCTGGCTATCCCCCACTCCCCCTATCTCACCAGTATGTCGGTCGGTAAACATGGAGGGCCTAAAATGATGCAGATTATACGGGAATTGGCGGCAGAATAAAATTTTAAAAAACGGCGTTTTTAGAATAAAATGTTTTGGGATTGTGTAAAAAGTGTTCCGCCGCCGTAGGCCGCCAAATGACAAACCAGGGGCTTTTTTCACAACCCCATGAAGCACCGGGGGCCAGTTTTGTTTGTTCACGGTTATAAAGAAATCACCTTGAAAACCGGATTAGATCGGCTGTTAAACGAAGCGGCTTTGCAGGACAGGATTGCGGGGCGGCTAGGCTATCTTTGCCACAGTGCTTCGATAGATGCACGGGCAAGACATGGTGTACTGGGGATAAAAGCCGTTTTCGGACAGCGGCTAAAGGTGATTTTTGCCCCACAGCATGGTTTCGCAACCGATGCACAGGACAACATGATCGAGTCCCCACATTTTTTTCATCCCTATTTCCAGGTGCCCGTTTACAGCCTTTACTCGGAAACGCGTGTCCCAACCCCCGAAATGCTCTCCGAGATAGACACGCTGATTGTGGACCTGCAGGACAATGGCACCCGGGTCTATACCTATATCTGGACCATGGTACTCGCCATGGAGGCCTGTGCCCATGCCGGGGTAAAAGTGGTCGTTCTCGACCGCCCAAATCCACTGGGTGGCGAACGCGTGGAAGGCAACATTTCGGATTTGAACTATCGCTCGATTATCGGATGGAATCCCCTTCCGATGCGCTATGGCATGACGATTGGGGAAGTGGCCGCATTTACCGTACGCCATTGGGATATCCCCGTCCAATTAGAGGTTGTGCCAATGAGCAACTGGCACCGGAACATGACCTTTGCGCAATGCCACCTGCCCTGGGTGCTGCCTTCACCAAATTTTCCGACCCCGGATACCGCACAAGTCTATCCAGGGTCGGTTCTTTTTGAAGGGACTAACCTTTCCGAAGGAAGGGGTACAACCCGTCCCTTCGAACTGATCGGACACCCGACGCTTTCCGCTTACGCATTTGCCGATTTTTTTCACCATAAAATTTTGACATGGATACCGGAACCCGGCGCTGTGTTGCGCCCGGCTACTTTCCAGCCAACCTTTGATAAATACGAAGGCCAGACCTGTACCGGATTCCAGATTCACGTCCTGGATCCTTTCGTTTTCAAACCATGGATCTTCGGACAAGTATTGCTGCAGGCCATCTACGCATTTATGGGGAGGGATTTTGCCTGGCGGGAGCCCCCTTTTGAATATATCCACGACCGACTGCCGATTGATCTGCTCAATGGAAGTGATGTACCAAGACAATGGGTAGAGCAAGGTGGAACGCTCCGGGACCTGCTGAGTATCGAACAGGCGGGATATCCTGATTTTTTCGCCCAAAGGGAAGAAGTGCTTTTGTATCGTTAAAGAATACAAAAGTCCACTAAATCATTGCGCCGAAATTTCCACGATCCTTCCGGGACCTTCCAGGGAAACATATACTTTGCCGTTGGCTCCCTGGACGACGTTGCGCACCCTTCCGGAATTCTCGAGTAAGACCGACTGCTGCTTCACCTTGTTATCTTCAAGCACCAACCGGTACAATTTCTGTGCAGCAAGTCCGGTGGCCAGTAAATTTCCTTTCCACGATTTGAAGCCGTCTGAGGTTATGAACGCAATCCCGCACACGCCGATAGAAGGCGTCCAGACATATCGGGGCTCCGCAATTCCCGCAGCAGTGTGGCCCTGAGAGATTGCAGTTCCATCGTAATTGACGCCCAGGGAATAATTCGGCCATCCATAATTGGCCCCTGATTGTATAATGTTTAGTTCGTCGCCTCCGCGGGGCCCGTGTTCGGCCTCCCAGATTTCACCTGTGACCGGGTGCAGCGCCAGGCCTTGTGGGTTGCGCACGCCATACGCAAATATGGAGCCGGGGGTGCTTCCTCCCGGCAGGACGGGATTATCCGGAGGGATACTACCGTCTTCCCTCAACCGGTGGATTTTTCCCCAGGCCTGACCGGTATCCTGGGAATTGCGGTTGCTCGATCTTGGACCGGCATAAGTACCACTGCCCCCCTCCCCGATTGCCAGTAAAAGGTGACCTTTCCGGTCGAAAAGGATACGGCTGCCATAATGCCCGTTCCAGGTGTTTCCTCCGCCCGTTTTGAATAGCTGCTCCAGATTTTGGACCTGATTGTTGGCCAACTTGAAGCGGACGAGCCTCAGCTCCCCGCTGTTGCCGGAGGCAGTAGCAGAATAGGTTGCATACACCCATCCATTGGTTGCATAGTCCGGATGCAGACGGATATCCAGCAGTCCCCCTTGTCCACCTGTACGAACCTGTGGGAACCCCGAAATCTCGCTGAGTTTATCCCCGCTCCTGAGATACAGTTTCCCTCTACGCTCCCCAAAGAGCAGATCGCCATTCGGCAAAACATCCATCCCCCAGATGATTTCGTACCCGCTTAGGATAGTATTGAAGCTGACTACAGGATCCGGCGCATTTGGAGTTGGCGGTACCACCACCTTGTTTTCCTCTTGTTCCTGCGGTCGCTGACAGGAAAAGAATTGTGCTGTAGCTAATGCAATCACGAGGACCAGACGGATATTTTTTTTCATTGGATTATTTTAAAAAAAGTAAGCTACTTCATTAACACTTAAGAAATCGTATGGTTTCAGCGCAGATATGCCAAAGATTGTACCGAAACTTTTATATTGCCACTAAAATACAGCAAACCATGAAAACACCCATCCTGACCTTTCTGATCTTATTTGTCTTGACCATTGGGGGCTGCAAGCCGGAAAAGGATAGTACCCGAACTGATTACGGAGCCCTCGCCCAATTGTTCAAAGCATGGCGGGAATTTGAAAATCCGCCCCGCCTGGACGGCGCACCGGATTACCGTGCCAAGACTTTCTCCCGCCGTATGCCGGAATTCAAAAAACTGCGGGCGCAACTGCTCGATATAGATACCTCCGGATGGACGATTCCCCAAAAAGCAGACTGGATGATTATATGGGCGGAAATGAACGGGTTTGATTTCAACTACCGTGTGCTGAAGCCCTGGGAGCGGGATCCGGCCTATTATAAAAGTCTTTGGACGGATCGCAGCGATGTGCCGGCACATGAAGGACCGACCCATCATGCCACTACTGAACTGTGGACCTACCAGTTCCCGCTCTCCGAACAGGAAAAAAAACGATTTCTTGCCGACCTGGAGGTAATCCCAGTGCTGAATGAACAGGCAAAGCAGAATCTCACCGGCAATGCACGGGAACTCTGGATTGCCGGCATACGCGATATCCGCAGTCAGAGTGAAGACCTGGCAGCAGTGCTTAACCTGCCCGGTGTCGAAGCCGATAGCGATCTGCGTATAGCCATAAAAGCTGCTATCTTTTCCACCGATGCTTTCGCGAAGTGGCTGGAAGAAAAAGCCCCTTCCAAAACAGGCCCATCGGGTATCGGCAAGGACCAGTACACCTGGTATCAGCAAAATGTCCACCTCGTACCCCTGACCTGGGAAGAGGAGGTCATGCTGCTAAAGCGAGAGCTGGCACGTGCGTGGTCGGGCCTGAAACTGGAAGAACACCGCAACCGAAACCTCCCGGAGTTGCCTTCCGCTGAGGATCCGGAAGCCTATCAGGCACTCGCCGAACGCTCGGCACAAAGCCTGATGGCGTTTTTGGAGAAAGAAGATATTGTTACCGTAAAAGACTACTTCGAACCCGCTCTACGCGAACACCTCGGACAATTTGTGCCCAAAGAAAAGCGCCATTTCTTCTGGATTACCGCACATTTGGACCCCCGGCCGCTTTATTCCCACTTTTACCACTGGTTTGAGCTCGCAAGAATGGATAAAGCGCCGAATGTGAATCCTATTCGCAGGCTCCCCCTTCTTTATAATATCTTCGATTCCAGAAATGAAGGTATGGCTACCGCCGTAGAGGAAATTTTCATGCAGGCCGGTCTGTACGACGACTCCCCCAGAAGCCGGGAAATCGTCTATATTTTGATCGCCCAAAGGGCTGCCCGCGGACTTGGCTCCCTTTATGCCCACGCCAACCTCATGACTATGGAAGAAGCTGGCGGAATCCACTCGGACTATACTCCGCGGGGCTGGATGAAAACGGAAAAGGAACTCCGCATTTTTGAGCAGCATCTTTATCTGCGCCAGCCAGGGTATGGCACCAGCTATATCACCGGAAAATTCCTGGTAGAACAGGCAATGATGGAATATTCCAGAACTCTGGAAGCGCAAAATAAACCTTTCCAATTAAAGGACTTCTTCGACCGCCTCAATGCAATAGACAATATCCCCATTTCCCTCGGGCAATGGGAGATTAGTGGAATATATCCGGTATCATCTTCAAAATAGGTCCTGCACCAACAGGTTTTGTGCAAATTTTCGAGATACATTAGATAAAACGCACAAAACCTGTTGGTTCAAAGTTTTAACTGTTGGCAGTAAACCCAATAAAGCGGCCATAACACTACTTTTTTCATATCTTTGTCCGAAACGCACGCCTTACCCATGCCCAAAAAACTTCCTCTGGGACTACAGGATTTCCGGAAAATCATTGAAAATGGCTTCTTGTATGTGGACAAGACGGAATATCTCTTCCGCATCGCTTCCGCACCGGGTGCTTATTTCCTCTCCCGCCCGCGTCGCTTCGGCAAGTCTATTACGGTTTCTACCCTACAGGAACTCTTTAGCGGCAGCCGGGAACTGTTTCAGGGCCTTTGGATAGCGGATAAATGGGATTGGGCCAACGTGCATCCGGTAATCAAATTATCCCTTAAGGATGTAAATTTCGAGCAGCGCGGCCTGGAAGAACCCCTCGCAGAGCGCATC
>Ga0068872_10002730_pt1:0-12500 | contig 13738 bp, 9 predicted proteins | sample NOAtaG_7_FD_66441 | JGI IMG/M metagenome (GOLD analysis project Ga0068872, IMG submission 66441) | Freshwater lake microbial communities from Lake Erie, under a cyanobacterial bloom - NOAA_Erie_Diel1S_2200h metaG | ecosystem: Environmental > Aquatic > Freshwater > Lake | place: USA...
GGACCGCGAACCTAGGCCTGTGGCCTAGGCTGATATCGAGCGGGCCGTTGGCCCTTATCGATATAGCCGGTGCATTACGTGTTTCGTTGGACCGTGAACCTAGGCCTGCGGCCTAGGCTGATATGGAGCGGGCCGTTGGCCCTTAACTCCTTTACTGGTAGCACTCCTTTGTTCGGGCCGTTGCCCCGCATACACGGGCCGGATGCCGTATTTTCGCATTCCATTCATCTACCTGGCCTGCCCCCTATGGAAACGCTGTTTTACCTTCATACCAAGATGCATCACGGACTGTACCTGCTATCGGGTATGTCGATTGCCGTGGCCATTGTTGCGATGCTTCGCAAGCAGACCATTTCAGGGATCGGACTGTGGATCATCCGCATCTATTCGATCGTGCTGACGCTACAGGTGACAGTCGGGCTGTTGCAGCTCGCAATGCGCTGGAGCGACCTTGGTGATGGTCTGCGTCATCGACTGGAGCACGGCACGTTAATGCTGGTAGCACTGACGATGGTACACCTCACGCCACGGTTTATCCGTCGCGGCGATTCGGTTGGCACACGCAACACCCTGCTGATGCTCGTTGGCTCGCTTGCTCTCGTACTGCTGGGCGTGTCGCTTATCAAGCGTGCCATCGCGGGAGCCTGATGTCCACCGTTCAATCAACATCGCTTACGGCGTATCCACTGTTCCGACGTGGCAAGGTCCGTGACGTCTATGATCTGGGTGACCGTCTGCTGATGGTTGCCACCGACCGCATTTCGGCCTTCGATGTAGTGATGACCGAGGGCATCCCCGATAAAGGGGCTTTGCTGACGTCGATCTCGCTCTACTGGTTCGAGCAGCTCGGAGATGTGATCCCGAATCACCTTCTCAGCACCGATGTCTCAACACTGCCGGGTCTTTCGGATGCCGAGCGGGCCATGCTTGCCGGACGTTCCATGATCGTTCGCAAGACTCGCCCCCTTCCCGTTGAATGCGTCGTACGCGGCTACCTTGCCGGCTCCGGCTGGAAGGAATACCAGACCTCGCAGACCGTCTGCGGCATACACCTGCCGTCCGGTTACAGCGAATCATCCCGTCTTACAATGCCCATCTTCACGCCGGCAACAAAGGCCGAGGAAGGTCACGACGAGAACATTTCGTTCGAGCGGGCTGCCGAGATCCTCGGCACTGACGTTGCCGAGCGCGTGCGCGAGATCAGCATAGCGCTCTACAACGCTGCCGCAAAAGATGTGGCCGGTAAGGGGCTTATCCTGGCCGACACCAAGTTTGAGTTCGGTATTGACGACAGTGGCCAGATCATCCTTATCGACGAAGCTCTCACGCCCGACTCCTCTCGCTACTGGCTCGCCTCCTCCTATGCTGAAGGCACGGCACAGATGAACTTCGACAAGCAGGTACTGCGCGACTGGCTGGAGACGACAACGTGGGACAAAAACCCGCCGCCCCCTACACTCCCTGCTGAGGTCGTGCAGGCCACCCGGGCAAAGTATATTGAGGCCTACGAACGCATCACCGGTCTCCAATGGCAATAAGGCCCTTTCAATTGGATGAAGACGATGTTGCCATGCAACGTCGTATCAATGACATGCTCGACTGGGGACTACTCCTGGGCGTGATCGGTCTGCTTGGTATCGGGTTAACATCGATCTACAGTGCCGCCTTCGGTCTCGGGTCGGACGCGATCTTCCGCCGGCAGGTCCTCTACGCCGTCGTCGGCATCAGCGCCGGTGTTGGCATGTTCTTTGTGCCGGAGCGGTGGCTCAACGACTTCGCCTATCCGCTTTATGCTATCGGCATCCTGCTTCTACTGGCCGTGCTCAGCCCCCTGGGACATGTTGTCAACGGACAGCGATGTTGGATCCAGATCGGATCCTTCTCGTTTCAGCCCTCAGAGCTGGCCAAGATCACAACGCTGATTGCCGTGGCGAAGTATACCGGCCGCAAAGGGTTTTCCATCAGCACCATCCGCGATCTGATGTGGGTCGGAATCCTCTTTCTACTGCCCGTGGCGCTGATCATGCTACAGCCGGATACGGGATCGGCCACGGTGTTCCTGGCAATGGCGCTGGGAGTGTATATGTGGACAGGGGGCGACCTGTTTGTGATCTATTCTGTGCTGGCTACACCATTTGTAGCGCTGGCCTCGCTTTATGGTCTTCTGTTCGACAACATCTTCTACTTCGTGGCGATTTCGGCACTGTTCTGTCTTGGCACGTATCTGTTCCGCCGCACGCTTACCGTTACTATTGCCGCCTGCGTATTGGTCGTTGGCGTGGGCTTTGCTGTTCAGCCGGTGTTCGACAAGCTTGAGACGTATCAGAAGAAGCGACTCATCACGCTCTTTGAGCCGGAGCGCAACCCCCGAGGCGAGGGCTACCATGTCATCCAGTCCATTCTGGCGGTTGGCTCCGGTGGCATTACTGGCAAGGGATTCCTTCAGGGAACGCAAACGCAGCTCAGGTACATTCCAGAGCAGTGGACCGACTTTATCTTCTGCGTTCCAACGGAGGAGTTTGGCTTTATGGGCGGGATCGTCGTGATCACGCTGCTGGGCTTCGTGGCCCTGCGCAGTGCGGGCATCGCCGCGTCGGCCAAGACCTCATTCAGTAGCGTCATCGCGATCGGTTTCGCCAGTCTGCTGCTGTTCCATACGATGGTGAACATCGGCATGGCGGTTGGTCTCTTCCCGGTTATGGGTATCCCGTTGCCATTCCTGAGTGCGGGGGGTACAGCGTTGATTGGTAACACGGCCATCATCGGACTGTTGCTCAACATGTATCGTCAGCGCCGCCGCAGGACCGCCTGATGTCAGTGCCAGAGATCGTCATCACCTGTGGCGATGTGAACGGCATCGGTCTTCGATGTCTAGCAATGGCGCTGGAGACACTGACGTCCGATGTGCAGCTTCGACTGGCCATCGCACCGGAAGTTCTCAGGTCATGCATTGAGCACTATCAACTACCTGGAACTCTGTTCGATCTGACGTGGCAGATTGGGCGGCACATGGTTGATATTGAACCCGTCGGTGATCAATTCACAATCACTCCTGGCCAGCCATCTGATGAGGCGTCGCATCTGGCGATCGCCTCCCTCGAGCATGCCTTCGCCCGCGTCCGTTCAGGCATGGCTGATGCCACTGTCACGTTACCCATCAACAAGCACGCACTGCAGAAGGTTGGTTGGCCGTATCCGGGTCAGACCGAGATGGTCGCCGCATATGCCGCAGGCGATCCGCTCATGGTGCTCTGCACGCGCTCGCTACATGTGGCGCTGGCAACGGTGCACATTCCGCTTCAGGCGGTTGCTGCGACTCTGAATCCGGCCCTCATTGAGCACCGTATCATCCAGCTTGCGCAGCATTTGCATGATCGTTTCGGCATTGATAAGCCCCGTATCGCTGTTCTTGGACTGAACCCGCATGCCGGCGAGCACGGCCAGATCGGACATGAGGATGATGAGATCATTCGTCCGGCCATTGTCTCTGCCCGCGAGCAAGGCATCAACGTCAGCGGGCCGTTTCCTGCTGACGGGTTCTTCGGATTCGGTGCGTATGAACAGTTTGACGGCGTTCTGGCGATGTACCACGATCAGGGACTGATCCCGCTGAAGCTTCTTGCGAAGGGGGCTGGTGTTAACGTCACCGCCGGACTTTCCATCATCCGCACGTCACCGGACCATGGTACGGCATACGACCGCATCCGCAGCGCCGACATCGACTCTGCCAGCACGCGGCTGGCAATAGAAATGGCCATTGAGATGGCGAGTCGGCCTCACGCCCTAACTTGACGAGTCAACGTTCCTGGCTGCACACAACAGGGAGCAATCATCATGGCGGCATTCGGCTTTTTGCTGACGACTCTTATCTCGCTAATTCCGCTGATAGCATCGTTCGTGGTCCTCATGCGCATACGGACGATGAAGCGGCGCGCAGACCTTCACGAGGCAATCATCGCGGATCTCAGCAGAAGGGTAGCTGAACTTTCGTCCGACGAGAAACCAGCGCAGACCCCGACGTTCGAGCATTCGGCAACCGTTGATGCAGCACCTGTTGATGCAGCACCTGTTGTTTCGCCCCCTGGCGTCATTCCACCTCCGCCGCAGCACCATGTGCAGTCGCAGCGTGAACTGGAAATGGTCTTTGGCGGCACATGGCTGACGCGGATCGGTGCGGTGGCGATCGTGCTCGGCACGGTCTTCTTCCTCAAGTACGCGTTCGACGTTGGCCTGATCAACGAGACCATGCGAGTGATCATCGGCGCTGTCGTCGGACTGGGACTTATCATTGGTGCGGAGCGCTGGCGCGCACGTGGACTTCATCTCTTTGCCCAGGGTCTGGCTGGCGCAGGTATCCCGATTCTCTACCTCTCGGTGTATGCCAGCTACAACTTCTACCAACTGCTGCCGCAACCGATGGCCTTTGGTTTGATGTGCTTCGTCACCGCCATTGCCGTTGGCGTTAGTCTGCGCCACAACTCCGTGGTCATCGCAACTCTGGGTGCGCTCGGAGGCGTGTGCACTCCGTATTGGCTCTCGACGGGTGAGATGAACACAGTCGGCCTGTTCGGCTACCTTCTTGTGCTCTTCATCGGCATGTTGTGGCTCAACTATCGTCGTCCCGCATGGCTATCTGTCTCTGCCACAGCACATGCTGGAGTGTGGGCCTTTTGGTGGTACTGGATGAGTGTTCGGAGCTCGATGCCGGATCCTGACGTGATCGAGGCAACGGTCCTTGCTCTGACATTCCTCTGCGCCGGTGTGCTCTATCAGTCCATGATCGAGCGCGACGGCAATGTGCGTCCATACGCATTGATCGCGCGTGCGTTGCATGGAGTGCACATCGTGATGATGTATTTCATGACGCTCGGCGCAGTCAATACGGACATCGCATGGGAAAATGGAGCCACTGCGGGACTACTGGGGGTAGCGCTCATTGTGATCGCAGTGCTCTTCCGTCGAGATCAACATTCAGAAACTGCATCGCTGTACATGGTACTGGGGCTACTTGCTCTGGATCACGCGATCAGCTTCATCCATGGCACCTATAACCAGTCGATCGGCCTAGCTGCTCTCTGTCTGGCATCCATGTACCTGCTGGGTAACCGGCGTCATAAGGCCGAAATGGTGGTCATGGGCCTGATGCTCTTCCAGTCGCTGGTGATGGCCCTGCCGGAAGCCGCATTCCGGAGTTTCCCAACCGTTTCATTAGCCCCTTTCCTCAACGGGAGAAGTGCGGCACTCATCATCAACGCTGCTGCCGTCATTGCCTGGTCGGGCTTTGCAAGTGCGTCGCTGCGTCTGCCCGCCATCAATCAAACCCTCGTTTCAGTATCCGGGCACCTGATACTTGTCTGGTGTATTCACCTCGAAGTGTTCAGCCTGACGGCGAATACTGATCTTGTTGTCTATCCGATGATCTCGGCCGTCGAGTCCTGGCCCACCGCGTTTGCTCATGCTCTGGCATCAATGGTCAGCGTGCTCCTGTGTTGTCTTATGGTCCTGTGGCAGCGTGTGACTGGACGACAGGACGTCGTGATTGCCGGCATAGCTGGATCTGTGTTTGCCTGCCTGTGGTGGCTGACGCATGTGGCAGTATCTGAGGATCCATCGATGATCCCTGCGTACGTCAACGTGCGCATGTTTTCCGGGATGATCATCTGCGCGGCACTCATTGTCACCGCCCGACGTGCTGTGGCTTCTGAGACGCCTCTGGTGGCGCGTCACGCCAGTAGTATCATCGGCGCTTGTCTGGTGATCTTCTCCTTCACATTCATCACCATCGAGGTTGTGTGGCCGGAGGTGATAGCCATCGAATCTGCGGCGGCTTACGATAAGACATCCGAGCTTGTCGACGCGTGGGATCGATTTCATCTTCGCATGTCTGCGACGTGGATCGCGTATTCGATCGTGCTCATGATCATCGGCTTTGCGCGCCGCATGCGACCGACGCGTATCGCAGCGCTGATCCTTCTACTTGTGACCATCGGTAAGGTTTTTCTCTATGACCTCTCATTTCTGCAACAGCCATACCGTATTGTCTCCTTCATCGCACTCGGTGTGATCCTGCTTGCAGCGGGATTCATGTATCAGCGGTTCAAGAGCATCATCTTCGAGGATGCAACGTAGGCTTGCATCGCTCTGCGTTTGAGCGTAGATATTGACCGTTGTCACGGGTGGCACGAACGCACATCACTCGCAGAGAGTCGTGCTTCGGAGGTCGAAAAGCAGATCGCAAAGCACAGACTCGCCTGTGTCGTTGTCGTGCACGTCACTACCGAGTCTGCCGGGTCGATGCATTGCTTGTAACGGTGCATGCATCGACGGACAAAGCCCCGAGACGGTGACGTCAGGGGGCTTTGCAATGTGCAGTCGACAGCGCACGCTCGGTGCACCCAAGCGCAAGCGTGCGGTTGACCGCCGTCCGTGATTCTTCATTCGACAATGCCGATGTTCAGAATGCCCACTCAGGCTCGCACTTCTGAGATAAAGTCCGTGATCCGCTGAGGGGGGCATACGGCCCACCGACGGGTGCAATCTCACACACCCCATCAGCCCCATTCATTGACCTAGGTTAAGTTCGGTCGTATCGACAGCTCGTTAGCTGCCACCCTTCGTTGCCAGCTTTTTCCTGATCCGGCTCAGGCTTTCCGGCTGGATATTCAGATAAGAGGCGATATAGTATTGAGGAATTCGCTCATAGACGTGGGGTCGTTCCTGAATCAGCTTCAGGTATCGTTCTTCAGCGCTCAGTGTTGTGAGGTTTTTCGTTCGATACTTAATGCCCAGATACGCGCCTTCGGCGGCCATGCGACCGAACCTCTCAAACTTCGGGATCTCAATGTAGAGCCGCTGCAGAGAGTCTCGCTCCAGGCACAGAAGTTCAGAGTCTTCAATGGCATCAACATAGTTCTCCGCCGGATCACCGGAGAGAAAGCTCTCATAGTCCGTATACCAGCTATCCTCAAAGAAGAACTGCGCGGTCTTTTCTTCCCCGTCCACCAGGTAGAAGTACCTCAGGCATCCGCTATTGATGAAGTAGATATCTCTGCAGTCCTCTCCGCTCCTAAGTAGCATCTCCTTCTTCTTCAGCGTCTTCTTTCGCAGAAGTGATGTGAAGAAGTCAAACTCTGCCTTTTCAAGATTGAGGATCCGGGAAACAGAGCGCTCTATTTGATCAAACATACACGGTCCTTGGGGGATGAATGCCGGAACGGTCAGGACGGCTACACCATGACATCCTTTTACACAACACGAGCGTTTTCGAAGACGTTTTATCCGCCCATGTGCAGTCACCAAGCTAAGGAGCGTAAGGAATGCGAGCAAACAAAGCGGTGTTGCGAATGACCTACGTGTATTGTATGTTGAAGCGTTCATCTATACGCAGTGTACCTCCCAACACTAGTTCTGGCTGCGTCTATTGTGTGCAGGACAAACCTGTGCATCGTTCTCATATTGTTGGAGGTTGTATGAACACTAATCACGTTTTTTCACGTGACCATCGATACGATGGTACGCCTAATGCTAACGCTTCTGCGTATTCCTCCGGCAGAGGACACCCACCGTCTCGACGGCGATCACTGATTTGGGCGCTTCTCGCTCTAGCTTGCATTGTCCTTCCTTCTGCTGGCATGATTGCCCAGCAAAGCGGCGGTGCAACAAAGATCAACGATGCGTGGTGCAAGTGTGATGGTGAGATCCGGCTGTGGATGGATGGGTGCGGCATCGGTGGCAAGTATATGTTCGTGAAGGGTGATGCCCTCAAGGATAAGTTCGCTGACTTGATCGTGCTTGATGAAGGCACGCGCACACAGGGGCAGTCCGCATATCGTAGCTACAACGTCACTGGGTTATGTCCAGGCACTTATACCTATTCGATGTTATTGTCTTATTCGGTAACCCCAAACGGCCCGCTATGGGGCGTGGTTAAAGTCGAAACCGTCGTTATCGGAGGTCCAGAGAAGTACCTTGAGGCCACTGCAGATGTGACCAACGGCAACTGCGTCGGCGATGGGTATGCGATCATCAATGCGACAGGTGGCAACGGTGGGAACAGTTACCTGCTGGAATACTGGAACGAAACAACTGGCCGATGGGAGGAAGCCGAAGGCGACAACCAGGGTAAGCAGAATGGAGCAGTGGCCACCAAGCTTCGCAACAACAAGTACCGTGTCAAGGTGACAGATAGTAAGAACTGCTTTATATACGTCGAGTTCACGGTCTCAGGTCAGGGCGGCCCAGTGAACTTCAACGTTGATGTTCAGGATCCCCCATGCTCAGGTGGCGGAACAGGATCAGCATCGGTAACGGGCGTAACGGGTACAACCGACTACGTCATAAGCTGGTCTCACACAGCCACAGGTGCGGCCTCCGTCACAGACCTTGCTCCGGGAACGTATGAGGTTACGGTCACCGACAGACGATCGGGTTGCAAGTCAACGAAGACGTTTGTAGTCAAGCAGAGAAAGGCCGTTGAGGCGAAAGCCATCGTGCGGCAGTCTGGCTGCGACGGCAATCAGAACTCCGGACGGATAGAGATCGTTGACGTCGTGGCCAATGGTAGAGTAACCTACACTTGGACACCGGCTATCAGTTCGGGACCTGTTGCTGACGACCTGGCTCCTGGCACCTACACCGTCCGGATAACAGATTCGGAAGGATGCTCATGGGAGCAGACAATCGTCATCCGGGAGGTACCTCCAGTTGACCTGAGTCTGCTGACAAAGAGCTTTAGGGACGGATTGGGTCGCTGCCGGGGCCGCGCTACAGCAGTGATTGCTTCCGGAACCGCACCGTTCAGCTACAGCTGGCTCTCGCCGTCTGGCTGCACGGGAATTTCCTGTGAAGGAAATGCACCGGGTACCTATACACTGGAAGTAACAGACGCTAACGGATGTCGCGCCGTACAGACTGTTGTGATCGAGTGTACGGCATCACGCATTGTTAGTGTCAATCCGAATCCGGTTGAGAGCAGCGCTATGGTCGCCTTTGATCTGGAGAGTCCTGGAATCATTGGATTCAAGATCTACGACACCGGCTTTAACATCGCGAAGGGGATTGATGCCGGAGTCCAAGGCCCCGGTTTGATCATGCATCATATTGACATGAGCGATCTACCGAGTGGCGTGTATTATCTCAACTTGGTCTTCAACGGACAGGAAGAACAGGAAGTTGTGATGATTGTCAAGCGCTGATCAACAACAATGCTCGCGGTAACCACACATAGAGACATGCTAGCACGGCGAGTGATACTCGCTGTGCTGGTGTGTCTGTGTGGTACCCTCGGTTGCTGGGCTCTACCTATTCCCGTTGGAAATGATCATCCTGCATGTGTTCGGCCGTTCACGACTCGCAACAGTACTCTCAAACATGGCGAGCAAGCCCAGTCAGACAGCAGCATTGATATCCATTGTTTCCGGGTGACACTATCTGACCCAAGAGGATTCTTCAGTGACCAAAGTCGATGGCAGTCTTCGACGCTGGGTCAGCGTCGAAGGCAGATCATAAACGAGTTGTTTACGGACATGGCTGCGAGTGTAGGAGGACTGAACTCTGACACGATCAGGACGAGGTTGTTGTGCGAGATCGAAATCGTCACAACACACGATCCGCAGGAACCTGCCGCGGCCTGGGCTGAACCCGTGTGGGTAGCCGACGGAAGTGAGAATAGTATCATTTGTGATGCCGCACCTCTGACGCTCCTGAGGTATGAACTGCGACCGCCCCGTGAACTTGCCGACTACTTTGGTCCCCACGGACGCATCGTGATCAACACGGCAAAGTTATTCGGTGTTGAACTCAACAGTTGCCCACCAGATCGGGTGGACCTTTACAGCGTGCTCCTTCACGAGCTCGTTCATGTGATGGGTATCGCATCGATCGCTGGCCAAGACTGTCTTCAGGCGGGTTCCGTATCACCAACACCCTACGTGAGCAGGTGGGATGCACTGCTGATGTCGGCAGATAGTCGGCACCTTCTCGGCGGATCTTGTGGTGACCTGACGTTTCAGATCCCCTCTGGACTCCGTGGGGCTTGCACTGTGCAGCCGGTGTTCCGACGAGATGGCACAGAGTTCTTTGTCAGCTCAGGCGCTACCGGGGATTGCGTCAGTGACTTCAGTCACCTTACGCCTCTTGACCGAAGCGATACGGTGTTGATGTCACAGAGTCTATCTCGTGGTCAGATGCGCCGCACTCTATACAGAGCAGATTACTACAGTCTCCGCGCACTCGGCTATCCGATGCAGCCGTTTTACGGCGCCTACTGGCTTGCCCAGAGCCGAATCGTGACCTACGAGTACGATCGATCCATTCCTGCAACAGCCCGGCCGGATACACTTCTCGCCCTTGCGCGCACACCCGGACAGTTCGTTGTTACGCAGGACAGTATCAGAAAGCGGCTTACAGGTGTTGCGTTCATTGACTGTATTGATCTGGTACGTCCATTTGATGGTCTTCATCTGACCCACGTGACCGACAGCATTGTGCTGTCCGACTCTGTTGGCCGTGCCGGTTCAGCAACGCTTCGTCTTCAGGTTCGAGATTCACTCGGACGCAGGTCATCGGCGCTACTGATCTGCAAACTGCGTTCTGACATTGACTACCGTATCGACGACCTGCCTTGCCCACCCAACAGAATCTGTAACGGCGGGTTCGAGACTAATTCGAGAAGCGGCAATGGATTCCTGCATGATTCTAGCGACTGCTTCGACCCGACTCCGATTTCAAATTGGAAATATGAGTTTGGTTCAACTCAGCTTTTCAAGGTGGAGTCTAGCTACCCAGGAAGCATAGAACCACCAGTCTATCCGAACATTGTTAACGGCTTAGAGATGTTTGCGTATCCTAGAAACTTTCTTGATGGCAGGGTAAACCATTCTTACGTGTTTGCCCTCTCTCACGGCGCCACCGGCGGCCCGCCTGATTATTACGAGGGCTTGCAGCAGCAATTCTATGCCACGGCCGGTACCAGAGCGCAAGTCTATCTGTGGGCACACACGTATACTCCTCCGACAACGGCGTACACTCGCAATGCGGCGCTGCGCGTATCAATTGCTGACCAGCCTGTCTGCGGGTTCGCTGTTTGTGATGTGCCTCGTGGCAACATTCTAGACGATGTTCTTATTCTTCCCGTTCCGAACACCTGGGTTCCACTTTGGTCTTCACCGGTAGTGTTTCCCCGAGACGGCTGGTATAGTCTTGTTGTGGCCACAACGAACTGTTTTCTTGCCAGTCCGCAATATGGTCAGGGCACCACGGGACACTGCCTGTTCGACGACGTCCAGCTCTGCACCTCATTTGTTGCAAAGGATACCTGGCTCGCTCCTTCCAGCCCATGTTCCGGCGATACAGCAACTGTCATTGCAACGCTTTCAAACATCACCGCAGAACCAGCTGAAGTTGCCTGGAGTCTTACGCCAGGATCAGGTCTACATCTGGTCGGCTCGTCCATGGGCTCGTTCACCATCGCTGCCGGACAGACGACTGAAGTCGCTCTGGCTAAGGTGGCAAGCAATCTACGGCCGGGCCTTCGAAGCATGGTGCAGACGATCTATACCACGATTTCCGGTGGACGCAGCGTCTATGATACTGCAAGCATCGATGTGACATCAGGAAAACCAACTGTTGAGCTTTCGGTGACACATGCCCGCACGGTTGAAGATGGAATTCGGATGTATGCTGACATCGCTGCTCTTCAGCCACGGGTTATTCCCTTCGAGGGTACCATCACATGGAATCATGCCCTAGGTGACTCCGTGGAGATCCGTTTTCCAGACAGTTCTGGTCTGGACATTTCCAATGTGTTCAGGTCAGGCAACTCCTCAAGTGTGGTGTTCCGAGGATCTGTTTCCCCGTCATCATCACCGCGACGTCTCATCGTAGATGGAGTTCGTGTTCGTCGTGTTTCCGGGACTTCCAGCACCACCCCCGACCGTATGACAATTGTGGTACGCGCATCCGAGGCCACCTGCACCAACGCTGTTACGGTGAGCGGTCCAGCGGAGGTTGTCGTCATGAACGAAGGAGCCGGTGCAATGCTGAGACCAAACCCGGCTTCGGACTACGTGCGCCTAGACTTTGCCGATGATCTCGGTCAGGTATATACCGTTCGTCTGTTGACTCTTGACGGGAGATCGGTGCGGACGCTACCGTTTGCATCAGCGATGCCATGGATGGACCTTTCCATTACCGATGTTGCCGCTGGTGCATACTATGTGATTATTGAAGCCGAGCGACGTAGTGCCGCAATTCCGCTGCTGATAGTTAGATAAATACCTACGTCCCATAAACGCACAAAGCCCCGAGACAGTTACGTCAGGGGGCTTTGCGAGCAAAAAAGACTTGGCGATTACCTACTCTTCCACACCAGTTCAGATGCAGTACCATCGGCGCAACGGGGCTTAACGACTCTGTTCGGAATGGGAAGAGGTGTGACCCCCGCGCGATCATCACCAAGATTGAAGTTTCAAGGATGGGATCTCACAGTGGAGATACGAAGA
>Ga0068872_10002733_pt1 | contig 13728 bp, 12 predicted proteins | sample NOAtaG_7_FD_66441 | JGI IMG/M metagenome (GOLD analysis project Ga0068872, IMG submission 66441) | Freshwater lake microbial communities from Lake Erie, under a cyanobacterial bloom - NOAA_Erie_Diel1S_2200h metaG | ecosystem: Environmental > Aquatic > Freshwater > Lake | place: USA: Ohio, Lake...
TCCATGATGGCGACACCGCCATCATCCAGCGCTGCGACGACGCCGAGAACGGCACGATCGTCGTCGCGCTGCTGGTCGACGACAACGAGGTCACGCTCAAGCGCATCCGCCGCCGCGGCGCGTCGATCGCGCTCGAGCCGGCGAACCGCGCCTACGAGACGCGGATCTTCGGCCCCGACCGCGTGCGCATCCAGGGCCGCCTCGTCGGGCTGATGCGCCGCTACTGAGGCTCCTCCTCCGCCGCTGCCGCGCGCGGCGAGGCTCCCGACGACCACGGTCGGGCGCCGCGCATGGAGCGCGTCGTGCGGATCGCGATTTCACCGCCGGGCAGCAGGCGGACCTCGATCGCGCCCTCCCGCAGGATCGTTGCGCGGTCGAGGATCCAGGCCGGCGCTGCGCAGTCGCGCCAGACCTCGAGCGTGGTGACGATCGTCGTGGCCCAGGCGCAGGCCTCCGCGAGGCCCGCGGGCGCGGCGACGACCGCGACGAGATGGCCCGGCCGCTCGAGCCAGCATGTCGCCGCGCGGCAATCCGGCATCGGGGCGGCGCTTTCCTGGCCGGCGCGGCGCAGCCAGGTCTCGCTGGCCATCTGGACATTGCCCCGCCCATGCAGCGCCAGTCCCGCTTCCGGCAAGCGGAGCCCCAGGAGACGCGCCTCCGCACCGGCGACGACGTCGGGTCGCTGGGCGATCCATGGGGAGCATAGCCCCGCCAGAACCACGGGCACGCCCAGCGCCAGCCAGGAACGGCGCCACAGCGCGAGCCAGAGCCCGCCTCCCGCGCAGCAGGCGAGCCCCCAGTCGGGCATCGCCGGGACGAGCAGCGCCGCGGATGGCCAGGCCGCGACCTCCTGCGCGATGCGCACGACGAGCAGGTTCGCGGCGTTCATCGCCGCGAGGGGGAGCGCCTCGAGGCCCAGCGGCAGCGCGAGGAAGACCAGCACCGCGCAGGGCATGACGACGAAGGAGGTCAGCGGCACCGCGAGCAGGTTGGCAGCGATGGAGAACGCCGCGACGCGGTTGAAGTGGTAGATGCCGAAGGGCGCCGTCGCGACGCTCGCCACCAGCGTCGTCGCCAGCGCGCCCGCCAGCAGCAGCGCACCGCGCGCCAGGGCCCCGCTCGCCGCGCGCAACCGCCGCAATGTCGGTGCAAGCCATTCCCAGGCCGCGACCAGCGCGACGACCGCCGCGAAGGACATCTGGAAGCTCGGCCCCAGCACCGCCTCGGGCGTCGTCGCCAGCACGGCGAGCGCCGCCCAGGCCACGAGGCGCATCGAGACCGGCGCGCGATCCAGCAGCACCGCGAGGAGGCCGAGCCCGCCCATGAACCACGCGCGGGTCGTCGGCACGCTCGGCGCCGCGAACAGCATGTAGGCCGTGATTGCCGCGAAGGCGCAGCACGCCGCGATCTTCTTCGCCGGCCAGCGCAGGGCTGCGCGCGGCACGAGGGCGATCGCGCGGCGCACCGCGAAGAACACGATCCCGGCGACCAGCGTGATGTGCAGCCCCGAGATGGACAGGAGATGCGCAAGGCCCGAATCGCGCATCGCCTGCATCAGCGCGGGATCGACATGGCCCATCTCCCCGGTCAGCAGCGCCGCGGTGACCTGGCCCGCCGGCCCGGGGTCCGCCGCGAGCACCCGGCGCACGACATCGGCGCGCAGCGCGTCGAGGCGGACGCGCCAGCCGGGCCGCGCGTCGCGGTCCACCACGCGAGGCGTCCCGCGCAGCGAGCCCACGGCGCCGATGCGCTCGAACCAGGCCCGGCGCGCGAAGTCGTAGGCGCCGGGCACGGCCGGCCCGGGCGGCGGCACGAGCTGCGCGCGGGCCGCGACGATGTCCCCGGGCGCGAGCCCGTCGCCCGCGCCACCGCGCAGCCGCACGCGCACGCGCGCGGGCACCTCGTCCCGATGGAGCCCGGGCATCTCGAGGCGATCGAGCACCAGCCGCCGGCCATCCGGGCGGATCTCGACGGCCACGACGCGGCCGCGCAGCTCGGCCGGGCCCCATCGCTTCGCGAGCACGGGTGCCGCGACGGCGTCGGCGCGAAGCTGCGCGAGCGCCGCGCCCGCAAGGACGAGCGCCACCGCGGCAAGGGCGAGGCGCACCGCGGCCGGCACGCGCGCCAGCGCAGCCGCGATGGCGGCGAGGCACGACGCGAGGGCGCCGGCCAGGACGAGGCCCGCCCCCGGCTCCGTGGGCGAGGCGAAGTAGAGGACGATGCCGCAGCCGACAGCCACCGGCGCCCAGAGCGCGATCCGCTCGGCCTCCGGCGCGAACGCGGCCCTGGCCCGCGCGAGCGGGCCGGATGGCGCGATGCCGGGCCCCGCCGCCCCGGCGCCGGCCGGCACGGGCCACGGCAGCCGGGGCGCGGCCGGCGCGGAAGGCATGGCCCCCATGCTGGCGAGACTCCCCCTCTGCGCGGCCCGCGTGGTAGTTCCACCGACCGTAACGAGGCCTTGTCCCCGTCCTCAATCTTCATCCCGGATTACGACATGTCGGTCCCCGTCTGCCGCTTCGCGCCCTCGCCCACCGGCTACCTGCATATCGGCGGCGCGCGCACCGCGCTCTTCAACTGGCTCTTCGCGCGCCACCACGGCGGCAGGTTCCGCCTGCGCATCGAGGACACGGACCGCCAGCGCTCGACGAAGGAAGCGGTCGACGCGATCATCAACGGGCTGCGCTGGCTGGAACTCGACTGGGACGACGAGGTCGTCCACCAGTTCGCGCGCGCGCGCCGCCACGCGGAGGTCGCCGAGGAGCTGCTGCGCCAGGGCAAGGCCTATCGCTGCTACTGCACGCCCGAGGAGCTGGAGGACATGCGCGCCCGGGCGCGCGCCGAGGGACGGCCGCCGCGCTACGACGGGCGCTGGCGCGACCGCGACCCGAAGGACGCGCCGGCCGGCGTCGCGCCCGCGATCCGCATCAAGGCGCCCCAGTCGGGCGAGACCGTGATCCGCGACCTGGTGCAGGGCGACGTCGTCATCCGCAACGACCAGCTCGACGACATGATCCTGCTGCGCGGCGACGGCACGCCGGTCTACATGCTGTCGGTCGTGGTCGACGACTTCGACATGGGCGTCACCCACGTGATCCGCGGCGACGACCACCTCAACAACGCCGCGCGCCAGATGATGGTGATCGAGGCGATGGGCTGGCCCGTCCCGGTCTACGCCCACATCCCGCTCATCCACGGGCCGGACGGCGCGAAGCTGTCGAAGCGCCACGGCGCCCTGGCCGTCGAGGCCTATCGCGACATGGGCTACCTGCCCGAGGCGATGCGCAACTACCTGCTCCGCCTCGGCTGGTCGCATGGCGACGAGGAGATCATCTCGACGGCGCAGGCGGTGTCCTGGTTCGACCTCGACGCGGTCGGCCGGTCGGCCGCGCGCTTCGACTTCGCGAAGCTGGGCAACCTCAACGGCCACTACATCCGCGCGCGCGACGATGACAGCCTCGCCGAACTCGTCGCGACGCAGCTCGAGCGCGAGCCCGGGCGCCCGCTCGGCCCGGAGGCGCGCGCGCGCCTGCGCGCCGGCATGCATGGCCTCAAGCAGAGGGCGAAGACGATCGTCGAGCTCGCCGAGAGCGCGGAGTTCTACTGCCACGTGCGCCCGATCCCCATCGCGGAGAGCGGTCGCAAGCTCCTTGCCGGGGCGGGAAGCGAGAGGCTCGCGGGCTTCGCCCAGCGCCTCGCGGGGCTACCGCAGTGGACCGCGGCGGCGATCGAGGCCGAGGCGCGGGCCGCCGCCGAGGCGGCGGGCGCGAAGCTCGGCGAGGTCGCGCAGCCCCTGCGCGCGGCCCTGAGCGGGAGCAACGTCTCGCCGCCGATCTTCGAGGTCATGCAGGTGCTCGGCCGGGAGGAGACGATGGGCCGCATCGCGGATGCCCTGAAATGAGGCTGCTGCACCGCAACCAAACCCTTGGGAGAGCGCTCCTTCGGGGCTAAGATCCGCGCGCGGCGGGCGGGGGCGTTCCCCCGCGCGCCCGCCACCAATTCCTTCCGACCCGAGTCCTGGAGCCCGTCATGTCCGGCAGCGCGAGCAAGAGCACGATCACCGTCGTCGACAACGCCAGCGGCAAGCGCCTCGAGCTGCCGATGATGGACGGCTCGATCGGCCCGCGCGTGATGGACATCCGCAAGCTCTACGCCGAGACGGGCCACTTCACCTACGACCCGGGCTTCACCTCGACGGCGTCCTGCGAGTCCCGGATCACCTACATCGACGGCGACCAGGGCGTGCTGCTCTACCGCGGCTACCCCATCGAGGAGCTCGCCGAGCACAGCGACTTCATGGAGGTCTGCTACCTCCTGCTCAAGGGCGAGCTGCCGAACGCCGCGCAGAAGACGAGGTTCGAGCGCGACATCACGCTGCACACGATGATCCACGAGCAGCTGACGCGCTTCTACCAGGGCTTCCGCCGCGACGCGCACCCGATGGCGGTGTGCTGCGGCGTGGTCGGCGCGCTCTCCGCCTTCTACCACGACAGCCTGAACATCAACGACCCGCACCAGCGGATGGTCGCCTCGTACAGGCTGATCGCGAAGCTGCCGACCATCGCGGCCATGGCCTACAAGTACTCGGTCGGCCAGCCCTTCATGTACCCGAAGAACTCGCTGAACTACGCCGAGAACTTCCTGCACATGACCTTCGGCGTGCCCTGCGAGGAGTACAAGATCAGCAAGACCGTCGCGCGGGCGCTCGACAAGCTCTTCATCCTGCACGCCGACCACGAGCAGAACGCGTCGACCTCGACCGTCCGCCTCGCCGGCTCGTCTGGCGCCAATCCCTTCGCGTGCATCGCCGCGGGCATCGCGACGCTCTGGGGCCCCGCGCATGGCGGCGCGAACGAGGCCGTGCTGCAGATGCTGCAGGAGATCGGCTCCAAGGACCGCATCCCCGAGTTCATCCGCAAGGTGAAGGACAAGTCCGAGGGCGTGCGCCTGATGGGCTTTGGCCACCGCGTCTACAAGAACTTCGACCCGCGCGCGAAGGTGATCCGCCAGGCCGCGCACGACGTGCTCGCGGAGCTCGGCGTGCACGACGAGCCGCTGCTCGAGATCGCGATGGAGCTCGAGCGCATCGCGCTGCAGGACGACTACTTCGTGCAGCGCAAGCTCTACCCGAACGTCGACTTCTATTCGGGCATCATCTACCGGGCCATGGGCTTCCCGACCTCGATGTTCACGGCGCTCTTCGCCGTGGCGCGCACGGTCGGCTGGATCGCGCAGTGGAACGAGATGATCGAGGACCCGGCGCAGAAGATCGGTCGCCCGCGCCAGCTCTACACGGGCCACGCGCCACGTCCCTACGTCCCGATGGCGAAGCGGGCCTGAGGCAGGATGCCCCGGGGGCCACGCAGGTGAACGCGAGGTCGCCGCGCCGCCTGGCTCGCGGCCGCTTGCCCCAGGTGGCGGGCACCCGCATGGCCGACGGAACGCCCGGCCCGCGCGCGCTGCTACCGCCGCCGGCGAACGACAACCGGGCGCCGCCCCTCACGCGCGCCCTGCGGGCCATCGCCCTCGCCGCGAGCGTCGCCGCGATCCTCTGGACCGCGGCGAACCTCCTCGGCGGGCGCTGAGGGAAGCCGGGGCGCTCAGGCCTTCTGGATCAGCTCGACCTTGTAGCCGTCGGGGTCCTCGACGAAGGCGATCACGGTCGTGCCGAACTTCACCGGTCCCGGCTCGCGCGTGATCTTCACGCCGCCCGCGCGCATGCGATCGCAGGCCGCGTAGGCGTCGGGCACCGCGACCGCGAGGTGGCCGAAGCCATTGCCGAGGTCGTACCCGGGATGGCCCCAGTTGTGCGTCAGCTCGATCACGGCGCTCGACGCCTCGTCGCCGTAGCCGACGAAGGCGAGCGTGTACTTGCCCTCCGGCACGTCGCGCCGGCGCAGCACCTTCATGCCGAGCATGTCGACGTAGAAGGCGATCGACCTGTCGAGGTCCTTCACGCGGATCATCGTGTGCAGGAGCCTGTAGCTTCCGGTATCGCCGCTCATGTCGTCCTCGCGCCCGTGGGATGGTTCGGATAGAACGGAAACCATATCCGCCGCGACCCTGTCGAGTCCGCCATGAGAGCAATCCGCTGCGCCGTCTTCGGCGCCGGGCATTTCGGCCGCTACCACGCGCAGAAATACGCCGCCCTGCCGGGCGCGGAGCTCGTCGCGGTCGTCGACCCCGACCCCGAGCGCGCGCGCGCCCTCGCGGCCGAGGTCGGCACGAGGGCCGCGACGTCGATCGACGAGGTGGCCGGCGCGATCGAGGCGGCCTCGGTGGCCGTGCCGACCCATGCCCACCACGACGTCGCGACGCGGCTGCTCGAGGCCGGCATCCACGTCCTGATCGAGAAGCCGATCGCGGAGACGATCGAGCAGGCCGATGCCCTCGTCGCCCTCGCCGCCGCGCGAGGCCGCATCCTCCAGGTCGGGCACCTGCAGCGCTTCCTGCTGCGCCGCATGCAGGTCGCCGAGCGCGTCTTCCGCCCGCTCTACATCGAGGCGACGCGCATCGCGCCGTTCAAGCCCCGCGGCACGGATGTCGGCGTCGTGCTCGACCTGATGATCCACGACATCGACCTGATCCTCGCGCTCGTCCAGTCGCCGGTCCTGGCGGTCGACGCGGTCGGCGCCCCGGTCGTGACGACGTCGGAGGACCTGGTGAACGCGCGCCTGCGCTTCGCCAATGGCTGCGTGGCGACCGCGACGGCGAGCCGCATCGGCTTCAAGACCGAGCGGCGCCTGCGGATCTTCCAGCCGGAGAGCTACATCTCGATCGACCTGGCCGAGCGCCGCATGGTCGAGATCCATCGCGGCGAAGGCCCCGGCATCGTCCCGGGCCTGCCCGGCATAGCGCGCCACGAGGCGACCTGGGCCGATGGCGACGACCTGCTCGCGGAGATCGCGGACTTCGTCGAGTGCGTGCGCGAGGGGCGGCAGCCGCTGGTCACGGGCGCCGACGGTCGCCGCGCGCTCGAGACCGCGATGCGCGTGACCGAGAGCCTGTCGCGCAGCCTCGCCGCCGCGGGCTTCCCGGGGCTGCCCGGGCAGGGCTAGCCGCCCCTGCCCCTCGCCTTTCACCCCTCGCGCCGGATCGCCGCGAGCACGGCGCTTGCCGCGCGCTCCGATGGCGGCACGCCGCCGCCGCCAAGCAGCGCGCGCAGCTCGGCGAAGCCCGCGCGCTGGAGCCGGGCCGCCTCGCCGCCGGCGAGCAGCTCCCGGGCCGCGGTGGCGATCGCCTCCGGCGTGCAGCGCTCCTGCAGCAGCTCCGGGACGAAGCCTCGGCCGAGGATGAGGTTGGGCAGCGCCACGTGCGGCACGCGCAGCATCCGCCGCGCGAGGAAGGCGGAGACGGGGCTCGCGCGATAGGCGACAGCCATCGGAAGCCCGGCGATCGCCAGTTCCAGCGTCGACGTCCCCGACGTCGTCACCGCGGCGCCCGCCACCGCGAGCGCGGCGCGTCGGTCCCCGGGCTCGGCGAGGACATGCGCGGGCAGCCTCCAGCCCGAGACCGCCGCCTCGGCCGCCTCGCGCGTCGCGCGGACCGCCGGCAGCAGCGCCACGAGGCCCGGCACGCGCCGCGCCAGCAGAGCGGCGGCCTCGCCGTAGACGGGCAGCATGCGCCGCGCCAGGCCGGCCCGGCTGCCGGCCATCAGCGCGAGCACCGGCGCGTCCGGGGCGATGCCGAGCCGCGCGCGCAGGTCGCCGGCCTCGGGCGTCGGCGCCTCGATCGCCGGATGCCCGACCTCGAGCGTGTCGATCCCGAGGGCCGAGAAGAAGGCGGGCTCGAAGGGGAAGAGCGCCAGCATCCGGTCGAAGAGGCCGGCGATGCGTCGCGCGCGCCCGGGCCGCCACGCCCAGAGCTGGGGCGCGACATAGTGCACCGCGGGGATGCCGAGCGGCCGCAGGCGGCGCGCGAGGCGCATCGTGAAGCCAGGGGCGTCGATGGTGACGACGACGTCGGGGCGCAGCTCGGCGACGGCGCGCTCGGTCTCGCGCAGGCGGCGCAGGATCGTCGCGAGGCGCGGCAGCACCTCGGCGAAGCCCATCACGGACAGGTCCTCGATCGGGTAGAGCGAGCGCAGGCCCTGGGCCGCCATCGATTCCCCGCCGACGCCGGCGAAGCGGACATTCCCGCCCGTGAGCCGGGAAAGGGCGGCCATGAGCCGCCCGCCGAGGACGTCGCCCGAGGGCTCCCCCGCGACGACGAAGACGAGGGGCCCGGCCGCGCCGGCGCCGGTCGTGCTCACGTGGCGGCCACGCCGAGGACGAAGATGCCGCGCGCGTCGGCGGCCGCGGCGACCGCGCGGGCATCCGCCACCAGCGCGCGCCCCGCCTCGACCGCGATCCCGGCGAGGCCGGCGTCGGCGACCGCCTCGACCGTGCGCACGCCGATCGTCGGCAGGTCGACCCGCCGCTCCTGGGCCGGCTTGGCGATCTTCACCAGCACGCCGCCCGAGGCCTCGCGGCGGAGTGCACCGCAGCGCGCGACGAGGGCGTCCGTCCCCTCGATCGCCTCGATCCCGAGGACGACGCCGCGCTCGACGACCACGGCCTGGCCGACATCGACCGCGCCCAGCGCCCTGAGGACCTCGACGCCGCGCGCGATGTCCTGCCGGTCCTGCTCCGACGGCGCGACGCGTCCATAGGCGCCGGCGCGCGCGGCCAGCGCGCCGAGCACCTCCTCGGCGCCGACGACCCTGAACCCCTCGCCCTCGATCTCGCGCACGACCGCGGAGAGCAGCCCGTCGTCGCCGAAGGCGCGCACGCCGATGCGCGCGAGCGCCTGCGCCGCGCGCCAGTCGGGCCGCAGCTCGGCGAGGCTCGGGCGCCGGACGGGGCCGATCAGGCAGACCTCGCCGACGCCGGCCGCGCGCAGCCGCGCGAATGCGTCCGCGAACTGGCCGAGCCGCACCCAGGCATGCTCGACGCCCGCGAGCCAGGCCGGGTCGGTCTGCCCCTCGAAGGCAAGGACGAAGACGTCCCTGCCCTGCGCGCGGGCGGCGTCGACGACCGCGGCGGGCAAGCGCCCGCCGCCGGCCAGCACGCCGAGCCGCGGCTTCATTTTTCGATCTTGGGCAGCGTGACCGCCCGCATCTCGGCGCTGCGCATGAACTCGATGATCGAGTTCACGGCGGCGTTGTCCGGGTAGAGCGAGGCGACGTCGTCGAGCCGCTCGGCCATCGTCCCCTCCTGGGCAAACAGGAGGCGATAGGCCGTGCGCAGCGCCTGGATGTCGAGGCGGCTGAAGTTGCGCCGCTTCAGCCCGACGACGTTGAGGCCACCCAGCCGCGCGCGCTCGCCCATCACGAGGCCGAACGGGATGACGTCGGCCTCGACGCCCGACATGCCGCCGATCATCGCATGCGGCCCGATGCGCACGAACTGGTGGACGGCGGACAGCCCGCCCAGGATCGCGAAGTCGCCAACGCGCACATGGCCGCCGAGGGTCGCGTGGTTCACCATCACGACGTGGTTGCCCACCTGGCAGTCGTGGGCGACATGCGCGCTGATCATGAACAGGCAGTTGTTCCCGATCCGCGTGACGCCACCGCCGCCGGTCGTGCCGGGATGCATGGTGACATGCTCGCGGATGACGTTGTTCGCGCCGATCTCGAGCCGGGTCTCCTCGCCGCGGTACTTCATGTCCTGCGGCGGGTGGCCGATCACCGCGAAGGGGAAGATGCGCGTGCCCGCCCCGACATCGGTGATGCCGTCGATGCAGACATGGCTGACGAGCGCGACGCCGTCGCCGAGCCGCACCTTGGGGCCGACCACGCAATAGGGGCCGATGGTGACGTCGGCGCCGAGCTGCGCGCCGTCCGCGACGATCGCCGTCGGGTGGATGCCGGCCATCATCGGTCCATGATCATCGCCGAGTAGGTCGCCTCGGCACAGAGCGCGCCGTCGACCCGCGCCTCGGCGCTGAACTTCCACACGGGGCCGCGGCTGCGCTCCTTGCGGCAATGGATCATGACGCGGTCGCCCGGCCCGATCGGCTTGCGGAAGCGCGCCTCGTCGATGGTCATGAAGTAGACGAGCTTGCCCTCGTTTTCCGGGCCGAGCTTCTCGACGACGATCACGGCGGCGGTCTGCGCCATGGCCTCGATCAGGAGCACGCCCGGCATCACGGGGCGCGAGGGGAAGTGGCCCTGGAAGAAGGGCTCGTTGATCGTGACGTTCTTGACGCCGACGCAGCTCTCGCCCGAGACGAGGTCGACGACGCGGTCGATCATCAGGAACGGGTAGCGGTGCGGGATCATCTGCATGATCCGGTTGATGTCGATCTCCTTGCGCGTCGCAACCGCCTGCTGCTCCTGCGCCTGGTCGTTCTGCATGCCGCTGCCTCACTCCTCCGGGTTGCTGCCTTCGGCTTCGCCGCCGCCGCGACGGGCCAGCCTGCGGACCGCGCCGGCGATGCGCCGGAATTCGCGGATAGGCACAGCGGGATAGCCCCCGACGACCTCGCCGGCACGGACATCGCGATGGACGCCGCTCTTGGCGGCGACCTGCGCGCCGCTGGCGAGGTGGAGATGGCCAGCGACGCCGACCTGGCCGCCCACGACCACGAAGTCGTCGAGCCGGGTCGAACCCGATATGCCGGCCTGCCCCACGATCACGCAGCCGCGCCCGATGCGCACGTTGTGCGCGATCTGGACGAGGTTGTCGATCACCGTGCCATTGCCGATCACCGTGTCGCCGACGCTGCCGCGGTCGATCGTGGTGTTCGCGCCGATCTCGACGTCGTCGCCGATGACGACGCGGCCGAGCTGCGGCACCTTCACGTGGCCGCCCGGCCCGAGCGCGTAGCCGAAGCCGTCCTGGCCGATGCGCACGCCCGGGAAGACCCGCACGCGCTCGCCGACGAGCGCGTGCGAGATCGTCGCGTTGGAGCCGATGCGCGTGTCCGCGCCGATCGAGACGCCCGGGCCGATCACGCTGTTGGCCCCGACCGAGGCGCGCGCGCCGATCGTCGCGCCGGCCCCGATGACGGCGCCCGCCGCGACGCTCGCGCCTTCGCCGATCGAGCAGCCGGGGCCGACCGTGGCCGAGGGGTGGATGCCCGCCTGCTCGGCGGGCTCGGGATGCAGCGCGGCGGCCACCCGGGCGTAGCCTCGATAGGGCTCGTCGCAGAGGACCAGCGCCATGCCGGCAGGCGAGAGCGCCGCGAGGCGCGGATGCACGATGCAGGCGCCCGCGCGCGAGGCGCGGAAGGCCGGGACGTAGCGGCGGTTCTCGAGGAAGCTGATGTCGGAGGGCCCGGCATCTGCCAGCGTGGCTATGCTCGCGAAGGCCAGCGAGGGATCGCTTCCAGGCGCGACCGTGCCGCCCGCGACCTCGGCGATCGCCGCCAGCGTCATGGGCCCGATGCCGGGGAAGAAGCGCGGATCGGCCATGCGCGACGCGGCCCGACGTCAGTTCGCCGGGATCTGCAGGGGAACGGTCGGCAGGCGCTTGTTGACCCTGGCGAGCACCTCGCCGGTGATCTCGAGCGCGCCCTGGTGGATCACCACCTGGCTCTTGTCGAGGATCACCTGGTAGCCACGGTCCTGCACGATCTCGACCGTGGACTGCAGCATCGCCTGGTAGATCCGCTGCTCTGCCTCCCCGAAGGCCCGGTCGAGGCCGCGCGTGCGGCCCTGCAGGCGCGACTGGGCGTCGGACGCACGCTTCTGGAGGTCGCGTGCGCGCCTCTCGAGCTGGTCGGCGGGCACCTGGCCGCGCTGGCGCTGGAGTTCCGCCTGCGCGTTCTTGAGTTCCTGCTCCTGCTTCTGCACCTCGGCACGCATGCTGGCGCCCTGCTGCTCGGCCTGCTGGCGCAAGGCCAGCCCCGCGCTCGACTGGGACAGAACGAGGCGGCTGTCGAGGATGACGACCGACGTGCCGGCGGGCGGCAGCTCCGCGGGAAAATTCGGAAGCCGGGGCTGCGGAGGCGGCGGCATCGCCTGCCCGGGCTGCTGCGCGGGCTGGGCAGGCTGGGCCGGCTGGGCGGGTTGCGCGGCGGGCTGCTGCTGCGGGCGCGGCTGAGGCTGCTGGGTCTGGGGGCGCGGCGCCGGACGCTGCTGCTGCGGGGCCTGCTGCTGCGGGGGTTGCTGCTGGGGAGGAGGCGCCTGCAGCTGGACCTGGGCACTCGCGCCGAGGAGCGGGGCCAGTGCGATGCACAGGGCGAGGCTGGTGCGGCCGATTGCGTTCATCATGGTCCCGTGCCGGATTGGATCGGTCAGAAGCGTGAGCCGAAGCTGAAGCGGAAGATCTCGTCGCGGTCGTAGGTTTCCTTCACCACGGGCGTGGCCACGCTCAGGCGGATCGGCCCCAGCGGCGACCGCCAGGACAGGCCGAGCCCGACGGAGGCGCGGATCGAGTTCTCGTCGACGACCGAGGGCCCGTTGGCATCGGTATCCCAGAGGCTGCCGAAGTCGCTGAACGCGAAGGTCCGCATGCCGACCTCGCGCGGGATCCCGACCGGGAAGGACAGGGAGGCGGTGCCGACGACATAGCGCTTGCCGCCCAGGGAGTCGCCGGTGGACGTGTCGCGCGGACCGATGCCGGCGGACCTGAAGCCGCGGAAGTTGTCGCCGCCGACGAAGAAGCGCTGGTTGATGCGGACGGGTTCGCCCATGTCGTAGATGAACCCGGACTCGCTGGTCAGGCTGCCGATGAAGTCCTCGGCGAACGGATAATAGGCGCCCGCGGAAAGTCGGTTGCGCAGCCAGTTGCTGTCGCCGCCGAAGCCGGCGAGGTCCTGCGAGAGCCTGATGAAGTAGCCGTCGGTCGGATCGAAGCGGTCGTCGCGACGATCGTAGAGCAGGTCGTGCCCGGGCCCGTAGGTCCTGTACGTCCCGACCTGCTCGCGGATGAAGCGCGAGGCGTTGGAACTCACGTTCTGGATGGTTTCGCTGCGGGCGAAGACGCGCACCGTGTGGCGAAGGTTCTCGGACATCTCGTAGCGGGCGCGGACGGTCCCGCCATAGCTGTCGACGTCGTAGCTGGCTTCGCGCTGGAAGTTTCGGTTGACCTTGAAGAGGTCCAGCCCCGCCGCGACGTTGGTGTCGAAGAGGTAGGGCTCCTCGAAGCTGAAGTCGATCTCCTGGCGCTTGCCGGAGACCATGCCGCCGATCATCAGGTCCTGGCCGCGGCCGAGCAGGTTGCGCTCCCTCAGCCTGATGTCGGCGAGCGGGCCATCGGAGGAGGAGAAGCCGAAGCCGAAGCTGATCTCGCCGGTGGAGCGCTCCTGCACGTCGACGTTCACGACGGTCCTGTCGGGCGATTCTCCCGGGACGTTGGTCACGTCGGCCTTGTCGAAGAAGCCGAGGTAGCGGAGGCGCTGGCGCGAGCGGCGCATCTTCGCGGAGTTGAACGCGTCTCCCTCGGCCAGCCGCATCTCGCGGCGCACGACCTTGTCGAGCGTGCGCGTGTTGCCGTTGATGTTGATCCTGTCGACGTAGACGCGCGGGCCCTCCTGGACCTCGTAGGCGACAGCGATGCTCTTGCGCTCGCGGTCGCGCGAGATGCGCGGCCGGATGTCCACGAACGCGAAGCCCAGCGCGCCGATCCTGTCCGTCATGCGCTGCACCGACTGGTCGACCTGGTCGGCGTCGTACCAGGCGCCCTCCTCGGTGAGGACCGAGCCCCGCACCTGCTCGGGCTTCAGGTCGCGCAGCGTCGACTGGATGTCGACCTTCCCGAAGCGGTAGCGCTCGCCCTCGTCGACCGTGAACGTGACGAAGAA
>Ga0068872_10002737_pt1 | contig 13720 bp, 10 predicted proteins | sample NOAtaG_7_FD_66441 | JGI IMG/M metagenome (GOLD analysis project Ga0068872, IMG submission 66441) | Freshwater lake microbial communities from Lake Erie, under a cyanobacterial bloom - NOAA_Erie_Diel1S_2200h metaG | ecosystem: Environmental > Aquatic > Freshwater > Lake | place: USA: Ohio, Lake...
TTATTCATCTAAAATATAGATTAGATTTTACTTATGATATGATCTAGATTAAAAAAATTAATGTAAAATCAATGATATAGCATTATAAAAATCAAAGTATCAAGTCGGATAAAGGACTTCTTATCTTTTTTTGTTCCTGAATTTTCAATCACATAATCAGCTGAATCAGGATAGGTGATGCGCCTTTTATGTTAAATTAAAACAAAGATTAACTGTTTTGCCAATGAATAGATTTCTTTTAATAGTACCGTATTACTTCCGCAATGTTTCGTTAGTAAGTAAACCAACTGAGAGAGCATTGCCGACCCAATGCTCAATTATCCATTAAGAAACGCAAAGAGTTCATCCTTATGCTTGTGGCGGGAGGATGTGGTTTTTTCATGCAAAGCTATGCGCAGTTAATGCTTGTTTTTTCAGCAAGATTTTCCGTATGACGCGAAAGGTTTTTTCACGGTATTTGTAATTTTTTTTTTCTGGAAGAATCTATGCTCAATGAAAAGAGATAAAAGGGGGTTCACCCAAAAAAAAAGTCAAAATTTAGGTGTAGAAATCTTGGATGAATCAATAGTGGGCAACAGGAGTCCCGTAACGATTGCTCAGGTAGTTCACAATGGTTTTGGTATTATCCGTGTGGTAGTGATTGCCGTATTGATAAAACAAATCAAGCGATGCATATGGCAGATTCTGGGTATCGAGCACAAGGTGCGGACAGCCCTGATGTAAATCTCCAACCATCATTACAATTTCTTTTCTTGGTCTGGGGTAATCTATGTAGCGAATATCTAGTTGTTCCCTAAGATTTGGATAATAACTTAATACCCCTTCGAGGAAGGCGCAGTCAGGGCAATAGTATAGGATGCCTTTGTCATCTCTCACAGGATCTTTAAAATTGGGATTAAGTAAGAAGAGAATGTCTTTCATTGGTCTAGTGTTAGGGTGTGTTTTTTATTTCATCAAACATAAAAAAACTTCTCATTTGTAACAAATAATATTTCGCTTTAGAGGCTGCTGCCGCTGTGAAATCAGAACCGGAAGAGGCATACAAAATATCTCTTGACACATTGATCAATAAACCGCCGGCAGTATTGGATCCGGCAGCAATCACAGCACCCATATCGCCACCCTGTGTTCCGGTTCCTGGTACGAGAAAAAAATGATCAGGGAACTGCTTCCTTATTTCGGCAACATACGCTGATTTTGTAGCACCAATCACAAACATCATGTTTTCCGCCGAACCCCAGGTCTTTGCTTTTTGCATGACTTCCAAATAAAGTGGAATGCCGTCGCTTGTTATCAATTGTTCAAAGTCTGCTGCACCGCTATTCGAAGTCAACGACAACAGGATTGACCATTTTCCATGATGCTGAAGAAACGGTTCAATGCTGTCTCTACCCATGTATGGGTGAAGAGTAATGGCATCACATTCCAGTGTATCAAAAAATGCTTTTGCATACATGGATGAAGTGTTACCTATATCAGCTCTCTTGGCATCGGCAATCAATAAATGGGTAGGATAATGGCTATGAAGGTAGTGGCATAGTTCTTCCAGTTGAGAAAATCCTTTGCTTCCTTCTGCCTCAAAAAATGCGGTATTAATTTTAAAGGCTACACAGGAATCAGCTACTTCATCCGCTATTTCTTTACAAAATACAAAGAGGGGGTTTTTGCCGGATTTTACTGAAAGAGGTAGCTTGGTATAGTCGGGATCAAGCCCAAGACATAAAAAACTTTGCCTTGTTTTGATGCTGCTGCAGAGTTCTTTGTAAGTCATATCAGGGTTTGACAATTTTATGTTTGCCGGTGTATTTTCCTCCAATGATGTTCAGGAAGTAAATTCCGGAGGGAAGATTTTTCATGTCTAATGTTTGCGTGCTTCCCCGGACAATATTTTGATGTCTGCAAATCAGGGATCCTCCCGTACTATATAATTCAATACAAGTGCCAATGGGAGCTTCTTCAGAGATATTCACTTGAAGTAAATCGTTTACAGGATTGGGGTAGGCTGATGCAAAGGGTATGAGTGCTTTTGTCTGAGCAAGGAGAGAGCCTTCATCACGAAGGTGTAGGTAGCGTTGGCTTGAGTAGGCTTGACTGGACCATGTGTAGGTTTTGCGTTCGCCTAATTCAATCAAAGGAAAAGCGCTGCTGCCCTGGTAATAATCATAAAAAATATCCATGAGTGAATCTTTACCCAAGTTATAATTTGTGTCGGTGAGCATGATTTGATTTTTTACCCTGATCACATCCGTAAATACCTGTCCGTTTGGCATAATGAGTGTACCGTAACCGTCTGCAGTTGCTTCAATAGTGCCCCTTCGTGTGGCAGAGAAACCCGGTGAAGATGGATAACCTGCGGTAAATTTGTCTGTAAAAGAATCACCGTAGGTAAATGGAACTTGGAGTAATTTCAGTGGATTGCCATAATAAAAAACATAGGGAGTTCCATTTAAAGGAGTATGTCTTCCGCCGTAAAAAAAAAAGCCCTCTGCATTTTTTTTGAAATAATTGTAGTTATGGTAGTCGCTTGTGGTGCCTATGCTGCTAAAGATAAAAACAGAGTCGGATAGTGGCAGCAAATCCGGACCAAGGTAACGCGTGTTTACCTGAATACCAGCTGCTGTAAGGGTGTCGGAAAAGTCCCAGGTTACACCTGCACCTGCAGAACCGGCTGTAAATTGCTTGAGATGAGCAGAGATTGTATCATCAAGATAAGAATAAACTTCTCCCGGATCTGGGAGCATTCCAAACGAAATTGTGGATACTTGGGCATTTGCCTCAACGAAGGACAAAAGCATCAGCAAAAAAAATTTAATTGTATTCATGTAAATATTTATACAGAAGTTCCTTCTTTTAATTTTTCTGCATTTTCAGCTACCCTCAGGCCATCAACTAAATCGCCGATATCGCCATCCATGAATGCTGGCAGGTTGTAGATGGTATACCCTATGCGATGATCGGTAACACGACTTTGAGGATAGTTGTAGGTACGAATTTTTTCGGAGCGGTCGCCGGTGGCTACCATGGTTTTTCTTTTTTTTGAGGCTTCGGTCAGGCGTTTCTGGTATTCTAGTTCATAGAGCCTGGAACGCAATACTGACATGGCTTTTTCAAGATTTTTATGTTGTGATTTTTCATCTTGACATTGAACCACCAATCCGCTTGGAATATGTGTAAGTCGTATGGCAGATTTTGTGGTATTTACAGATTGCCCGCCCGGCCCGGATGCACAAAAAATATCTTTGCGTATATCATTATCTTTTACCTCAATATCCCATTCATCTGCTTCAGGCATCACAATCACTCCGGCGGCAGAAGTATGCACTCTTCCTTGGGTTTCCGTTTGGGGAACCCTCTGAACGCGATGAACGCCTGATTCAAACTTCATGGTTTCGAATACATTTTCGCCACTTACTTCTGTAACTATCTCTTTATAGCCTCCCATGGTTCCGTCTGTGTGATCGAGCACTTCGTATTTCCATCCTTTTTTATCGAAAAAGCGGCAGTACATGCGGAAAAGGTCTCCGGCAAAAATGGAGGCTTCATCTCCACCCGTACCTGCGCGAATTTCCAACACGATATTTTTTGCATCTTCAGGATCTCTGGGAATGAGAAGATATTTAATGATTTCCTCCAAAGAATCCTTGTTTTTTTCTTCAAGCAACAATTCTTCCCTTGCGAGGGAAAGTAGATCTAAATCCTTTTCGGTGGACAATAAATCTTTGGCAGCTTGTAAATTGTGTAAGGTGCGTTTGTATCGTTCTCCTGTTTCAACAATCTCTTTCAATTCTTTGTACTCCTTGTTGAGTTTGGCAAACAGCTTCATATCTGCAAGCGAAGCCGGATCACTCAGCGATTCCTCAACAGCAATATATCTTTTCCGTATAGCTTCAAGTTTCTCCAGCATGCCTCGAGTAAATTAATTCGTTACTGGTGCAGGTGGTTCCATCACATGACCACATTGGTTGCAGGTGCGCAATTCCTTGCTTCCATAAAAATGGTCGAAACTGGTTTTAAATGCCGTTTCAATGTTCTGCATATCAAAATACACTTCGTGAAGTTTGTGGTTACAATGTTCGCAAAACCAGAGTAACCCATCTTTTTCATGAGGTTTTCTAACGCGCTCAATCACTATACCTACGGTGTTTGTGCCACGCTTAGGGCTGTGCGGGATGCGTGCAGGAAGAAGAAAAATATCGCCCTGCTTAATTTCCACATCTCTGGGCTTCCCATCTTCCTGAATAGTAACTGTTATGTTTCCTTCAATTTGGTAAAAGAACTCCTCACCTTCATTGTAATGAAAATCTTTTCTGGAGTTTGGGCCTCCCACGGCCATAACAATAAAGTCTGCATCCTTGTAGATCTGTTTATTGCCAACAGGTGGTTTCAGGAGATGACGATTTTCGTCAATCCATAGCAGGAGGTTGAATGGAGATGCTATCTGCATTTGTTTTGTTTGTAAAGATATCTAAAGTTGGTTTTTTATATCAGTTTTTTGCTGAAATCTCCCGCTTTTCTTTTGAGGAAGGCGTAGGTTGCATCTTGTGCACGGATTTTTTTTCCACTGGTTGGGCGGTGTATATTTTCCTGATTCTCATCAATTATTCTGGCTTTGGTATTGTCTGAGAATTGGATATTAAAAATTTCCCTAAGCATATTCCTGAGGGCTTCATCAATAATGGGTACCGCTACCTCTGAGCGCTGGTCAAAATTACGCATCATCCAGTCGGCAGAAGCGATGTAAACTTTTTCATCGCCACCGTTGGCGAAAATAAACAGTCGTGAATGTTCCAGAAATTTATCTATTATACTGATGATTTCAATGTTTTCACTCATGCCTTTCACGCCCGGGACCAAGGCACATGTCCCACGAATGATAAGCTTGATTTTTACGCCCGCACAGCTGGCTTCATAAAGTTTATGAATGGTTTCGAAATCGACGAGGCTGTTCATTTTTGCATGAATATATCCAGGCTTTCCGGAAACAGCATCATCAATTTCTTTTTGAATCATTTGAAGGATGCGTTTGCGGTAAAAAAACGGTGCCACCAAAAGTTGTTTGGGTCGCGTTACCCTCAAGTTATCATTGTAAAAAGCAAATACATCTTCAACTTCTTCGGTAATTTTAGGATTGGCCGTGAGCAAACTAAAGTCACTATATATGCGGGCGGTATTTTCATTGAAGTTTCCTGTTCCGATATGGGCATATGCCATTCTTTTTTTACCTTCTTTTCGAATAACAAGCATCAGTTTTGAATGCACCTTCAAGCCCGGAACACCATGTACTACCCTCACGCCTTCTTCCTGTAATCTTTGTGCCAGCTGAATATTGGCTTCCTCGTCAAACCTGGCCTGTAATTCCACAACAACTGTAACCATTTTGCCGTTTTTTGCCGCATTGATCAGTGCATTTGCAACCGAGGAATGTCGGGCTGCCCTGTAGAGTGTTAGAGAGATGGATTCGACCCCGGGATCAATCGAAGCCTCTCTTAAAAAATCGAGAATATGCGAGTAACTGTGGTAAGGAAAGTGAAGCAGAATATCGTTTTTAGAAACTGTTTTAAATAAACTCCTCTCATGGTCGAAGGCAGGATGAATAATGGGTTGCAGTTTGGGATAATAAAGATGCTTTCCTCCAAGCTGCGGAAAATCCATAAAGTCCCGAAAGTTGTGATACCTGCCACCTGTTGATATATTGTTCTCTTTACCCAATTTCATTTTTCGGGTCAAAAAGGCAACCATGGCAGGTGGCATGCTTAAATCATAGGTAAATCTCACAATTCTGCCAATCCGTCGACCTTTTAAACTCCGGGTAATTTTTTCTATCATGGACTTGGAGAAGTCATACTCTATATCTAGCTCGGCGTCTCTTGTGATTTTTATCATATGGGAATCCGCAGTTTCATAATCGAACATATAAAACAATTCATCCATACAAAACCTGATGATATCATCCAGAAGAATAATGTATTTTTTGGTCCCCTCATCAGGCAAAACAATAAATCGTGAAACAATTTGTGTGGGCAATTCAATAAGGAAATGCCGGTAGCGATCACGGATGCCAAGCCCCTTTAAGCGTACGAAAAGATAGGCTGAACGGTCACGCAGGTAGGGAAATTTTCCAGTTTCGCTAACCATCAAAGGATAGAGAAAGGGGAGTATTTTTTCTAGAAAATAGTTCCTTACAAATGTTTGTTGTTTCGTACTCAGTTTTGTCTCGTCAACCAAGAAGATTTTTTCAGCTGCCAGCTCCGCAATTTTTTTCTGGTAAATTTCCTCCAGCATACCCTGCTGCTCATTCACAATCTGCTGGATGTTTTTAGCCACTTTGGAGGGATTTTCTCCAATCAGTTCCTTATGCTTTCCACCCAGTTTGAGAAGCCTTTGCAGAGTGGCCACCCTAACCCGGAAAAATTCATCACGGTTGTTGGCATAGATTCCCAAAAACCTGATACGCTCAATCAGTGGCACACTTTTATCTATGGCCTCCTGCAAAACCCTTTCGTTAAAGGAAAGCCAGGAGATGTCGCGATTGAGCAGTTTAGGTTTTTTTTTAGCCATCACGCAAGTATACAAAGCCTTGGGTAAAATAGCCTCATTCATCCCCAAAATAATTGTTTCGCATATTTGAATGAGGCTTTTGACTTGCCGCGATTTATTTTAGTTTTGCAGGCTGTATTAACTATTTATGGGAAATCCCCTCCTCAAAAATCTGCATGGTGTTCCTTTAGATCATTATGTTTTGCTCTGCTGTGCCCTTTTTGTAATTGGTGTTTTTGGGGTACTCTACCGCAGAAATGCTATTATCGTTTTTATGTCGGTAGAATTGATGCTCAATGCAGTGAACCTTCTGCTTGCCGCTTTTTCCACTTATCGCAGTGACGGGGACGGACAGGTATTTGTGTTTTTTATCATGGCAGTTGCTGCAGCCGAAGTGGCAGTTGGCCTTGCTATTCTGATGATGATTTATCGCAACAAACGCACTGTAGACATTGGCGAACTGAATCGCCTGAAATGGTAAAACTATGAACAACATTCCACTGCTTATACCTGCTTTTCCCCTCTTGGGATTTCTGATTTTATCACTAATAGGTAAATCTCTATCCAAAGCTACAGCAGCCATTCTGGGCTCAAGCATGATATTGCTTTCTTTCCTTTTTTCCATCCTCTCGTTCTCTCAAGGAGATACCAAGGAATATATGGTCTTTGAATGGATTCATGCAGGCGTGTTAAATGCCAATTTTTCCTTCCTGATTGATCCGCTAACCTCTGTCTTTCTGCTGATCATCACCGGTATCGGATTCCTTATACATGTATATTCCGCTGCTTACATGCATGATGACGAACACCACAACACTTTTTTCTCCTATCTAAATCTGTTTGTATTTTTCATGCTCCTGCTTGTGATGGGCAGTAATTTTCTTATCATGTTTGTAGGTTGGGAAGGAGTAGGTTTGTGTTCCTATCTGCTCATTGGTTTCTGGTACAAGAACGATGCCTACAACAAGGCTGCCTCCAAAGCCTTTATCATGAACCGGATTGGGGATTTGGGATTTTTACTCGGTATTGTGCTGATTGCTCTCACCTTTGGATCTCTTGAATATACCAGTGTCTTTGATCAAGCTAAAGGGTATCCCGGATCTGATGCTACCATCACGGCCATCACCTTATTACTCTTTGTTGGTGCCACGGGAAAAAGCGCACAAATTCCTCTGTACACATGGTTGCCGGATGCCATGGCCGGTCCTACTCCCGTGTCTGCCCTCATTCACGCAGCCACCATGGTTACAGCCGGGATATACATGGTTGCACGAAGCAATATTCTGTTTACTCTTTCCCCAATAACAATGCAGGTTGTAGCCACCACTGGAATAGCCACTGCACTTCTTGCCGCCACCATTGGTCTGGCCCAAAATGATATCAAAAAAGTGCTCGCTTATTCAACCGTGAGCCAACTTGGTTTAATGTTTACTGCGCTTGGCTTTGGCGCTTTTGGTTCAGCTGTTTTCCATGTAATGACCCATGCATTCTTCAAGGCCTGTCTTTTTCTTGGCGCAGGTTCAGTTATTCATGCCATGCACCACCAACAGGACATTAGAAAAATGGGCGGTCTTCGAAAATACATGCCGATTACCTACCTCACTTTTTTCATCTCCACACTTGCTATCGCCGGAATCTTTCCTTTTTCAGGATTCTTCTCTAAAGATGAAATGCTGGCCCAGATATTTTCACATAACCGCTTGTTCTGGCTGCTCGGAATCATTGTTTCAATATTTACTGCCTTCTACATGTTCAGGCTTTTCTACCTTACCTTTCATGGATCCTTTAGAGGAACTGAAAAAGAAAAATCACACCTGCATGAGTCTCCCCCGGCCATCACCATTCCCCTGATTGTATTGGCGGTATTGGCTGCTGCAGGCGGTTTTCTTGGATTACCTTCTGTTTTTCATGCCCCACATTTCCTTGCTGATTACCTAGAACCGGTATTCAAAAATTCCCATGCACGGGTATTTACTGCCCACCCCGATCATGCCACCGAATGGATGCTTATGGGTATTGCCTTGCTTTGTGCACTCATCACTATTGGTGTTGCCTACAGCAAGTATATCCGTTCAGGTGAAGTCCCTGAGCCAGATGAAAAAGAGAAAAAACCATTGCACCTTTTGGTTTACCGGAAATATCTGATTGATGAGTTCTATGATAATATTTTTGTGAAACCCCTTCAGTTTTTGTCCACAATCTTTCACAGGATTGGTGACAAGGAGATGATTGATGCATCAGTTAATCTCACAGGTACCGGTATTCGGGAGGGAGGCTCTCTGCTTAAATTGCTTCAAACAGGCAACACCGGATTTTATTTGTTGATGATGGTCATTGGTTCTGTTCTTTTACTACTTCTTGGGATGTTGTAAATAAAACATGATAAAATTTATACCCCCGCTCTCGCTTTTACTGATTATAGTTACATTCTCGTCTTGCGAAAAAACGCCCGGAGCCTGTATGCAACTTGTGCCGGAAAAAGATACTATAGCCGTACTGGAGGAAATTTCAATTGATACCCGTTGTGCAGGCTTTTTTTCCTTTATACGCTATGATTTTGGTGATGGAGAATCAATTCTCAAAGAATCCAAAGAAGGGGAAATTTTCAAAAAAGTTTATAAGTTCAAGGGAGATTACATTTTGCGTGTAACTTTTCTAAGCAAGTCCAGAAAGCGAACAAGCTTTGAAGAACGGCGCATTATCGTGAAGTAATTCCTGCGCTTTCTCTATTTCCAGCAGATTCCCTAAAAAATCGGTCACCTTCCATTTTATTTGTTATCAGCCTTCTAAATCCCCTTTGCTGATTCTTTTGACGCTGATTTTGCTACCTTTGCCGGGCATTAAAACCCATGTGGAAAGATGTTTTTCTAACAATTGTGATTGCCTTTGTTGTGTTCAGAATCATGGGTGAATTATCCAGGCGGCGCAATTCCAATCCTAGTGCCGGCAAGTCCGGCGAGAATCAAAAAAACAAACAGCCACCTGATGATGGCGAATACATCGATTACGAAGAAATCAAATAAACTTATGTCAACTAAAACCATGCTGATCAAGGGAATTCCCGTTCTCCTTTTCGCCGCTTTAACGCTTATCTATTTTTCTCCCTTACTCAAAGGGAAAGCCATCAAGCAAACCGATGTAGCAAATTTCAAAGGGATGAGCAAGGAGATTTTTGATCATCGTAAAAAGTTTGACGAGGAACCATTGTGGACCAATTCCATGTTTGGTGGTATGCCTGCATACCAGATTTCTGTTCTATATCCGTCCAATTTTATTAAGCCTCTTACAAAAGGACTCAGTTTTGCTATTCCGCATCCTGCAACCATCGTTTTCCTCTCCTTCCTGGGCTTCTATTTTCTGCTTTTGGTATTAGGGTTTGAAACCTGGCTTGCAACATTAATGGCTATAGCCTTTGGCCTCTCATCATACACTTTTATTGTGATTGAAGCGGGTCACAACCCCAAAGGATATGCCATTGGCTACATGGGTCCTGTGCTTGCCGGTTTATTGATGGCATTCCGGGGACGACAACTATTGGGTGCATCAGTTTTTGCTGTGGCACTCTCCCTGCAGTTATCTGTAAACCACATTCAAATTACCTATTACTTGATGATTGCCTGCTTGTTCATAGCAGCAGGCGAGGCTGTTCGTCTTCTGTTTGCAAAACAGATAAAATACATGCTCATCACCGGAGGCTTGCTCCTGCTGGCATCAGGCCTTGCTGTGGGTCCTAACCTCACCAATTTGCTGCTTACTCAGGAGTATGGCGCATATTCCACAAGGGGAAAATCGGAACTCTCCGGCGATCCTGAGAACAAAACAAGTGGTTTGGATAAAGATTATGCTACCCAGTGGAGCTATGGTGTTTCTGAAACATTCACGCTCATGATACCCAATTTTAAAGGAGGAGCATCTGGAGTAATTGGAGAATCAAACAAAGATGCATTAAAACATGTACCGGATGAATACCGAGAGTATATCGCGCAAATGGACCCCTATTTTGGAGATCAACCCTTCACATCCGGTCCGGTATACATGGGGGCACTCATCTGTTTTTTATTTGTTCTGGCTATGTTTATCTGCCGCGACAGCATCAGGTATTATGTACTTGCAGCTGTGGTATTAAGCATACTCTTGAGCTGGGGAAAGAATTTCATGGGACTCACCGGATTTTTCATGGACAATATTCCAGGATACAATAAGTTCAGGGCAGTTTCTATGACCCTTGTTATTGCTCAGTTTCTTTTTCCATTCCTAGCAGCATTCGCTGTAAGAGATGTGATGGAAAATCCAAAATTGTTGCAACAAAAACGCAAAGAATTTTTGCTGGCACTTGGCCTCACCGCAGGACTTTGCCTTCTATTTTACCTGCTGCCCGATACCTTTAACACCTTTTACAAGCAAACGCCGGATGAATATACAGAGCTCGGTTCTCAACTCAAGAAAGCAGGCTTGCCTGCCGATCAGGTGCCTGTTTTTCTGGAATCTCTGAAAACAGCAAGGGAGCACATTTTTACTGCAGATGCCATTCGCTCGTTTTTATTTATTATCTCGGGAGCACTTTTGCTCTTGGCTTTTTCATACAACAAGATAAACAAAGCGATCTTGTTGGGAGGTTTGGGTTTTTTAATTTGCATCGATATGTGGACTGTTGACAAAAGATACCTCAATGATTCCAATTTTGTTCCCAAACAGCAAATGGAAGAACCTTTTGAACCCACCGCTGCTGATTTGCAGATTTTAAAAGACACTATGCCCGATTTCAGGGTATTCAATACCACTGTATCCACTTTCAATGATGCATCAACTTCTTATTTTCATAAATCAATCGGAGGCTATCATGGAGCAAAGCTCAAGCGTTATCAGGAGTTGTGGGAAAATCACATCAGTAAGGGCAACATGGGTGTGATTAACATGCTCAACACAAAGTATTTTATTCAAAAAAACCAAGCCGCCGGACAGGATGCAGAGCCGGTAGCAGTAACCAATCCTGCTGCCTGTGGCAATGCATGGGCTGTAGGTTCCTTGCAATGGGTACCCAATGCTGACGCTGAACTGGCGGCATTGAAGGATTTTAATCCACGACGAAATGCCATCATTGATAAAAGATTTTTAAATGTGTCCGGTATTCAGGACAAATCTTTCGACAGTACTGCAACCATCTCACTTAAAAAGTACAAGGCAAACCAACTGGTGTATACCTATCACGCAAACGCAAAATCATTCTTCGTCTTCAGTGAGATTTTTTACGACAAAGGTTGGAAGGCAAGCTGCAACGGAAAAGAACTTCCTTTGGTTAGATGTAATTATGTTTTAAGAGGAGCCGTTGTGCCGCCCGGAAATGGAGTGATTCAATTTGAATTCAGTCCATCTTCCTATAAGAACGGGGAGACACTTGCGTTGTTCAGTTCCTTTTTGTTGCTACTCTTTTTAGGAGCGGGATTATACTTTGAGTTCAGAAAAAGCGCCCCGATCCGACAACAATAAAATACGCATCATGCCGTTAAAACTCCCTGTGTTTCTCAGAGGATTGAGGTTTCAAATAATTCTTTATTCAAGCATGTTCCTGCAGGTAATGGGACAGGACATTGCTATCGGACAGTGGAGAAGTCACTTGTCATTCCGGAATGCAAATGATTTGGCAGTAGCGGGAAACAAGGTTTATGTGACAGCCACCGGCAGTTTGTTTTCCTTCAATAACAGCACTTCTGAGTTGGAATTGCTTACAAAAGCGGAGGGATTGAGCGACTTCGGAGCCACCTGTGTTGCTTATGATTCAATCTCCTCAACGGTTGTGGTCGGTTATGCAAATGCCAATATCGATCTAATCAAGGACGAAAAAATCATCAATATATCGGCCATCAGCAAATCATCTATCACCGGAAATAAAACCATTAATGATATTACCACACGCAATGGCAAGGCTTATCTCTCATGCGGTTTTGGAATTGTTGTGGTAGATCTGCGCAAACAGGAAATTGAAGCTACTTACCTCATTGGTAACAACGGGTCCCAGGTCAATGTAAATACTATTATTTTTTCTCCTGATTCCATTTACGCAGGAACGGGTGCCGGTATATATGCTGCCAAATCAGACAATCCATTTCTTTCTGATTTCAACAATTGGAAAAAAGAAAATTATCTTCCAAACACCAATCATCCTGCCATTTGCTGGTTCGACAACAAATTACTGAGCGTACGAAAAACAAACCAAACATCCTCCTATATCTATTTTAGGGAAAAGGGTACAAACAATTGGCAAAAATGGGACTCCACCATCAACTTCAACTGCCTTAGATTAAAAGGTTATGAGAATACCCTTATGGCAGTGTACGATGGCTCCGTCTATCTCTACAACAAATCCCGTGTTTTGTTTGAAGCCTATTTCGGTTATTTCGGCGCTTCAGCATCAACCGACGCAGAGTACGATGCCAATAAAAATGTTTGGATTGCAGATAAATTTCACTCGCTTGTGAAAAGATCTACCGACGGAAATTTTCATAAGATTACTCCTCAGGGACCTCCCGACAACAACATCAGAAGCCTCTCATATGACAATGGCAACTTATGGGTTGCTCCTGGTGGTGCAGTGGGCACCTCTAACGGTTTTCGTATTCTGAACATATCAAGAATGAACGATAATGGTGATTGGAGTTTTTTGGATGGAGGCTATATCTACAACAAAACAACCTGCTATGACCTGATGGTGGCTCGCGTAAATCCACGCAACTCCAATCAGTGTTTTGTTGGCACATGGAGCAATGGCTTGTTGGAAGTTGATAAGGATTCTATTTTAAATCACTACACCAAAAGCAACTCTACGCTGGATTCAGCAGCAAGCCGCAATTCCACCTGGATACAGGGAATGGATTTTGATCTAGATGGAAACCTATGGATTTCAAATGCATTTACCCAAAAACCATTGGTGATGCTTTCTGCTGATAAGCGTTGGTATTCCTATGCTTTTCCCGGATACACGATTCCCCCGGTGCTGCAATTGATTGCAACTTCCTCCGGACAAAAATGGATTCTTTCCGAAAAGATGGGTGCTTTTGTCTATGATGATGCAGCCACACCCGAAAATATCTCCGATGATAAGTTTAGACTGCTTGGATTTGAATTGGGCAAAGGAGGCATTCCGGGAAGTGAGGTTTTTGCACTCTGCGAAGATTTAAACGGCGCC
>Ga0068872_10002739_pt1 | contig 13716 bp, 14 predicted proteins | sample NOAtaG_7_FD_66441 | JGI IMG/M metagenome (GOLD analysis project Ga0068872, IMG submission 66441) | Freshwater lake microbial communities from Lake Erie, under a cyanobacterial bloom - NOAA_Erie_Diel1S_2200h metaG | ecosystem: Environmental > Aquatic > Freshwater > Lake | place: USA: Ohio, Lake...
GGCGGCATGCGCAGGCGCCTGCTGGTGGCCAAGGCGCTGGTCCATGCGCCGCCGGTGCTGGTCCTCGACGAGCCCACGGCCGGCGTCGACGTCGAGCTGCGCCAGCAGCTCTGGAGCTACGTGCGCGAGCTCAACGCGCGCGGCACCACGGTGCTGCTGACCACCCACTACCTCGCCGAGGCGGAGGAGCTCTGCGGGCGCATCGCGATCATCAACCGCGGCCGCCTCGCGGCCTGCGACACGACCGCGAACCTCAAGCGCGTCTTCGACCGCAAGACGCTGCGCGTCACGCCCGCCGCGCCGCTGGCGGAAGTCCCCGCCGCGCTGGCCGCGCTCGCGCCCGCGCTCGAGGCGGGCGTGCTCTCGTTCAGCTACAGGCCCAGCCAGGTCAACGCGGGGCGCATCCTCGCCGCCGTGCAGGAGGCCGGCATCGCGATCGCGGACGTCTCGACGCGCGAGCCGGACCTCGAGGACGTGTTCCTGACCCTCACCCGGGCGGCCTGAGGGATGGGCCTGCGCGCGGCGGCACGCGTCCTGCGCGCCCTGGCGGCGGCGGCGCTCGCCGCGGCGGCCTCCGCCTGCGCGCCCACGGTGACCGGCCTGGGCCAGCCGGTTGGCGCGCCGGCGCTCGAGGCCGACGCCTTCGTCGCCGCCGACGGCACGCGCCTGCCGCTGCGCGACTGGAGGCCGGAGGGCGAGGCGCGCGCGGTGGTGCTCGCGCTGCATGGCTTCGGCGACTACGCCAACGCCTTCCGCATCCCCGGCGAGGCCTGGGCGCGCATGGGCATCCGCACCTACGCCTACGACCAGCGGGGCTTCGGCCGCTCGCCGACGCGCGGGCGCTGGGCCGGGGGCGAGGCGATGGCGAGCGACCTCGCCGCGGCGCTTTCGCTGCTGCGCGCACGGCATCCCGGCATCCCCATCGCCGTGCTGGGCGAGAGCATGGGCGGCGCGGTCGCCATGGCGGCGGCGGCGCGCGGCCTGCTCGGCGACGCCGACGGCATCGTGCTGGTCGCGCCCGCGGTGCGCGGCAGCGAGGCGCTCGGCCCCGTCGCCACGACGACGCTCTGGTTCTTCGCCCATGTCGTGCCCTGGCTCGCGGGGCCGTCGGGCGGCCCCGCCTACCAGCCGACCGACAACCCGGAGATCCTGCGCGAATGGGCGCAGGACCCGCTGATCCTGCGCGGGCCGCGCGTCGACATGGCCTGGGGTCTCGTCGGGCTGATGGACGAGGCAGTCGCGGCGGCGCCGGTGCTCGAGGCAAGGCTGCTGGTGCTGACCGGCGCGCGCGACGCGTTGGTCCCCGACCGCGCGATGGAGGCCGCGCTGGCGCGCATGAAGCGCGCCGCGGGTGGCGGCCCGCGCGTCGCGCGCTATGCCGAGGGCTGGCACATGCTGCTGCGCGACCTCGGCGCGGCGCGCGCGCAGCAGGACGTCGCGCACTGGGTCGCGGGCCTGCGCGACGGCGGCGCGGGGCCGCTGCCCTCCGGCGCCGAGCGCGCCGCCCGGCAGGACTGACCGCCGGTCGCCTCCCCCCGCGCGGAAGGGGGGCTTGCCGCCGCCGGCATCGCGGCCGACCTTTGCGGCATGGAATCCGCCTCCCGAGTCGCCGCCGGGGGCCGCGTCGTCGCGGTGCTGGGGCCGACGAACACGGGCAAGACGCATCTCGCCATCGAGCGGATGCTCGGCCACCGCACCGGCATGATCGGGTTCCCGCTGCGGCTGCTCGCGCGCGAGAACTACGACCGCATCGTTCGCCTGAAGGGCGAGCGCAACGTGGCGCTGGTCACCGGCGAGGAGCGCATCGTGCCCCCGGGCGCGCGCTGGCATGTCTGCACGACGGAGGCGATGCCGGTCGGCGCGCGCGACGTCGAGTTCCTGGCCGTCGACGAGATCCAGCTGATCGCCGACCGCGAGCGCGGCCATGTCTTCACCGACCGGCTGCTGCGCGCGCGCGGCGCCAGCGAGACGATGTTCCTGGGCGCCGCCACGGCGAAGCCCGTCATCCGCAGCCTCGTGCCCTTCGCCGAGTTCGTCGAGCGCCCGCGCCTGTCCACGCTCACCCATGTCGGGCCGCGCAAGATCACGCGGCTGCCGCGGCGCTCGGCGGTGGTCGCCTTCTCCGCGAACGACGTCTACCGCATCGCCGAGCTGATCCGCCGCCAGCGCGGCGGCGCGGCCGTCGTCTTCGGCGCGCTCAGCCCCCGCACGCGCAACGCCCAGGTGGCGATGTACCAGGCCGGAGAGGTCGACTGGCTGGTGGCGACCGACGCCATCGGCATGGGCCTCAACATGGACATCGGCCACGTCGCCTTCGCCGAGCTGTCGAAGTTCGACGGCCGCGCGCCGCGCCGCCTGACCGCCTCCGAGCTGGGCCAGATCGCGGGGCGCGCGGGCCGGCACATGACCGACGGCACCTTCGGCACCACCGCGGAGGCCGGCGTCCTGGAGCCCGAGCTCGCCGCCGCGATCGAGGAGCATCGCTTCCCCGCCATCTCGCAGGCCTACTGGCGCAACGGCATGCTCGACCTCGCCTCGCCCGCCGCGCTGCTCGCCAGCCTCGAGGAGCGCCCGCCCGCGCCTGAGCTGCTGCGCGCGCGCACCGCAGAGGACCATGCCGCGCTCTCCGCGCTGGCGCGCGACGAGGAGGTGCTGGCCGTGGCGCGCGGCCGCGCCATGGTCGCGCTGCTCTGGGAGGCCTGCCAGATCCCGGACTTCCGCAAGTCCTTCGACGGCGGCCATGCGCGCTTCGTCAAGCGCGTCTTCCTCGCGCTCGCGCGCCATGGGCGCCTGCCCTCCGACTGGGTCGTCGCGCAGGTCGCGCGGCTCGACACCGCCGAGGGCGACATCGACGCGCTGCTGCAGCGCATCGCCGAGACGCGGACCTGGACCTACATCGCCCACAAGGGCGACTGGCTCGCCGACCCGCTGGAGTGGCAGGCGCGCACGCGCGCGATCGAGGACCGCCTCTCCGACGCGCTGCACGCACGGCTGACCCAGCGCTTCGTCGACCGGCGCGCCGCCGCCGTGGCGCGCCGCCGCGCCGCGGGCGAGGAGATCCTCGCCGGCGTGACCCGCGCGGGCGAGGTGGTGGTCGAGGGCGAGTCCGTCGGCGCGCTGCGCGGCTTCGCCTTCGTGGGCGCGCGCGACGCGGCGCAGGACGGCGAGGGCACGCGCGCGATGATGGCGGCGGCCAACCGCGTGCTGCGCCAGGACGTGGGCGCGCGCGTGCGGCGCCTCGTGCAGGGCGGCGACGAGGCGATCGAGCTGCGCGACGACGGCGCGCTTGCCTGGGAGGGCGCGGAGGTCGCGCGCCTCGCGCCCGGCCCGGAATGGCTCGAGCCGCGCGTCGAGGTGCTGGCGAGCGACCTGCTGGAGGGGCCGCATCGCGAGGCGATCCGCCGCCGCCTCGCGGCCTGGACGGACGCGCATCTCGCCCAGCGCCTCGGCCCGCTCTTCGCGCTGCGCGCCGCCGCGCTGCCGGGCCCCGCGCGCGGCCTCGCCTACGAGCTCGTCGGCGCCATGGGCTGCGTGCCGCGCGCGCGCGTCGGCGCGCTGGTCGCCGCCCTCGGCCCGGCGGAGCGCGGCGCGCTCGCCGCGCTCGGCGTGACGCTGGGCGACCACGCGGTCTTCCTGCCGGCGATGCGCAACGACCGGACCATGCGGCTGCGCGCCACGCTGCGCCATGTCTTCGCCGGCGGCGACGCGCCGGCGCCCCCCCTGCCGCCGCCCGCGCTTTCGCATCCGCGCGAGGGCGTGCCCGACGCGGCGACGATGGCGGCGCTGTTCTGCCTTCCGGCGGGGCCGCGCTTCGTGCGCGCGGACCGGCTGGAGCGGCTCGGCCGCGAGGCATTCCGCCGCGGCCGCGGCGGACCCTTCGCGATCGATCCGTCCTGGGCGGCGCTGGTCGGCGCGCCCCCCGCCGACATGGAGGGCATCCTGCGCGCGCTCGGCCTGCGGCTGCGGGTCGAGGGCGAGCTGCGGCTGCTCGGCCTGCCGCCGCGCGAGCGCCGGCGCGCGCGCGCCGAGGTCCTGCGCGAGGCGGCGATCGACGAGGCCTCGCCCTTCGCCGGCCTCGCGCGGCTGGTGCGCGGGTGAACGGGACGCCCGCGCCCGGCGACGCCGCGCCGCGCATGCGGCTCGACAAGTGGCTGTGGTGCGCGCGCTTCTTCCGCTCGCGCGGTCTCGCCACGCGCTTCTGCGAGGAGGGCAGCGTGCGCGTCAACGGCGGCAGGACGACCAAGGCGCACCATGCCGTCCGGCCCGGCGACGTGTTGACGTTCCCGCTCGGCTCCAATATCCGGGTGGCGCGCATACGCGCGCTCGCCGATCGGCGGGGGCCTGCCAGCGACGCGCGCGCGCTCTACGACGACCTATCGGCCCCGGAATCGGGCTGAGCCATCCCGGGGATCCGACGACATGGACGCGCAATTCTGGACCGCGCTGGTCCAGATCATCGGGCTCGACATCGTCCTGTCGGGCGACAATGCCGTCGTCATCGCCCTCGCCTGCCGCCGGCTGCCGCCGCGCCAGCAGCGGATCGGGATCGTGGTCGGGAGCCTCGCGGCCGTCGGCATGCGCGTCCTCTTCGCGCTGGTGGTGACCTGGCTGATGGGCATCCCGATGCTCAAGATCGTCGGTGGCCTGCTGCTCTTCTGGATCGGATGGAAGCTGCTGGCCGGCGACGAGGCGGAGGGCGAGGGCCACGTCGCCGACGCCGGCAGCCTGTGGGGCGCGCTGCGCACGATCATGGTCGCCGACGCGGTGATGAGCCTCGACAACGTCATCGCCGTCGCCGCGGCGGCCAAGGGAAGCGCCTTCCTGCTCGCGCTCGGCCTGCTGGTCTCGATCCCCCTGGTGGTCTTCGGCGCGACCTTCCTCCTGAAGATGATCGACCGCTTCCCGATCATCGTGACGATCGGCGCGGCGCTCATCGGCTACGTCGCCGGCGAGGTGATCATCGGCGACATCCTGGTCCGCGGCTGGGTCGACGCGAGCGCCCACTGGCTGCACTGGGTCGCGCCCGCGGCTGGCGCGGCCGGCCTCGTGGCGGCGGCGGACCTGCGCCTGCGGCGCGTGCCGGTGCCCGAGACCGCGGGAGAGGCGATCGCAGCCCCGGCGGCCGTGTTCGGGGCGCGCATGGTGCTCTCGGCCGCCGCCGCCTTCGTGGCCGCGAAGTTCGCGGTCGACGGCATCTCCAGCGACGCCTGGTGGCACGCCGCGGCGCCCGCCTTCGCCGCGGCCGTCGCGGTCGCCGGGGTCGAGGTCGCCGCGAGGTTGCTCCGCGCGCGGGGCTAGCCCCGGCCCGGGCAGCCCGGGGGTTGGCAAACGGGCTCGACTGCCCTAGATCCGCGGGTCATGCCTGAAATCGTCTTCTCGGCCGAGAACCTCGCCAGCCTGTTCACCCTGACGGCGCTCGAGATCGTCCTCGGCATCGACAACATCGTCATCATCGCGATCATCTCCAACGCCCTGCCCGAGCACCAGCGCGACCGCGCGCGGATCATCGGCCTCGCGCTGGCGCTGATCACCCGCCTCCTCCTGCTCTTCTCGCTGTCCTGGCTCGCGAGCCTTACGGCACCGCTCTTCCACGTGTTCGGCCAGCCCTTCTCCGGCCGCGACCTGATCATGCTGGCAGGCGGCCTGTTCCTGATCGTGAAGGCGACGCGCGAGATCCACGAGGCGCTCGAGGAGGCCTCGGCCAGCGAGGACAACCCGCGGCGCGTCGGCTCCTTCCGCAGCGCCATCGCCCAGATCGTGCTGCTCGACATCGTCTTCTCGTTCGACTCCGTCATCACCGCCGTCGGCATGGCCAACGAGCTCTGGGTGATGGCCGCGGCCGTGATCATCGCGGTGATCGTGATGCTCTTCGCCTCGGGGCCGATCGTGCGCTTCATCCACGCGCATCCCAGCGTGAAGATGCTGGCGCTGGCCTTCGTCATGCTGATCGGCGTCGCGCTGGTGGCCGAGGGCATGGAGTTCCACATCCCCAAGGGCTACCTGTACTTCGCGATGGCCTTCTCGGTGCTGGTCGAGGGCCTCAACATCGCCATCGCGCGCCGGCGGCGGGGCGGTTCCTGAACGGGTTGCGAGGGGGTGGGTGCCATGCTACCCACCGCGCCCCGGCAATTCCTGGCTGAACTTCCAGAGGCGAGCTGACCCATGGCCTATGTCGTCACCGAGGCGTGCATCAGGTGCAAGTACATGGACTGCGTAGAGGTCTGTCCCGTGGACTGCTTCTACGAGGGCGCCAACATGCTGGTCATCAAGCCCGAGGAATGCATCGACTGCGGCGTCTGCGAGCCCGAGTGCCCGGCCGAGGCGATCATCCCCGACACCGACCCCGGCGCGGAGAAGTGGCTGGCGGTCAACAAGGAATACGCCGAGGCCTGGCCGAACATCACCCGCAAGGGCCCGGCCCCCGAGGATGCCGACCAGTGGAAGGGCGTCCCGGACAAATTCGCCAAGCATTTCAAGGCCGAGCCCGGCTCCTGCTGATCTCCCGCGGGCCGGCCAAGGCCTGCGGTTATCGTGATTTTTCAGCGCCTTAGGGCGCTCTGATCGTTTATTTCCGGCCCCGGACGTGCTATGCACCCGCGCCGTCGTCCGCGACGGTGCGATGCACGGCTTCCTTGCGGCCGGGCAGGCGGGACGGGCCCCGGGGCACCGGTTCCCGCGCAAGCTTCATTTCCAGGTCCGGGTGGGTTCCCGGAAGACGCGAGGACACAGAGGCAACGGAGTGCAGCTGTCGATGCGCAAGCCAGCGAAGGACACGATGGACATCGGTTTCGAGGTCGAGGACCTCGTCGTCTACCCGACCCACGGCGTGGGCCGGATCACCGGCATCGAGGCCCAGGAGATCGCGGGCCAGAAGCTCAACCTCCTCGTCATCCAGTTCGAGAAGGACCGGATGACGCTGCGCGTGCCCGTCGCCAAGGCGAAGACCTCCGGGCTGCGCAAGCTGTCGACCAAGAAGGAGATGCAGACCGCGCTGCTGACGCTCAAGGGCCGCTCGCGCATCAAGCGCACGATGTGGTCGCGCCGCGCGCAGGAATACGAGGCGAAGATCAACTCCGGCGACCCGCGCCAGATCGCCGAGGTGGTGCGCGACCTGCACCGCAACGCCGGCCAGCCGGACCAGTCCTTCAGCGAGCGCCAGATGTACCAGGCCGCGCTCGACCGCCTGTCGCGCGAGTTCGCGGCGGTGGAGAAGATCGCCGAGGACGTCGCCACCCAGCGCCTCGAGGCGATGCTCAAGGCCGCCTGAGGCGCGGCGGGCCGCCGCGCGGCGCCCGCCTCCCCTCCGGGAGCGCTTGCGCCGCCGCGGCGCGCGCTGCGACCTTGCCTCCCGCAGCAATGGGCCCCCGCAGCAATGGCCGAGTCGCAGAAATTCGCGATCCTCAGGAAGACGCGCCGGATCTGGGCGATCGGCGCGATTCACGGCGAGGCGGCGCGCCTCGCGGCGCTGCACGACATGCTGGCCGGGCGCTTCGTGCTTCCCGGCGACCGCATCGTCTACCTGGGCAACTACCTGGGCCGCGGCCCGGACGTGGGCGGCACGGTCGAGGAACTCCTCGACTTCCGCCGCCGCGCGCTCGCCCTGCCCGGGATGTTCGCGGCCGACATCGTCTACCTGCGCGGCGGCCAGGAGGAGATGTGGCAGAAGCTCCTGCAGGTGCAGTTCGCCGTGAATCCGCGCGAGGTGCTCGACTGGATGCTCGGCCAGGGCCTCGGCGCCACCCTCGCCGCCTACGGCCTCGACCCGCGCCGGGGCCTCGCCGCGGCGCGCGACGGGACGCTCTCGCTCTCGCGCTGGACGGCAAGCATCCGCGGGGCGATCGCGACCCGGCCAGGCCATCGCGACCTCCTCTCCGCCCTGCGCCGCGCTGCCTATGACGAGGAGTCGCGCGTGCTGCTCGTCCATGCCGGGGTCGATCCCAGCCGCCCGCTCGCCAGCCAGGGCGACACGCTCTGGTGGGGCGCGCCCGGATTCGGGCGCTGGGACCGCCCCTTCGGCGAGTTCGACCGGGTCGTGCGCGGCTACGACCCCGCCCATGGCGGGATCGTCGAGACCCCCTTCGCCGTCACGGCCGATTCGGGCTGCGGCTTCGGCGGCGCGCTGACCGCGCTCTGCCTGAGCGCCCAGGGGGAGGTCGTCGACCGCATCGAGGCCTGAGCCTTTCCCCTCCGGCAGGCAGGGGAATCCCGAGTGATCCGCTGGGACGAACCACCCGTAAGAGGTGGCACACAAGGTCAAGGGGCAAGGCCATGGCGCACGCCGACGATGCCATCCACGGAGCTACCCTGAACTTCGTGCGCGGTGCCATGAAACGCGCGCTCCTCACGCGCGAGCGCGAGTTCGAGCTTGCCCGCTCCTGGCGCGAGACCGGCGACCAGACGGCGCTCCACGAGCTGATCAACGCCTACACGCGGCTGGTGATCGCCACCGCGACGCGCTTCCGCCACTACGGCCTGCCCTTCGGCGACCTGATCCAGGAGGGCAATCTCGGCCTGATGCACGCCGCCGCGCGCTTCGAGCCGGAGCGCGAGGTGCGCTTCTCCACCTACGCGGCGTGGTGGATCCGCTCGCAGATGCAGGACTTCATCCTGCGCAACTGGTCGATCGTGCGCACGGGCACAACGGCTGCCCACAAGTCGCTGTTCTTCAACCTGCGCCGCCTGCGCGCGCGCATCGACAACGGCGCCGGCCCCGCGCAGCTCACGCCCGAGCAGCGCCAGCGCATCGCCACGGAGCTCGGCGTCACGCTGAAGGACGTCGCCGACATGGAAGGCCGCCTCGCGGCCTCCGACCAGTCGCTCAACGCCGGCGTCGGCGAGGACCAGGAGGTCGAGGTCCAGGACTTCCTGGTCGACGACCGCCCCGGCCCCGAGGCGACGACGATGGAGGCGCATGACCGTCGCCTGCGCCTCAAGTGGCTGTCCGAGGCGATCGGGGAGCTGAGCCCGCGCGAGCGCACGATCATCGCCGAGCGTCGCCTGCGCGACGAGGGCGTGACGCTCGAGGAGCTCGGCCGCGAGCTCGGCGTCAGCAAGGAGCGCGTGCGCCAGCTCGAGGCGCGCGCGATGGGCAAGCTGCGCGCGGCGCTGGAGCGTCGCGCCGGCGCCGAGCTCGACGCCGTCCTGCCGGCCTGACCGGCGGGCGGCGCGGCGCCGGTCAGTCCGCGATCACCTTGTAGCGGCGGCCGGGCCTGAGCGCCTCGCCCGGCTCCAGCCCGTTCAGGACCTGGAAACGGCGCAGCGGCAGGTCCGCCACCGCCATGCGCCGCGCCATCGTCTCCTGCGTGTCGCCGGCGCCCGCGCGCAGCACGCGGATGCGGAAGGGCCGCGCCGCCGACGCCTCGGCCGGCGACATCTGCCGGAAGGACTGCGCGGTGCGCCCGAATTCCGGGCCCAGCGCGGCGCTCGCCTCCGGCGGCGACAGGAAGCGGAAGCGCCAGACCGCGTCCGCGCCCTCCACCAGCACGACCGAGACGTCGAGCACCTGGCCCGACTGCGTGCGCACCCTGCCCGCGCCCGACGCCGCCGGCAGGCCACCGATCGTGGCCGGCCGCGCCTGCTGGAACCCGGCCTGGGCGAGATAGGCGGCGAGCTGCCCGCGCGGCGCGCGCGCGTCGCGGTCGAAGAGGATGCGCCCGCCGCCCGGGCCCGAGGCGATGACCGCGCTGTCGCCGTTGACGATGCGGAAGCCGCGCGGCACCGAGAAGCGCAGCCGCAGCGCGGGATGGACGAAGGCCTCGTTGCGCACGAAGCCATTGCGCGCGTCGCCGCCCCAGGACAGGCCGTCGATCGCGGAGAGGTATTCGTCCTCGCCGACGCGCGCGTCCGGCGCGTCGTCGGCGACGCCGGCCGCCTGGCGCGCCTGGCGCACGCGGTCGGGCGTGCGCGGATGGCTCTGCAGCAGGCTGAACTCGTCGGCGCCGCCGGGCCTTCCGGCGAGCTCGGCCTGCAGCGCCGATTCCATCTGCATCTTCGCCAGGAAAGAGGCCATCGCCGCGGTGTCGTAGCCGCCGCGCGCGAGGTAGCGCACGCCCAGCGTGTCGGCCTCGAATTCCTGGTCGCGGCTGTATCCCGCGAGGGCCAGCTGCGCCGTGCCGCCCACCGTGTTCTGCGCCAGCTGCGCGCCCGCGCTGCCGAGGAACACGCCGCCGAGGATCGTGGCGGCGGTGGTGCCGGCCTGCGCCAGCACGCCGGAGGAATAGCGCTGCGCGGTGTGGCGCGCGGTGACATGGCCGATCTCGTGGCCCAGCACGCCCGCGAGCTCGGCCTCGCTCGAGGCGAGCGCGAGCAGCGCGCGCGTCGCGTAGACATGCCCGCCGGGCAGCGCGAAGGCGTTCACCACGTCGGAGTCGAGGATGGTGAAGCGCCATTCGAGGCCCGGCATCTCCGAGCGCGCCGCCAGCGCGTCGCCGAGCCGCGAGACATAGGCGCGGAGCCTCTGGTCGCCGTGCTCGCCGCCGAACTGCGCGACGATCCTCGGGTGCTCCTGCCGGCCGAGCCGCACCTCCTCCTCTGGCGACATGAAGGCGGTGAAGCTGCGCGACCCGGTGGCCGGGTTGGCGCTGCAGCCGCCGAGCGCGCCGGCCGCGCAGGACGCGGCGAGCGCGGCGAGGAATGCAAGGGCGCGCGGTGTCATGGCCGCGCCAGCGTTCCCGCGCCCGCCGTCGAGGTCAAGCCCGCGCACGGGCGGCGCCCGGCTTCGGGGTTGACCGCGAGGGGCGCCGCGACGACAGTCCGCGCGCCATGCCCGCACCCGATCCCGGCCGCCGCTTCGACCTCCATCCCCCGATCGAGCCCCACGCCTCCGGCATGCTCGCGCTTGACGGGACCCACCGCATGTACTGGGAGGAATCGGGCAACCCGGACGGCATCCCGGTCGTCTTCCTGCATGGCGGCCCTGGCGCCGGCGCGGCGCCCGCGCATCGGCGCTTCTTCGACCCCGCCGCCTTCCGCATCGTGATCTTCGACCAGCGCGGCGCCGGGCGCTCCACCCCGCATGGCTCGATCGAGGACAACACGACGCAGCACCTCGTCGCGGACATCGAGGCGCTGCGCCGCGCGCGCGGCATCGACTCGTGGATCGTCTTCGGCGGCTCCTGGGGCTCGACGCTCGCGCTCGCCTACGCGCAGGCGCATCCCGACCGGGTACGCGCGCTGGTGATGCGCGGCATCTTCATGAGCCGCAAGGCGGAGCTCGACTGGTTCCTCGACGGGGCCCGCCATGTCTTCCCGGAGGCGTGGCGCGCCTTCTCGGGCTTCCTTCCGCCCGACGAGCGCGGCGACGTGCTGGGCTCGTACCTGCGGCGCCTCGTCGATCCGGACCCCGCGGTGCACATGCCAGCGGCGCGCGCCTGGAGCACCTACGAGGGCAGCTGCTCCACGCTGATGCCGAGCCCGGAGACCGTGGCGAGCTTCGGCGAGGATGCCAAGGCGCTCGGCCTCGCGCGCATCGAGGCGCACTACTTCGCGCATGGCAGCTTCCTGCGCGAGGGCCAGCTGCTCGAGGATCTCGGCCGCATCCGGCACATCCCCGCGACCATCGTGCAGGGCCGCTACGACATGGTCTGCCCGATCATGTCCGCCGACGACCTCGCCCGCGCCTGGCCCGAGGCGCGCTACGTCGTCGTGCCCGACGCCGGCCACTCCGCGATGGAGCCAGGCATCCGCGCCGCGCTGGTCGACGCGATGGAGCGGCTGAGGCGCTGACGTCCGCGATCCCGAAGGAGCAGGCGATGGACAAGGCACGCGTTCCCCTCCTGGCCACGGCCGCCGATGCCGCCGCCGCGCGGCCAGCGCCGGGGCGCCTTTCCGCGCTGCTGCTCGAGCATGGATCGATGCAGCTGCGCTGGTACGCGCCGAAGGGCGAGGACACGCAGGCGCCGCACGACCAGGACGAGATCTACGTCGTCGCCTCGGGCACGGGATGGTTCCGCCGCGGCGACGAGCGCGTCGCCTTCGCGCCTGGCGACGCGCTCTTCGTGCCCGCGGGCGCGCCGCATCGCTTCGAGGACTTCTCCGCCGACTTCGCGGCCTGGGTCGTCTTCTACGGCCCCCGGGGCGGCGAGGGCTGAGCCGGGCACCGAGGCGGGGCGACCCGCGCGGGCCGCTCACGCCCCCGCGAGCAGGCGGCGCAGCTTCGCGATCGAGGACTCGCCGCCCTCGCGCGGGTCGATCGTGCCGGCGAAGCGGCCGTCGCGGCCGACGAGGTACATCGTCGCCGTGTGGTCCATCGTGTAGCCGCCGCCGGAGAGCGGCACGCGCCTGTAGTAGACGCGCCAGGCCTTCGCCATCGCGGCGAGCTCGTCCTCCGTGCCGACGAGCGGCCGGATGCGCGGGTCGAACATCGCGGCATAGGCGGCGAGCTCCGCCGGCCTGTCGCGCTCCGGGTCGACGGTGACGAAGAGGACCTGCAGCGCGTCGCCCTGCGGCCCGAGCTCCTTCATCCAGCCCGCGATGTCCGACATCGCCGTCGGGCAGATGTCCGGGCAATGGGTGAAGCCGAAGAAGATCAGCGACGGCCGGCCCACGAGGTCGCGCTCGCTGACCGCCACGCCGGCGGCGTCGCGCATCGCGAAGGGCCCGCCGATCGACGGCGCGGCGACCAGGGCGGGCCGGCGCGAGGCCGGCCCGTCGGCGGAGAACCAGCCCAGCGTCGCCGCCAGCGCCGCGAGGCCAAGCAGGGCGACGAGCGCCCAGGCGGCGTAGCGAACCATCCGCAGCGCGCGCATCGCCCAGCCCCCGTCAGTGGTTGTGCGCCGGCGCGCGCGTGCCGGCGCCATGGCCATGGCCGTGCGCGCCGCCGGCGGGGCCGCCGGGCGGCTCGACCTTGAGCTCGACCTCGACGCGCCCGGCGCGCTCGAAGACCAGCACGACGGGGACCGACGCGCCCTGCCGGAGCGGCGCGCGCAGGTCCATCAGCATGAGGTGGTTGCCCCCGGGCTTGAGCGCGACCTCGGCGCCGGCCGGGAGCGGGATGCCATCCGCGAGTTCACGCATGCGCATCACGCCGCCATCCATGCGCATCTCGTGGATCTCCACGCGGCCCGCGGCCTCGGTCGAGGCGGAGACGAGGCGATCCGGCGCCCCGCCGCGATTGGCGATCGTCATGTATCCGGCACCGACCTTCGCCGTCGGCGCGGTCGCGCGCGTCCAGGGATGGCCGATGCGCAGGTCGCCCTGCGTGTAGTCATGCGCACGCGCCGGCGCGATGCCGCCAGCGAGGAAGGCGGTGGACAGGAAGGCGCTGGCAAGGAGGGTGGCCGCGATGCGGCCCGGCCCGGGTCGGTCTGTCATCTTCTGCTCCAGGAAAACGCGATGGGGCGCGGCCCGCGGGCCGCGCGTCTCAATGCGGAAGGCCTGGAGCGGGCGGCGGACCGCGCAGCCGCGGGCGGTCGATGGAGATGGAGGCTGGCGCCGCGCGCGGCGGCGCGACGCCCGGGATCGCGACGACCCGAGGCGGCGCGGGCAGGGCCTGGGGCGGCGGGATGTCCGCGCCCAGGACATGCAGTCGGCAATAGGGGCAGGCCTCGATGGCGGGCGCGGAGGCCGGCGCGGCGCCGCCTTCCTCGGCCACGCAGAGCGCGGCGCCGGCGAGGGCCGGCAGCGCCGCGAGGGCGGCATGCGACGCCGAAGCATGCGGGATGGCGGCATGGCCCGCGGGCAGGAGGGCCTGTCCCCAGGCCGAGAGCAGCGCGAAGG
>Ga0068872_10002743_pt1 | contig 13702 bp, 12 predicted proteins | sample NOAtaG_7_FD_66441 | JGI IMG/M metagenome (GOLD analysis project Ga0068872, IMG submission 66441) | Freshwater lake microbial communities from Lake Erie, under a cyanobacterial bloom - NOAA_Erie_Diel1S_2200h metaG | ecosystem: Environmental > Aquatic > Freshwater > Lake | place: USA: Ohio, Lake...
AAGGGGATTGTCGTCGGCACCCCCTGGATGACGAAGCTCTCGAGCGCGAAGCGCATCTTGGCGATCGCCTCCGCGCGGTCCTTCCCGTGCACGATGAGCTTGGCGATCATCGAGTCGTAGTACGGCGGGACGGTATAGCCGGCGTAGGCGTGCGTATCGACGCGGATCCCGTTGCCGCCGGGCATATGGAAGACCTCGATCTTCCCCGGGCCGGGCTGGAAGTTGCGCGCCGGATCCTCGGCGTTGATGCGGCACTCGATCACATGGCCGCGGAGCTCCGGCGTCTGCGTCACCGAGAGGGGGAGCCCCGACGCGACGCGGATCTGCTCCTTCACGAGATCGACCCCGGTGAGCATCTCGGTGACGGGATGCTCGACCTGGATGCGCGTGTTCATCTCCATGAAGTAGTACGACCCGTCGCTGTCGAGGAGCATCTCGATCGTACCGGCCCCCACGTAGTCGATCGCCTTGGCCCCCTTCACCGCGGCGGCCCCCATCTTCTCACGGAGCTCCGGCGTCATCACCGGGCAGGGGGCTTCCTCGACCAGCTTCTGATGCCGACGCTGGACGGAGCAGTCGCGCTCGCCGAGGTGGATGACGTTGCCGTGCGTATCGCCGAGGATCTGGAACTCCACGTGGCGCGGCCGCTCGAGATACTTCTCGACGTAGACCGAGCCATTGCCGAAGGCGGAGAGCGCCTCGGAACGCGCGAGCTGGAAGGCGCGAGCGAAGTCGTCGGCATCGCGCGCGACGCGCATCCCCTTCCCGCCCCCACCGGCCGCCGCCTTGATGATGACCGGGAACCCCATCTGCTCGGCGACGGCGAGTGCCTCATCGACATCCTCGACCGGCCCGGGGGAGCCCGGGACGACAGGGACGTCGTTGGCGATCATCGCGGCACGTGCGGCCGCCTTATCGCCCATCGTCCGGATCTGATGCGGCGTGGGTCCGATGAAGGTGATCCCACTCGCGGCACAGGTCTCCGCGAACTCGGCGTTCTCCGCGAGGAAGCCGTAGCCCGGGTGGATGGCATCGGCGCCCGCGATCTCTGCCGCCGCGATGAGGCGAGGGATGCGCAGATAGGACTCCCGCGCGGGGGCCGGCCCGATACAGACATCGTCATCGGCGAAGCGGACATGGAGCGATTCCCGGTCGGCCTCGGAGTACACGGCGACGGTCTCCACTCCGAGTTCGCGGCAGGCGCGCACGACGCGCAGCGCGATCTCCCCACGGTTGGCGATCAAGACCTTACGAAACATCAGCGCACATCCTGAGAGAGTTGGTGCCACGAGGTGTCCGACGCGCCCGCGATCCCCTGCGCGGCGAGGGCGAACTCCCCCGGGTGGGTGGCGTGCTGCAGGGCGGTCTCGTAGGAGATGACCCCCTGCGACTGCCAATGGCGCAACGATTGGTCGAACGACTGCATCCCGTACGGCACCGTCCCCTCCCGGATGAGCCGGGGGATCTCGAGTGCCGTGGAGGGGTCGCGCATGTTGTCCGCGACCGCCGAGCTATTGATGAGCACCTCGCAGGCGGGGACCCGTCCGGGCCGGTCACTCCGCGGCACGAGCCGGAGACTGATCACCGCCTGCAGCGTCGACGCGAGGTGGAAGCGGACGTTCGCCTGTTGGTCCGGGGGATAGAACGAGAGGAGCCGCTCGATGGTGTGCGCGGCATCCATCGTATGAAGCGTCGAGAAGACGAGATGGCCCGTGTCGGCGGCCTTCATGGCGACCTCGAGCGTCTCGAGGTCGCGGATCTCGCCGATCATGATGACATCCGGATCCTGTCGCAGCACGCGACGCAACGCCTGCGCGAAGCCGAGGGTATCCGCCCCGATCTCCCGCTGACTCACGCAGGCCTTGCGATCCTGATGCCAGTACTCGATCGGATCCTCGATGGTGATGATGTTCACCGCCCGAGTGGCGTTCACCTGGTGGATCATCGCCGCCAGCGCGGTGGACTTGCCCGATCCTGTCACCCCGGTCACCAGCACCAACCCGCGCGTCCGGAGCGCGATGGTGTTCAGGACCGGTGGGAGGTTGAGCTCCGCGACCGACCCCACCTCGGCGCGCACGGCACGGAAGGCGAAGGCGAGCGAGCCGCGCTGCTGGAAGGCATTCACGCGGAACCGTCCCACGCCCTGGAGTCCGATCGCGAAATCCACATCTCGCAGCTCCTCGAACTCTTGCTTGTGGCGCGGCGCCATCACCTGCTCGGCGATCCCCTTGAGATCGGCGGCGGTCAGCGGGGGATGTGTGACGGGGACCAGGTCCCCATGCACGCGGAGCATCGGTGGCCGACCGAGCTTGAGATGCAGATCGGAGCCACCCTGCTGCTGCAGGGTGATGAGGAGCTGGCGGAGATCGACGCCGGCTGGCGCGTCAGCCATTCGGGCGGACACGGAAGAGCACCTGACCGTACTCGACCGGGTGGGCATCGGCGGCGCAGACCTCGACGATCGTGCCCGAGACCTCGGACTCGATCTCATTCATGATCTTCATCGCCTCGATGATGCAGAGGACCTGTCCCTGCTTCACCTGCTGCCCGACGCTCACGTACGGCTTGGCGCCGGGTTCGGGAGCTCCGTAGTAGGTGCCGACCATCGGCGACTTCACGTCGGTCGCGTTCCCCCCAGCCGTCGGTGCAGGCTCCGACGAGCCGGCGGGAGCGGCGGGCGCGGCGGCGGCCGGAGCGGCGACCGGAACCGGCGCGGCGGCCGGCGCGGCGTAGACCGCGCCAGGACGGACCGTCGCCGTCTTGCTCAGGCGGATGCGCATCCCCTTGTCCGAGGAGATCTCCATCGAATCCACGGTGGACTCATCGAGCATCTCCAGCAGCTTCTTGACGTAGCGAAGATCGATCATGGGGGGGGTCAGCGTGGTACGTGAGGTGTCGGCGCGCTCGTGCCTCAGAGCTGCACGAGGTCGCGTGGGAACGAGGTCAGCACAACAGGACCCTCAGGGCCGAGCAGGACGTCGTCCTCGATCCGGACGCCCCCCCACCCCTCGAGGTACACCCCGGGCTCGATGGTGACGACCGCCCCCGGTGGGAGCGGGGCCTCCGCGGTCTTGGCGAGACGGGGTGCCTCGTGGACCTCGAGCCCGATGCCATGCCCAAGGGAGTGTCCGAACGCCTCCCCGAACCCAGCCCGCTCAATGTAGTCCCGCGCTAACGCGTCGGCATCCCGCCCTCGCATCCCCCGCCGAACAAGGGCCGAAGCGCTCCCGTTACTTTCCCGAACCAGGGCGTGGATCTCGCGCTGCCGATCGGTCGGCGGGGCCCCGACGACGAAGGTCCGGGTGATGTCCGCGCAGTATCCGTGATGGATGGCGCCGAAGTCGATCAGGAGCAGATCGCCACGGGCGATCACCCGCGTGGAGGCGCGCGCATGGGGCAACGCCGACCGCGGACCGGAGGCGACGATCGTCTCGAAGGGGAACCCCTCGCTCCCGGCCACCCGCAACGCGCGCTCGAGCTCCCCCGCCACCGCGAGCTCGGTCATCCCCACGTGGATCAGCGGGAGGGTGGCGCCGAGCGCCTGCTCGGCGATCGCGATGGCGGCGCGGATCTCGGCCACCTCCCCCGCATCCTTCGATTCACGGAGTCCCTCCACGAGGTCGACCACCGGCGCCCACTGCCAGCGTGCCCCCTCCGCCCCAGCCGCCAGGAAGCGCTGCGTCTCGTGGTGGAGGAGATGCGCCGTCTCGAAGGCGAGGCATCCGATCGACGGTCGGGCCCCGAGGATCCGCCAGAGCTCGGCCCAGAGTGAGGCGGGGGCGATGAGCACCTCCACCGCGGGATCGACCTCCGTCTTCACCTGCGTGGCGTAGCGGAAGTCGGTGAGGAGGGTCGCCCCGTCCGCCGTGACGAGCAGCAGGGCGTTCGACCCAGAGAACCCGGTGAGATAGCGGATGTTCGGGAGGGCCGAGACGAGCATGGCGTCCATCCCCCGGTCGGCGAGCAACGCGCCGAGACGGGCGCGCCGCGTGGCCCGCATCAGGTCGTCGCTGGGCGATCCGCCCCGAGCCCCGATTGCTCGACCGCGTCACAGATCGCATGCTGGATGGCGAGATGGATCTCCTGCGCGCGATCGGTGCGGTCGGTGGGGACCACGAGGCAACAGTCGACCATCGCCTTGATCTTCCCGCCATCCTTGGCCGTGAGCGCGAGGGTGCGCACCCCCATGGCGCGGGCGACCTCCACCGCGCGCAGACAGTTCGGCGAGTTCCCGCTCGTGGTGTGGACGATCAACAGATCCCCCGCCCGTCCGAGCCCTTCCACCTGCCGGCTGAAGATCTCGTCGAAGGAGAAGTCGTTGCCGCACGCCGTCAGGTTGGAGGTATCGGTGGTCAGGGCGATCGCGCGCAGCGGGGCACGATCGCGGCGATACCGCACCATGTACTCCGTCGCCATGTGCTGCGCGTCGGCGGCGCTCCCCCCGTTCCCGCAGAAGAGGAGGGTCCCCCCGTTCGCGAGCGTGCCGTGCACGAGCGCGGTGGCTTCGCGGATGCCGGCGCCGAGGGCGGTCGCGGCGCGCGCGGCGGTCTCGGCAAGTTCGGTGAGATGGGTGACGGGATCGATGGCGGTCATCGGGAGTCTCGCGGGGAGCGCGCTAGGCGAGCGCATCGGTGATCCGCTGCATCGCGGCGTCCGCGACGGCGGGGAGGGCGGCGGGATCGGTGATCGCCTCGAAGGCCCAGGTCACACAGGCGTCGGCGGCGAGGAGATCGAGCGCGACGGCGCGCGCCCCCTCCCCTTCGCCCGGCTCGACGGTGGTGCGGAGCAATGACGTCGCCGTGTCGATGAGCCGATCGACCGGGGCCCCATCAGCGGTCGGGACCAGCCCTTGCACGCGCTCGACCAGCGCCGGCGGGACATCGGCGGCGCGCGCCGCGATCCAGTGTGAGGTCATGCGCCGCCCCCCAGCGCACCACGCGCCACGCGCTGCGCCGTCGAACGCACGGCCTCTCGCTGCTCCGCGGCAACACCGGCCTGCGCCATGTGGGGCTTCCCGCCTCCCTTGATACCCGTCTCCGCGGCGAGGGTCTTCACCAGCCCGCCCGCGGTGATCCCCCGACCCACCAGATCATCGGTGACGACGACGACGAGCCCCTGCTTCTCATCCTCGAAGGTGCCGAGGAGGAGACCGATCCCGCTACCGAGCGCCGCACGCACCGCATCGCCGAGGGCCTGCAACTCCTTCATCGTCGGGACCGTGATCTCCTTGGTCAGGAGTCGCGCGGTCCCGACCGATGCCGCGCCCGCGAGGAGATCACCGCCCCCGGCGCCACCGCCAGCGAGCGCCTCCTCGACGCGCCGCTCGAGCTTCTTCCGCTCGGCGAGGAGGTCGTCGACCTTCTTGGTGAGTGCGTCGCCGGTGAGGGTGTTCACCTTGAGCCGCGCCGCGATCGCGGTGAGCGCGGCCTCGCGCTCGCGTAGGAGCGCGTGCGCGCGGCGACCCGTCACCGCCTCGATGCGACGCACGCCGGCGGCGACCCCGCTCTCGCTCACGAGGCGCACCGCCCCGATCTGCCCGGTGTTCCGCACATGGGTCCCACCGCAGAGTTCGGTGCTCAGCCCTGCGATCTCCACCACGCGCACCACCTCGCCGTACTTCTCGCCGAAGAGCGCCATCGCCCCGGCGGCGATCGCCTCCGGATAGGGCCGCTCGCTGATCCGGACATCGACGTTCGCCCACACCCCCTCATTCACCATCTGCTCGATGGTCTCGAGCTGTTCGCGCGTCACCGGACCATGGTGCGTGAAGTCGAAGCGGAGGCGATCGGGGGCGACGAGCGAGCCTGCCTGATGGACATGATCCCCGAGCACCGTGCGCAGCGCAGCGTGCAGGAGATGGGTCGCCGTGTGATGGCGCTCCGTATCGCGGCGGCGATCCGCTGGCACGCGCGCCTGCGCCCGGTCGAAGCGCACCGTACCCGTGGCCGTCCCGATGACCGCGACCTGCCCATCGACCTTGCGCACATCGGCGACCTCGAGGTGCCACCCTTCCCCTGCCACCTCGCCTTGGTCGGCGACCTGTCCACCCGACTCCGCGTAGAACGGCGAGTCGGCGAGGATGAGCGCGACGCGCCCATCGTCCATCGTCCGCATCGCGACGACCTCGGTCTCCACCTCGGTGCGGTCGTAGCCGACGAAGCGACCGCGCACGGCGTCGGGCCCGGTGCGCCATTGCGCCTGGTCGGCGAGATCATCGATCGCCACGCCGAGCTGCCGGCTCTTGCGCTCCTCCTGGCTCTGCCGGCGCTGCGCATCGAGCGCGGCCTCGAACCCGGCGAGATCCACCACATACCCGCGCTCGCGCGCCATCAACTCCGTGAGGTCGACCGGGAAGCCGAAGGTGTCGTAGAGCTTGAAGACATCCTCCCCGCTGATCGTCCCACGGATCGCGGTCGATCCCTGGGTGGAGCCGGTCGGGGCCAACTGCTCGAAGCGCGACATCCCGCCGTCGACGGTCGCGAGGAAGCGCTCCTCCTCGGCACGCGTCGTCTCGAGGATGTGGCTCCGCCGACTGGCGATCTCGGGGAACTGGTCCCCCATGATCTCGATCACCCGCTCGACGACCCGCACGAGGGTCGGTTCACGTCGACCGAGGAGCCAGGCATGCCGCACCGCGCGCCGCAGGATGCGCCGGAGCACATAGCCGCGTCCCTCATTGCTCGGGAAGACGCCGTCAGCGAGAAGGAAGGTCACAGCACGCGCATGATCGGCGAGGACGCGATAGCTCACCGACTCCTCCCGATGGTACGCGTAGGGCGTCCCCGTGACCTCCGCGACGCGGTCGAGCAGCGGAGTGAAGAGATCGGTGTGGTAGTTGTTGGAGACCCCCTGCAGCACCGCCGTGATCCGCTCGAGCCCCGCCCCGGTATCGACGCTCGGCTTCGGAAGTGGGACAAGCGTCCCATCCCCCTGCCGATCGTACTGCATGAAGACGAGATTCCAGATCTCGAGGAAGCGCCCCGCCTCCGCCCCCTCGACGAAGGCATCGAGCGAGACATCGGCGAGATCGGTGCGCGTCCACTCCCCCGTGGCGTCCTTCGGGAAGGCGAAGTCCTTGGTCAGATGCGCGAGGTCGACGTAGATCTCGCTGCACGGGCCACAGGGGCCGGTGTCCGCCATCTGCCAGAAGTTGTCGCGCTCGCCGAGGCCGTAGATCCGCGTGGGAGGGACGCCGGCGACCTCCTGCCAGAGCTGCCGCGCCTCCTCGTCCTCATGATAGACCGTGACGCGCAGATGCTCCTTGGGAAGCTGCAGCTCCTCGGTGACGAACGCCCAGGCGAAGCGGATCGCGTCGCGCTTGAAGTAGTCGCCGAACGAGAAGTTGCCGAGCATCTCGAAGAAGGTGTGATGCCGCGCGGTATGACCCACCTGCTCGAGGTCGTTGTGCTTCCCGCCGGCGCGGACGCACTTCTGGCTCGTCGTCGCCCGGCGCTGGCCATCGGGGGGGGCCTCCTGCCCGAGGAAGATCTTCTTGAACGGCACCATCCCGGCGTTGGTGAAGAGCAACGTCGGGTCATCGGCGGGCACGAGCGCGGAGCTCGGCCGGATGACGTGTCCCTGCCGGGCGAAATACTCGAGGAAACGGCGGCGGATCTCGGAGGCGTGCATCCCGGGAAAATTACACGGGCCGTCCCCCTACCGCTCCTCGGCGCCCCCGCGGACCAGCCGCGCCAGCGCCGCCCCATCGAACCGGCCACGCACCACCAGGACCCCCTCCCCCTCGTCGGGCTCGCTCGACGTCACCTCGCCGAGCCGATGCGCCTCGGCGAGCAATTTCCCGTCGGTCATCGGGATGGCGAGGACGACCTCGGGACGGCGGGCCCGCTGGGCCTCGCGCAGGAGATCGCGGAGCGGCTCGAGTCCCGCCGGGGAGGCGGCGCTCGTGAAGACGCTCCCGGGGGCGAGATTCGCGATCCGCGCCTCGAGCGCCGCACGCACCTCCGGCTCGAGGCGATCGACCTTGTTGAAGACATAGACCATCGGGATCTCATTCGCCTCGAGCTCGGCGAGCACCTGATCGACCACGAGGCGATGCTCCTCCCACGACGGGTGACTCGCGTCGATCACATGGAGCAGGAGGTCGGCCTCCTGCACCTCTTCGAGCGTCGCGCGGAAGCTGGCGACCAGGTGGTGCGGGAGCTTGCGAATGAACCCCACCGTGTCGGTGAGCAGGACCGACTGATGATCCCCGAGATCGACCTCACGCGTGAGCGGATCGAGGGTCGCGAAGAGGCGATCCTCGACGAAGACCTCGGCGCTCCCCGAGATCCCGCGCAGGATCGAGCTCTTCCCCGCATTGGTGTACCCGACGAGGGAGGCCTTGAAGGCGCCGGTGCGGCCCGCGCGCTGCACGTGCCGCGCCTTGGTGACCTCCTCGAGCCGCTCCTTGAGCAGGCGGATCCGGTGCCCCACGAGGCGACGGTCGGTCTCGAGCTGCGTCTCACCGGGGCCGCGCACGCCGATCCCACCGCGGAACTTCTCGAGGTGGGTCCACATCCGCACGAGGCGCGGGAGTGAATACTCGAGCTGCGCCAACTCCACCTGCATCCGCGCCTCGGCCGAGCGCGCGCGCACCGCGAAGATATCGAGGATGAGTTCCGCGCGATCGATCACCCGCTTCCCGACCTCGCCCTCGAGGTTCTTCCCCTGCGCCGGCGAGAGCTCATCGTCGAAGATGACGAGCGTCGCCTCGGTGGCGCTCACCAGCTGCTTCAGCTCCTCGACCTTGCCGCGCCCGATATAGGTGGCCGGGTCGGGGCGATCGATCTGCTGCGTGAGCGTTCCGACCACGACGGCGCCCGCGGTATCGGAGAGCTGCGCCAGCTCGTCCAGGTGCTCCGCGGCGTGGTGGCGATCGGTCCCTCGCTTGAGTGGGGCGCCGACGAGGATCGTCCGCTCCTGCGGGGGCGCGAGCTCGATCAGATCCTTGCTCATCGACGCACCATGCCTGCGCTCTCGAAGGGACGGGTGATGCTGCCGAACGGGGTGACGTACCGGAACTCGCCGGTCACCCGATACGGGACCGTGCCTGAGGCAACGAAGCGCACCATCACCACTCGCAGCGCCTCGAGGAGGAACTCGACGGGGACCTCGACCAGCGTCGTGGAGCGCGGGAGCAGGGTGACGACCCGCTCGACATTCCCCGTCGCGACCTGCGTGGAGTCCACCCAGACGATGTAGCGGACGCCCGCGACGTCGAGACGGAAGTCGTTGGGGTTGTCCACGCGGAGCGTGACGTCGAGCGCCCCCCCGCGCAGCCCGATGTTCCGGACCTTGGTATCGGCGACGGCGACCTCAGGAGGAACGAACGCCGCGCGTGCGAGCGATCGGCACCCGGTCAGGGACAGGAGCGTCGCGATGACCACCAGGGCTCGCGAACCCCACCACCGCCCCGGCCCCGTCACCCCACTACGCCTCCCGTCGTGCGCGCGATCAGCCATGCGATCCCTCATCCGATGTGTGCCCCTCCTGTCCCTGCCCCACGCGCTCGGCCAGCGAGCGCCACCACGCCAACCGCTTCTCGATCTCCCGCTCGAACCCATGCGCCCCCGGTTCGTAGAAGGTCGCTCCCCGCACCTCGTCCGGGAGGTGGTCCTGTGGGAGATACCCCGCTGGGACGTCATGCGCATACCGATACCCCGCCCCATATCCGAGCTCCTTCATCAAGGCGGTCGGGGCGTTGCGAAGGTGGAGCGGCACCTGCGCCGCCGGGGTCGATCGGGCCGCTTCACGCGCCGCGGCCCATGCGGTATACACGCGATTCGACTTCGGCGCCGTCGCCAGATAGACCGCGGCCTCGGCGATCGCGAGCTCTCCCTCAGGGGACCCGAGAAAGTGATAGGCGTCGCGCGCGGCGATGGCGAGCGAGAGGGCCCGCGGATCGGCGAGCCCCACATCCTCCGCCGCGAACCGCACCGTGCGGCGCGCGATGTACATCGGGTCCTCGCCCCCCTCGATCATCCGCGCGAGCCAATAGAGCGCGCCCTGCGGGTCGGAGCCGCGCAGCGCCTTGTGGTAGGCCGAGATGAGGTTGAAGTGCTGCTCCCCCGATTTGTCATACTGCGCGACGCGCTGCTGGATCGCCGCCTCGACCACGTCCGGCGAGATGCGATCCGTCGCGAGCGACGCCGCCGTCTCGAGCACGGTGAGCGCTCGGCGCGCATCGCCGTCGGCGAGCTGCGCCAAGGCGTCCCGCGCGCCGGGCTCCAAGGTCAGACCGAGGCCCCCCAATCCGCGTTCGGGATCCTGCATCGCCCGGTCGAGCAACGTCGCGATCGCCGTAGCGGTGAGGGGCTGAAGTACCACGACGCGGAGTCGGCTCAACAACGCCCCCGTGAGCTCGAAGCTCGGGTTCTCCGTCGTCGCTCCGATCAACGTCAGGAGGCCGCTCTCCACCTGCGGGAGCAAGGCATCCTGCTGCGCGCGATTGAAGCGATGGATCTCGTCGATGAAGAGGATCGTCCGCGTCGTGAAGAGGCCGCGCTTCTCCGCCGCGGCGACGATCTCGCGCAGACGGGGGATCCCATCGGTGACCGCGCTGAAGGGGACGAACTCCGCCTCGACATGGTGGGCCACGAGCCGCGCGATGGTCGTCTTCCCGCTCCCCGGGGGTCCCCAGAGGAGGAACGACCCCGGCTCCCCGCTCGCGATGGCCCGTCGCAGCGGTTTCCCCTCGCCGAGCAGCGCCTCGTGCCCCACCACCTCATCGAGCGTGCGCGGGCGCAAGCGCGCGGCCAGTGGCACGCCGCTCGAGGGCCGCGGCGCGCTCAATGGCCGATCAGCGCGCGGAGGAGCACGGCGATCCCGCATCCGAGGAAGAAGGTGAGATTGTGCCCCCACCCCGGCTTCCCCTGGAACTCCGGGATGAGGTTGGAGGCGCCGACGTAAAGCGTCACGCCGGCGGAGAGCGCGAGGCCCCAGCGCGCGAGGGGATCGAGCCACTCGGTGAGCGCGACGCCGAGCAGGGTCGCGACCCCGAGCGCCGTCGCTGCGCCCAAGGCCGCCGGCCGCGACCGACCCGCCGCGACCCAGAGCGAGGCGATGGCGAGGCCCTCCGGGACCTTGTGCAAGACGATCGCTCCGAAGACGAGGACCCCGAGCGCCGAATCCACCTGGAACGCGCTCGCGATCGCCACCCCATCGACGAAGGTGTGGAGGAGCAGACCGACCAGCGCCGCGTCCCCGACATCGCGCCCCACGACGTGCGTCTCCTCACCGAAATGGAAATGTCCGACGAGGGCGTGCTGGGTGAGATGCACTAACAGGAAGCCGAGGAGGATCAGCAAGGGCGAGGCCGGCCCGCCTCGCTCGAGCGCCTCGGGCAGCAACCCCGTCAGGGCCACGGCCACGAGGAATCCGGCGGAGAAGGCGAGCAGAAGCTCGAGGGTCCTCGGGGCCCAGCGCGGCCGAGCCGTGATCGCCGCGGCGCCGACGACGTTCCCCGCCGCCGCGATCACCGCGTAGAGCAGACTCGTCACGACTCGCTGCTGCGCCGCAATGCCTGCACCAGACCCCGCAGGGCCAATTCATAGCCATCGGCGCCGAAGCCGGCGATCACCCCGATCGCCCCTGGCGCGAGCCACGAATGCCGCCGCTCCGGCTCCCGTCCCCAGATGTTGGAGAGGTGGACCTCGGCGTACGGGAGACGGACCGCGGTCAGCGCATCGCGGATGGCGAGACTGGTATGCGTCCAGGCCCCCGCGTTCACCAGCGCGCCATCCACCACGCCGTAGCAGTTGTGGATCGCATCGATCATCCGCCCCTCGTCGTTGAACTGCGAGAAGAGGAGCGTGATCCCGAGCTCCGCGCCCACCGCCTCGAGCCGCGCTTCGATCTCGCCGAGGGTGGTGGTGCCGTAGATCGCCGGCTCGCGAATGCCGAGGAGATTGAGATTCGGTCCATTGAAGACGGCGATGCGCATCAGGAGATCTCCCGCAGCCACTGGTCGAAGTCGTCGCCCGTCAGGTCGGCGGGCGGTGGTGATCCGGCGCGGGACGACGGTGCCGCCTCGGTCCCGGCGGTCCACGCGGCCGTCCGCACGACCGGCCGCTGGACCAGGTGCCGGAGCGCCTCGCGGGCGGACGGTCCGGCGCCGACCGGGAGGTCGAGCCCCGCCCCGTCCGGGGCCGGCGTGGGAAGGACGATCGCCTCGAAGGACAGGCTGGCGAGCATCGACTCCTCCGTCGCGGAGATCATCGGCGCAACCCGGTGCGCATCGTCGGAGAAGTCGAAGGCGCTCGGGACCGCGAACGCATCACCGAAGCTCGCAGGCCCCGCGGCCTCCTGCTGCTGCGCGAGGGCGACGACCTCGGTCAGGCGCGCGGCGAGACGGACGTCGTCCGGCGCCCGCAGCAGGAGCTCGCGGTAGATCGCGACCGCTCGCGCCGGAAGGCCCTGCTGGACGTGGAGCTCGGCCATGGTCTGTGTCACGAAGACCGACGCCATCAGCGTCGGTGGGGCGGACGGCTCAGGCTCGGCGATCGGCTCCGGCGTGAGGGGCGTCTCCGCGAACCGTATCACCGGCGCCTCCTCGACCGCCATGATCACGTCGGAGGACGCCTCCTCCGGTCGGGTCGGGGCGAACGTCACCAGGTCTGCCAATTCGCTGAGGACCGGATCGTCTGGATCGAGGGCCAGCGCCGAGCGCACGGCGATGCCGGCCTCCTCCGAGTCGCCGAGGTCTCGTAGGCAGCGCGCCAGGATCCCGAGGCCAAGGACGTTCCGCGGCGCCTCTCCCAACGCCGTGCGGAGGACCGCGATGGCGTCCTCCAGGCGGCCCGCCCGGCGCAGGGCCTCCGCATAGGGCACACCGGCCCGCGTCGGCTGATCGGCGAAGCGGCGGCGGAGAGCGTCGAGACGGACGAGATCGGGCATGCCGAGGGGCGCGGGGACGGGGCGAGACGGGCGGCAGCGCCCTCGCCGGAAGGTAGCATCACTCGACGGGGACGGTCAATTCAGAAGTGCCCGTCGTGCTTGATTTTACGTCGCGGCGACGGGTACGTTTCAGGGTTATCTCCGTGCGGGACTTTCACCGTCATCCTCAGGGTTCTCGTCCGTGCTGCAACAGATGCGGGGCATCGCGAAGTACATCTGGATCTTCCTCTTCGTCGCCTTCGTCGGCGGCTTCCTCCTCGGCGACATGTCGGGGCTCATCGGCCGCGCGCCGGTCACGAGCGCGACGGTCGTCGCCAAGGTGAACGGGGACGAGATCCCCTACCTCTCATGGCAGAGCCTCGTCCAGCAGCTCCGGCAGCAACAGGAGCAGCAGGCGGGACGCGCCATGACGATGGACGACCAGCGCCAGCTCGAGGAGCAGGCGTTCGAACAGATGGTCTCCGACCTCCTGCTCCAACAGGAGTATGAGCGGCGTGGGATCCGCGTCTCCGATGCGGAGATCAAGCAGGCGGCCCTCAGCTCCCCACCACCGCAGTTGATGCAGAACCCCGACCTGCAGACCGACGGACGGTTCGACCTGCAGAAGTATCAGCGGTTCCTCAGTTCACCGGTGGCGAAGCAGCAGGGGCTCCTGGTGCAGCTCGAGAACTACTACCGGACCGAGCTCCCCCGCGCGAAGCTCTTCTCACAGCTCATCGCCGATACCTATGTGAGCGATGCGCGCCTCTGGCAGAACTTCCGTGACGAGCGGGACAGCGCCACCGTGCGCTTCGTCGCGCTTCGTCCC
>Ga0068872_10002744_pt1 | contig 13701 bp, 10 predicted proteins | sample NOAtaG_7_FD_66441 | JGI IMG/M metagenome (GOLD analysis project Ga0068872, IMG submission 66441) | Freshwater lake microbial communities from Lake Erie, under a cyanobacterial bloom - NOAA_Erie_Diel1S_2200h metaG | ecosystem: Environmental > Aquatic > Freshwater > Lake | place: USA: Ohio, Lake...
AAAGATATTCTGTTAATTTTTTCATCCATTTCCAATTGAAATAATTATTCGACATAAAAAGTAATCAGATATCAAAAATACACGGGAACTCCTAAAGATATTTTGTTAAATTTCGAAATCGTTATTTTTCATCCATTTCCAATTGAAATAATTATTCGACATAAAAAATAATCAGATATTGTATATATTTTGTCAGATTCAAGAAAATCGTCAAATTTTGAAATCCATTTCCAATTGAAATAATAATTCGACCTAAAAAGTATTCAGATATCAAAAATACATGGGAAGTTCTAAAGGTAATTTGTTAAATTCAAGAAAATCGTCAAATTTCGAAATCTATTTTCAATTGAAATAATAATTCGACCTAAAAAGTAATCAGATATCAAAAATATCTATTGAACTTTTTATAACTTTTGTTAAATTTCGAAATTTATTTTCAATCGAAATAAAAAGTAATCAGATATCAGAAATACACGAAAAAATTCTAAAGATATTTCGTCGTATCCGACAAAATTGTTAAATTTCGAAATCTATTTTCAATCGAAAGTATAACTTTTATACTTTTGTGATGTGTAGAGTTTCAAAAGTATAAAATTCAATTTTAATTTTATTTATGCATTTGAACAAATGATATAATTTCATCTTTCCAACTAGTACCTGTCCATACATCTTCTTGTATTAGCCTAAGTATCTTGTATCCATTTTCTTTAGCTAGATCCGATTTCAACGTATCTATTTCTTGTTGGAGTTCAGGGGATTTCCAATTTGATACTTGTTTAAAATGCTGGGGACCATCTAGTTCGATTATTATATGATCATCAATAACGAAGTCGAATGGTAATTTATATTTAGTTTTTGGATTATAGCACCAGTCAAATTTTTTTTGAGTTTCCACGGTATAATGCTCTCGAAGAAATTTTAATACCATTTTTTCAGTTTTATTTTTACATCTCGGACACCATTCTCCATCAAAATGATGTTTGTGTAATACGCGTTGAACAACTAGTTCGGATTCATGATTATTTTCACATCTGAATAAAAATGTTCCAGTACTCGACCTAGGAACATCACGAGGGTTAACTATATTGTTCTGACTCCAGAATTCTACTATATCATCACTTATAATTGACTTATGATAGCAGATCATACAATTTATATTTTGACATAATTCCGTAAAAATTGAACACATATTATCACGATTATATTTTAATATAATCGTGATAATATTAAAATATAAATCGTTATACTATTTTAATTTCTTAATTTTGTAAATAATGAATATTAATTCGCTCTCTATTAGTGGAACGAAAATTGATATAGTTGCGGCCTCTACACTTCGGAATATAGAATTACCACGATTTCAGCGTCCACTAGATAATAGTCATGTAGAAAGTATTGTAGCACAAGCGAAGATAGATTTTGCAAATAATAAAGAATTTTCATTCTACACGCCGATTATTTTGGCGTACATAAAATTGGCAAATCCTACTGATACAAAAAAATTCTTTATTATTGACGGATATCATCGTACTAGTGCCATATTTAGATTATTAGATGATGGTTACGCAGATTTTAATATATTTCTGATGCAAATAGAGTGCTCTAGTACTGAAGATATGTATAGATACTATACTATCATTAATACTAATACTAAAGTAGTATTACAGGCAGATGCTACTAGCTCTTCTATCGCTACAGAATTTGTTCAATGTCTAACAAAATACGTCCCTATCATTAAACCCACTATTAATCCACATCCTCCATATACGAGTTTGGATAAAATTATGATCAATTTAAAAACATATAATATAATCCAAAAACTACAAATCAAAGATTTTCAAGAATTTTGGCAACAGTTTATAAAATATAATGCATATTTATCTACAATTACTAAGGATAACTTCATAGCACTAGGAACATCTACTTCTATTAATCATAGTAAGGCAGTAGAATTAAATACATTTGTATTTATCTATAAAGATGGAGAATATATGGCTAGAATTATTGATCATGTTAAAACTGGCAGAGAATATCATACCTATAATCATTTTACGCTAGATTATATGCGGAAAAATCTCAATATCAAGAAAAAATATTCTATGCAACTATGGAACACCAAGCAACATATCTTTAAACCCAATTCTCCGATATGCGTGATATGTAAGGATATTATAAGTATAGACACATATGAATGTACTATTATTAATCCATCTATGAGTCGAGAAGATATCACTAATATGGATATAATATGTAGAGGATGTTATATTGGGAGTTATGGTGAAAATTTGACAGAATACGCAAAAAAGTATTCCAACTGACATAAAAAAATATCCTCGAATAATTTTGTCATGTTATTTTTTTGCATATTTTGTCAAATATATCCGAGAATATACCATCAGATCCTGTGAAATTGAAACTGATAAACGAAAAATTAAAAAAAACTATGGCAACCATGAGATACTAAATATTTTTATCTTTTTTTTTATTCTAAGATATTCTATTTTGAGTATCATAGCTTCCAAACTTGATGGTATTGTATCATATAGGATATGCATTATTTTAGTCGGGACGAGTTCATCTTTAAAAAATATAAATGATCGCCACTTATTATTATATTACACCTTTGGACATTTAAAATGCTGAATGTTTTTACTTGTTTAAATTCCAAATATGTTCATATCCATTATACCAATAAGTTCCACCATCTTTATCAACTCTTCCTCCATAATCTAATTGTTTCCTTCCATCCGTTTTTGTTCTTCCATCAAATATTTTTATTATTTCATTATTTAATAAAATTTTTACGCATTCAATTGTATTTTCATGTCTATACTTATTAATATTAGTAATTCCTATTTGTAATTTAGATATAAAATCTTCACATTTTTCTATTGATGAAAACTTGTGTTTATCAACAAATATGTCTGTTCCAAAACCAGATATGTAATTCCTCCTATATATTTGAATACTATATACTTTTAATTTTTCTTCTTCTTCCTCTTCTTTTTCAATTAAATTAATCAAGTTAGTTAGAGTATTATATATATCATTTAAGTAATCTAACGTATAGTCATCAATTAAAGTTTTTATTTCTTCTGTGGCTTCTTTTAATGTAGAAATATTTTTTGAAAGAGTGTATTTTTCAAAATACTCAATCAATTGTTTTTCAACAGAATTAGTATATTCAATAATATTGTCTATAACTTGATATTCGCGTTTTAAAATATTATTTTTTAAAATATTTTCTAATATTTTGTTTTTAATTTTGTCTACATCAAAGTTAAATTTTGTACAACAACTAGAACCAACAATTACCGTAAGTTTTGTTTTAACATTATAAAAATATTTTAAATACTTAATATTCTTCCGCTGACAAATACATAGTCCATCTTTATTCATTCTTGTTTCTTCAAAAATCTTAACCCATTCTTTTTTTGCTTCTTGTAAAGAATTAGACAATGATGCTTTTAATAAATTTTGATTAAAATTATATTCTGCTTTTGACATGGTTATTTTATGTTAAATAAATTTTAAATTACTTTATTCCAATTTTATAATTTATTAAATCTAATAAGTCGGCGTTTTAAATGTCCAAAGGTGTAAAAAATTTTCTGCTCATTTATATTATTTCACCTTTTTCTACAAAACCATACTCGGAATAAATAATTGCGTTCAAAAATTGAATTTAATTATGAATAATTACATCCCAGGTTGATCATGGAAGCAAACGGCGACACGATTACCAGATTCCTTACAAGTTTTCTCTATAATGTTCCCGACAAGATTGGTATTCTTACGAGCATAGTGGAACAAATACAAGAAATGATATCGGTGGAAAACGCATCAGACCAAAATCATAAAAAAAAATACATTGAGAAGTTGCGTTCGATTCATAAAGAAATAAAAGACGCTGATGCCCGATTGTCGAAAATAGTCCAAATCGCAGATGATTTTTCGAATAAAATAAAAAATATTACGGGGTCACTCTTGTCAGTTATCTTTTCCATAGTCCCATTTTATACTACGGAAAAAATAACGGACCCTTTTACCGTTCTTGTGGATAACTGTAATTCCATTGATTTGGAAGCATATAAAAAACTTCAGAATATTGAAAAGAATATGTCCGAATTATTAGCCAAACTTCATCAAGAGGAACAGTTTTGCGCCAGAATGATAACCGAATTGAACGATATTGGTGTCATCGGCATTATAACAGCAGATGATATCGAGTCGCGTAAGTCCGATATACTTATAACATATAGAAAGGGTTATAGGGGGATGAAAGATGTGACCACTTATACCCAATTAGAATTAATAGAAATTAATACTCCCGGATACCTCGGATGGTTGGGAAAAGATTTAGAAACTGTAGAATACAGATATTAACACTATTATTTTTTTAATGATCATACTATCTTATTTATAAATAATTACATCTGACGAGTATAATGGCACCAAACGCCGACTCGATTGTTGTTGCGATTAATGCATTAGTTACAGGTTTTTTGATATCCATATCAGCTCTTCTCGTACATGTTCCGAACGCTATTGAGATTCTTGTCGGCATAATAGAACAACTTCAAAAGATGCTTTTGACAGAAGAATCTTCCGATTTATACTACAAGGGAGAGATCTCCGACCGCCTCAATGCCCTTTATAAAAAGATAAAAAGAGGTAATGACGAGTTGTGCAAAAACCAACTAGCAAATAATTTTTCTGATGAGTTGCAAGATATTGTCAACTCGCTTCAGACCATCATCTTTTCCATAGTTCCGTTTGATGCTAGGAATAACTCCCAACTAAAGCTCGATCCGAACCCTTTCACAGCTCTCACACAAACTTTTACTGCCATTAATTTGGATTCATATACCGAACTTCAAAAGATTGAAAAAAAGATGAATGATCTATTGTGTAGAATAAATACTGAAAAAGATTTTTGGATTCGGATGAAAAAAGAAATGGATGATATGCTCCTCATCGGTTTTATAATGGCGCATAGTCGCGACCCACATGTCCCAAATATAAGTATTATATATGATAAGAATTATTTGGGAGCAAATGAATTTGTCAATGCTATTGATTTAAAAGGATAAAAATTGAATTTTTTTATAAGTTACAACAAACGACGCATATATAGAATATTTTTCAATTTTTACTACCTGCACATTTCATCAATATTAATTCACAATTAAGAAGGATTACGAACAAATGTATTTAGAAAAGATGTGTAGTGGTTGTAATACATCAATCGTTACCGATTGTAATACATCAATCGTTACCGTTAAATGTGTTTACCCAAAAGCATGTAATGCCATGTTTTGCACTGTTAGGTGCAAAAAAGAGAACTGGCAAAAACATTTAGAAACAAATTGCACATCAACAATTTTGCCTGTTCCGATTTTGACCAAAGAAGAAGCGGATGCAAAGGAAAAGGCAAAAGCAAAGGCAAAGGCGGAAGCAGATGCAAAGGCGGAAGCAGATGCAAAGGCGGAAGCAGATGCAAAGGCAGCAGCAGAAGCCAAAGCAGCAGCAGATGCCAAGGCAACGATGGAAAAAATGAAGCAGCAGGAAATAAAAAAAGACCTCGGATTACGATACATGATTGAAGATTGGTTGAATAGATCTAGATACAAAATGATACAAACAGGCATACAGTGCGGATGTTGTAAACGTGATGATGGATTGACCTTTAATTTTGAGGGCAAAATAAACAAACAACCGCAATATAATAGTATGTGTTCGTGGGAATGCTTTGCCAAAGCTTCATATGGAACCGATCAAACTAAACATTTTGACGATAGTTTTTGGAAGAAGCCAAATATTCAAGATCTTGCGCGTAAGTACCTCGATTACGTCGATGCTTACAACAAAGTCTTGAAAGAGGAAAAAGCAGAGAAAAAAGCAATTGCAGAAAAAAAAGCACAAGAAGAAGATACAAAAGTAGCAGAAAAAAAGTATATAAATGAATCTAAAAAGGAAAAGGATCCCAATCCCGAATTCTTACTTCAGTTTGGATCATTTTTAAATGAACAACAGAAAATATTAGAAGCGCTATTATCAGCAAAACCTTTTTCATATGCCGATATTAAAGACTTTCTAGAAACAAACCCAAACTTTGATTTCACTTATGATGGTCACAAATTGCTAAAAGAAATTATAAAAGAGCAGAATAAAACTGCATTAGAAGTATATCTAAACATTTTTGGAGGATCGTTAGATGTTCCGGGAGTGGATCTCTTGCTTGTTCTAAATAATGCCATTGAAATTAAATATGAGCGAGAATTAAAATATAGAGAATTTGCAACCCCTGACACCCTATTTTTGACATATTTCTTACAGTTAAGTGATTTCAAAACCTCGGAACACTATGCTAAATCGATGAGCTTTTTATATGAATATGATGATATTTAGATCATATATACTCCGAATATAATTTGTCAACACTTCGACGCGTATTGCTTTAAGATTTTGAAATTTATCGTGACAAAGTGTTAAACTATTTTTTTTTGATATTCATTATTAATAGTGTGATAATAATATATTTAAATAATTGAATAGTTCTAAATACATATATAATTATAGTGTCCTCGATTAGAGGTCATTTTTCTACAAAATATGGAAGCAGCAGCTACTATTACTGGAGTTAAATTTCATATAAGCACAAATAACCAACAAGCCACAGAGTCAGCAGTAGTTGTAACCGAAAGATCATCATTTGCTAGCGGAGTGCCGATACCACATGGAATAGCTGATCCAGGTTTTGGTCCCGCTACAGATTCATATAAATGTACAACATGTAATAAAAATCAAAAAGAATGTCAAAAACACAATGGAATATTTAAATTATCATATCCAATTCCGGATCCGAAGTTAATTGGAGAGATAGGATTATGGCTCAAAGTAATATGTCCATGGTGTGGCCAACTCATAATAAATCCAGAAAATATTCCAGGATTTATGAATGCGCCAAATAGATTAAAGTTTTTAGTACTACATCTAAAATTGAGCTTGGCTATAGTACAGAAAAAAAAACCAGAACAATTACCGTCTATTATTCCACAATGCACCAATCCAAGTCACGAACCTAAATTTATGCCAATTTATACACCAGATAAAATCAATAATAAATTATTTCGAGTATACCGATACGAATTTGGATTAGATAAATCTGCTTTGATGCATCCGCATATCATTAAGATGATTTTTCAACAGATTCCGGAATATGTGGTGCGGTTAATGAAACGTACAATTCATCCAATTAATTATATTCGAGATAATATTTTAATTCCTCCGATGAATGTTAGAGCAGGTGCATTATCCATAACTCATAGTACTCAAGCTAAAGATACTGCCATGCATTATTTAAGTACTTTAGTTCAAGACGGATTAAAAGTATTACCCCCGCAAATAGACGAGCAAAGTATTGATACCGCTATGAATTTCCAGTTGGAATTGATGAATCAGGATCCGCGCGCACTTCGTTATGCCGACAGATCTAATCATCTAGATATATATTCTATTTTCCAAACTGGAAACAGCGCTATTAAAAAAAATCAGCAACAGACTAAATCTCCAGGTCTTGCTGGATTCCTGCTAGGAAAAAATGGACTTATTCGTAAAGAAAGATGCGGAAATCGCAAACATTCTAGAGGTAGAGCTGTTATTATAGCTGTACCAGATCTTAAAATCGATGAAATTCTAGTTCCAATATATATGGCAGAACGTATGTTCATTATTGAAATTGTAACAGATCATAATTTTATGAATATGTATAAATATTTACGCAATGGACTAAATTATCCTGGTTGTTTTCAAATAGAAAAAGCCGATGGTACATTATATGTGATAGGTAAAAATAAAGATACGTTTACACTAGATGTTGGAGATAAAGTATATCGCCAACTTATTACTGGCGATAAAGAATGTTTTAATCGCCAACCATCATTAGCATTATCAAGTTTTGCATCATTTAATATTATAGTAAATACAGATCCAAATGTATATGCGATTGGTATGAACCCCGCAGTTTGTCGATTCTTTAATGCAGATTTCGATGGCGATCAGATGACCGTTATCCCAGTTAATACTGAAGCAGCTCGTGCCGAATTTAAATTAAACTCGGTTAAGAATTTTTATATAAACGAACAAGATTCTCAACCACGAATTTTCTTATCCCAAGATGATTTAACATTAATTGCTGAACTTACACGATCTACTACTCGATTTACTCGATACGAAGCAATTACCCTACTTGAAGGAATTATAATTCCTGAAGGTATTGAATGGCATAATCAGCCAATATTCGATAAATGGGGTACTGGTCCAGATGATATGATTTATAAAGGATCGGAAATAATGAGTATGATTTTACCAAAAATAAATTATACTCGTAGACCAACTATATATAAATCTAGCGATAAAGGGCCTTTAGATCTACATGAGAGTGATCTAAAAGTAGTAATTGAAGATGGCATTGTAAAATCTGGTATTTTCGATAAAGCTATTATTGGTAGTAGTACGGAATCCTTATTTCACACGGTATATTCGATCTATGATATTGATACTACTTTACATCTATTATCTAATATTCAGATGTTAGCTAAACGCTATTCACATATACGTAATTTTACTATCTCTCCACTTGATTTTCATATTGAAAATACAATTCAAGTCGAGATTCAAGACAGAGTTCGTAGTGTACTAACAGAAGGAGTAATTCTAGAACAACAATTATACAATGGAGAAATAATTCCCCCACGTGGTACATCTATTAGTGAATATTATGAACAACAATCGATTCAAAATTTACAGCATGATTATGTCGATCTAATTATAAAATCTATCGGCACATATTCTCATTTAATTCGTATGATCGTGTATGGCGCTAAAGGTAGTGTTGGAAATCTTAATTCTATATGTGGCGCCGTAGGTCAAATGTTAGTTGGACCAAATCGCCCAATTCAGTCTTTTACTAATTATCGTGCAAATGTATTTACACATCAATTTGATCAAGGACCATTAGCATTAGGATTTATTCCTGATAATAATGTTAATGGATTACAGCCGAAAGATTATTTTGTTAGCTCTATGAATGGTCGCGATACAATTACTAAAAAAGCTATCGAGACAGCTCAAGCTGGATATATGGGTCGTATGTTTATGCGAGTACTAGAAAATCTCGTAGTCGATTATTTCATGAGAGTTCGTGTAGGCAATAAATGTATTCAATTAGCATTTGGAGATTGTGGTTACGATCCACGTCTAATTAAACCGATAACAATTCCCGGAATCACATTATCCCACGAAGAATTCAAAAAAGAATACCATTATATTGTTCCGAAATCTATAGATGGTAATGATTCCGATACAAATCACACATTGCAAAAAGTATTTGATCACGAGTATGATACGCTTCTTCAAAATCGTGATCGATACATCAAATCTATGATAGATCTCGAAATTATATCGGGCGAATATAACGGTAATATTGATCAACAAAAATTACCCGTAGATATTCGAGTTAGTTTAGACAGTATTCAAAAAAATAAGTTAGATGTGCCTGTGGATATTATGACATTGCTCCAAATGCGTGATAAGGTAGAAAAAATGATTAAACGTTTACCGTATTTGCAATTTGCTTCGAAATTTTGGGATAATGTTCAAAATCAAATGGATGTCCCTGATTATGTACTTTCATTTCATGACTTTTTCCTACATTATATTCAAGTAATGTTGGCTTCTACAAAAATCCAATATTATACGCCCGAAACAATAGATGAATTATTGATTATCATTCAATTAAAATTTCGCAGATCACTGGTTCAGCCTGGAGAACCAATCGGAGCTGTATCTGCTATGAGTTTGGGCGAAGTATTTACTCAAAGTTCTCTAAATTCGATCCATGGTGTTGGTGCAAAAAGGTTAACTAGCTATACTACTAAAGATACTCAAGAATTCTTGAAAGCTACTGATACAACTGGTAGTAATAGCGCAAAGATGATTATGCGACTTAAGCCCGAATATGAAAAGGATCGAATTCAAGCTCATTTAATTGCATCTAAAATTCAATTATCGGCGCTGCGGGAATATATCCAATGCGGACAAATATTTTTCGAAGAATTTGCTAACCCACGTCATCCAAAATATATACATGAAATAGAAATATATGAGAAATTTAAGAAAAATAATTTGAGGACTATACCACAAACTGAGCCGTTTTGTTTCAGACTTGAATTATCTATAGAAAAACTTCTAGATCGTGGTATTACAGTATTAGAGATTGTCAATAAGTTGCAGATTATGCATCCCGAAGTATTTATTGTATCAACATATGAAACTGACAAAAAGTTTGGTCCAATTTTACGGATTCATCCGATTAAAGGTAAATCAACATTTATTGAATCCGTAAAAAATTTAGAAAAATATTATCGTCAATTTACATCCACAATTATTCGTGGTATTCCTAATATTGAAATAGTGATGGAGGTTAAAACTCATGTTCATGTGTGGAATGCTAAACTTGGAAAAGTAGAAGAAGATGACATATATATAATCACAACTCGCGGATCAAATATGTTAAATATTCTTGAAATAGAAGAAATTGATCATAATTTAATTCAAGCCTCATCTATGGTTGAAACTCAAAATACATTAGGGTTAGCCGCTGCTAGGACACGAATTATGGTTGAATTTTCTAAAATTACTCCCAATATTAATAAACATTATTTCTCAATGATAGCTAGCCATATGATATCTACTGGTAATATTACTGGTATTTCAATCAGTGGTCAGATTTCTCGCGATCCAAATAATGTATTTGGTAATATGGCCACAGCATTTGCAACACCTATAATGTTAAATGCCGCAATTAATGAAAAAACGAACATGTTTTATGGAGCGTCTGCACCAGTTATTATGGGTCAAAATATCATCATGGGTACAAATTATTTTGAATGCTGCGTAGACGTTGATATGTTGAAAAATAATAAAGACATATTTAAAAGTAATAAACTAGTGGATGTGCTAGATCGTCTTATGGATTAATTACGGTCGATAAAACTATATTTTTTTTATAAATTGAAATAATATATTTTGATTAATCATATACGCGTGTACATATGATACAAATAATTGCAATTGATGGTGAAGCAAATTCTGGCAAAAGTTATTTTAGTTATTTATGCCAAACATTTAGTATCAATGGATACCCAAAGATTGAAGAAATTGCATTTGCAGATAGCTCAAGAGAAATAGCGCGTGATTTTATTTATTTATTATTGGAAACAAACATATCTCGTGAAAAAATAGATTACCTAAAAAATTACAGAATGGGTATATATACCTATTCTATGATAGCATCAACATTTGTGACACTCATGATGTTATTGGTAAACACCATATCAGCAAGTATATACAATTTGTATAATGCTGAATACCCTTATGACTATATAAAATATGCGACAATATTCAGCATTATGCAAATTGTATATAGTTATGATATCCGATTTAAGATGCTCCATATAATTTTATTTATATTCACTCTCATAGTCATTATAAGTTGGACGCAGCTGCTGGAGACATTTATAATGAGTAACTTTATAACATTGCTATGTCATGTGATTATAAAAAAATATATAATTCCGAATATGAGTCGTTTAAAAGCTGGTGGAACAAATATTATCAGCAAACATTTCGGTGAACAAGTATTTGTTATCGCATTACTTAATAAAATTGTACTATCTGATGCTGATGTGATTATGATTCCAGATTGTCGCATGAATGAATATAAATTGCTCGCATACTGGACGCCAATTATTTTAAAACATAAAAAATATATTATTCATCAAGTTCGTATTGAACGCGATTATAATCTTGTCATGACATATGATAAAAAAAATCATATCGGTGAAAATGTTGGATTATCTTGCGGTATTTGTTTAAAAAATGATGGAACACTTTTAGGATTTCTGGACACTTCGAATAAATATTGGGATGATAATATCATGTCGCGAATAAAAAAGATAAATTGATGTATTATTTGTAAAAATATTTTTTTAATATAACAAAAGTGTCTTAAGCCTATCCCATGCCATAATAAAATTTTATTCGGGACATCCATTTTTTCTAGCATATTTGAGAACTTCTAAATGTACACCACGTGCAGCATTTGCACATGTTCACATATCCCATGGCCATCCATTTTCTCTAACCCATTTAAAAATATCTAAACTTCCAATAGATGCAGAATTTGTGAATGTAATTGTATTCTTCCATGGACATGTCACCCATGGACATCCATTTTTTATAGCATATTCTAGAATTTCTAAATGTCCACGATATGCAGCAGTTTCACATGTCCAACTATCCCATGGACATCCATTTTCTCTAGCATATTTGAGAAGTTCAAAATGTCCACCATATGCAGCATTTGCACACGTCCAACTATCCCATGGACATCCATTTTCTTTAGCCCATTTGAGAATATTTAAATGTCCATACTTAGCTAATTGAGATGCTAGTTCGATATTTTTCTTCAATAGCTTAATTATATCAAATGAGCCATATCGTACCCAATCCTCAATAGTTGGTTTACTTTTTGATTTAATCAAGATACATATATATGGATGAAATGCTTTGGCGGTTGCTCTAAGTACTGCTAATTGAGTATGATCTAAATATTTAAAAATAGCACTTATACAAGTATGGGGCAACTCTAATATATTCATGGTTTATGAATATAAAAGTAACTTCTTCAATTTCTTTAACTCATATACATGATATAATTTATTCAATTTTTTTAACTCATATACATGATAATTAAAAAATAAGATATGAGTATCTTTTATACAAATTTGAAAACGTATTACTACAAATTACTACAGATTACTTCAGTAATTATAGTATGAATATGATTTCCATAATTAATGATCTTATCGAATGTGTGAATAATAATGAAAATCGTTCAAATCTCAAATTTATATTTGATATTCTAGATTTAACTAAAGAATATCAAATAGCAAATAAATTACTTACTATCTTTAACGAAACACTTCGTTATAAAACATGTATGCATATTAATTGTACTAGGAAAGCTACACATGGATATTTAAATAAAGTAGTAATGTACTGTAATAAGCATAAATTGAATAATATGATTATATTATCACATGGACATTGTCAATATTTAGGATGTATTGGTGCGAGAATATATAATTATTATAACAAAAAACCAGCATTCTGTAAAAAACATAAACTTGAAAACATGATAGATTTAAAACATGTATTATGCTTATATCCAAATTGTGATAAACAACCCACTCATAATTATATTAATCTAAAAGCAGAATTTTGTAAATTACATGCGATACCGGATATGATTAATGTTATTCTAAACAAAAATATATAAATAATTAAAAATATTCGATATAGCAAGTAGTACTCTTTTTTTTCTTACTTGATATATTCATAAGTCATTTTTGCAAACTCAGAAAGATAATAGGATATGTTATGTGGACAAAAAAACTATAAAATATAAAAATTAATTTTTTTTCAGAAATTACAAAACTCTGCTAAGTGTTCCGAAATGGTTACTACAAAGACCAATGCCAAGAAAAAGACCAATGCCAAGAAAAAGACCAATGCCAAGAAAAAGACCAATGCCAAGAAAAAGACCAATGCCAAGAAAAAGACCAATGCCAAGAA
>Ga0068872_10002751_pt1 | contig 13674 bp, 4 predicted proteins | sample NOAtaG_7_FD_66441 | JGI IMG/M metagenome (GOLD analysis project Ga0068872, IMG submission 66441) | Freshwater lake microbial communities from Lake Erie, under a cyanobacterial bloom - NOAA_Erie_Diel1S_2200h metaG | ecosystem: Environmental > Aquatic > Freshwater > Lake | place: USA: Ohio, Lake...
GCTGCCGTTGCTGAGGGACACCGAGCTGACCGTGCAGTTGTCACTTGAACCGTTGTTCACTTGGGCGGCGGTCACCGAGGCGGTGCCGGAAGCGCTCAGGCTTACCGATACGTTCTGGCAGACAGCCGTAGGAGCGGTGTTGTCGCTGACTGTCACGGTCGCAGAACAGGTACTGCTGTTGCCGCTTCCATCCGTGGCAGTCAAAACCACGGTGTTGGCGCCCAAGTTGGAGCAATTGAAGGTGCTGTTGCTGACCGACAGGCTTGGTGTACCACAGTTATCGGAAGCGCCGTTGCTCACCTGGGAGGCAGTGATGCTACCCGAACCGCTGGCATTCAAGCTGACAGAAGCACTGCGGCAGGAAACTGCAGGAGCTGTCACGTCATTGACAATTACGTTTAACACACAAGAAGAGGTGTTGCCACTGGCATCGGTAGCGGTCAAGGTGACCGGCGTCACACCGGCAGAGGTACCACTGAATGCAGCGGGAGATTGCGTGGCCGTCACAGCCGAACAGTTGTCGGAGCCAATGACACCGCTAGATGAATTGATTTCAGCAGTGAAAAAGGCGTCGTCACAACCTGCATCAAATTTCGGATCAATCACGAAATCCAACCTATCCCCACAATCCACTCTCACAGGAATGGTGAAGGTCTGCTGATTGGTCGGGATGTTGAAATAATTCCAGATTTCAGTGCCGTTCTTGAATACACGGATGTGCGCACCATCGCCGCAATTGGCGTTGGTATCAAAGAAGCGAAGCGTCAGGTTCACGGAGCCGGAATAGCTGCTCACCCAACGACGAACGGCCCAACTAAGGTTGTTGACACCAGGATGTCCACCCGTCGCGCTGAGGTAAGGCGTGTTGAACGCTTGACCGGATTGCCAAATGAAACCAGTCCAAGTAGGCAACTGCGTGAAGTTGTTGCTAGAGAATGCAGGGTATTCACCATAGAACCAGTTGCGATAGCCTTGGCCTCCGAAGAAGTCGGTTTGACTGTTGGCGATTTGCGTGGTACCTAAGGTGGTGAAATTTGGCATGGTAGCTTGGCAGAACGCGTCGGCGCAAAGCGTGACCGAACTTGGACAAGTGATGCTCGGAGCTGTGTTGTCAACCCTGTTCACCACGAAGGAGCACGTGCTGCTGCCACTTGCGTCGCTTGCGGTCAACACCACGGTGGTGCTGCCTACGCCGGTAAGCGTTGTGTTGGCCGCAGGGCTTTGACCGATACCGGTGTTACAGTTGTTGGTGGCTGTGGCAAATGGACCGTAGAAAGGCAAACTGGCGGAACAGTTGGCACCCAAAACCACGGTTTGTGTAGGCGGACAAGTGATTGTAGGCAGAATGCCATCGACCACGGTCACGGTGGAAGCACAGGTGCTGGTGTTGCCAGCCACGTCGGTCACAGTCAGAACAACAGTATTGCTACCCAAGTTTGAGCAGCTGAAGCTACCATTGTTGATGGTGGTGCTTGCAACGCCACAGTTGTCGGTTGATCCGTTGTTGACTTGGCTTGCATTCACGGAAGCTGTGCCGGTCGAGCTCAAGTTCACCGTAAAGCTGCGACAAAGGGCCGAAGGTGCAAGGTTGTCTACGACCGTCACCACAGCAGAGCATGTGCTTGAGTTGCCGTTCACGTCGGTGACGGTCAAGACCACGTTATTGTTACCACGGTTGGCACAGTTGAAGCTTCCATTGTTGAGGGAGAGACTACCAATTCCACAATTGTCGGTGGAGTTGTTGTTCACTTGAGCGGCAGTGACCGCAGCAGATCCGGAAGCGTTCAAGTTGGCAGTTACGTTCTGACAGATGGCTGTTGGAGCCACGTTGTCCGATACCGACACCACACTGCTTGCAGTGGATGTACAACCATTGGCATCCGTGACCGTGAAGGTATAGCTACCGGGGCCACGAACGAAGGTACCCGTGCCCGTGTAAGGAGCAGTTCCACCGGAGGCGCTCACCGTGATGGTGGCTTGGCTGGTGGAGCAAGGCAGAGTCACGTTATTGGCAGTGGACAACAACCTGGCTGGAGCACCAACGGTAAAGGACTGCGAAGTGCTACCCCAACAGTTGGTGGCAACCAAGTTGTAGGTTCCTGCTGTCAAACCAGACCAAGTTCCTGTTCCCGCCACACCGTTCAATGTGGAAGTCACAGTGTTCCCGTTGCCGTTGATGGTAGCCACAACAGAGCCATTGTTGCCACCGAAGCAGGAGACGGAGGTGGCCGAACCACTGATGGAAGGAGCACTTCCAGTCCCCGAAACATTCAAAGTGAAAGCACCTTGGTCGGTAGATGCAAAGCCTTCGATTGTCAAATAGTAGGTACCCGGTGTGAGGGGTGCGTTTACAATCGATGACAACCTGTTGATGGCACCGCCGGCCAGCAAACCGCAGTTATCATCACTGGCAAAAATACCAGCACCACCTGGGGTAGTAGCCAAGATGATGTAAGAATCCCATTGTTGCGAAGATCCGCACAGCGAGAAGGTATAGTTGCCAGCGCAAGAAATATTGATGGCATAGGTGAGATCCGGAGATGCATCCAATGTGTACACGTCGTCACAAGCACCCACAGTTGTACCTGAGACTGTGAAAGGACCCGTGTAGTTGTAGGAAGCATCCACCAAAACAGCAGCTTGAGTAGTGAGGGCAACAGGACCCACCCATGAGGACCTAGCGGTACCACCACAATTGGAGCGGACCCAGACGTAATAGGTGGTGGATGGAGTCAAACCATTGATGTTCACCCCTGTTGTGGTCACTGTACCCAATGGGGCTGTAGAACTGATTGGTGCGCTGTTGACCGTGGAAAGGTATACATCGTAACCACCTGATGGCACAGGGGATGCAGCAGTCCAAAGAATTGTGCCACTACAGCTGTTGGCAGAGGACAGGACCAAGTTAGTGGGTGCGTTACAGATGACCGGGGCAGGATGCGTGACACAGATGTTGAAAGTGCCAGCAGTTGTACCATAGTCGTAAACACGCACATAATAGGTAGCACCTACCGTCAATCCGGTCAGGTTAACCGTTTCCGTGCCACCTCCTATAGTAGCGTCGGCACAAGCAATGTTCGTTCCATTACAAGCACCTGAGCGAACATCAACCACTGCATCATAGCCTACACCACCAGCAACTGTAACAGTTTGGTTGGTAGACACTGCAACGAACCGATACCAAACATCGTCATTCGCATTGCCTGTGAAACCTGCACAGGAAATCGCAGGAATGGACTGGGTGGCATTGGAATTGGACCCAGCTGTATTGACACAAGAGGTATTTGACGTAAGCAACGTTGCGTTTGCACAGTTGTCGTTTGCCGGAGGAGGCGGTGGGGTGGTAAACGTCACACAATGTGTGAATGTACCCGTGGCTACGTTGTCGAATCCAAAAATCCTGTAATAGTAAGTGCCAGCTGCCAAAACGCCCAAGTTGATGGTTTCCGTACCAAGAGATGGGCCATCAGAGCAGTTTACATACACTGGTGCAGCACAAGAACCACTGTAAACCTCCAGCACCAGATCGGCAATGTTGCCTGCTCCGGTGTTGGTCGCATTTACGACATAGGAGTTTGTGCCATTGGCGGTGAAGGAATACCAAACGTCAAGGGCGGTCGTGGAAGGACAAGCTGCGTTGGCGGCAAATCCCTGAGTGGCACCAACCGTCGTCCCCGCAAGGTTGTTGCAAGCGGAGACAGGAGTCACGGCCGTAGCTGTGGCACAGTTGTCGTTCGCAGGAGCAGGGATAGGTGTTGTGTTGGTGATTCGGGTGGTCATGCCGGTACTGGCCGTACCACAGCAAGCATTTGTGTTGTAGTGGATGAAATAGGTACCCGAAACCGTTGCGGTCCAGTTGAGAGGAGTGGTGCCTGCTGCTACCAAAGGACCATTGGCAGTACCGGACCTTACAGTGATGTAAGTGGTGGCAATGGAAGCAGTGGAAGTAAATGTATTACCCGCTACCACACCCGTCATCTGGTTGTATTCAGACTGAAACTGGTTGGCGGTGATCAGGTAAGCACCAGTCCCAGGTGCAGGTGCCGCAAATGGAGTGCCGGGGAAAAGAGAAGCGTTGGCACAACCTTGCGTGGTCGTGAAGGACCGCGGGTTGTTGGTTGCAACGTTGGTGTTGTAGGTTCTTGTGGGATTACAAAACTCATACGCCCTGACAAAATATTGGGTGTTGGCCTGAAGACCAGAAATGGCAACAGGGCCACTGGCGCCATTGAACACGCATTGTTGTCCGCCTGCGTATACTGTATTCGCAGTGGGATTAGCGCCAGTTGCAGGAGCAGTGAAGGTATTGACGGTATTGATATAAACCACACGACCTGCTCCATTTCCGTTTGCCCAGTTTAAAGAAGCGGTGCAGTTTGTTATCGAAGAGGCGGTTATGTTAAGTGTTTGTGTGGTAGGAGCCGTACAAGCGGGGGGGTTGCTGAATGAATAAACCCTTCCTGCAGTAGGCTGGCCTGAGTTTCCATTATTGACGGCTGTAGTGCTCGTAGCGTTGGTTGAAACAGTAACGGAGTGGTAATTCGCCGCGGTGGCGCCACCAATACCAACTGAGGCTGACATGGCGGCAGCACCCATCGTACCGTACCTCAACTCAATCAAACCACTGGTTTCGTACAACCAAGCTTGGAAGGTTGAGTTGGAAGAATTAGTGGCGGAACGTGGAATGGTAACCCGCCATTGAACCTTGAGGATACGGCTCGGAGCCAATCCGGTGACGACATAAGACACAGAACCGTTTGTACCTGTGTGCAAATCATCCCAATAAGGCATGATTTTAGGGGTATTGGTGGTACTGAGGATGGCGTTGGTAAACTCTGACACACCGGCAGTACCCAATCTGAGAAATCCATCAGGGGAAGCCGAAAAGGAGGTGTAATTAACCCCCTCAAATCGGAAAATCATTCCGCCAGGAATGGTGATCAACCCAGAGGGAGCGTCATCCACATTCGCTGAAACAATAGTGGTTGCGCCCGTCATGGGATCTAACGCGCCCCCCGTACTATTGAGGAAATTGTAAAAATTCGCCGTTTGAGCTGTCAAAACAGCTGACCATCCCACGGTAAACAGGACCGCTAGGATAGTCACCAAGACCTTATTTGTTGTAGTTTTCATGATCTAGTCCTCTCCTGCTTATTCTTGGTTGGTGGGTTTACTTTTATCGATGACCTCGTATTTCTCGGGATGAGACAAGATTTCCTCTTGGTCCTTGCTGGACATCCGATCGAAATCAAATGACGAAATCAATACTTTTTGTTGGGGATTCGAGGCAGACGTGGAAACACCTTCATGGGAAGAATTTCCCTCGATTTCATTCGAAACCTTTGATTGATTGTCTAAAGGTTGCACAGGTGATTTGGCAAGGCCCTGTTCTTTTTGTGCAAGCTCTTTGGCTTGACGCTTCTGCTCTTCCATCCGTTTGGCTTGAGCAGCCTGTCCTTGCGGAATCACTTGGGCATTGGCCTCTTTTTCAGCGCGTTGCTTGGCAGCCTTTTCTTCTTCCATTTTCCGTGCTTGGGCAGCTTGCTCCTTCGTGAGGACAACAATTGCCTCCTGGGATTTAGGTTGTTGCTCGGCAGGCTGGGAGACCACGGTTCCCAAGGGCGAAATCCAAGGCTTCGCTGGGGTGGAGGCCGAACTGTTGGCCCTAGGAGGTTTTTGTTGGTTCAGAGCTTGATTGCCCTGTTTCACCTGAGCCATGGTCGGCTTTTCTTCCGCGACCTTGACTGGTGTAGCGTTTTGAGTGGCCTGCTGTGCAGATACACCGGTCATTCCCACCATCCACATGAAGGCGGTTAGGAACATGAAACGTAAAAAATGCTCTTTCATAAACCCTAAGTTTAAGTTTGGTGTCCGTCGGAAACGGATTTGATTGACTGCAAAGAACTTCAACAATTCAAGGACAGAACCCTTGACTGAATCGGTACATTCCTTATCTGGCTTTGGTTCCTAGTCGTCGCGTTTGGTTGAAAGGCTCAATGCCATAAGGCGGCATTCAGACTATCACCTCCTGAGGAGACCCAAACTTGGCTTAAAACCTGAAAATCAAATCCAAAAAACAAAGGTTTGCTTGTACCAATCCGTAAAACTGTATGCAAATTGCTTCATGAATGAATCAGTATTTGTAGTCACAAGCCAAGTCGTTTTGTAGGTTTTTTCTTACTACGACCTCTATCAGACAATAAGTTGTCAACAAACAATCGGTAAACAAACAAAATGCCCCGACCAAAAGGCCGGGGCATTTGATTACAATTGGAAGGTGGATCAGCGGTTCAACACCATTTTCACCACTTTCACTTTTCCGCTTTCGGTAACCACTTTTGCGAAGTAGATACCGTTAGACAAGTTCTCAGAACGGAAGTCGAGGCTGTAAGCCACGCCAGCATCTGCATTGCCATCAAACAAGGTAGCAACCACATTGCCATTCATGCCATACACGCGCACGTTGACTTTCTCGGTCTCGGTGAGTTGGATACGGAGCACAGTTGCATCCTGGAACGGATTGGGCAACACAGCAACTTCCATATCGGCAGCTTCGGCACCGGCTGCACCGCGGGCTTGACCGCAGGAGAAGGTGGCACCACATGCGCCAAATACGTCATCCGAGTTAGTGTTGAAGTGAGCAGGTACAGCATTGGCCGAGATGCAGATGGTCTGCGGGTTGCCAATGTTTCCGGGAGGATAGTGACATACGGTCACCTTGTCGAAGGCTTTGCCGCAACGGATGTCCATCACGCAAACAGTCATGCAATCGGTGAAGGAGCAGCCGTTGGCGTCGGTCACCGTGTAGCAGTAGGTGGTGGTCGTAGTTGGGCAAACCTGGGCTGTGAGAGAAGAGCTAACCAAAGTACCGTTAGCACTGCCCACATTCCAACGCACCGAGTAGCCACCCACGCCACCGGATTGGGTACCGGAGAGGGTCACACAGTTGAGAGACTGGTAGCCGTAGTAAACAGCCTGATCGTTGCCGGCATTGGCCGTAACAGCAGTAGGCTCGGTCACGGTGATGCTGGTGGTAGCCTCGCAACCATTGGCATCGGTAACCGTGTAGGTGTGGATTCCAGCACCAACAGTGTAATTGCCCGTACCGGAGTAAGGAGCAGTACCACCTGCTGCAGCAACCGTCACCGTGGTGGTGCCGCCGTTGCAGAGGATAACACCCGAAGTGGAAGAAGCCGTCAATTGAGTAGGCTCGGTCACCGTGATGGTAGTGGTTGCTTGGCAACCGTTGGCATCGGTCACGGTGTAGGTGTACGAGCCGGCTCCAACGGTGTAATCACCAACGCCGGAGTAAGGCGCAGTACCGCCGCTTGCGGCAACAGTGACACGGGTAGTACCACCGAAGCAAGCGATGCTGCCCGAAGTGGAGGAGGCAGACAATGCAGTAGGCTCGGTAACCGTGATGTTAACTACATCGACGCAACCATTCGCATCGGTGACGGTGTAGCTGTAGGTGCCAGCTCCAACGGTGAAGCTTCCCGTTCCTGAGTAAGGAGCAGTGCCACCGGTAGCGGAAACAGTCACAGTGGTGCTACCACCATTACAAGCAATGGAACCAGAGGAAGCAGATGCGTCAAGAACGGTTGGTTGACCAATCGTAAATGTCTGGGTCGTGCTGCCCCAGCAGTTGGAGGCCACCAAGGTGTAGTTGCCTGCGGACAAGCCCGAAGCGGTTCCGCTGAAGGCATTGCCATTCAAGGTAGCAGTAGCAGCGTTGCCGTTGCCGTTGATGGAAGCGGAGATGCTACCATTGCTGCCGCCGTTGCAAGAAACGTTGGAGGAAGAAGCACCAGTGATTGACGGTGCAGAACCTGTACCTGAAACACTCAAATTGAATGCACCTACGCTTGATGAGGTAAATCCTTCGATAGTTACATAATAAGTACCAGCCGCAAGTGAAGTGGTAAGCTGCGACTGCAGTGAGCAGAAGTCATCATTGCTTGCAATTATACCGCTACCCACAGCGCTGGTCAGATAAAGGTAAGTGTCCCATGTTGCTCCGCACAAGGAGAAAGTGTAATCCCCAGCACAAGAAATGGTTACAGCGTAGGTTCTGTCAAAACCGGCGCGAAGCGCGTTATCGTCACATGCACCAACCGTGGTGCCGGAGATGGACAACGGACCGCTGTAGGTGTAGGAACCGTCAACAGCCGACCCGATGCAGGGGCAATCCACAGTGATAGAACCCGTGCTGCCGTTGGAATCTTCGTCGTCCAAAAGGAAGTAATAGGTCACACCGGCTGTAAGGGTCACGTTGTTGGTGACCGTTCCGCTGATGTCGTCGATGTAAGTCCAGCCGTTGCTGTTGCAAGCACCAGCGGTACGCACGAAAAGGTCAATCCAGCCAGAACCGTTGTTGGTGACGGTGATGGGGTAGGATGCCGTAACCGTAGGCGTGAAGGAGAAAATCTGTTCGGAGCCAGGCGTTGAGAATGGGCTACCGTAGTTGTTCCAAATACCGCTACCGCTAGGCAGGTTGATGTTGCTGCTCGTACCGCATGAGGCAATGTTGCTGATGTTGGTGCAGGGATTGTAAGGCGTGGTACAGGTGAGAGACATTGGGAATGTTCCGGTGCCGCTGTAGGTGGCAGCCAAGATGTAATAGACCGTGCCGGAAACTGAGGTCCACGACACGCTGGATTGCAAACCACTTGCATCATCGTTACCGCCCACGCAAGAGAGGCCAGTGCATGATCCGCTGAATACCATGAGCTTGGTGTCAACACCGGTGAGGCCCACTGTGGAGGCAGTGTAGTTTTGGCCATTGCCAGTGACCGTATACCAAACGCCAGGGGTGGTGATGGTGGTGCCGCAGAAGTTACCGCCGGCAGCATCCGTGTTGGCGTTTTGCGTATTCACGGTCACCTGACCGCCGCAAGCGATCGACTGAGCACCGGAACAGTTGTCATTGGCTACCGTCAAAGGAGAGCAGTTCACCACGAAGGGGAAACTACCTGTACCGCTGAACTGGGCCACCAAAACGTAATAAGTAGTACCGTTGACCGAGGTCCAGGAAACGCTGGAAGCAGTGCCCGAACAAGCAGGACCGTTGTCATCGTTGCCACCCACACAGCTAAGACCTGCGCAAGAGCCACTGTAAACAATCATCTTGGTGTCACCGCTACCACAAGTAGAAGCGGTCATTTGCTGTCCGTTTCCGGTGATTTTGTACCACACGCCAGGAGTGGTGATGGTGGTACCACAGAAGGAGGAACCTGCCGCGTCGGTAGTAGCATTGACCGTGGTGGCTGTGACGCTTTGACCGCAGTTAACGCCAATGGCTCCTGCACAAGCATCGTTGGCTGGAGGTGTGGGAGGCGGAGGTGGAGTACCCGTGCAGCAAACGGAACGAGTCCTGCTTGTTGTATTTGAGCCACATGTCGAACTGTTGTGCGTGTAAAAGCGAACCGTTCCTGTGAAGGTGGCAGTCCAAGAGACACCGCCAGCGCCGCTCACACCGGCAACACCCACCAAGGGAGCTGCGCCGTTGTTGTCTACGGTGATGTAGTCGGTGGCCACCGAGCTACGGAAAGTGTAGTTGTTTCCAGCAACTACGTTCACAACCGAGTATTCCCCGTTCCAAGCAATGGTAGTGATGTTTTGGAATGAGCAGGAGACTCCACACGATGGAGTAAAGGTTGCAGAAGGCCATTGTCCGTTGGGAGAAGTGTAACACTGTGCCCACGAGGTATTGAAAGCCGCCAATGCAGCGACCATCAAAACCATTTTCATGATGATATTTTTCATGACTTTCTGTTATTTGGTTGTGGAGGATGTTGACTTCTCAGCAGCCATGGAGGCCTGCTTCCTTTGGATTAAGGCAGCTTCTTGGGCCTCGTACCAAGCTTTCTTGTTGGCGTCGTACTCCGCTGCGTCAGCAGCAGGGTTGCCGGAATTTTTCATCACAGGAAAGGTGGGTTCGTTGGGAACGGCAGAAACTTCGGCCTGCTTGGCAGCTTTGGCCCTGCTGTTTTGTGCATCCACCCAAGCCTGCTTTTCAGCGGCTGTTTTGAATTCAGGTGTTGTTGTGCCTTTTGTACCAGACAAACGCTGGTATTCGGCCGGGTTTGCCTGGATCCAAGCAGCTTTCTCCGCGTCGTTCTTGAATTTAGGAACTGACGGAGAGCTTTGCTGGGCCGCGGCAGATCCCACAGCAGCCAACCAAAGGAAGGCTCCGAGGACCATTACACGTAAAATTTGCTCTTTCATAACCTCTTATTAGAATTTGAATTTCGTCGCCATTTCAGGTCGACCAATCATCCATACAATTGGAGAACACACCGTCAGGAATAAATACTATTCCATCCAACCTGCTGACAGGACGGCTACATCGGATTGAAATTTATCTTCTATTGAACAATAACCTTTTTACCATTTCCAGTGAACTTAAACGATTCACTCTTGACTTTTTCAGCGCTTATGGCCCTGCAAAGCCATTTCTTTAACACACTACTGCGAATAGCAAGCACAAATCGTTTCAGTCTTCGTAATATCTAACATTCGCAACACCAAGTTAATTCAGTATTAACCCAATGCTTGTAGTCCGATACGATATTGTTTGTAAGATTTTTCTTGCACTGAAATCGCAAGCGCTTGAAATTCAGGCTGCGATTTGCGGTAATAAAACCATCAAGGGTGGACCCAGAAGCCTGTCAACGACCTAGAGGACTGGAATATGCCTCCAAGCCCTAACCTTAAAATTTCAATTTACAGAATCCAATCACCGCTTCATCCAGCGCAGGGTGGTCATGGAACCATCGGAACCGGAGACCTCCACAAGGTAGGCACCGGAAGCCAAACGGGCATCCCATTGGGGCAGCACTTTGCTTTGCCCGCTCACTTGAAATGACTGAACATGCAAGGATTGGCCGCGAAGGTCTCGCAACGTTACCTTTACCTCCCCGGAAGTGGCACCTGGCAGAACCACCGAGATTTGAGGATTGCCTTCAGAGGGATTGGGCATCAATGAAACCTCCAAGCCTTTGACACCTTCCCCGGCGACGGTACGCACTTCCGAATGGTGCTCCTGACCATCGGTGTCGAAATAGCGCAAACGGTAGAGGCTGAGCCCCCGATCCTGATTGGCGTCGGTGATGTGGTAATTGCCACCGGAGACATTGGAAATCCATGCGACCTCTGAGAAATCCACCTCATCGGAACGTTTGCGCTCAACGGCATATCCGGACAAGTTGGCATCTTCCAAGGCCGTCCAATTGAGCTGAACATGGGAAGGGTCGTTGCGTACCGCCGTCCATTCCTGGATTTCAACGGGCAAAATCACCGGAAGGACATATCCGCAGCCCGAAAGCAGGGTGGAAATGGTATTGATTTGGGTGGAAGTGTACCCCATGTTGATGGCAGCTTGCCTGACCGCAATGGCTGCATCCCGTTGGTTGGTGGTGCCGCCGGTCATGGCCAATCCTTCCCAAAGTGCTTTGTCGGTAGGTGCCCGTCCGATGGCATCGTAAATACGCATCAGGCAGGTGCTCCAGATTTGTCCGTCGGTGTGGATGGCACCGGTGAGCCCACCCGGGTAGGCAGCTCCATAATTGGTGATTCGACCACCCCAAAACGGATTGTGCCCATCCCAATTGAACACCCAATGATAGGCGGCTTGTGCGGTGGTCCATTGGCCGAGACTCCTGGAATGGCTTTGGGTCCAATAATCGCCCGTACCTTCGCTGAGACCTTGAACGTTGCTGAGTCCACCTACCGTGATCCAATCGTGGAGGCCATGACCCAATTCATGCAAGATGACGTCGGAGTCTTCGGCATCGTCTACCCCACCCTCACCGAATGCCAATCTGCCCGTGCTACCCACATAATGGCTGTTGTCGGCACCATTGAGTCCATGTGCATCGAATTGCACGCCGGTGGTGTATTGATAAGGCATCACGCTCACACCCAGGGTGAGGTTGAGGTACCGCATGCTCATGTCGAGGAAATAATAGGTATTCACCCCTTCAAAATTGTCTGCCAAACGGTTAAAATTGAAGGTGGAGGAGGCCTGAGCGAACAATCCCCGGTTGGGGTTTTCAAACTCCCGGATGGCAGCATAAGGACCTTCCAGCGAGTAAACCGTGCCATTGAACGTGATGTCATTGAGGGTCTTGGAGACGCGGGCTGCATCCAAACTGGCGTTGGTTGCATCGCTACCGTCCACATAAGCGCCGGCATAGGCCACACGTGCTTGTGACAAAGGGTCGGCGTCGTAGACAAAGCCTGTGCCCGTGGCCGTGATGGCAGGAGGCAAATAGGCCGAGCATTCCGGGAAACCGGCATCCACAACCGAGGTGTTGGAAGAGGCGACGTGGTCATGATGGCTGCAAGACAGATCGAGCAAAGACAGAATTTGTCCGCTCTGCGCGTCCAGGATGGCTTCGAAATCGCCGATGGGTTCGGCACCGACCAACTTCACCACCACCACACGTTTGGGAAGACCGTTCCATTCCGTCCAGGCGTGGAATGATTGGTCGAATTGAAGGGGACCTTGCAATCCCACGCGGTTGATGATGGCATCGCGTGCCTCCAAGGTGCCGAGTGGAGCCGAGGGCAATGCGGCCGGGAAATTCCTCAAGGTGCTGTTCGTGACATAGCGCACCGCTCCCTGCTTGTCGAGGTTGATGACCAATTCAGCACGGTGGACGGGCAACCCGAGGTGAGACTGCGAAAACCTGACGGTGGAACCTGCGTCGCTGTTGCGGATATGTTTGATCGTGAGGCCGGCTGCCGTTTCCGGAGTCAGTCCCAACAAAGAAAGGTGGCTTCCGACCCAATTCAAGGCACGTTCACGGGGGGCTGACCCTTGCGTGGCATCCCGCCGGTCGTACAAAACAAGGGCATGACCATCTTCTGCATCAAACCTCCCTTGAAGCTGTTCCACCTCGGCGCGGGGGGTGGACTGTGACTGCAATTCAAACGCATGGGGGGTGGTGGGCTTTTGGGCCCAAGCAACCGTTGTCAACAAAGAGATGACCGAAATCAATCCGGCGAGGGAGGGGAAATGCTGCTTCATCATCAAAATACTCTGATCTCTTCCAGTAGGTGATTGCGTCCGGAATTGGAGTTCCATTGGCTTTGCACCTCATCCAATTGAAATTCAATTTAAAGAAAAAACAAGTAGGGTCATCCATTGTTCGGAATTTGTCCGGTCAAATCAACACAACACAGTATAGAATGGTGGGCCTTGATGGGTTCGATTTGGGGCTCAATTCGACAATCCGGGCCGTGGCATTCGAATTCCCAATCTGTAAAATCAGTCGGGAAGCAGACATTGGGTGTCGGGATTGACAAATTGCATCCTGATCATGGCCCAAAAATCCAACCCAAAGGACCTTCAGGGGAGAACCAATTGGGGAATCTGCCATTGGGAGTGATTGGCCAGGCTCGGGGTAAACTTCTCTTCCTGACAGGGCAAAAAAAAGCCGGAACCATGCGATTCCAGCTTATTCCGGTAGCCCCGCCAAGAATCCCCTCGGAAAGGCTCGGGGTAAACTTCTCTTCCTGACAGGGCAAAAAAAAGCCGGAACCATGCGATTCCAGCTTTTCCGGTAGCCCCGCCAAGAATCCCATCGGCAGGCTCGGGGTAAACTTCTCTTCCTGACAGGGCAAAAAAAAGCCGGAACCATGCGATTCCAGCTTTTCCGGTAGCCCCGC
>Ga0068872_10002752_pt1 | contig 13672 bp, 7 predicted proteins | sample NOAtaG_7_FD_66441 | JGI IMG/M metagenome (GOLD analysis project Ga0068872, IMG submission 66441) | Freshwater lake microbial communities from Lake Erie, under a cyanobacterial bloom - NOAA_Erie_Diel1S_2200h metaG | ecosystem: Environmental > Aquatic > Freshwater > Lake | place: USA: Ohio, Lake...
TTCCTAACAAACACAGATTACTTTTTTACTGTCCGCCATCTGGACGTGAAGTAAATTCAAATTCCACTGGGTTTTTTACCTTCTCTTTCAATAGGGCTATTTTGAGTACGTCTTCAGCCTTTTCTACGTAATGGAACTTTAATCCCTTCAGGTAATTTTTTTCGACCTCTTCAATGTCTTTTTTGTTTTTCCGGCACAATATGATCTCTTTGATTCCACTTCTTTTTGCGGCCAAAATTTTCTCTTTTATCCCTCCAACCGGTAAAACTTTACCCCGTAGGGTGATTTCGCCTGTCATCGCGATTCGATCGCGTACCTTGCGTTGGGTATAAATGGAAGCCAATGAGGTCAGAATGGTAATGCCTGCTGAAGGTCCATCTTTAGGCACTGCACCGGCCGGTACATGGATGTGCAAATCATATTGCTGAAACACCCGATGGTCGATATTTAATTTCTTGGAATTGGATTTCAGGTACGAAAGGGCAGCCATAGCTGACTCTTTCATGACATCTCCCAATTGACCTGATATGGTTAATTGTCCTTTACCCTGACTCAGGCTTGACTCAATAAAAAGTATATCTCCACCTACTTGGGTCCAGGCCAGCCCGGTTACCACTCCCGCAGTTTCGTTGTCCTGATATATTTCCTCGTCAAATACTTCCGCCCCGAGAACCTTCTCTACAAATTCTCCGGTAACTGAAGTTGGGAATGCTTTATCCATCGCCTTTGACTTGGCGATGTTTCGGACTACAGAACCGATTTTGCGCTCTAGGTTTCTAACTCCGGATTCACGGGTATAGGCGCTGATTAGTTTGGTAAGCGCTTCTTTGGTGAATCCAATTTCTTTTTCCCCTAAGCCATGCTCTGCCAGTTGCTTGGGCGCTAAATGGCGAATAGCGATTTGAAGTTTTTCTTCCTGGGTATAGCCGGTGACTTCAATAATCTCCATTCGGTCGCGAAGCGCAGGATGAATGGTATCTAAAGAATTTGCAGTTGCAATAAACAAAACCTTAGATAAGTCGTAATCTACCTCCAGGTAATTATCGTTGAATGTATTGTTTTGCTCAGGGTCGAGAACCTCAAGTAATGCCGATGAAGGGTCGCCACGGAAATCCGAGCTTACCTTGTCAATTTCGTCCAGGATAAAAACCGGATTTGATGATTTAGCCTTTTTTAAATTTTGAATAATCTTTCCTGGCATCGCCCCAACGTATGTTTTGCGATGACCGCGAATTTCTGCTTCATCATGCACTCCTCCTAACGACATGCGAACGTATGCACGCTGCAAAGATTTGGCAATAGATTTACCAAGTGATGTTTTACCAACTCCTGGAGGGCCATATAGACAGAGGATCGGACCCTTCATATCATTCTTAAGCTTCAGAACCGCTAGATATTCCAGTATACGATCCTTAACTTTTTTTAAGCCGAAGTGATCTTTATCCAGAATTTTTTGGGCTCTGTTCAAATCAAAGTTATCCTGAGTGAAATCTCCCCAGGGTAAGTCGATCATAAATTCGACATAGTTCATGGCCACTGGGTATTCAGCTGCCTGTGGATTCATTCGCAGGATTTTATCCAGCTCTTTATTGAAATGATCAGCAACCTGTTTTGGCCAGGTTTTCTTTTTACCCAATTCACGAAGTCGCTCTACTTCTTTATCCGGACCAGCCACACCTAACTCATCCTGCAGGACTTTCATCTGCTGACGCAGAAAGTAGTCGCGCTGTTGCTGGTCAATATCAGTATGAACCTTTTTATTGATCTCGCTCTTGATCTCCAGTAACTGAATTTCCTTCGACATGTACTGGAGCAATAAAGTGGCGCGCTCCTTCAAATCAGAGGTCTCCAGAATTTTTTGTTTATCGATTACTTCAACATTCAGATTAGAGGAAAGAAAGTGTACCAGAAATTGCTGACTTTGAATATTCTCAAGGGCAACCTGTGCTTCTTGTGGAATTTCTGGATTGAGTTTGATTATTTTTAATGCTGCATCCTTGAGGGAGGCAAAAAGTGCACGTGATTCTTTTGACCGGGAGTCTGATTTTCCTTCAAGCGCAATTTCAATACGTGCCGAAAGAAAGGGCTCTTCTGTTACAAATTCCTTAACGCTGAATCGATTCTTTCCTTGAATAATGATCGTGGTATTACCGTCTGGTAATACCAACATTTTGATGATTCGTGCAATGGTTCCGAATTTGAATAAGTCATCCACGCCAGGTTCCTCCTGCTTATTTTTCTGTGCCAGCACGCCGATGATTTTGTTTCCTTGATAGGCTTTTTTTATTAAGCGAATGGACTTCTGTCGGGTAACAGTAATGGGTATTACCACCCCCGGAAATAAAACCGTATTCTTTATTGGAAGGATTGGAAGGACTTCATCCACCTCGCCTGCTTTTAAATCAGGGTCATTCTCCGGATTAATCAGTTGAATGAATTCTTCTGTCTCTTCAGGGGCGAACGTATGAACAATATTTTCGGGTCTTGACATAGGCTAATTATTGACACTTTGGCATAAAACACAGGCCAAGTTCCATTTTTATGTGGAGAGCTGCTAAGGTTCAATCTAAATGCCAGAAATCGGTTGGCTGACATTATTATGTTATTTTCCGTTTTTAAACTTCTTTTCCTTTGTTTTCTGCTCGTTTAATTCTCTCAATTAGCCTCTTTTGGCTTGCTTTGGCCGTTTCTTTGGCCCAATCGGTTGAGCCTCCAAGCCCATCTAAAAAACCAAAGCTTGGAAAAGAAGTAATGCCTGAGCGTCAATTTGACATATTCACTTTTCCTTATCTGGAAGAAGAAACATACTTTTTCCATTCCAAAAAGCTCGACCGGATCTATAAGGCCATCAATCAGGGTTCTTCGGAAAAAGCCTATGGCCTATTGCGAACGTATGTTCATCATTTTGCCATTTCAAATTTTCGACGAGATGGTCGTTTGCTTCATGAACTTGCCGGGCTGTCCTCCAGATATGGGCCATCCGGTGAACGATTGAAACTATTGAAACTGATCCTCCAACATCGTCCCCTAGGTATAGATAGCGCTGTGGTTCGAGCAGGTTATGACAGTTTAGAACCGATCGCACTAAAGTACTATGTTCCTGCTGTGCAATACTATGAATTGGCTTCTCAAAAACATAGGGAGAATGACTCGATAACTCAACCAGGTCTACTTCGAAACGCAGGTGATTTGTTAAATTCAAAATACGCTGATTATGCACCGGCGATTGGAAATCGTGATGACTTACTTTTATTCACATCAAAACGAAATTTCCACAGCACTGAACCAAATGCTTTACCGGATGAGGATCTTTTTATAAGCACGCGAGAAAATGGAATTTGGAATCGTGCCATCGAAGTAAGAGCCATAAATACGAGTCTCAATGAAGGGAGTGCCTGCCTGAGTCGAAATGGTAAAACCCTTATTTTTTCCAGATGCTTCGGACCAGGTTCTTTTGGAAATTGTGACTTATACCAAGCACAACTAAATGAAGACAGCGTATGGGTTTCCATAAAAAATATGGGAAGCGCCATTAACAGTTCCGGATGGGACTCTCATCCGGCGCTTTCTTTGAGTGGCGACACCCTCTTTTTTGCATCCAATCGGTTAGGTGGATTCGGAATGTCAGATATTTATTTCTCTGTTCGAAATGAAGATGGTGAGTGGGAAATGGCTCGCAATATGGGGCCCCTGATCAACAGCCGGCTGAGTGAAGTGAGCCCATTTTTACATCACCGCTATAATATTTTATACTACAGTTCTGACGGTCTTCCCGTAACCTTTGGTGATTTCGATATTTACCTTTCGCGGCAGGAGGGGTTACGATGGGGTGAGCCTGTAAATGCCGGTCCCTTGGTGAATGGTCCCGGTAGTGATTATTACTTCACAGTCGACGCTGAATCCAGTGAAATATTTTTTTCACGACCATCCATGGATGGTTCTGCAGGAATAGATATTTATTCTGTTCCGCTTCCAATGGAGGCTCATCCCTTAGCTGAAATAGTGTTAACTGGAAATATACGATTGTCGAACGGTAAGCCTGCAGAAGGAATAGTCTTTGTTTTTGATTTGGAAAATCATATTGAAGTTGCTCCCAAATTTTTGAGTGTTGATGGTTCCTTTAATTTTAGTTTGATTCGAAATCGTCGATACTTGCTGGTTGTGGAAGGTGAAGGCTTCCAAAAACTGGAGGAGCGTATCTTTTTAAATGGACCGCTTGAGGTGAATCGGACGGTTCAGGAGAATTTGCCAAAAATTGCTTTTGCTTCAGTTGAATTTGAGCCTGGAAAAGCAGAAATCTTACCAACCATGGTGGCTGATCTTCAAAAACTTGGTCAGTTATTAGCCGAGCATCCAGAGTGGAAATTAAAAATATCCGGCCATGCCGATGCTGCCGGCGATGCTTCGACCCATCAGGAGTTGTCCCAGCTGCGTGCTGATGCCATACGTAATTTTCTGATCGCCGAACACCACATCGACCCGGAGCGTATTTTGGCCATTGGCTATGGCAGTACACAACCACTTATTTCCTGGAGCGACCGCGATGCCGATCGTAGGATTAACCGACGGGTAGAATTTGAACTTTACAAATAATCAATTACCAGAGATCCACTTGGCGATATCGTTGTAGAAAACGAAAATCATCAATGCGATCAAGATGGCAAAGCCAACCCGCAGGGCGTTCTCAAAGAATTTTTCGGATGGCTCTTTACCAGTAATCATTTCGTATAACAGGAACATCACGTAACCACCGTCCAACGCGGGTATGGGAAGTAAATTCATAAAGGCCAGAACCATGGACAGCAACCCGGTCATACGCCAGAATCGTTCCCAATCCCAGGTGGTGCCGTACATCTGTGCCATACCGATAGGACCAGATAACGATTTGCGTGCATCAATTTCTCCGGTAAACATTTTACGGAAGGCTTTGATCTGAAGCCATATCACGTCAAACGCGCGAACCGGGCCTAAGGCCAGCGACTCACCAAACGAATATTTCTTAATATCCAGATCTTCTTTATTGAGGCCTTTTGGATAGAAGCCAATTTTCCGGTCTTCAGTATGCTTTTCTTTGAATGTGAGAAGCTCGCTACCTCGTTGTATCGAGAATGAAATAGAATCGCTTTTTGAACGATTCAGCGCAGTCATAATTTCATCAAAATAAAAGACCGGTGCTCCATCGATTTCAGTGAATTGATCTCCTTGCTGCAGACCAACTCTGGAGGCAATGGAGCCAGGCGCTACTGACTCAATTACAGCCGGCATCCTGGGGCGCAAAAATTTCTCGGCAGCGTCACGGCTATTGAAACGTTCGATAAAACCTGCCGGTATGGAAACATTTACGGGCTGACCATCACGGGAAACGGTGAAGTAAGCATCTTGCTCCAATAAGGCCCCAGGCTTGACAACATCATTAAAACTAATAATTGGCTCACCATTAATCGCGGTGATCTGATCACCAGTTTTTAAGCCGATCTCTTCAGCCAATTCAAGAGCGTGTATGCCGCCATTATCATTTACCACCTTCATGGGAATGGTTACATCTCCCAACACCCAGGTTAGTCCGGTGAAGATGATGATTCCAGTAATTACGTTTACGATGATGCCACCTAGCATTACAATCATTCGTTGCCAGGCTGGTTTGGTTCGGAATTCCCAGGGCTGCGGTTCTGATTTCATTTGGTCTTTATCCATGCTCTCATCTACCATACCGGCAATTTTTACATAGCCACCGAGCGGGAACCAACCCAGTCCATACTCCGTATCACCTTTTTTGAACTTAACTATGGAAAAGTTGAGTACGTTGGCTAGCGGAAATAAAAAGTCAAAAAAGAGATAAAATTTCTCAACACGAATCTTGAACATCCGGGCAGCTAGAAAGTGGCCTCCTTCGTGTACAACAATGAGAATGGAAAGACTCAGCAATAGCTGAGCAGTCATGGTTAATCCGTTCATAATAGCTAAAATCTCGGTGCGTTATTTTTTTAAAAGTTCATCAGCCAGCTCTCGTGCCCTTCGGTCCGTTTCAACGTATTCTTCAAGAGTAGGGTTCCCGATGAAGGGGATCTCTTCCATACATTGTTCAACCAGATCAGGCATTTTCAGAAAGGCTACTTTATTTTCTAAAAATCGCTCTACCGCAATCTCGTTGGCAGCATTTAATACACAGGGACTATTGCCACCCTTCCGGAGTGCTTTAAAAGCGAGCGCAAGATTGCGAAAAGTTTTCAGATCCGGTTCGTCAAAGGTAAGTGCGGGATAGGCCTTGAAATCAAATCGCGGAAAGCCCGAACCAAGTCGATTGGGATAGCCCAACGCGTATTGTATGGGTAACCGCATATCGGGCAAACCCATCTGTGCTTTAATGGATCCATCGGTAAACTGAATCATCGAGTGAATAATCGATTGTGGATGCACCACGACATCGATTTGATCGGCATTAAGATCGAAGAGCCATTTGGCTTCAATTACTTCCAATCCTTTATTCATTAATGAAGCAGAGTCGATAGTCACTTTGGCACCCATCGTCCAATTGGGATGCTTCAGTGCCTGGTCCTTAGTAACGTGAGCGAGCTCTTCACTTTTCTTACCACGAAAAGGACCGCCGGAAGCCGTCAAAATGATCTTTTCTACCGGATTGTGAAATTCACCGGCGAGGCATTGAAAAATTGCAGAATGCTCGGAATCTACCGGATAAATATTGACCCCCTTGGACTGCGCCAATGCTGTAACCAATGCACCGCCGACAACAAGAGTTTCTTTATTGGCCAGCGCAATATTTTTTCCGTATTCAATAGCCCGAAGGGTAGGACGCAAACCGGAGAAACCCACCAAAGCAGTAAGTACCAGATCAATTGTTTCCATTTCCATTACAGAGACAAGGGCTTCAGCTCCGGCATAAACCTTAATAGGTGTTCCGGATAACGCTTCCTTTACCCATTTGTAATGGTCTTCATTTTCAATGACTACGGCATTGGGAGTAAATTCCGTTGCCTGCTGAACTAAAAGTTCACGATTATTTTTGGCCGTGATGACTTCGACTTCAAACTGATCCCGGTGTTCCCGAATCACTTCCAATGCCTGTGTTCCGATGGAACCGGTTGAGCCGAGAATGGCAATATGTTTTTTAGTGGCCTTCATTTTTTAATGTCTAAGGTTAGAGGGTGAAACGGCTCAGTGCATCGGCAATTTTTCGATCATTGGATAAGCGCGGAACCTTGTTTTGACCACCTAGCTTACCTTGTGACTTCATGTATTGAATAAAGGCGTCTGCTTGCAGGCAGGTGATGCGTAGTTTTTGTAAAATATTTCCAGTAATTAAATCGTCGTAATAAACGTTGAGTTCACGCATGGCCTGATCTAGCTCCAATCTGAAACCTTCCAGATCGGCAGGTGGATGGGTGAACGAAATAAACCATTCATGGTGAGGTAATCCATCCTTTGGAGTCACCTGCGGTGCTACAGTAAACTCTGCTATAGCTGTATCTGGATATCTCTGGCAGGCCCGTTGCATGGCCTTCTCCACTTCTTCACCAATTACATGCTCGCCAAAAGCCGATATAAAATGTTTGATTCTTCCGGTAACCAACAGACGGTAAGGATTTTTGGATACAAACTTCACCGTATCGCCAATGGAATATCCCCATAGTCCTGCATTGTTATTAATAATGACCGCATAATTTTTTCCCAATTCCACTTCTCCGATACTCAGTCGTCTGGGATTTTCAGTAAAGAATTCTTCAGCAGGTATAAACTCAAAATAAATTCCTGAGTTGCATAAAAGAAGCATACCTTCTTCATGCTGATTATCCTGATAAGCAATGAAGCCTTCTGACGCCGGGTACAATTCTATAGAGTCAATTTTTTTACCTATAGACTCCTCCAACTTGGCTCGGTAAGGACTAAAGTTTACACCCCCATAAACGAAAACAGAAAAATCCGGGAACACGTCCTTTATTTTTTTTCCTGTCCGAGCCTGAATACGATCGAAGTACATCTGCACCCAAGGTGGTATGCCGCTGATGAGGGTCATGCGGGCATCAATGGTTTCGTCGATGATGCGTTCCAGTTTTTCTTCCCAATCCTCAATAATGTTGGTCTGGTAGGAAGGCTTTTGATTGGATCGCAGGTAACCGGGTACATGGTGGTTGACAATTCCAGATAATCGTCCAGTGGGTATGCCGGCAACGGAATCGAGTGCTGGACTGCCGCTTAAAAAAATAAGACTACCATCCAGAAAAGAAGATTTTCCTGTCTGATGAACATAACTCAACAAGGCATTGCGTGCGCTGTTGATGTGATTGGGCATCGACTCCCGTGTGATGGGAATGTATTTGGTTCCTGATGTCGTTCCTGATGTTTTTGCCAAATAGGCCGGCTTGCCGGGCCATAAAACATCAGGCTCACCCTGAACAATTGAATCAAACCAGGGTTTCAATTGCTCATAATCTTTAACGGGTACCTGCCGTTTGAAATCATCTGCAGAACGGATATCGGCAAACCCATGCTCCATTCCAAAGCGCGTGTTTTGGGCAGCCTTTAAATTCCGGAGTAAGATTTGTGCTTGGAACTTTTCCGGCTGCCGGACCCAGGCTGCCGTTTCTCTGGCAATTAAAGAGGCCAACGGCCTGGCTAGAACGGATCGGATTCCCATGGGGAAACAAAGTTAATCCTCCCCGGCGGAGCCTGAAATCCCAAAGCCGGTTATTTCCGTTAAACGGGCTGTCATAATTTCATTTTTTTGCAAATGGGGCGATTTTTGATGTCCTTCCTACCGTTAAAATGTAGCGTATGCTGAGAATTGTTCAAACTGTTGTAGTCGCATTTTTGGCCGGTTTGGCCGGTGCCTGGGTCTATTCTTCCAGTCAATCTGAACCAAAAACAGAAGAAACGAGCTTGGTTAATCTCGACTCTGGTCCTGTTTATCAGCCAAATGTGGTTATTTCTGCACCAAATGCTTCGATGGATAAAGTGGACTTTACGGCCGCTGCATCCAGAACAATCCCAAGCGTGGTTTACATCAACAGCATTTCCCAAAGTGGGGTATCGTATACCATTTACGATATGTTGTTTGGAAGCAGTGGCGAAAAGCAAATGCAAGTATCCTCAGGCTCTGGCGTAATTTTTACTGCGGATGGATACATTGTTACCAATAATCACGTGGTGGAAACGGCTGAGCGTATCGAAGTGCTGTACAACAAAAAAGTTTACGCAGCTGAACTTGTGGGTACCGATCCATCGACGGATCTGGCTGTATTGAAAATTAAAGAAACGGGGTTACCGGCCATCAATCTTGGACAGTCCTCTACATTAGGAGTAGGCGAGTGGGTGGTGGCTGTGGGAAATCCATTTTCGCTAACCTCTACGGTTACGGTAGGAATTGTCAGTGCCAAGGGAAGAAGCATTAATGTAGTGGCCGATAAGTTTCCAATTGAATCCTTCATTCAAACAGATGCTGCGATCAATCCGGGAAATAGCGGTGGTGCACTGGTCAATAAGAATGGAGAATTGGTAGGCATCAACACCGCAATACTTTCCCGGACGGGTAGCTACACTGGATATGCTTTTGCTGTTCCGGTGGATATTGTGAAAAAGGTGGTTAATGATCTTATTAAATACGGATTGCACCAAAAGGCATTTTTTGGTGCAGAAGTGGTTGAGTACGATTTCCGAAATGCTGAAAAGCTCAAACTCAATACTGATGTGAAAGAATTTAAAGGTGTTTTGGTGGCTTCCATTACGGAGAATGGATCTGCTCAACAGGCTGGACTAAAACCTGGCGACATCATTACGCGTCTGAATCAAACAGAGGTCAATTCGCGCAGTACCTTTGAAGAGGAATTAAGTTATCGTTCTCCTGGTGAAAAAGTAAATGTTACCTATCAGCGCGAAGGTGCCTCCAAGACAGCTGAAATAACTTTACTAAACCGTAATGGAGAGAGTTCGATAGTGAAGCGCAAGATCTTCAGTGATGCGGCAGTGGGCGCTAACCTGGAAGCTGTGGACTATGGTGTTAAGGTTTTCCGCATTCGTGATGGGTTGTTCCGAAAGATTGGCATTCCTGAAAATTATACCATCATTTCGATCAATCGAAAGCGTGTAAAAGACCCGCAGGAGGTTATTGACTTCTTTGAAAAGTATAAGGGCCGGGTATTTCTTTACGGAATCAATAGCTCCAAGCAGGAGTATCCGATGCAATTCTATATTCAGTAAGGAGAATTGGCTTTAAGAGCCGACCCGATTCTTTAATTTTTTATACAGCTCGTCGACCTGATTTTTGAAATTCTGGTCCACCTTCATCATGTCTTCAACAGACTCCAAAGCGTGAATTACCGTGCTGTGATCGCGGCCACCAAAATTTTCGCCTATTAATTGAAGGGTTAGCTGAGTAAAGCGTTTGCAGAAATACATAGATACCTGCCGGGGGATGACAATCTCACGCTTCTTCACCTTGCTCTTCATGGCCTCGGCATCGATTTTGAAATAGTCGGCTACCGTTTTTTGAATGAAGTCAACACTCACATCGCTCTGGATTTCCTTCACGATGTTTTTCATAACCTCCTTCGCCAACTCGAGGTCGATGTCTTTTTTCAACAAGGTGGCGTGAAACAATAACGAATTCAGCACGCCTTCCATATCTCTAAGGTTCGTATCTACGCTGTAAGCGAGGTACTCTGCAACCTCAGTTGGTATTTCAATACCATCACTTTCCATTTTATTATGGATGATGGCCAATTTGGTTTCGAAATCAGGCTCTTGCAGATCTGCCGTTAATCCCCATTTAAACCGACTCAATAAGCGCTCCTGAAACCCTTTCAGATCCCGCGGCGGACAATCACTGGTCATGATAATCTGCTTGCCGGTTTGATGCAGCTGATTGAATATGTGGAAAAACATTTCCTGTGTTTTCTCCCGACCCGACAAAAACTGTACGTCGTCAAGAATAAGCACATCTACTTGAAGGTAAAAATTCTGAAAATCCTGAATCTGATGATTCTGAAGCGCGTTCAGGAACTGATTGGTGAAATCATTTTGATCAACATACAACACCACCTTTTCAGGCATCTTACTTCGAATGTCATTTCCGATGGCCTGGACCAGGTGCGTTTTACCTACACCCACGCCTCCGTATAACATCAAAGGATTGAATGAGGTGATGCCTGGTTTTTTGGATACGGCCAGTCCTGCAGATCGTGCTAGTCGATTGCAATCTCCTTCAACAAAGTTTTCAAACGTATATGCCGCATTTAAACGGCTGTTAATAGTCTGCGGATTTAATGCCTTATTTGAAAATGGTGAATAGGGTTCGCCGTTTCCGGAACTACTCCGGCTGCTTTTCAGTCCATTAGGGTAATTAACCGTTAGCGGCGGATTTTGTTTGTTGCCGCTATCCACTACAACAGAATATTCCAATTTTCCGGTTGGACCTAAAACTGTGTTGACGGCTTTCTTCAGAACAGGCACATAATGTTCCTCGAGCCACTCATAGAAAAATTGTGATGGAACCTGAATGGTAAGAACATCACCATCATTTCGAAGTGGGACAATAGGCTTGAACCAGGTATTGAAATTTTGCTCGTCAACCTCGTGCTTTAAAATCTCGAGACAATCGTTCCAGACCGTTGTGCTGTCGGCTTCCATTAATCTTAAAAATGCGGGTGTTTAAAACCTGATTCCCATGCCAACCGTGTTTCATTCGACACAGTTCAGAAAAGGGTGACAAAGGTGTAAAAAAAACTATGAACAAAAAACAAAAATTGCCTCAGATAGAAGGGATTTGCTTGTCTCGGGGTAAAAAAAATTGAATTAAATTTCAATTTTAAGCGGATTTTGAAAAGATGCAATTCAGTGCCACCTGGCGTAAAGCCGCCGCTGCAGAAATGGGCTCGAATGGAGAACCGGAGTCATTATTTTTTTCTTTAGGATCCGGCACCAGTGCTCCATATTATTCAGCTTCAGAATCTTCACTAAAAATTTCCTCTTTATCTAAACTTACCAAACCATTTCAGGGTCCTGGAGGGTGGTATCAGCTTCCTGAGATTTTCGTGGATGATGAGGTATCTGCCAATTTACGTGCATTGGAAGAATTGAAATTAGGTTCAAACGGTGTTCTGTTCAACCTGAAATCAACCGTGGATGTCAATCGTCTGCTCGATGGAATTTCAATGGAGTATTGTTGCACAGTTTTCTACTGTGATCAGGTTACCCTTCCGCTTATTCAGACGCTAGCTGAGCGTATTTCCAAAGAGAAAAATCCTAATGAAGTAACTGGAGTTCTTTTTTCGGGTTGCGAAATACTCATGGCGGAACGCAAACAATACTTCAGAGATTTTGAAAAATTTTATTCTTGTGGAATTCGTTTGGGTTCAGACGATCCACAGACTTTGCCTTGGAAAAAATGGTCGGAGTCGAACGACTTATCCTGGTGTACTGATTTTGCGCTTTCTCTTGATCTTTCGTCTGATTTCTTTCACAATATAACACGCCTACGCGCTTGCCGCTGGCTAATGGAGCAGCTGTGTACCACACATAATTTACCACATCGCAGACTTTTTCTGCATGCCCGATGCGCTTCTTTTATGGATCCATCCTATCAACCGCACGGTACCATGATTGCTGCACCTTTCCAGGCTGTAGCGGGTATTTTAGGTACTGCTGATGGAATTACCCTAATGCCTGAGGATCCTAATAATTCCTTGCACAAACAAACAGCTCGGGCCATCAGTTTTTTATTAAAAGAAGAATCACATCTGGATTGGGTTGAAGACCCAGTTGCAGGTTCCTGGTTTATCGACCAGGTTGTGCAGGAGTACATTAGGTCTATTCCAGGATTATTCACCAAACCGGCTGTTACCACAGAGCGCCATACACCACATTCCGACTCGTTAATCTCGATGGAGGGAATTGAAATTAAATCCTCCTACGCTGACTACGATCGAAACCTACTTCAGGGACAGGAGGCCGGAATTCCTGATTTCCGCCGCGGCCCTTACGCTACGATGTATACGGTTCGGCCATGGACCATTCGACAGTATGCTGGATTTTCAACAGCCCGTGAGTCGAACGATTTTTATAGACGCAATCTCGCAGCGGGACAAAAAGGGCTTTCTGTCGCCTTTGATTTACCCACACATCGGGGTTATGATTCTGATCACCCACGCGTAGCCGGTGATGTAGGAAAAGCAGGTGTTGCAGTCGATTCCGTCGAGGATATGAAGCTCTTATTCGATGGTATTCCTTTGCATGAGATGTCGGTTTCGATGACCATGAATGGTGCGGTGATTCCAATCATGGCATTTTACATTGTTGCTGCAGAAGAACAAGGTGTAACTCCCCGGCAATTATCCGGAACCATCCAAAACGATATTCTAAAAGAGTTCATGGTGCGGAATACCTACATCTATCCGCCAACCGCTTCCATGCGGATTGTATCGGATATTTTCAGGTATTGCTCTAAGCAAATGCCAAAGTTCAACGCTATTAGCGTAAGCGGCTACCACATGCATGAAGCCGGCGCTCCGGCTGATTTGGAGCTGGCCTACACCCTTGCCGATGGAGTAGAGTATCTCCGCTCTGCAGTTAACGCTGGAATTGCCGTTGACGATATTGCTCCTCGAATCTCATTTTTTTGGGGCATCGGCATGAATCTTTTTACTGAAATCGCGAAGATGCG
>Ga0068872_10002759_pt1 | contig 13660 bp, 13 predicted proteins | sample NOAtaG_7_FD_66441 | JGI IMG/M metagenome (GOLD analysis project Ga0068872, IMG submission 66441) | Freshwater lake microbial communities from Lake Erie, under a cyanobacterial bloom - NOAA_Erie_Diel1S_2200h metaG | ecosystem: Environmental > Aquatic > Freshwater > Lake | place: USA: Ohio, Lake...
CTAATAAAAATCAAAAAGGCAAAATAATAAATTATTTTCTACCAAATACATTAAAAATCTATTCGTTGATCATAAATCGAGCTGATTGTAAAATCCCTTACTGTTGTAGGCTCTCCCAAATTTCGAACCATTCAAAATTAGAATTTTAATCTTTCTCTGCCAACCTTTCATATTCAATTGGGGTTAAAGTTCTATTTCTTCTTGCCCTTTTTATCAGTAAGAGTTTTCTTATTTTTCTCCCCTTGCAACGCATTTTTGGCATTTAAAGGAGAAACCACTTTTTTCCCGGTTCTGCCTTCTAATTCCAGCCTCGCCACTTTCGCTACATTGCCACCTTGTTTGGCTACTTTTTTGCTTTCTTCAAAATCTTTTGGGTTGGTGGCTGCGGATATGTCTTTGGTTGAAGCTTCTGCAAGCATATTGAGAATCAGCTCGGTATTGGTCATGTTGTCTCTTAGATTCTCCTTTTTTAATCCTTTGAAAACCTTGTAGTCTTTTGTAGTTTTATCACTCCAGGCTTTTGTAATGATATCAGTAAGTGTTGCAAATTGTTGCCCCTCTTTCAAGCCTCTCTTTTTCCATTCATCGGTGAGTTCTTTGCGTATTTCAATGCTTTTGAGCCGTTGGTTAATCCAATTTTCTGAATAACCCAATTTCAGGTATTGCTCCAAAGCCCTGTCTATGCTTAATTCAGGGTCTTGCATTTCGTCTAATCTTTCCGCTGCTATCTGTGCCAGCCATAGTTTAAAGGGCTCTGCTTTTGGCGAGGGAATAGACTGAATAAGGCGGAATAGCTGTTCCGTATCCGCAACATCGGTTTGGTAAAATTTGCCATCGGCAGACTGCATTTTCAGTTGTCCGATTTTATCGGACAACTCACTGCCTTCTTTTTTTAGCTTAGCTTTTAGGTCACTCCAATATTTTCTTGGGCGGTCAGTTCCGGTAAGAATTTCTGTTACATCCACTATGGAGATATACCATTTCTCGTGCTCAGCGTCCCATACGGTACGCACCTGCTTTTCTTCAAATATTTGTATGGCTGTCTCTTTGGTCATTGACGCTATTTTCTAATCATTGTGCGGTGGGGCATACACACTTTGCCAAGGGCTGAAGATATTGTGCCCCGCTAGTACTGGGCGCTGTCTGGGTCAATAAAAATACCCACTCGTTTTCTTAAAATTGTTCAGGTTAAAATAATAGCTGAAACCAATTTGCAGAAAACCGCCTCGGTAGTTTAGTGGAAAATTTTTGGCAAAATTGCTGCCGTGGCTCACGGTTAAATCGGCATCTTTGCCCAACGATTGCGCGTAGGTTACCCCAAATTCATAGCGGTCGTTGTTCTCAGTTACACCGCCCATGGCAAAACCCAGGTAAAACATGGGGTAAAATGTTTTTTCTGAAAATTCGGTGATTTTAAAATTCGGATTTTGTTCTCTGTTGAAAAACACCGCCGAATCACCGCCTTTTTTAAAGTTGAAATTGCCAATCAAACCAAACTTTTCGGTAATGTAATTCTGCGCATTAAACTGCTGTCTAAAATGCAAACCCAGCGGTATGTTCATGCTCCAAAATTTGCGCACAATGTCCGGCTCAGACTGAAGCGTGTCGTTAAATACCCTGTAGCCTTTGTTTACCATATTCAAGCCAAAGGCAATGCCGGCATTGCTGCTCAAATCAAATTGTCCGTTTATTCCCGCAATCGGACCCACACGGTTGCGTTTGCTAAAGTTATCCGGAAAGGTGTCGGAGTATAAAATGCGGCTAAAATTGGCACCGGCATTAAATCCCAGCACTATCCGAGATTCTTTTTCCTCTTTCTGTGACAGCACCGATTCGGGTATTCCCAGCAAAATCAAAACAAAAACAAGGTTGCGCATATTGGGCAAAGTTAATTAGAGTAGATGTTAACTGCGACGCTTTCCCCCTTAAAAAGGTTACAGCCCGGTGTTAACTTTGCCGCATGTGGCAATTGCGATTAACGGAAACCCTTAGGCAAATTATTTCAACCCATACAACCGACGAAAAGTGGGCTAAGGCCAAAAGCGAGGCCGAACTCAAAAACCGTTGGTTTACGGCTGAAAGTGTTCATCTGGCTCTCAACTCTTGGGTCACAGCTTTACAGCACGATTCAGTAACAAAGTGGTTTTCTTATTATTCATTCGCGGCAGAGCCGCACTTAAAAACCCTGGGAATCGTCATGGCGGGAAATATACCCCTGGTAGGTTTGCACGATTTGCTTTGCGGTTTGCTGGCCGGTTTCAAAGTCAGAGTAAAGCTTAGTTCCGACGACGAGGTACTAATGAAACACCTCATTGAAACCCTGCAGGCCGAAATGCCTGAACTGCAAAACAGAATTGAGATTTCTTCCGATTTTAAAGGTCTTGATTCGGCTATCGCCACCGGAAGCAACAACACAGGCCGGTATTTTGAATATTATTTTCGCCACATTCCGCACTTGCTTCGCGGGCACCGCAATGGCGTTGCCGTTTTAAGCGGCAACGAAACCCCTGAAGAATTGCTGGCGCTGGGGCACGATGTGTTCGATCATTTTGGGCTGGGTTGCCGCAATGTTACTCACTTGTTTATTCCTGCCGGCTACGATTTTAAACTGCTTTTCGATGCCTGGCTTCCCCTGGGCGATATCATTCACCACAACAAATACGCAAACAACTACCACTACCACCGGGCGCTGCTGCTTATGAACCTCGATAAACACCTCGACAATGGATTTGTGGTACTCAAAGAAACCACCGATATCTATTCACCGGTAGGGGTGGTGGGTTATCAATTTTACACACAAATAAATGAAGTAAACCAGGTGTTGGCAGAACGAGCCCAAAAAATTCAGGTGGTTTGCGGAGCCGGTTTTGTACCGTTTGGTCAGGCACAGCATCCACAGTTGTGGGATTATGCCGATGGGGTTGATACCCTTAAATGGTTGCTTGAAATTTAAAAAAGGGTTACATCACCCTTTTTAGCAGGTTCACAACGCTGCTGGCCATTCGGTTTTCGCTGTCCAGCAGGGGATTGATTTCTGTAATTTCAAAAGCTGCTGTTTTGGGGTGGGGAAAAAGCCGGTCAAATATTTCCTGAGAATCGGGGGTGAGCAATCCATTTTCAACCGGGGTACCGGTGCCTGCTGAAATTTCCGGATCCTGCGAATCCACATCGTAGCTTACATAAAGCCAATCGCAGTGCTGCAGGTGGTTAAGGGTTTCAGTAACAATGGCTGAAATGCCATTTTGCCGCACCTGGGCCGCGGTATAAATTTTAATTCCCAGTCGTTCAGCCAGTTTTATTTCCTGCTCTTCAAAATCGCGCACCCCAATAAAAACTATGTTCTCAGCCGGCAGTGCTGCACCCTTAAAACGCCCGTTGCACGATTTCAGCAATGCCCATTTCTCAAGGATTTCGGCATCGGGTTGGTTCACTTGTTCCTGCGTATTATCGTCGCCGAGCAAAGCATTCAGCGCCATGCCGTGAATATTACCCGAAGGCGTAGTAAACGGCGAGTGCAAATCGAGGTGGGCATCTACCCAAATTACGCCGGTTTGCTTACCGGCAAAGGCATCCATCACCCCTGAAATGCAGCCAATTGCATTGCTGTGGTCGCCACTGAAAATGAGGGGAGTAAAGCCGTTGCGGCAGGCTTCGTACACGGCCTTATAATTGCTTTCCGTGGCTATGATAATGCTGTCGATATGTCGGGCAAGTGGAAATCGGTTTCTGTCTTCCGCACCCGTTTCTTCTGGTTCAAGTTCAACAGCATCAATTTTATCGAGAAAGGAGAGGCCCATGTGCTTGGCTGCGGTCATCACGGCATCGGGACCCAGTCCTGCACCGTGTTTTCCGGCCCCAAACTCAAAACAGGTTTTAATGATTTTGATGCTTTCGTTCTTCATGCTAACCCCAAAATTTGGTTTGGCGAACTGCGAATTTAGTCCTTAGCTTCAAAAAGCCCTAATCAGGGTGATGTGCGTTTCCACAAAATATAGGCTCCGGCTGTTTCCACTTTTTGAAACGATTTTTTAAAATCATCGCCGGGATCGTGGTTTATTTTTGTTATAAAATAAACCGGTTTTGAATACGCATTGTCTGCCAGCCAGTCCTTTCTAGCCTGGTATGCCGGCAGGGTTGCACCCTCAGCCTCCAGCTGTTTGGCCCTTTGCTCCCAGGGACCTCTAAAATCGGCTGGTTTGGCCGCACCATAAAACAAAAAGGCATACGATTTAAAGCCGCGGTTTTCAATAATGGCGCCTTGTGCCGACAGGGTTTCAATTTTTTGAATAAGTGAATCCTGCAGTTGTTTTTCGGCTTTGGGCAAAATGAATAACGAAATGTACACCCCCAAAACACCAAAGTATATAAACAAAATGGAAGGTTGTTTGCTGAACCCCAGAGCCAGCTTGAATATCCACACCACGCTTGCCAGAATCAGCAGGGTTGGCACAATTCCTTCCCAGCCTTGCCAGGTATTGCCGGTTAACAACAGATTTTTCGCAAATTCGTCTTTGTCCAACAAGTAAGCCCACTGCGAACGGAATTTGGCATTCATCATTACAGGGCCGGCGCACAGCACCAAACCCAGGGGAATGATGGAAATGAGTGCGGGTATACTCAACCATTTTGGAATTTGGTATCTGTTGGTGTACACTCCATACATGGAGTAGGCCGCCATAAAACTCAGCGGAATCCAGCACAAACTGCTGTAATGAATAATTTTGGTGGTAACCAGCGAAAACAGCACCAACACCACCCAAAAAATGGTTCTCAGGTAGTTGAACAGCAATGCCGATTCGCCCTTCATTTGCGGCTGATTGGCAAAAAGGTGAGGAAAGGCAAATACGGTTCCGGGAACGCACAGAAAAAACAATACCAGTATGTGGTAATACCAAGGTTGATTGTGCCATTCAATCTGTCCTTTAAACAACACCCCCTGATAGGCAAAAAACTCTTTGATGAACCAGGTGCCGTTGTGGTAAATCTCCGCACCCAGCCAGGTGCCCACCACAATCATAAACGAGAAAAGGGCAATGCCTACATTTCCCCAGCCCGGCCAAGCCTGACTTTGGTGTTGAATGATTCTGATGATGGCCACCAATCCAATAATCAAAAGGGCAACAGGACCTTTTGTTAAAACGGCAAGTCCGGCAAACAATCCCGCCCACAAATAATTAATGCGGGGAACCTTGTTTTCAACTTTGTCTTTTTCAGCAACAAACAGCTGGTAAATCGATAAAAATATGAAGAGATTAAAAACCGGGTCAATAATACCCGATTTAAAATACAGGGCCGGGGCCAGGCTGCCTGCATAGGCCAGCACCACAAACAAGCCGAAGTAATGCCCAATGTGCCGGCGGCCAACGGAATAAAACACATTCAAACTCACAATGCCGGCAAGGGCGTTGGGTAGTCGGGCCGCGAATTCGTTTACGCCGAAAATTTTCATGCAAATGGCCTGCATCCAAATAAACAGGGGAGGCTTTTCCCAAAAAGGTTCAAAGGCAATTTGCACTCGGCTCCAGTCGCCGGTAACCAGCATTTCCCTGGCCGATTCGGCAAAATTGATTTCATCCCAGTCAAACAGGCGGTTCATTCCCAAAAAGGGCACAAACAACAGAATGGAGCCCAGGGTGATGAAAAAGTGAATACTCAAACGGCTTTTCATGGGTTGATGCTCATTTTACTTAAAAGTTTATTTTTACCCAATTCAGAAATAACTAGGATAAACATGGCTACACAAATTCCTCCTGCTAAATCAAGCAGGTAATGTTGTCCCAAATACATTCGGGAATAGGCGCATAGCGCCGCAACAACAACCATTAAAATGGTTACAGGGGTTTTGTTGATTAGCATTGCTATAAAGCCCAGTGCGGTAAACGCTGCGGCAGTATGGCCACTGGGGAAAGATCTCCATTTCAGCAGCGGATTGCCTTCAAGGGCTCTAAGCGCATCACCGAATTGAACTACCGGCCTTGTTGCGCCAATTCCGGTTTTCAAACCCTGGGTAATGGCAAATTCAAGCAGAAAACAAACGCCAAACCACAAACCCAAACGGGGATTTTTCACAATTCCAAGCAGTAGCGCCATGGCAATTAAAGGCCATTCGGCTAAAAAGGAGCAGGTGGCAAATACCTTATCGGCAAAAGGGTTGTGCGTTGAATTGGCCAAGAGGGTGTACTGCGGTCCGTTGCCTAAAAATAGCAATGTGGCACAAACAATGAGCAGCAGGGCGCTGCCAGATATGAAATGATGCGGTCTCAAATCGCGTTGCAAAGATACTTATGATGTTAATCGTGTAAAAAGCATTTTGAAATACCAATTAAAACCTTTTCTTTGCAATTCATAATGTTTTGAGAAATTGTCATGACAGAAAAATCTATGCCCGGCAGACTGAAGCTTGAGTTGGAATATCCACTCCGTTCCAGCACCCATATTTTGTATCAGTACATTTCAAACCCTTCAGGCTTGCAGAGTTGGTTTGCCGACCATGTTGATGTGAAAGGCAGTGGCCGCTATCAGTTTCGTTGGGACGATGGCAGCGAAACCATGGCAACCATGGTTAAAAATGTAACCAACAAATATGTGCGTTTTACCATGGATAACGCCCGCGATACCGACGAATTCATGGAATTCAGAATCAGTCAGGACGACATTACAGGCGATGTGGAATTGCTCATTACCGAGTTCGTGGATGACGGCGAGGAAGACATGGCGGCTTCCATTTGGGATTCAGCCGTTGACAACCTCAAGCACATTATAGGGGCCTGATAGGTTTAACCTTTTTCCAGTTCGTTTACGGCCAACCAAGCCATCATGGCACAGCCCGTTTCAATCGCTGATTCGTCGGCATCGAAAGCCGGGTGGTGAACGCTGTTTATCATTCCTTTTTCTTCATTTCGCACACCCAATCTGTAAAAACAGCTTGGAACCTGCTGTGAGTAGTATGCAAAATCTTCGGCGGCCATCCAGATGTCGAGGTTTTGAATGTCGGTATCTTCTGAATAGTGGCGGGCAAATTCAATGCAGCGGTCGGTGAGGTTTTCGTCGTTTTTCAAAAACGGATATCCCCTTCTGATTTCAATTTCAATGCTGCCGCCCATGCTCTCAGCCACGCCTCGGGCTATTTTTTCTATGCGCACATGGGCTTCTGATCTCCAGTTTTCATCCAAAGTGCGGAAAGTGCCTTCCAGTTTTACTTCGGGTGGAATGACATTGGTGGCACCGTTGGCTGTAACCTTACCAAACGATAAAACCGATGGCACCGCGGGGTTGGCAATTCTGGAAACCACCTGCTGCAGCGCCACCACAATGTGGCTGGCAATCAACACCGGATCGATATTGAAGTGAGGCATGGCTCCGTGTCCGCCTTTGCCTTTCACGGTCAGGTATATTTCGTCGGTACTTGCCATGTATAATCCCTTGCGAAAACCCAGGGTTCCGGCAGGCAGTTGGGGCATTACATGTTGCCCGATCATGGCATCAATTTTCGGATTGTTTAGCACGCCGTCCTCAATCATCAAACTGGCACCGCCTGGAAGTTTTTCTTCACCCGGCTGAAAAACCAGCTTCACTTTGCCGCCGAATTCATTTCTGCATTCCTGTAAAATGGTGGCGGCACCCAGCAGGCAGGTAGTGTGCACATCGTGCCCGCAGGCATGCATAACACCCTCTTTTTTGCTTCTGTAGGGTCTTCCGTCATTCACTTCCATAATGGGCAGGGCGTCCATATCGGCGCGCAATCCTACAACCTTATTGCCGGGCTTTGTTCCCTCGATTACAGCAACCACGCCGGTTTTGGCCAGGCGGGTGGTGGTTAAACCAAGTTTGTTCTGCAGATAACTCTCAACAAACTCTGCGGTTTCGTATTCGTGAAAAGACAGTTCGGGATTTTCGTGAATATGCCTTCTTATTTCAACCAAAGCGGGTTGTAAATCTTTTGCTTTGGCTTGAATCATCTGTTTTAGGGATGTGTTCATATAGAATTTAAACTTTTAGCAGTATTTTTGAATTAGATTTGCAAATCTAATACTGTGAGGTCTGTAATCTGCATTATTTCTGCTCTGGCATTGCTGTTCTTCTCAGCTTGCGAAAAATCAGGCACCAGAAAGCTGTATGTCCTCGACGGTTTTTTCAGAAGTTATTTTGAATTTAAAGAGGGCTCAACCTGGCAATATTATTTAAACAGCGATACCAATGTTCGGGAAACGGTTCAGTTGAGCAACTTTGTGCAGGGTATTATGATTTGGGAGGATATGGAACAGGAATTTTTTACCTATTCATTAAACAGTTCCATCGATAGTCAAATGATAGTTCGTACAGCGGCTACGCCCGACAATACAGGTCGCTGGGCTTTGTTATACAACCAAAATAATTACAGGCAAATTGCCGAATTGTATTACAATACCAATCAATTAAGCGGGGTGCAGGGCAACAACGATACCGTAACATACCTTTCAAGTTTCAATGTAAGCGATGTGGTGTACAACGATGTTATCAAGCTCAAATCGAGCCGCAACCGCGTGGTGAGCCATTTGTATTTTGCGAAAAATGTGGGCATCATTCGCAGAGATTATGTGGATGGAAGGATTTTCTTGCTGAAATCCTATTCGCTGAAGTAAATTCGACTCGTGATTAGTCCCAATTCAATAGAGCAATTGCTCAACGCTGTCGTTATTGAAGATGTGGTAGGGGATTATGTTTCGTTGAAAAAATCGGGCAGCCGATACAAGGGCGTTTGTCCTTTTCACAATGAAAAAACGCCCAGTTTTGTGGTTTCTCCCACCATGGGCATTTACAAGTGTTTCGGTTGTCAGAAGGGCGGCAATGCCATTCAGTTTTTGATGGATGTTGATTCTTTGACCTACCCTGAGGCTGCGCGAACCCTGGCAAAGCGATACGGTGTTGAGTTGATTGAAACCGGTGTTAAGGACGATGAAGAATATCGCGAAAAGCAAAAACTAAGAGAGAGCATACAGGCCGCTGTGGATTATGCGGCTGATTTTTTCAGTAAACAACTTCATTATACCGACGAGGGCAGGGCTGTGGCTCTGGAATATTTCAGGGAAAGAGGTTTTACGCTGGAAACCATCAATGATTGGAAACTGGGTTACAGTCCTGAAAGCTGGGAGGCATTCTGTCAGCAAGCTGCACAGGATGGTTACAAAACCGAGTACCTGGAAATGGCCGGTTTGATCAAACGAAGGGAAAATGGAAGTTTTTATGACCTGTACCGCAACAGGGTTATTTTTCCGCTGATAGGGGTTAATGGTAAAATTCTGGGTTTTGCGGGGAGAAAAATGAGCTCCACAGATCCGGCGCCCAAGTATGTAAATTCGCCGGAAACAGAATTTTATAAAAAGAGTGATTTTCTTTTTGGATTGTTTCAGGCTAAAAATGCCATAAAAAAGCTGGACAAAGTTTATTTAACCGAAGGGTACACGGATGTAATCACACTGCACCAGTCGGGAATAGAAAACACCGTAGCCAGCAGCGGAACCGCGCTTACACCCAGCCAAATCAAGCTCATAAGGCGGTTTACCAAAGATGTAACGGTGCTGTACGATGGAGACATGGCCGGAATCAAGGCCTCGCTGAGGGGAATTGATTTGCTGCTGCAGGAAGACTTGAATGTAAGAGTGGTTTCTTTTCCTGAGGGTGAAGACCCCGATTCGTATTGCGCCAAACTGGGGGGCGAGGCCTTTGCTGACTTTCTGAAAGAGAAGGAAGAAAATTTCATTTTGTTCAAAGCCTCGGTGCTGCTCAAAGAAACGGGAAACGACCCCATCAAAAAATCGGAGGCGGTTCGCGATATTCTGGAAAGTGTTTCATGCATAGCCGATTCACTTAAGCGAAGCGCCATGACATCTGAGCTGGCGAAAGTTTGCGAGGTTGATGAGGCCTTATTGGTTTCAGAGTTGGCCAAACTGCTGCGTGGTAAACTGCTAAAGACTGAGCAGGATGTTATTCGCGAAATAAAAGAGGTGACAGCCGCGGCGGGTGTAGATTTACCCCGGGAACCGCTTGGAGATGAGAATCAGGAAAGAGCCCTGATGAAAATTCTGGTGTTGTTTGGCGAAAAGCCATTTAACGAAGAGCAAACCATTGCTCAGTTTGTTATTTCAGAACTCAAAGTGGAAAACCTCAGTTTTTCTGATACTGTGTGCCATATTCTTGCTACTGAATTGAGGGAGCAGGACTTTGATATCTGGCCGGGACATACATATTTCATCCAACACAGAAACGAGGCTGTGGCAAGTTGGGCGGCAGGTGTTTTGGCAGGGGGCTACGAATTGAGTAAAGCCTACCTGGAGAATGACATTCTGATTAGCACCGAGGAAGACAACTACCTGAAGGAACTTTCGTCTGTTTTTTTGTATTTGCGAAGGAAAAAACTGGACAATCTCATTCGAGCAAAACTGGAATTATTAAAAAATGCGGATTCTGATGCGTCTGAAATAATGGATGAATTAAATTATTACAATGAGCTTAAAAGCCGCATAGCCAAAGACATTGGCGGGGTTGTGTTTAATATTTAACGGTTAGTACTTATCCACATGCATTTATCCACAAACGGCTTTTTCTCCCGGTTTTAGGGTAAGAAGACATAACCAATTTTGTGGATATAGCTATTTAAATTATTGAAATACAATAACTTAATGGCGAAAAATTAGTTTGGCATATTAATTGTAATAGGCCGGGTATGAAACAATTGCTCACCCTTATGGCCTTTGTGATTGTGTTTTTCGCTGCGGCGGCAACACTAAAGCAATTTCCATCGAGGAAGACAATCACCGATGATTCTCAGGCAGTGAAAAAGGATACCGTGATGATACTGGGAGATACGATTTCTTTCGATACACTGCAGCTTCATTTAAAACAAGTTCCCAAGGCGCAACATTTATATTCGATTGCTAAACACAGCGTAGGTCGCTGGGCTAAACTTTTTGTCGTAATTAAAATTGAAGAAAGTGGTGCCGATGGACAGAATAGCTTTTTCGCAAAAAAGTACTTCAACCTTACAGGTATGCGTTACCCGGGGACAGGACGAAAAACCACAGCAGTAAAAGCCGGAATGGATTATTATGCTGTTTTTAACAACTGGCATGACTGCATGCTAGATTTCAAGATGTACATGGATGTGATGGACGAAAAGTTCGAGAAGAAAAACGGAAGACCAGCCAAAGATGAATACGAAATGGTGGACTTCATGTTCGGTTCCTTCAACCCATACGGCGTTTGGAAAAGAGATGTTTACTGGTTACTCAAACATTTCAAGTACAAATAAGACCGCTACTTATTTCGCCTGTATTTCATCAGCAATACTGCTGAAAGTGTTGTTGCAGGGAAGATGGCTGACAGACCGAATACCATGGTGAAATGGGTTTTGTCTATGGTTTCAAGCAAATAACCCGATCCCAGTCCTCCCAGTATAATGCCGGCTTCCAGCGCCATGAAAAGAAAGGCAATGGCTCGACCTCTGAATTCTCTGCTGCTTAAATCGGATGTCCATGCAAACAAGCCCGGAGCATTGAAACCCTGACCAACACCGTATAAAACAGCTGAAATCCAGAATAATGTGTGGTTTGAGAGCAAAATCAGGGAAATCATTTGCATAAAAGTTCCAATCCCGACGCTTATTTCACGCCCCATTTTATCGCTTAACTTTCCGCTGAAAATTCGCACAAGCAGGCTGCTGAACACATATACGCTTAAAAATACTCCTTTGTTTGAATAGCCTTGAAACAAGGTGTAATCAGGCATCACAGTTAAAATTGCACCCAAAGGAATGCAAACCATCAGCATGCAAAAGGCGGGCTGCCAGGCCCCGGTATAGAATAGAGGAAAGATGCCGTTGTTTTTTTGTTTGACCGCTGTTTCCGGCAAACCGTAAAACAAAACCAAAGCCATAATGGCGAACACCGAGCTGCAATAAAATAAATTGTTCGAACCAAATTTGAGGGCGATAAATGCGCCCAAACTGAATCCCATTGCCGTTCCCAGGTTGTTGAAAATGCCTTGCCAGCCCATGGCTTCGCCCATTTTTTCTTCGGGAACCACATCGGAAGTGTAGGCCGTAAAACCGGTAGGAGAGAAGCCTGCGGAGAATCCGTGCAGGGCTCTGATGAGAAAAAATGCAAACATGCTTCCCGCCAGCGGATAAAGCAATCCGGCAGCGATGCAAAACAAGCAGCCCCCGGCCATGGCTGCTTTTCTGCCTACGGTATCGGTGAGCCAACCACTGAATGGCCTGGCAATAAGGGCACTGAAAGCAAACGCGGGTATAATCCATCCCAGATATTGGCCACCGCCAAGCCGACGCAATGCATCGGGAAGTTCCGGCAGAACCATGTTGAACGATAAGAAAAACAACAATGCCCCGGCGCACATTCTCCAAAAATCGGAATGATAGCCGCCTAGTGTTTTAGCCATACCAGGCCACCAAAGGCATGTTGCGACCCCTGCCAAATGCCTTGCCGCTTACCCTTAGAATCGGCGGAGCCTGAAAACGCTTATACTCGCTGTTGTTCACGAGTTTCAAAATCTTGTCTACGGTATTCGGGTCATATCCGTGGGTGATGATTTCATCTCGCCCTTTTCTCTCGTCAATGTAAAATCTCAGAATTTCATCAAGTACGGGGTAATCGGGCAGGCTATCGCTGTCTTTTTGTCCCGGTCGCAATTCTGCAGACGGGGCTTTGGTAAGAATATTTCCGGGGATGATTTCCTCTTGCCTGTTGATGAAACGCGCCAGAGTATACACCTTGGATTTATACACATCACCAATTGGGCTCAGGCTGCCGCACATATCGCCGTAAAGAGTGCTGTAACCCACCGACATTTCACTTTTATTGCTCGTATTCAGCAGGATATCGCCAAATTTGTTGGAGTATGACATGAGCAGCAAGCCACGAATTCTGGCCTGCATGTTTTCTTCTGCAATTCCAAACTGGGTTTCGGCAAAAAGATTTTTCAGCGTTTCTGTGCCTGCATCGAACATTTCGGTAATCGGGAGCATTTTATACCGATTGCCCAAATTTTCGCTGAGTTTTTTGGCGTCGTTAACCGAACCTTCGCTGCTGTATTGAGACGGCATGAGAAAGGCGGTAACATTTTCAGGACCAAGTGCCGAACTTGCAAGGCACTGAACCACGGCACTGTCTATGCCACCGGAAGCGCCTAAAATGGCCTTTTTAAAGCCCATTTTATGAAAATAATCTCTGATTCCGTAAACCAGTGCTTCGTGAATGCTGGCGGGCTCATCGGGCTCGGCAAAATGAACAGGTAAACTCAGAAAATCAGTGTTTCCCAGGGTAACATATTCGATGGCCTCGGCAAAAAGTGGCAACTGTTTTACCGTTTCCCCCTTTGAATTGATGACCTGACTGTCGCCGTCAAATATCAAATCGGCATGGGCCCCAACCTGATTTACATAAATAATGGGCAATCCGAAGCGTTCTGCATTGCCGGCAAACACTTTATCCCGTTGCCCTATTTTACCCACATGAAATGGCGATGCACTTGGGTGAATAATCAGTTGAGCTCCGGCTTCTTTCAAGGCCTGAACCGGACTTTTTTCATAACGAAAATCGTTGTATAAATCCCAAATGTCTTCGCAAATGGCAATGCCAAGCTTGTACCCTTTAAACTCTATAACTTC
>Ga0068872_10002761_pt1 | contig 13657 bp, 25 predicted proteins | sample NOAtaG_7_FD_66441 | JGI IMG/M metagenome (GOLD analysis project Ga0068872, IMG submission 66441) | Freshwater lake microbial communities from Lake Erie, under a cyanobacterial bloom - NOAA_Erie_Diel1S_2200h metaG | ecosystem: Environmental > Aquatic > Freshwater > Lake | place: USA: Ohio, Lake...
TCATACCTGAACACGCTCTACGACCTACAGTTCATGTGGATGCACTCTGAAACTAAAAGCACAGCCTGTCCGGGTAGAAACGCAAGGGAATACCTACAGCCCATACTGCACGGGCCTAGACCATAAACAGCATGAAACGCCTACTGTTCGACATCGAAACAAGTCCTTGTGTGGGATACTTTTGGCGACCCGGTCGCAATCTAAACATCCCATACGACAACATCATCAAGGACAATGCGATCATCTGCATTGCTTACAAGTGGCATGGGAAGGATGAGGTGTACTCGATGACTTGGGAAGATGGAGATGACTATGAGATGCTGCTGAAGTTCATCACCGTGGTCAACTCCGTGGACGAAGCCATTGGCCACAACTGCGACAGGTTCGACCTCAAGTGGCTGCGGGCAAGGTGTATGTACCATCGCATCCCGTTCCCTGCACACATCCAGTCCTTTGATACCCTGAAGGCATCCCGTGGCCAGCTTGCCCTGAACTCCCACCGGCTGGACTACATCGCCAAGTATCTTGGCGTTGGAAAGAAGAACAATGATAGCGGGTTTGACTTGTGGAGAGGTGTGATGGATGGGGACAGCAAGTCCCTCAAGGAAATGGTCAAGTACTGCAAGAACGACGTAATCATCTTGGAGAAAGTCTACGACGAACTATACAAGTACTCCAAGCCCAAGATCCATGCTGCCGTCCATGTGGGTGGGTTTAAACACCATTGCCCCTCGTGCGGTAGCCCTGACACCAAGAGGAACAGGAAGAAGACCACCGCTGCTGGTGTGCCTAAGGTGCAAATGATTTGCAACGAGTGCAATCATTATTATACCTTAGCGGAGTCGGTCTATTGGAAGAGCGTCACCGCCGAAGCTGAATCCAAGGCCCTCAGTCACATAGAGTAGTATCTTTGTGTAGTCATGGCAACGGGATCAGTCTACTTCGCAGAAGACCCAAAGATCGTGTTCGTCCGTGGCATCCATACGGCAAAGAGCATACTTGCTGCCTACACTGAGCAGACTGGAAAGAAGACCCTCAAGTGGAGTGAGTGGACGATTGTTGGGCTGGCTGATGACGAATCAAGGGGTCTGTCAACTGCATTACCATACCATCCTCCTGATGCTGAAAGAGAAGCCGTTGGGTTCAAAATCCCAAAGAAAAAGTAGAATGTACTACCCTGCTGGAATCATCCACCTTGCCGAGGTGGACGGGAAGCCTGCCCGCGTCTATCTGACCATTGACTCCATCACCGAGGACAAGGCTCCCCGTTGGAGGTATGCCCCGGGCGAGGAGAACCAGCACGAGCTCATTGAAAAGAAAACGCCCGTTCGGATTATCGAACGGGAGTTTCGCTTCTCGATGAATATGGCCCGCTACAAGAGGGCTTAGGGGTTGGCGTACATCGCCACTCCCGTACACTCCAGCCACAGGCAGTTGGTCTGACCAGAGATACCCGACCCGAACAGGGTTGCGATGCTCTGTGCAGTGGCAAATGTGATGATGATGTCCTGCGGGACTGCATTGGGCGTAAACGACCCGATGGAGATACTGCTATTGGTTCCCGTTTGGAAGAACTGGCGGCTGTTGTTGGTCCGCGTCCTGTCGTTCAGGTACTTGAATCCCGGGGTCTCGGCAGAGTCGCTCTTGATCACTGCGTTCTTCAGGACGATCTTACGCACTCCAGCAATAGGAGTAGTGAACCGCTGAAGCGTATTGTACGCAGTAGAGTTACCGAAACGGGTGCTGTATACTGCGCCAGTCAGCGTACCAGCCTTCCAGTTTTGGCTTGCAGGGATGGCCTGACAACCCGGGAGGGACAGGATGTTCTGCCCAACGAAGTCCACATCATACAGCGGCGGGTTGGGCGGAGGGACGGGGACGGCATTGACCGTCAGCGTAGCATTGCCAAATGCAGAACCCTGCGTGTATCGCACCACAACGCTTCCGGCACCGCTTGGGGTGACCAGCCCGCCACCGCTGATGGTAGCAGGCCCGCTGACGATGCTCCACGTACCGGACAGGGGCATCAGCCCGCCGAACTGGTCAAGCACCGTAGCAGCAGCCTGCGAAGTGGCATTGCTCAGGATGGTGGTAGGGCTAAGGGTAACCGTCACCGTGGTCGGAACCGATGGAGATTGAGCGGACACCGTCAGGGTAGCTTCACCGAAAGCAGCGCCTTGGGTATATCGAACCACGATCGACCCGGCTGTACCGCCCGGAGTTACCAATCCTCCGGTGCTAACGGTACCGTTTCCGCTGGTGATGCTCCACGTACCAGCGTTGGTCATGGGCAGACCATTCTGATCGAACACCACAGCCGTAGCCTGCGAAGGAGAGGTTCCGGTAGTGGATGCGGGGTTAAGGGTCACGGTGACCGTAGTGGGCACAGAAGGAGCCGGAGGAGTGGGCGTAGACCCATCCAAGTAGACGATGTTCGTGAAGGCAGGAGGAGCAACGATGATTTCACGGTACGGAGTAGCCGTGGGACTCATGTTGATCGGAGCCAGCGAACCAACCTGATGGTTCACACGGAACGTAGCCAATCCGGTGGTCGGGGTAATTGACTGGTTGCCGGTCCACCAAGCAGAGCTATTCGTACCGGTTGTGCCAGCGGAGTCGAACTCGAAGCTGTGAGCTTGGTAGTCCCCGATCTTGGGGAATGCCCGACCCAAGCGAATGTCGTGCAGGATGTTTTGGAAGTTGAATCCCTTCATGGACCCAATCTTCAGATGACCGCGCTGGGGGTTTCCATTGCTCAGTCGGCTGTCAGCCACGAACAGAGCAGGGAGCAGACCCTGACCAACCGCGCCTGAAAGAACCCCGATATTGACGGCGAACTGACCACGCAGTACACCCACCACCTGACCACGGAACGAACGTCCGGCAGAGGCTACCATCGTCTCGTTCTTGATGGCCCCGATGTTGATCGTGCCACCCTGCTCTGCACCAGCCAAGGCGTACATCTCGAACATCGCACCGCAGGCATCGCTGCTCAGTACATCAATGTTCATGGTAGCGCCCCAGCTTCCAGCCAGCCCAAGGCCAGCCTGTACGCACTGGAATGCGCTGATATTCCCCATGTAGCTCGGAGTAGCTCCAAAGTACTCAAAGCCGTAGGTCCGGAAGTTCTCAGCCCATGCTGCGTCGATACCAGTTACTTCACCGGGCTTCCACTGACGCAGGGCGGTGGAGTAGAACGCATCGTTGATAATCGTGGTAGAGGCATCCTGACGGCCATCAAATCGCCATCCACCCTCGAACCACGTACCTTCTACATACCCTTGGTTGCCTGAAAGACCCCAGCTACCGCTCACGAACAGGTGACGCTCAGTAGGGGAACCAAGCCATTGCTCGTGCCACGGAGCAAAACGGGAGTTGTTGGCATCGTTGCCGCTACCAATTGTGGGGCTGACAAACCCAGTCCCATTGGCCTTGTACCGACCCGCAGAGAACTCCGCAGGAATTGTCATGTAGTAGTATCCCTTGGGTACAATGACCCCATTTTGACTGTTCAGGTAACCGGTGGTGATGTTCTGACCACCGCCCAAGCCGCTCCACACAGCTTCACCCCAGCAGGCATCGAACCAGCTAAGTTGGAGGAACTCTGAGCTAGTCAGGGGCTGACCCTTGAAGATTGGCCCCCGGGTCGTCATCCGGGTGTAGAATGTCGGGAACAGAGCCTGCGCTGCGGCAAGGTTCATGTCCTGTCCGATGGTGCGAACACCCTTGGTGTAATCAAGCCCGTAGGCCGCCTGAAGGTCGATGGTTGCGCGTGGCATATCTTGCTGGGAAAGAGACAGCTAAGATACGGCGCATTCTACCCTATCGGACGCTGGCAATCTGCTCCACAACCACCCCAACGACTACCAAGGAACCGGTCACCACGAACACCTTTCCGATAGTGGCCCAAGGACGCAGCTTGGCATTCTTCTTTAGCAGGTCAAGATTGACATCTGCCATCTCTTGAATCTGCTCCAGTTGAAGGTTGATAGTCTCGTTCTTGGTGGCGATAAGCTGGTTAGCTTTCATCAGCGCAGCCCGGGCTTTGTTAGCCTCCTCTCTGAGGGAAGTAATCTCAATGGCTGCGTATCGCTTCTGCTTGCGCTCGGTGATACGGTAGGAGGCGATGCTCTTGAAGGAGTCATAGCTACCCAGCACGGAGGTGTCGGCCACGGTGATCAGGCGGTTCTTCTGCGGGTACAGAATACGCCAATCCCTATGCTCACTCTGGGACTGCGAGAACGCTGTCAACCACAGAATTGAAGCCAGCAGAGTTAACGTAACGGATCGCATTGTAGAGCGTGGGTTTGGTCTTTGGGCGGTTGGCGGCAATGCTGGCGTTGAGCTTCTTCATCTCCTCCAGCTCGCCCATGGTCATGTACAGGGCGTTGCTCAGGCTGTCGGACTTGTCCATGGACTTCTTCAGGGAGTCGGACAGAACAATGACGCGCTCCGAACTATCTGCCGGGCACTTCTTGATGCGATACCCAATAAGGCCACCACCCACTGCCGAAACGAGCAGGACGCCGATGATGACGAGGACAAGGTTCTTCAGGTCTGTCATAAGCCAAAGATACACAGAAAAGCAATCACTATCTCCACGCCATAGGCGGTAGTCCCAGCCAAGCGAATGTCGCCTGCGGCGATGCCAATAAACACCCTGTCGTAGATATTGGACTCAGAGACGTACCACCAATCCAGCCCACGGAGATTGTTCAGCTTGTATCTGAATAGCGATGAGAATACGAACGCTGCTGCAATTACCTTGAGCGGCCCAAAGAGCAAAAGCCATGGAACTCCAATTACAAGCGCCCGGACAATCCACTGCTCCGTGTGATTGACTGGATGGTTTTGCGCTATCTGTTCTGCGTCATCGTGAGCACAGACAATGGCATAGACAACAGTGAATAGGGAAAGAAGGGCGAACAGTATCATTTCCATTTTCCAATGTAGTTCATGTAAGTGCCATACCACAGGGTTACAGGGGCCATCAGGCCCAGCAAAGCCCACGGGCTATCCGTGAACGCCATCACAATCGAGGCAATGCCGAAGGAGTGGATGAGGATAGCCGCAGGCCACGGAGTATACCCGAACCCACTTCGCTGAGTAACAAACTCAAGGAGTGACTTCTTCTTTTTTTTCGCCATCTTTGTTTGCTTGTTTTGCCACAGATTTTTTAACATCCGTGTTTCGTGGTTCATTTGGTGGGTAAACTTCCTCCCAAAGATCGTCATACTTTGAGAAGAATGTACTCCATCTTTTGACTTCCCTCATCTCGTTCCCGTAGTTGTGCCACTTCATGTGACACCTATCGCATTGGAGGACAATGTTTCTTTCGTCCAAGCGATACTCGGGGTACTTGCCCTTGGGCAGCAGGTGAGAGAAGTTGATGGCCCTCCCCTCTGAGATATGCACCCCACAGGTCAGGCACTTGGCGTTTCCGTCAGCGGCATCCCATATCCGGCGGAATACTTCCTTCTCCCCTGTGGCCTTGCGCTTCTTGGTGAATGTAGACTTCTTCAGGGTACTGGCCTTGGCAACCAGCCCCTTCTCCTTGAGCTTGTCGATGATGGCTGGGTCATCCCCTTTGATGATGTCCAGCAGCTTCTTCTTGGGGGCAGACTTGCTCTTGAGCGGAGTCTTGCGCTTGAGTGGTGTTCGTTTCATTTATTTGGGTCTTTTTTGAACTTTGGAACAACATCAACCACTTTGTATTCTCCTGACCCAAGTCTCCCGTACCACGTAACGCGTTCTCGTTCCGATGCAGGAAGCACATCGCCATCGCTCCACATATTCATTGCCACCCAGATCATGCGATTGTCTTTGGAATCAGCAACAACGAGGTCGCCGTTCTCCATCTTGATTTCGGGGTTGATTTTGTCGTTGCTCATGATCTTTTAATCCTGTTGCTGCTTTTCAGTAGTGTCTTGCGTTTCAGAGGTGTTCGTTTCATTTCGTCTTGTTCATTTGAATTGCGTCATAAAGGCTGCGGATAGACTTTATGTCGTAGTCCACTCCATCCTTGCTCCATCCCATCTTCTTCTTGCCCATGTCGCATTCCCACAGCCAATAGCCTATCCAGTCATCTTCATCTCCGACAGCTTCTTGCAGTATCTTGGTGTATGCTGCTGCTAGCTCAGAGCCAAAGTCCATAATGTTCCCATCCATGCACAACACCCTGCACAGGGTCTTTCCGGCCTCGTCTTGCTTCTTGTAGAAGTCAACCAGAACTTCAATGCGGCGTTTGAATTCTTGGTAGTTCATTTCCTTGGGTCTTTACCAGCAAGCATAGATACATACCACAGAGCCTTCTCGTAGTCTTCCTTCCCGTTCTTCATTTCGGCACGGGAGAGGTACTTGATTGCATTGCCCTTGAGGAATCCACGGAACTCCTCTTCGCTCATCTTGGCCCTCATGTAGTCTATTGGCTGAATGTCCCCGGACTTGTAGTGGTCGGGGTTGATTTTGTCGTCGCTCATTTAGTCAGTTGTTTGAAGTCAGTTACAGGGATGTGTACCACGGGCTCGATGTCCTGCCAGTCCCCTCTGTCCTTCCTGCCTCCGAACCCTATCTCCCCCACCTTGTCTATCTTGCTCCAGTAGATGCCATCGTTCCACTCGACCACGACCACGAAGGGAATACCGGTGGCCCTGTACATCTCCACCCCGTGCATCACCTTGGACAAACTTAGGAGAAGCGTTGGATATGTGCAAGAGTCGTTCATTCTTTTCTTGCACTCGCACCAGCAGACTATCTTCCCCTTGGACAAGGCCCAGTCCACGCGGTACTGCTTGGGCAGCTTCTGATAGGTAACACCCCACACCTGAGCGACCCTGATAATAGTCTGCTCCTCAGCAGCCAACGACTGCTGGTTCTCGTATGTAGGTCTCATTCCTGCTCTTCTGTGGCAGATGAACCGCTAAGGACCACCGCAGAAGCAAGCGTAGCCGCATCATACGGCCACGGAGAGGTTTGAACATCATCTCCCTCCCGAACAGGGCGCAGGACAATGATGGTCTTTTGGTCCCTTACCGTTGGAACTTTGTACTGCTTGGCCCTGTTGTCAACGACATGGAACAGCGAGTCGTCATTCAAGACCTCTGCATTGACCAAGGCATCCATCGGTAGCTTGCTTGCAGATACGGCAGAGTCAGCATCAAGTGGTTGCTTGGCATAGAACCGTGCTGTTATTGCGATGCACGGCATTGGTGCTTTGGGCACACCCATATCCCTGAACACCTTTGTCCACCACTGGCGCTTTGAGGCATACTTCGTTGGCCCCATTCGCAGCAGTCCTTCGGGACCGTTCGTTGCTGGAAAGAGCGTGTGTACGGTGATGATGATTGTCCCATCCTCAAGAACCTTGAATGATGGTGATTTGCTTGTTATCATTCCTCAAGTAATTCAGGGTTCTCGAACACATTGCCAATAACCTCGGAGCTCTGCGCCAATTCCCACACCAGCACCCTGTGATTGCTTGTTATCGGAACAATTGCGCACTCGAAATCATCCCACATGATTCTCACTACAAGGTCTCCGTATTTGATGAAATCTCCTTCGTAAATCTCCTTGCCGTTCTTATCCTTCAGCCCCGTGTACTGCATGATGATAGTCTCCGGGTCATCATCGTCGTACTGCTCTGTGACAATCGGCAAATCTTGGTCTACCCTCCACCCACAGTCGTATCCTGCCGCAATGTCATGTAGCGTGAACGGATCCTTCATAACCTTCTCCGCGTTGTCCCAAGCCCGAAATTTCAGTTCTCGTTGTTTCATGTTATTCCCAGTCTTTGATTATCCGTGAAACTTGCTTCTTGAGGGTGTTGTACCTCTTGCTGTCAATCAGCTCAACCACCACATAAGGGTGGTACTTCTTCATGCGCTTGAGCTTTGTCTTGCTCCTGTCATCCATCCAGCCCTTTACCTCAACGTAGTAGATGGAGCCATCGTTCTTGGTCACCCTGAAGTCCGGCAGGTAGCTGACCGTGCCTCGCTTAACACCACTGAACCAAAAGGTCTCCGGCTCATGCTCCCACTTTGCTATCTCTCCCCTTGACCTCATCCACTCCAAGTACCGGGCGTAGTTCGCTTCCCACCGGGAGCGGTAGTACTTCTTGATTCCGCCTATCTCCCTCCAAGCTGCTTTCCAAGTGGTCTTCTCTCGGTTGTTCGGAACAAGCGTACCTTGGTTTGCAAGTCTTGACTTGAGCTGTTTCATAAGAAGCTCTTGCTTTCTCGACTTTGGAATAGCCTTCCATGCTTTGATGCGGGTATCGGACATATTTTCCCGAGCTTCCAAGCTATGGTTCTTGCCAAGCATACCTCGCGGATGGCCATTCTTGGCAATGGCTTCCTTCGAAATCTTGCTTTTGAGTTCCTTTAATTCTTCGTCAGTCTTTGTCTTCCTTCGGGCTAATTGAACGCGCTTCTTGGCCGGAAGGTGGCTCATGTCCCTGTACTTGGTCCTGATACCATTACTTCCCGTGATGCCAAGCTCACTTGCCTTTAGGGCCACAGACATTCGTGGTCTGCCAATCCTTGCGGCTATCTCATCAAGGTCAATTGGGGCCACTGGGTCTTGTTCGTATGCTGCGCGAAGAATTGAAACCTCTTGCTCTGACCACTGATCAACCCTCTTCTTCAGCCCTTGCTTATTGATGGAGTTGTGTACAGACGACCGGGAGCATCCAATCTCAAATGCTATCTCCATGATAGGCTTGCCGCTCAAATACATCTGAGCTATCTTATCGTGGTCAATTGTGATCATGTGCTTGTTTGTTTATGCGTTCTCCAATCCATCTCATGCAAGGTACTGCCATGCTGTTGCCCAGCGCCTTGTAGCGCGGACCATCGGGGCAATCCTCTGCTGGCTTCTTCTTCCACGGAATGCGCGTGTAGCCGTCGGGAAAGCCTTGGAGACGCTCGCACTCGACGGGCGTGAGGCGGCGGACTTGCATGGCTGTTGACAGCACTTGGTCATTGCTCGTTGCCAGCGTCAGGCTCATCTCTTCGCTGATCAGCGGACCTTTGCCACCACCATCCTTCCCTTCACGCTGACGCATCAGGATTGGAATGCAGTTGCCACCATCCTGCGCCCCTTGCTGCAAAGCCTCTGCTCCCTTGCTCCACTTGGCTGTCACGGTGTCTGTGCAACTTGGAGCAACGCTTGCTTCAGCATTGGTGGCAAGTCTTTGCCCCTTCTCTCTGCTCGGCGCAGGATGCCTTGACACGCTTTCGGACTCAAAAAGAACCGCTGCGGCACTTCGCTGGTCTCCAAGACATCCGACAACGAACACACGTCTGCGTCTTTGGGCCACTCCGAACCATTGAGCGTCCAGTACCCGATAGGCCCACCCGTACCCCAGCTCCCCCAACGCTGCGAGGAAGGTACCAAAATCCTTTCCTCCGTTTGATGACAGAACACCGGGGACATTTTCCCAGACAATCCACTTAGGCCGGTAACGGTCAGCGATTCCAAGAAACGTGAGCATGAGGTTGCCTCTTGGGTCTTCAAGTCCCTTTCGCAGTCCGGCGATAGAGAAGGACTGACAGGGAGTGCCTCCAACGAGAAGATTGATAGTTGCATCGGGCCAAGTTTTGTATTGTGTCATGTCCCCCCAGTTAGGGACGTTAGGGTAGTGATGTTGCAGAACCGCGCTGGGGAACGGCTCTATCTCAGAGAAGGCCACAGGCTCCCATCCAAGGTGATGCCAGCCCTGTGTGGCTGCTTCAATCCCTGCACAGACGCTTAGGTACTTCATTCGTCCTTGGGTTCGTCAAACTTGAAGTACTCGCAGATCGCGCCTCTGACAGCGGTGTCGATGTGGTCCTTGATGGTGTCCTCGTGGTCAAACAGCCAGTCCCTTACTTCCTCAGGAAGGTCCATGTGCTTGAACGCTCTGGCCCACCCTCTGTTCACTCCATTCTCCACGCAGTCGGAGAGAATCATGTACTCGTTTGCTTTCATCGTTTAATCTTGTTGCCGCATCCGGGGCAGAACTTTATTACCCTAATGCGTCCATGCTTTGAATGCTTGGTGTGCCTATCAAATACGGTCTGACAATTTGAGCAACCGAAGACTTCTTTTGCTATTGGATACGGCGACATAAAATTGTCTACCTCCTCCATTACCCGCAGCTTGCCTTCGGTGATAAGGTGCTCGTAATGGTCGCGGACCATCTCAGCGGCATCACGCGGACCGATGCTCTCCATGGCAAATGTGTAGCACTCATCATCGCTCAACAGCGGTTTTCGTTTACTGTCGCTCATGGTACAAGGAATTCGTCTTTGGTTCCATCCCAGTCTTGAAGCATCAAAAGCCGGATGCGCCCACTTGTCATGACGGCCCACTTCACCCGGTCCTTCGATGCTCGCTCCCATCTTGAGTACACCATACTGCTTTGCGGGGCCGACCTAACTCGCAACTCCATGTAGATGGGGTCTTTCCCGGGCTTGTCAACTCGCTTGATGATGACGGTGTGCTTGCTCATTTGCTCATGGCTTTAGAGAGGTCGATATGCCCAAGATGCTTGTAGCTATTGGGGTCTTTGTGGTACTTCTCCGAGTCAATCCACATAGACTCCCAGTGCGATTCTTCGTACTTGGCCTCGTGGACCTTGACCCCGCCCCAATAAAAAGTGTCACCATCTCCAGCGGAGTCAAGCTGGTGGAACGTGATTAACACCGCGTGGCCATCAATATCGAAGATGTCTCCGATACGAGGCTCTGGGCGCTTAACCTTTACCTCGAATCCATTGCGCTCAAGAAGGCGCTTTGCTGCTGTGATGTCTTTTTTGCTTGTCATTTGTCAGGCTTTAGGTTAGGTGTCTTCAGTCCATCGTCTGAGATGTCAGGCATCTCCAAGAGTTCTTGGATGACACGAGATGCCCACTTGAGAGATACCCTCTTCTTGTCCAAGAGGGCCATAATCATCCCAATCTGCGAGTCTGTTATCTCTGCATCCATGGTAGCAAAGGTAGAAACTACTTTGAAGTATGCAAGTAGTTTGGCTCTGTTCTCTATTTGTATTAGAGATGAATGGTTACCAAAGAAAGGAAGGAAAGGAAAAGCGAAGTCCCCAGAACTCCTAAAGGAAAGGAAGGAAAGAAAAGCCCCCCCCCAAGAATCTTTCCCGCCTTTCGGCCTTTACGCGGTCCAAGGTGTGATGCTCACCAAGTCGCTCCTCTCTCACCCGCCTATGGCATTGCGGGGTGGTACGCAGGGCGCTATGTGTGGAAAGCACGAAGGCCATGCAGGTCACAGCTGCACAGCCCTCGCTTGAAGCGCGCAAGCGCGCTAAGTGTCGTTAAGTTAGTCATCTGTGACATGACGGGGGCAAAGCTAATCAATCCTTTGAACCTTGCAAGGGTGGTGGTGGATATTTTTTTGGTTCCCCACACCTGTCGCACTGGTAGCACTTCAAGTCCTTGTGCAGTGGCGTGTTGAATGGACCTTTCTCCATTGGCCTACGCAGGGAGACGTCCCAATACCCAGCGTACAGACCATGTCCATGGCAGTAGGGGCACTTGTTCTTGTTTCTCATAGTGACCTGATGGTTGCTTGAGATACGTCTATGTCCATCTCTTGGATGAACGCTGCAATGTTAGGCTTTTGAATGAACTTGTCCAATGGTGACTGATGGACCTTTGGCACGTAAGTCTCAGGTTCGTCCACAATCTCCCTTGGTTGGAACAACTCAAGCCCCATTGCTGCAATGGCATTGATTGGAACCAACCAGTCTGCGATGTCGTCCCCTTCGGGAGCGCCAACACATTCCAGTATGTCGCTGACCACACAGGTCTTGGCCACCACGTCGATGGACATGGCCGAGTCAACCCACTGGTGGTAGCACCCGCTGTCGGGGAAGATGGTCACATCCCTCCCTGCCAAGCACTGGGACTTCTCTGCGCTAATCATGTTACTTCCACCCGTGGCCAGCCACACATAGCTCTTATACAGGGCAGCGCAGATCATCGCAGTCTTCTCGCTCTCGACAAGTGCTACGGGGTCGTATGGCCTGTCCTTGAGCAGATGCGTACCGAAGTACACCTGAGCGCACCCAAGTTCGTCCATTGACTGCTTGGTCACCACCGTGTGCATCCACATGGCCTTGAGTTCCTTTACCCTCTTGCCTGTTTGTTTGTCGTACTGGATGACCTTGCCGCTCCTCTCCTTGCCGTCCATCCCTATCTGCCAAAAGACCATCGCCCCTTCGTACTGCGGGTAGTTCTTCCCCTTGGGAAAAGTACCCACCCTGTACTGACGCTCGACGTCAGTAGGGCCAATGTTTCTTGAAAACCACAATAGGAGGTTGTTTGGTATCTGTTGATGCGTATGAGCAACAAAGTGCTCAGGGCATCTCCAGTCCGTCCTGCGTGGTGGGGGAGGGGGAAGGTGAACACGCTCGGTGTTGTCCACCATCCCACCATCCTTGATCCACTGGGCTGCTGTGTAGCTGTAAGCGCAGTTGTTCTCCCGGTCACACACTCCAACGTGCTCAGGCAGATGCACCCCGGTGTGGCGGTCGATGTACAGTCTGAACGTCCTACGGTGACCACACGCTGGGCAGTCTGCCTTGCGCTGCTTGTGGTCGAGGACGAACCTTGCGTTAGGGTTTGTAAGGCTCATTTGCCTTGTGCTTTGGCGATGAGGCGGGCGCGGAGGTCGCTCCAGTCCTTTTCGTCCGGCGCAACCCGCTCGCACCAGTCGAGGCACCACTCCTTGACCACCTGCTCGGCATCCCCCACGCTCAACCCGCCCATGTAGCCGTTGTCGCGGAACTTGATGAGCGCGCGGCGTATTTCAGTAGAGTATGGATGCGTGTATGTGCGTGCGTAGCTATCAATCTCCTCATCCGTCAACCGCTTGGGCTGCTGCTGCGCTGGCGCGGCGGACTTGGCAGCTTCCCATTCCTCCACGTAGCTGAAGGATGGGCGGTTCGCGCCAAGGTCCAATGCGCGAAGTCGCTTGATGCAATCGACCATCGCATCCCCAGCCTCAATCAGCTTGGCGATGTCTGCCTGCTGTGGATTGGTGTAGAGCGGGATATTTGTATGCCCTGTTGCGTGGAGCCAGAATGCACCGCCAGAAATCTGCCCGCTTTGGGCGGTGGCTATCTCTTCCTTGTTGGTGTATCCAACGGGTTGCGCCTGTGCCTGCTGCGCCTCCAGTTGGTCGAGGGCGGCGATGGCGTCTTTGAAAATATCCCACGTAGGAAAGACCCTTCGCGCCTCTTCCAGCGCCTCGCGTATCGTGCTCAGTAGTTCCTTGTTCGTGTTCATGGCTTGGTGTATTTGGCGAGGATTGCACCAGCTTTTTCCCGTGCATAGTATGGCATGGGACCATTAAATGACGAGTCAAGACATAGCTTCAACACCTCCCGCAACTCATCCCGCTCATCAGCGATGGGCTGGGCAACTTCAACGATGGCGACATAGTAGGCCAGTTGCTTTTGATGCTCATCCCAAGATGGTTCATCGTCGGGCAATGGATACCGCTTCGCGGCCAGTTCCTCGGCGTTCAGTTTGGTGCTCATGGCTGGGGGTATTGTTGTACTCGTTTTGCGCTCAATGCTTGTTGCTGTACTCGTTTTACGTCACTTGTACCTATTCTCGGTCAAAACAGAGGCTCTTCAGCCTTCGGTGCTACTTTGATGAGAG